>ERZ795054.2685-NODE-2685-length-14707-cov-26.973041_pt1 | contig 14707 bp, 7 predicted proteins | sample MGYA00375138_ERZ795054 | MGnify/ENA primary metagenome ERZ795054 (study PRJEB30183, sample SAMN05720215) | anaerobic digester metagenome | isolation source: active sludge of municipal wastewater-treating anaerobic digesters | place: USA | collected 2014-12-23 ...
CAGCGACGAGGCCATCTCGCCCATGGTGATCAGGCGCGAGGTCTGCTCCAGGCGTTTCTGCTGCTGCAGGTTCACTTCGTCGATGTGCTTCTTGTCGGTGATGTCGGCGGCGATCTGGACGCGTACGGTACGCCCGTCCACCCAGCGGATGGCGCGTTCGTGCAAGTGGTACCAGTGACCGGACAGGGCGTGCTGGATCTCGCCGTCGAACAGTTCGCACGGCAGGTCGGCGGCGTCGAGGTCGGCGGGGTCGCGGTTCAAGGCTTCCGGTGGTGGGCGGCAGACGGCGGTGACCAGGGACGAATCGCGCCCCACCGTGTCGAAACCGAAAATGTGCTGGAAGGCGCGGTTGGCGAAAAGGATCTCGCCGTTCAGGGCATCGGCGACATGCACCGCCGTGTCGAGCCCGTCGATGACAGTGGCAAAGCGTTCGTGGGCGCGTTCCAGCTCGACGCGGATGCGCTTGGGTTCGGTGATGTCGTTCATCGAGGCGATCCAGCCGATCTGCTTGCCGCCGGCATCGATCAGCGGCGAGAAGTAGAGGCGGACATCGAAACGTTCGCCGTTCTTGCGCATGATGCGCATCTCGAAACCGCTAGCCGGCGCGTGACCGGCCAGCGCGGTGTCGATATTGTTCTGGAGGCGCGCGAATTCCTCTGGCGGCCAGTAGGGATAAGGCGGCGCGACACCGACCAGTTCCGCTTCGTCGAAGCCGGTCATCCGGCAGAAGGCGGCGTTGACAAAGGTGATGCGGCCCTCCAGATCGATGGCGCGCAGGCCGGTGACCAGCGATTGCGACATCGCCTGGCGGAAGGCATAGGCGGCGCGCAGTTGTTCCTCGGTCTCGGCCCGGCGCCAGGCGTGGCGGCGTAGCTGGAACAGCGTGGCGGTGGCGATCAGGGTCAGGATGACGATCAGCGCTGCCGGCAGGTAGGGCAGCCAGGCGCCGCCGCCGCGATAGGCGACGATATTGAGGCCGAGCGGGTTGTTCGGCAGATCGAGGTTGAAGCTGCCGGAAATCCGGCGGTCGGTCGGCTTCACCGAAGAATTGCTCAACAGCTCCCGGTTGTCCGCATCGACTACTGTCAAGCTGTAGCGCGCCGTGAATGTGGCAGGCAGCGTGACGCGCAACAGGGTTTCGAGCGATTGCAGGGCAATGAAGGCGCCAAGGTCGCTGCTGCCCTGCTGTACAGGCAGGATCAGGTCATTCGCGCGGCGCTGGTCGGCGCCCCGGTAGTCGGCCGAGAACAGCAGGCGGCGGGTGCGTAGCGCTTCTTGCAGCGCGATGAGTCGAGTGCCGGTCAATTGTTCGCCGACAAAGGCCGCCGTCGATTCGTTCGGTGCGACCCATTCCACCTTGCCGTCGGTGCTGACCCAGATGATGGCACTGATTTCCGGGTTGTCGCGCACATAACGGCTGGCCTTCACCTGAAATGCCTCATAGGTGAGCTGGCGGAATTCCTGCTCGCGCCCGAGTTCCGTCAGGAAGTCCTGATGCCCGTGCAGGCGGGTTTCGATGGTGCGCCCGGCCCAGTGCATGTCGCCCTCAAGTGCCGACAGCGCCGTATCCTGCTCGCGCCACTGCAGCAGGGCGGTGACGATCAGCATGGCCAGCGCAAAGATGCCGATGGCCGCATAGGGCGCGAGCCAGAGCCAGGTTTGCCTGGGTTGACGGGGCGGCGGGCGTATGAACATGGACTGATTCTTCGCCTGACGCCGGTGCTCGGCCATAGGTAGATACCCTAATACGCGGTGCGGCGGTTCAGCGCATCCAGCCTATGAGCAACGGCAGCAACAACGCAGTCAGCGCGCCGTTCAGCCCCATCGCCAGCGCCGCGAAGGCGCCCGCCTGCTCGCTGACCTGGAAGGCGCGGGCGGTGCCGATGCCGTGCGAGGCGACGCCGATGGCGAAGCCGCGGATCGCCGGGTCGCGCAGCTTCATGGCGTCGAAGATGTAGCGCGCGCCGACGGCGCCGAGAATGCCGGTGACGATCACCAGCACGGCGGTCAGCGACGGAATGCCGCCGATGCGCTCGGCGATGCCCATGGCGATCGGCGTCGTCACCGACTTGGGGGCGAGCGACAACTGGGTCGGCAGGCTGGCGCCGAACAGCCGGGCGATGGCGATCGCCGACAGTGCGGCGGTCAGGCTGCCCGCCACCAGCCCGGCGACGACGGGCAGTAACATCGAGCGCACCCGGCGAAACTGTGTGTACAGCGGTATGGCAAGCGCCACGGTGGCCGGCCCGAGCAGGAAATGCACGAACTGGGCGCCGGCAAAGTAGGTTTCGTAGCTGGTTGCGGTCAACGTCAATAAAAGCACCAAAATGGTGACGGCGATCAGCACCGGGTTGGCCAGCGGGTTCATGCCCGAGCGCCGGTAGAGCCAGAAAGCGCCCTGATAGGCGAGCAGCGTGATGGTCAGGCCGAGCAGCGGCGAGGCCGAGAGATAGACCCAGATTTCGCTGATCGGCGGGGTCATGGTGTTTCTCCCGGCGCCGCCTTGGCGGGCATCAGCAGTTTCATGACCAGCGCCGTCACCACCAGCGTCGCCGCCGTGCTGATCAGCAGCGACAGCAGCAGCGGCAGCCATTCGTCGGCGACGCGGTGCAGATGGATCATGATCCCCGTACCGGCCGGCACGAAGAGCAGCGACAGATGTTGCAGCAGGTTCTGGCTGGTCGTCTGCAACTCATGCCCCGGCCCGCCGCGCAGCGCCAGCGCGATGAACAGGAACAGCATGCCAAGCACCGGGCCGGGCACCGGCAGCTTCAAACCGCGAGCGACGACTTCGCCGACAAGCTGGAAAACGAGCAATTGAGTCAGGGCTGAGAGCATGGGGCTATCCTCGGAAAAGACTGGCGATAGTTTATTTGTTATTTTTGGTGCGGGTAGCTACCGATTTGTCGCTATATTTTTGATGAAATGTATTGAATGGCTGGGTCGGCAGATTTGGATTTTGGCCTTTTCAGGCAGTCGACCGCAACAGGTCAATTTGCCAGTGCATGACCTCTAAAACGCGGTCAAGTATGCTTGTTCGATTAAAATCGGGGGATGCTTACCCCACATCAAAGCCGATATTTTGCGTGGCAGCTTACCCGGCGCGCAGCCAGTGATTCGATGGAGGCTTTGGCATCGACCCTGGTCGACGCTCAGGTCGATCTAAATCCGCATCAGGTTGACGCTGCGCTTTTCGCCTGCCGCAATCCTTTGTCCAAAGGCGTTATCCTGGCCGATGAGGTCGGGTTGGGAAAAACCATTGAAGCGGGCTTGGTCATTGCCCAGCATTGGGCCGAAAGGCAGCGCAACATTCTGGTCATCGTTCCTGCCAACCTGCGCAAGCAGTGGTACCAGGAGTTGCTGGAAAAATTCGCGCTGCAATCCAGTATTCTGGAGGCCCGGAGCTACAGCGTGTTACGAAAGGCCGGTCAGACCGCCCCCTTTAACTGCCCTGACAAGGTTGTCATCTGCTCCTATCAATTCGCCAAGGCCAGGGCCGAAGACATTCGGCGGATCAACTGGGATCTGGTGGTATTTGATGAAGCTCACCGGCTGCGTAATGTCTACAAAACCGGCAATGTCATCGCCCGCACTCTCAAGGACGCTGTGGCCCACGCCGCTGGCAAGGTACTTCTGACGGCGACACCCCTTCAAAACTCCTTGCTCGAACTCTACGGTCTGGTCAGCATGATCGACGAGCGGGTATTTGGCGACATCGACAGCTTCCGCCAGCAATTCGGGCTGATCAATCGCGAGCAGACCTTCGCCGATCTGCGTTCACGGCTGGCGCCTGTCTGCCTGCGTACCCTGCGGCGGCAGGTGCAGCCCTATGTCGCCTACACCCGGCGGATTCCCATCGTCGAGGAGTTCACCCCTTCCTCGGACGAAATCCAGCTAACCGAGATGGTTTCCGAATACCTCCGGCGACCCGAACTCAAAGCCTTGCCCACCGGCCAACGCCAACTGATCTCTCTGGTCCTGTGGAAGCTGCTGGCTTCCTCGACCCACGCCATTGCCGGCGCCTTGGGCGTTATGGCAGATCGGCTGGAAAAACAGCTTGGTGCATTGCCGACTGGCGACGTGTCGGAAACCCTCAATGCCGATTACGAAGCGCTGGGTGAAACCGCTGACGAATGGGATGCCGAAGCATCTGCAGAGAGCGAAGCGCCGGCGGAGCGCAGCGCCATCGAGCGCGAAATGAACGAACTGCGGCAATTCCAAGTGCTGGCCAGCGGCATTCGCCAGAATGCCAAGGGCGTAGCGCTCATCAAGGCACTGGACAAAGCCTTTGCCGAACTCAAAAGTCTCAAGGCGGCGCGCAAGGCAATCATCTTCACCGAATCGAAACGTACCCAGGCCTACCTGCTTGATCTGCTTTCCAATACGCCCTATGGCCCCGGTGTCGTTCTGTTCAACGGCACCAACAGCGACGAACAGGCGCAGAAGCTCTATAAGGACTGGCAGAACAAACACGCTGGCACCGACCGCATCAGCGGTTCGCGCACGGCGGACACGCGGGCGGCACTGGTCGAGCACTTTCGCGAATGCGATAACCCGGCCGGGAGCATCCTGATCGCTACCGAGGCCGGCGCGGAAGGCATCAACCTGCAATTTTGCTCGCTGGTCATCAACTACGACCTCCCCTGGAATCCGCAGCGTATCGAGCAGCGCATCGGGCGTTGCCATCGCTACGGCCAGAAACACGATGTCGTCGTCGTCAATTTCGTCGACCTCTCCAACGAAGCCGACAAGCGGGTCTACGAACTGCTGGCGCAAAAATTCCACCTGTTCGAGGGCGTTTTCGGCGCCAGTGACGAAGTGCTGGGTGCCATCGGCTCCGGTGTCGATTTTGAAAAACGCATCGCCGACATCTACAAAAACTGTCGCAGTCACGAACAAATCAAGGCTAGCTTCGAGCAACTGCAACTCGACCTCTCTGGCGAAATCAGCCAGGCCATGGTCAAGACCCGGCAACTGCTGCTCGAAAACTTCGACGAAGAAGTCCAGAGCAAGCTGCGCATCCGCGATGCCGACGGCAAAGCCACGCGCGGGCGTTACGAAACCATGCTGCTCGACCTCACCCGGGCAGCGCTGCCTGATGAAGCCGAATTCGACGACACCGGCTTCACCCTAAAAGCCCTGCCATCCCCCGAACTTGCCACCCATGTGCCCCTCGGGCGTTACGAGCTGCCACGCCGCAGCGGGGAAGCCCACCTCTACCGCGTTGGCCATCCGCTGGCCGAATGGATCATCGCCCGCGCCAAACAGGGCGAGCTGCCGCCCGCTCGCCTGCGCTTCGACTATGACGCCTATGCCAGACAGAACGGCCGCCTGACTACACTGGAAAACCTGCGCGGCCAGTCCGGGCAACTCCAGGTCGAACTCCTGACCGTGGAAGCGCTGGGCCGCAAGGAAGAGCGGCTGATTGTTTCGGCCGTCGATGTGCGGGGCAAGCCACTGCTGGATGATGACGGTGAAAAGCTCCTGCGTTTGCCGGCGGAGGCTGTTGCTACATCGATTCCCTACGAGGCGGGAAAAGCGCTGCTTGATGAAGTTGAGCGGAGGCGGAGCGTTGCTTTGGGCGAGATCGATCAAAGGAATTTGGGCTACTTCGAGGCAGAGGTCCAGAAACTCGATGCCTGGGCGGATGATCTCAAGGTGGGGCTGGAGAATGAGGTCAAGGAAATTGATCGTGGAATCAAGGAGATTCGGCGTACGGCTGCAACCTCCCTTCGCCTAGAAGAGAAAGTCCACTGGCAGCGCCAGCAAAGGGAACTGGAGTCCAAGCGAAATCAGTTGCGCCGCCGCATTTTTGACCGGCAGGATGAGATCGACAAGCAGCGCGAACAATTGATCCAGGAGCTTGAAGATGCCTTGGTTCAGGAAAACAAGTCTGCGCTGTGTTTTGCCATCGAATGGGAGTTGGTATGACTCGGCCAATTGAAATGCTGACGCTGGAACAGCATCTGGATGGTCAGTTTTCCGGATTGATACAGGGTGTTGGCCGTGATTCCGCTGAAACACGGAAGAATTTTCTCTCCAAAGCCCTCGCCGCTTTTTTTCTGACTGTCGAAGCGGCTGCAACCCCGCTGGATGCCGTTGCTGCGTCAATTGATGGCGGTCAAGACCACGGCATCGATTCGGTCTATATCTCCCCGACCAACGTGATCTGGCTGGTGCAGTCAAAATATATCGAGGCGGGGGTAGGTGAGCCTGGTTTGGCAGAGTGCAACAGCTTCGCTGACGGCGTCCGGGCCTTCCTTAACCAACGCTTCAACGAATTCAACGCCCAATTGCAGGCGCGCGTGCCGCAGATCAGGGCGGCGATGGATCAAGGCGGTGCTCGCTTTCGTTTCGCTCTGGTCTATTCAGGCGGTGCGTTGAACCTGGACCGCCTGGATTTGTTTGCCTCACTGGAACGGGCGTTCAATCGGGAACAGCCGGATTGCTTGCGCTTTACACGCTATGGCTTGACCAGCCTACACAATGCGCTGATCGACTTGCAGGAGCCAGGCATCGGCGAGCAGCGGATTCACTTGCGCGATTTTGGCTGGATCACTGAGCCTTATCGTGCGGTGTACGGCCGCATGGCGGCCAAGGATTTGGCCGATTTAAGCCGCCAGTGCGCGGAGCAACTCGTAGCCCGGAATATTCGGCGTTTTCGTGGTGCAACCCAGGTAAATCAAGGCATCACCCAGACTTTGCAGCAGGAGCCAGCGCATCTTTTCTACTTCAATAACGGGGTAACTTTCCTGTGTAGTAGCCTGGATCAAGTGGGTAGGCGCGATGAAACGCGCAGCTCAGGCGAATTCCGTTTTTCTGACCTGAGTATCGTCAATGGCGCACAAACGGCCGGCACCGTCGCCAGTGAGCCTCCCGCTTATTACGAGGCCCATCCCGCTGAAGTGCTGGCGACATTCATTTCTCTGGAAGCGGCAGGGGATGAGTTCGGCGACAAGGTCACGCAATACCGCAATTTCCAGAATGCCGTGCAGGCCCAGGATTTCTCGGCCTTGGACGAAGACCAATACCGCTTGCGTGCCACGCTGGCCATGCACGGCATCACCTACATCTACAAGCCTGGACAGGGTGATCCCGATATCGGCCCATTGGTTTTCGATGTCAAGGAGGCGGCACGGGCCTTGGCCTGTAGAATTAGCGGTCCAGATTGGTCGTCCATGGTTGTGGCGGCCAAACGCAATGCAGATTTCTTGTTTGATCGGCAACCCCGTGTGGATGCAAATGGAGTTCAGACACCATGCATCATGCGCCGGGTTTTTCCGGATAGCCTGACGGCGGTGGAGCTTTGGCGTGCGGTACAGGTGGTTCGTTTTGTGACCGATACGCTGCCGACTTATGCAAGCAACGAGCAGGAAGGAAATATCCTGGAATCAGCGAGCTGGCTGTGTTCTCATCTGGTATTGCTGAAATCCAAATTGCATGAAGGTGTGGGGTTGGCGTTGGAGGCGGATGAGCAGACCGTTTTGTCGCGCTGGGTCGAACAAGTTGCCGTGCAACTGTTGGCTCTTGTGAGCAGCCAGACCTGGAGTAAGGAAATCGTCGAGCTGTTCGACGACGAGACCGATTGTATGCAGCTTAGAAACAGGACGCTGGCAGGGCTGCCGGCAGCAGTATGAATTTATGAACACAAGACAAAAACTCGAACTCACCTGGATCGGCAAGGATAAGCGGCCGAAGCTGGAGCCACGCATTCTGGTGGAGGAAGCGGAGAAGTCGTATCACGCCCGGCAGCGGGTGACGGACCAGGATATTTTCGACAACCAGCTGATCTTCGGCGACAACCTGCTGGCCCTGAAGGCGCTGGAGGCGGAGTACGCGGGCAAGGTCAAGTGCGTGTTCATCGACCCGCCCTACAACACCGGCAGCGCCTTCACCCATTACGACGACGGGCTGGAGCATTCGATCTGGCTGGGGCTGATGCGCGACCGGCTGGAGATTATCCGCCGCCTGCTGGCCGAGGACGGCTCGCTGTGGATCACCATCGACGACAACGAGGCGCACTATCTCAAGGTGTTGTGTGATGAGGTGTTTGGGCGAGCGAATTTTGTGGCGAATGTGGTTTGGCAGAAGAAGTACGCAGTCGCCAATGACCACAAGACAATCGCTCCAATGCACGATCATTTACTGGTGTATCGAAGAACCGAGAAATGGCAACGGAATCTGATTGCGCGTACCGAGGAAAAAGATCGCCAGTACAAATACGAAGATGAGAAAGGTGTATTTAGGCCAGATAACTACACCTGTAGTAAATCTTTTGAGGAACGCCCCAATCTCTACTACCCAATCATTCAACCGAATACCGGCGAAGAGATTTGGCCCAGCAAAACCCGTGTTTGGGCGTATTCCAAGGATGAGCACCTGCGGCATGTAGCCGAAGGTTTTATCTATTGGGGGAAAGACGGTCTTGGTAAAACCCCCTCATTCAAACGCTACAAGCATCTCTTGCGGAATCAGGGGGTGGTGCCACAAACGCTTTGGTCGCATGAGTACGCAAGCCACACTGACGCGGCTAGAAAAGAGGTTCGCGCGGTACTTGGTAGTTCCTCGTTAGCAGATGACTTCATTACGCCAAAGCCCGAAGGCTTGATCCAACGTGTCCTCGAAATCGCCACCAACCCCGGCGACCTAGTCCTCGACTCCTTCGCCGGTTCCGGCACCACTGGCGCGGTGGCCCACAAAATGGGTCGGCGCTGGATCATGATCGAGCTGGGCGAGCACTGCCATACGCACATCATCCCGCGCCTGAAAAAGGTCATCGACGGCGATGATCCCGGCGGTGTGACGGCTGCGGTCAACTGGCAGGGCGGGGGCGGTTTCCGTTATTACCGGCTGGCCCCATCGCTGCTAGAAAAGGATCGCTGGGGCAATTGGGTGGTCAATCCGGCCTACAACGCGGCGATGCTGGCCGAAGCGGTGTGCAAGCTGGAAGGCTTCAGCTATGCGCCGTCGGAAATTCATTTCTGGCAGCACGGCCATTCCAGCGAAAGCGATTTCATCTATGTGACGACGCAGACCCTGGGCGTCGAGCAACTGGCGCAACTGGCCGAGGAGGTGGGCGATGCGCGTTCGCTGCTGGTCTGTTGCAGTGCCTTCCGTGGCCTGACCGCCGTGCAGGCCGGGCAGCGCTGGCCGAATATGAGCTTGAAGAAGCTGCCGAAGATGGTGCTCTCCCGTTGTGAGTGGGGGCACGACGACTACAGCCTCAATGTCGCCAACCTGCCGATGGCGGAAAAACCGCCGGCCGATCCGGTACAGCAGGGGCTGTTCGGGGAGGAGGACGGGGGCGCCGGGGTATGAGCAGGAAAAAGGAAGCCCCCCTCATTCGCTCCTCGGCTGCGGAATATCTGACTTTTGTTGCCGCCACCGGCCAGAGCGGCGTCGAGGCGTTGTATGCGGATGAAAATGTCTGGGTCAGTCAGAAGATGATGGCGCAGTTGTACGACGTAGATGTGCGGACCATCAACTACCACCTGAAAAAGGTGTTTTCCGACCGTGAATTGGTGGCGGATTCAGTTATCCGAAATTTTCGGATAACTGCCGCCGATGGCAAAACCTACGGCACTCTGCACTACAACCTGGCGGCGATCATTGCCGTCGGCTACAAGGTCAATTCCGAGCGGGCCGTGCAGTTCCGCAAGTGGGCGACCGGCATTGTCGAGGAATTTGCCGTCAAGGGATTTGCGATGGACGACGAGCGCCTGAAAAGCGGCGGTTCCGTCCTGACGGAAAAATACTTCGAGGAACAACTCCAGCGCGTTCGCGAGATACGTCTGTCGGAGCGCAAGTTTTACCAGAAAATCACCGATATCTACGCCACGGCCATCGACTACGACGTGACGGCACAGGCCACCCAGCGATTTTTTGCTATGGTGCAGAACAAGCTGCACTGGGCTATCCACGGGCAGACGGCGGCGGAGGTGATCTACCACCGCGCTGATGCCGACAAGGCCAACATGGGGCTGACGACCTGGAGGGATGCGCCGGACGGGAAAATCCAGAAATTCGATGTGACGGTCGCCAAGAATTACCTGACCGAGCCGGAAATGGGACAGCTTACCCGCTTGGTATCAGCCTACCTGGATGTGGCTGAGGGCATGGCGCTACGCAGGATTCCGATGACGATGGCGGATTGGGAAACGCGCTTGAACCGTTTTCTCGCCGCAACCGACCGCGAGGTCTTGCAGGATGCCGGCAAGGTGACAGCGGAAATCGCCAAGGCCCATGCCGAAAGTGAGTTCGAGAAATACCGCATCGTGCAGGATCGCTTGTTTGAAAGCGATTTTGACCGTGTGGTGAAACAGCTTGAGGCCAAGCCTGCTGTGCAAGCTCGCGCAAAAAAGAAAGGAAAAGAATGAGCGCCGAACAAGTCGTCCGTTCCCTCTCGGGACGCTTGAGCCTGCGTGCGCCGCAGCGGGAATCGCTGGAGCAATTGGCCAGGGCCATTGCCCTGGCACCGGATGCGCTGGCGCATGGCGAACGTGATTTGCCTTCGATTCTGGCGCAGATGCAGGCGGCGTTTCCTGCGCTGAAGGATTTCGACCGGGAGTTTCCTTCCTTGTGTTTTGCGCTGGCTACGGGTGTTGGCAAGACGCGCCTGATGGGGGCTTTCATCTGCTACCTGTACCAGGCGCATGGCATCCAGAACTTTTTCGTGATGGCACCGAACCTGACGATCTACAACAAGCTGATTGCCGATTTCACGCCGAATACGCCGAAGTACGTATTCAAGGGTATCGCCGAGTTTGCGGCATTTCCGCCGGAGATCATCACGGGCGACAACTACGAGCAGCGCGGTGCCAATGTGCAGGGCGGGCTGTTGTCGCCGGTGACGATCAACATCTTCAATATTTCCAAGATCAATTCCGAGGTGCGCGGCGGCAAGAGTCCGCGCATTAAACGGCTGTCGGAGTACATCGGCCAGAGTTATTTCGACTATCTGGCGGCTTTGCCCGATCTGGTGTTGTTGATGGATGAGTCGCATCGCTACCGGGCGAGCGCCGGGGTGCGGGCGATTAACGAACTGAAGCCGCTGCTTGGGCTGGAGCTTACGGCAACGCCTTTCGTGGAAAGTGCCAAGGGGCCGGCACCGTTCCGCAACGTGGTCGTGGACTACCCGCTGGCGCGGGCGCTGGACGATGGTTTTGTGAAATCGCCCGCCGTGGTGACGCAGAAGAATTTCAACCCGGCTCAGTATCCGCCGGATGTGCTGGAGCGCATCAAGTTGCAGGATGGCGTGCGTTTGCACGAGGCGACCAAGGTGGAGTTGACGACTTACGCCCATCAAAACGCGGTGCGCGTGGTCAAGCCTTTCATGCTGGTGATTGCCCGGGATACGACGCATGCCGGCGCTTTGCTGAGCCTGATTCAGTCGGTTGAGTTTTTTGAGGGGCGCTATCGTGAGAAGGTGATTCAGGTCGATAGCAGCAAGTCCGGGGCCGACGAAGAGGCGATGATTGCCCGTTTGCTGGCGGTGGAAAGCGTCGATGAACCGACGGAGATTGTGATTCACGTGAACATGCTCAAAGAGGGCTGGGATGTGACCAATCTGTACACCATCGTGCCGCTGCGCGCTGCCAATGCGCGGACGCTGATTGAGCAGTCCATCGGGCGTGGTCTGCGTTTGCCTTATGGAAAACGTACCGGGGTGGCGGCTGTCGACCGCTTGAATATCGTGGCGCATGACCGTTTTCAGGAGATTGTGGATGATGCCAACCGGCCGGATTCGACGATACGCCTGCAGCAGTTGATCCTCGATGCGCCGGAGGAAGAGGCGCGCAAAGTGAGTGTCGATGTGCCGTCTACGGTGGATGCCCTGCTCGGGCTGGCGGCGATACCTGTGCCGGGTGCGGTGGCGCCCCAGCCGATTTACACTCAGGCGGGGGAGATCGAGGTGGCGCGGTTGGCGCGCCAGGCCGTTGCGGCATACGAAGTGCAGCGTGGCAAGGTGCCGACCAGTGGTGCCTTGTTGCAGGCTCACATTCGCCAGGAGATCGTGGCGACGGTGCGCCAGCAGATGACGCCCGCGCAGGGCGAACTGTTGGCGGATGAGTCGGTGGACGTCGAGGCGGTGGTGGCCCGGACTATTGCGACGGTGGTGGAGAACAGCATCGATATTCCGCGCATCGTCATCGTCCCGGCGGGTGAGGTGGTTGGCGGGTTCAAACCTTTCACGCTGGCGACGGGCGGCTTTGCCTCCTTGCAGCCAGGCGAGCGTGACATCCTGATTCAGAACCTGCACAACCACGCGCAGGACACCTTGTCGGCGCAGGCGGGCATTGTCGAGCAACGGCCCGAGGATTACATCGTCCACGGTCTGATGGACTTCGACGACATTGACTACGACACTCACGCCGAACTGCTCTACGACCTGGCAGGGCAGGCGGTCGCCGCCCTGCGCCAGCGGCTGGCTTCCGAGGAGGAGTTGCGCAATGTGCTGGACGGCTATCGTCGGCTGATTGCCGACAACATCCACGCGCAGATGCTGGCGCATTACGATGAGGGGACGAGCGCCTATACCGTTGAGGTGAAGCGCGGCTTTACGGCCATCAAGCCATGCAGCTATTCCGCGACGGCAGGCGAGGTTAATCACTTCCGCGAGACTGTGGCCGAGGTGGGCAAGATCAAGCAGATGCTGTTCGGCGGCTTCGAGAAATGCCTTTATCCGCTACAGAAATTCGATTCGGATACCGAGCGGCGCTTTGCGGTGATTCTTGAGCGGGAAGCCTTGAAGTGGTTCAAGCCGGCCAAGGGGCAGTTCCAGATTTTCTATCGCCTGGGTGTGGAGCAGCCAGAGTATGTGCCGGATTTCGTGGTGGAAACAGCGACTGAAATTCTGATGTGCGAAACCAAGGCGCGTGTCGATCTTGGCGCGGATGAGGTACTGGCCAAGGCTGACGCCGCTGTCAGATGGTGTCGTGATGCGAGCGAATACAGTTTGGCGGTCGGTGGCAAGCGTTGGCGCTATTTGCTAATTCCGCATGATGAGGTGTCGGATAACCGCAGCCTGAGCTATTTCGCGCAGTTTGCCGGACAGCTTCGGCTAGCCGGCAAAATTTGATTTTTGCCTCTTTTTCGCCGTCGACCGCAACAGGTCAGGTTTTTTTGACCGGCCAGCGCGGTAATGCGCTGGAGAAAGCCGGAAACGGCTAGCACGTTGAGAACGACCAAATTGAGTAGGAAAAGCACATCCTGTGGCTTGAGGAATTGCGGATTCAGATTTATGGGTCGCGGATTGTCGGGTTCGCAGTTCGCAAACTGCGAACCTTTTCCAGCCGGAATTTCCGGCGCCAAATAAAAAAGCGCCGGGTTGCCCCGGCGCTTTAGTCTCTCTCCACCTCTAATGGGTGTTGTCAGGCCATCGCTTCGTACAGCGGCAGGGTCAGGAACTCCGGGTATTCCGGGGTCAGCGACATCTTGTCGAAGATGACAGCGGCCTGGTCGTAGGAAGCGGTGTCTTCGCCTTGGGCGGTGACGGTGGCCTTCACCTTGGCCAGTTCCTCGGCGATCATCGGGCGGACCATTTCGACGGTGACCTTGCGGCCGTCGTCGAGGATGCCCTTCGGCGAAACCACCCACTGCCACACTTGCGAGCGGGAGATTTCGGCGGTGGCGGCGTCTTCCATCAGGTTGTGGATGGGCACGCAGCCGTTGCCGGCCAGCCAGGAACCGAGGTAGTGAATACCGACGTTGATGTTGTTACGCAGACCAACTTCGGTGATCGGGGTGGCCGGGCGGAAGTCGAGCCACTGCTCGGGGCCGAACTTGCCTTCAACCTGCTTTTCGAACTGGTTCGGCTTGTCGCCGAGCACCTTGACGAACTCTTCCATGGCGATGGGCACCAGGCCCGGGTGGGCCACCCAGCCGCCGTCGAAGCCGTCGTTGGCATCGCGGGTCTTGTCGTGACGGATGCCGGCCAGCGCCTTTTCGTTGGCGACCGGGTCGTTCTTGATCGGGATCAGGGCCGACATGCCGCCCATGGCCGGGGCGCCGCGCTTGTGGCAGGCCTGGACGAGGGCCAGGGCGTAGCCGCGCATGAAGGGCACTTCCATGGTGATGGCGCCGCGCTGGGCCAGGCAGAAGTCCTTGTTCTTCTTGAATTTCTTGATGCAGGAGAAGATGTAGTCCCAGCGCCCGGCATTGAGGCCGGCGGAGTGGTTGCGCAGTTCGTAGAGGATTTCTTCCATCTCGAAGGTGGCGAGGATGGTTTCGACCAGCACGGTGGCCTTGATGGTGCCTTGCGGCAGGCCGACGTGATCCTGGGCCATTACGAAGGCGTCGTTCCACAGACGGGCTTCGAGGTGGCTTTCCATCTTCGGCAGGTAGTAGAACGGGCCGGCGCCGCGGGCGATCTGTTCCTTGGCGTTGTGGAAGAACACCAGGCCGAAGTCGAACAGGCCGCCAGCCACGCGCTGGCCATCGACCAGCACATGCTTCTCGTCGAGGTGCCAGCCGCGCGGGCGGATCTGCAGGGTGGCGATCTTGTCGTTGAGCTTGTATTCCTTGCCGTTTTCATTCTTGAACGAAAGTTCGCGGCGGATGGCCTTGTAGAGGTTCACCTGGCCCTGGATCTGGTTTTCCCAGTTCGGGCTGTTGGAATCCTCGAAGTCGGTCATGTAGGAGTCAGCGCCGGAATTGAAGGCGTTGATGATCATCTTGGCTTCGACCGGGCCGGTGATTTCGACGCGGC
>ERZ795054.2687-NODE-2687-length-14703-cov-4.154219_pt1 | contig 14703 bp, 14 predicted proteins | sample MGYA00375138_ERZ795054 | MGnify/ENA primary metagenome ERZ795054 (study PRJEB30183, sample SAMN05720215) | anaerobic digester metagenome | isolation source: active sludge of municipal wastewater-treating anaerobic digesters | place: USA | collected 2014-12-23 ...
AGCTTGTCGAGGAATGACAATCCGGGTCGATTTAATTTTTTAGAGCAGGCTTTCGGCATCCACCTTAACGGCGAATCGGGGAGGCAGTATTTTGAGTATTTCGGGTAGGGACATCTTTTCCGGGTCGTCACTACCGGTCGGTTTTTCCGGCCAATTTAACGGGTTCACTTTTATAAGCAGGTTCATACGCGCTTTGCCGCCCTGTAGATTTGTCGCCGATCTGAATTTGTCCGGGTTCCATTTTTTTAGGAAGACCGCCAGCTCGTCAAATTCTTTTGCGACCACATCTTCCTTGCCTTCGCCCGTAATTTTAATGAAAAGTTTGAATGGTGGATAACTGAAATTTTTTCGCAGCAATATTTCTTCTTTGTAGAATTGTAGGGCATCGCCTCTGACTATTTTTTCAAATACAGGATGATCCGCGCATCTTGTTTGTATAACAAAATTATTTTCCGCCATAAGCTTGGCGTTTACCAGATAGTTGAATATTCTTTCGTTTATTTTGAAGTCCGGGATGAAAAAGAGGCTGTCTGTCGATATGATCGCAATATTTTCCACCGGTTTTGTAAGATAAAAGAGAGCCATTTCCGTGCCGACAATTACAGACCCTTTGTTCTCTTCAAAGTTAGACATCATTTCTTTACCCTGCTTGTGAGTTTTTACCGATTCGCCGTCCATTCTAATCACGTTTGCATTCGGGAAAAGGCTTCTGACTTCATCTTCTACGCGTTCTGTGCCAAATCCCACCGGGCGCAGATTCCAGCTTCGGCACTTATTGCAAAGCACGCTCGCGCTCTGGCCGGTCCCGCATTTATGGCAATAAAAGACGTTTGAATTTTCTTTTCTATGTAGCGTGGTCGTGCTTCCGCAATTTTTGCATGAAACTATCGTTTTGCAGTCACCGCATATTGTCGCGCCGGAAAGCCCCTTTTTTGTTGTCAGAAGAACTGTATTCTTTTTTGCCTCTATCGCGCCTTCAAGCAGCTCAAGTAGCTCACTTGAGATGGCCCTAGTATCAAAATTATTTTTGTCTTTTTTAACGTCGAGCAATCTCGGCATTGTCCTGCTTATGAGCCTGTATTTGAAAAGCAGAGACGGGGAGTATTCGTCCGTTTCTTTTTTGTGAATTGTCTCTAGCCGTAAAACGGTGTCTCCGAAGATGAGCCTTAAAGACAATTTTCGGGCGAGTTTTTCCAGGAAAATCCTTGAGTCTATGAATGGCCTAAAAATGGTTTTGTGTGCGGGGGAACTTTCTTTTTCTACGATGACCGTCTCAAAGCTATTGTCTAGGAAACAGGCGAATACAGGGGTTCCTATCACGAGGAGCGGGTGCGCCCTCTCTTTTATGGTCTGGCTGGCGCTTATTAGTTTCTTGGGAGAATCTTCCGGTCGCAGGACAAGCGCATAGTCTTCTATGCCTCGTTTGAGATTATCGGCAAAAATATTTACCTCGTGCATTGTGGGCAAGCACAAAAAGACGGAAGACTTTCTGGCAAAATTCTCTCTGATGAGGCTTTTGTAGAATGCTATTCTGTCCTCAAGCGGCGCTTGCACAAGCTCCACGGTATGTTTTCTTTCCGCGGTCGTTTCTTCGGCAGGGGGCTCCTTTTTCTTTGTTTTTATTTTGTGTAAATTCTTTTCGTAACCCTTAAATAAATTGTTCGGCACGTAGGAGCTTAAGATTTGGCCGAGGTTCGCCCCAAAATAATCCGCCGCTTCTTCAGCCGCTTCCATAAATTCTTTTGAGAAAAATCTCTCTTCACTAGCCTTCTCTATTTTTTTAAGCTCGAAGTCAGATCTCTTTAGCTCGGTCTTCACGTCTTTTATGAGTTGGGTAGAAACGAGTATCGCAGGGATCCTCTTTTTTCTTATCGGCACGAACACCAGAGAGCCGGGTTCAATATCTCTCATTGTGAAATATGAAAGTGAATCTCTGAAGACAGAGTCGCCTATGGGTATGACTGTCGCCATTTTTATCTCGGCCATGCCCCTATTTTGTCAAAAAGGAGGGCCGGGGACACTATTGACCCAATCGAATATAATTGTTAGTTTCTTCTGATGACAGGGAGACACATCGCACAAAAAGCGAAGAAAATAGAGGCCCCAAAAAGGGTCTTTGTCGGCATGTCCGGAGGAGTAGATAGTTCTGTGTCGGCGGCACTCCTAAAAGAGGCCGGTTATGAGGTAATAGGAGTATTCATAAAAGTCTGGTCTCCCGACTGGTTGCCCTGCGACTGGAGAGAAGAGAGGCGTGATGCTATGAGGTGCGCCGCAATACTTGAGATACCGCTTCTTACACTTAATTTAGAAAAAGAATACAAAGAGGAGGTTGTGGACTATATGATACGCGAATACAAGGCCGGCCGAGTCCCAAACCCTGATGTTATGTGTAATCGCTCGGTAAAGTTCGGGGGATTTTTCAATGAGGCGATGAAGATGGGGGCGGACTACGTCGCTACGGGACACTACGCGCAAACAAGAATTAAGAATTACGAATTAAGAATTACGAATGAAAAAATAAAAAAATACGAGCTTTTGGCCGGGGAAGATAGAAATAAAGATCAGTCGTATTTTCTTTGGACGCTCAAACAAGAACAACTTTCAAAAACTTTGTTTCCTGTGGGGGGTCTCAAAAAAGAAGAGGTGAGGAAGCTTGCGGAGAAATTTGGTCTGCCTACAGCAACAAAGAAAGATAGTCAGGGGCTTTGCTTCTTGGGCAAAATTGACGTAAAAGATTTTTTAAAAAGATACATTAACGCGAAAGAGGGGAAGGTCCTAAATGAAAAAGGTAAGGTCGTGGGTCATCATGACGGAGCCGTATTGTATACGATCGGAGAGCGCCACGGTTTCGCAATAGACAACAAAAAACCGGATGATGCGCCTTACTATATTGTAGGCAAGGATATAAAGAAAAATACGATAACCGTTTCTCACAACAAGGCTTCCGGCAATTCGGCAGAGAGGGAGATTGAAATAAGCGATTTGAGTTTTACTCTCGGCGAGGCTCCCGTAAAAAATAAAAAATATTCGGCTCGAATAAGATATCGCGAGGATCTGAAAAAGTGCGAAATTAAAAAAATATCGCCGAAGAAGGCGACGATAGTTTTTGATGAACCCGAGGAGTCTGTGTCCGCCGGGCAATCTCTCGTGCTTTATGACGGCGATATTTGTCTTGGTGGTGGTGTGATAATCGGCTAAAGAAATTTTGTAAATAATAATGGTAGCAACTGCTTGTCGCCCTTTTTGTTGCGTTTTTTCGCCCCTTGGGGCCACGAATGACATTAATTATAAGAGTGGTATAATTAGGGTGTGTCGATTTTTATTAATTAATCGTTAATAAAATGCACAACCTAGAACTCGCAGGGGCAATGGAGTTTGCGGAAGCGGAGGCAAACGCGGTCGTCAACGCAGAGTTGGGAGGTTCAGACGACATAGAGGCGAAAAAATGGAGACATTTGGACGCCTACACAAACGCCCTTCAGGGATATTTGGGCAGTATTGAATAAAAGTCCCTGACGGTTATATTTATCTTTGAAGCCAAGTTTAGGCTTGGTGCGGGTTCTATTAGACAATATTAAAGAGTAATTAGCAGAGCTGGCTAGAGCGTTCGCTTCATTCACCCGCCATAATTTTTGCACGTGTAGCTCAGTGGTAGAGCGCTCCGTTCACATCGGAGAGGCCGTAGGTCCGATCCCTACCATGTGTACCAGGAAAAAATTAAGGAGGGCAGGCGCGGTGGTATATGCGATAGCAAAATTATTTGTGGCCAAGTCCTGTATTACTCATAGTTGATTTTCAAAACAAGATTCGTTAGTATAGAAAAACAATAAATTTGGGCCGTTAGCTCACTTGGTAGAGCGCATCCATGGCATGGATGAGGTAGCAGGTTCGATCCCTGTACGGTCCACTGGTAAAAACATTAACGCCGAAAGGCGTTTTTTGTTTTTTTCAGTGGACCGTAAGCAAAGCATCTTAAATGCTTTGCGTCAGGGGTCGAAGCCCCGATGAGCATTTTTTAGAGTGCCTCGCACGAATAAAAAATCCATCGGTGGGTACTGACCCTGTAAGGGTCGATCCCTGTACGGTCCACAAAATAAACATCCCGGGTGCGCAAGCACTCAGGTGTTTTGTTTATCTCTCGTTTTTTGTTTATAATTTCAACACAACCTAAAAAAATAAATGCAGCTAGAACTAAAAGATTTTGATAAGGATTTTTTTGAAACGCTTCAAGACAAGGAAGAGATTTTTATGTCCGACAAGGGTGTCTATTACACAATTATTTACGATGGTCATAAGGCCGGGGTCGTAGGATATATTCCGGTGGGGACATCGGGTGACACTGGTTTTACGCAGACTGTCTTGGCACCGGAGTTTCGGGGTAAGGGTTTGTCCGGCGCCGCTAAGGAGCTTATGGTCAAAAAACACGGCCTAAAAACATTGCTTGCTACCATAAGGAAGGGCAATATCGTGTCAATTAAGGCTAATGAGAAGATCGGATTTAAAATGTTGAGCGAAGAAAAAATGGCTGAGCTTCGAGCGAAAGGCTTTCTGAAAGAAGGGGATATAAGGATGGAGAAGCGCTATAAATAAAAAAATAACCCAGGCGATGTGCCTGGGTTTTGCTTTATCTTTGGGAGCGGTAGAAGCCTTCTCCCGACATGAGTTTGTCGCGAGCCTCTTCGAACGAGATGCGCGTGAGCCCGTGCTTGCCGGTCGTGATACAAAACATCATCTCTCCTGTTTCGTTGAAATAATTCATTTCGGGGTTGCCTGCCATTGACCACCCACATTGGTGCAAAACGATCTCGCCATTGTGACGTTCGTAGAAATTCCAATAACCCGCGTGCTCGGGCTTGTATTTGGAATTATGCTCATCAATACTCTTCAGTGTCCGATAAAGGACGAGCTTGGGAGTAAGAAGTGCACGAAGCTCTCGTTGCCGACGCACATGTTCAATATAAAGCAGACCTTCCTCATTTTCGGCATTGGCGATCTTGTTTTCCAGTTCCTTTACGAGCTCCAGCTTTTTGTCATACTCGGCATACTTTTCGGCCATTTCCGCGACCTCCCTTTCTTTTCTCTCCTCATTTTTCCTTACATAATCACGATATGCTTGGCGTTGTCTCTCTTTAAATTGTTCATACCGCTTGAGGTTCTCGTTCACGATATTTGCCCTCCTTTTAAATGTTCAATTGTTCGGTCTTATCCTATATCATTATTTCCTTGTGTCAAATAGAAAAAGGAGGGGGTTGACCCCGTAGTGATCCTGTAGTAGAGGTGCGTGGCGCGCCTTCACTACGGGACTACTACAGGGTTGACAATAAACAGGTTTTTTTGCTAGTATACCCCCTATGTTAATGATCAGATTACAACGAGTTGGCAAGAAGCACGATCCATCTTTTCGTGTACTTTTGACCGATTCTAAAAACAGCACAAAAAGCGGTAAATTTATAGAGGTTCTCGGACACTATGATGCCAGAGGAGGAAAGACGGAATTAAAGAAGGATAGAATAAAGCACTGGCTTTCTGTAGGCGCAAAGACTTCCGTAACTCTTCACAACATATTGGTAAATAACAAAGTTGTAGAAGGAAAGAAAAAGAGCGCAATGCCAAAGAGAAAGAAGAGCGCAGAGGCCAAAACAGCCGCTCCAGCCCCGACACCGGCCGCATAAATTTTAATATTAAAAATCCCCACAATGCTGTGGGGATTTTTTGTCGGTGGAGCTTGCCTGCCCCGTAGGAAGCATGCTTAGGGGGAGATATAAATGAATATCGCGTGAGATTTAACGGGGGGTCATTTAAGACCTTATACACAGCTTTCCTTCGGGGTTTTCTTTTTAGTTTGTTTATGCTATAAATATACCCAAGCAGTGCAGGGTCGAAATGACTGCTTTTACAAAAAGATTAGAATTGCAAAATGGAAAAAGATCAGGAATTTCTAGAATTAGTTGCAAAGGCATTAGTTGACAATCCTCAGGACATCAAAGTCAAGAGAGTAGTCGATGAGATGGGAGTCCTCCTTACGCTCGATGTAAATCCTGCGGATATGGGCAAGATCATCGGTAGAAGCGGAAACACCGCCAAAGCCATGCGAACTCTTCTCCGAGTTGTAGGAATGAAGCACAACGCTAGAGTTAATCTCAAGATTAACGAACCGGAGGGAAGCACAAGAATGATGTCAGCTCCTATGAGCCCACAGTCAGCTTCTAAAACAGTTGATGAGGCCATGATGGATCTCAAACTCTAAGACATAATTTAGATTTGAATAAAAACAGCTCCGAGTAATCGGGGCTGTTTTGCTTTTTGTGGAGTTTGTGCTTGAATGCAGGCAGGTTGGTACATTTACAAAAAATACTGAAGGGGTGGTCCTAATGGCAAAGACCTTGATGACTGTTCGACGTGACGGCCTTCGTATCATTACGAAAAGATTGAGCTATACCCAACAAGTTATGTGTTCGGTAACCTCTCTTATGGGGTCGGCTAGCGACCCTGCGGAATTACTCGGCATCGCCCACTATTTTGAACACATGGTGTTTCAAGGAACGAAGACTCGCACGCGCGAGGAAATTGAAAGGGATATTAGGAGATATTGCATCTCTCACAATGCCGATACCAGTTTCCTTCGTACCAGATATTATGGCGAGTGTGCCAAGATTAATTTTGAAAAGACACTCGAGGTTCTGCTCGATATTTATTGTAACCCCATTTTCCCGGAGGATCGTGTCGAGAACGAGCGCGGTGTTATCGGGACAGAGATCTCGATGAGAAAGAATGAAGAAGATATTCTGGCGTTTGAAAATTTTCTTGTCTCTTTATATGGAGCCAAGAGTTTGCCCGGACGCGGTATAATCGGAACGAAGGAAACAATTTCAACCGTGAACAGGAACCTTCTTCTTGATATGCACAAGACTTATTATTCTCCGGAGAATTCCGTTATTGTCGTCGTTGGGGATGTGTCCCACCGCGACGTCGTGAAGAACGTCAATCAATTTTTCCCGATTGGTAAACCGTCCGCATACAGACAGCGTTTCGATTGGCCGAATGACCCGGATTCTCCACCGGCCGAACCTCTGGTCGTCGACGAGAAGCAGGGAAGAGAGTATTCTCGTGTATATTTCGCCTGCAAGATTCCGAGCGGAAGTCTGCGAGACCGGCTCGTGATGAATCTTCTTGCCAAGTGCTTAGACAGGGTCATTTATGATGAGCTTCGCCAAAAAAGAGGCCTCGTCTACACCGCCGGAGCGAGCGATTATTACAAAAGGCCCCTCATCTCTACTTTCTATTCGTGTGCACAGACCGAAGTTCATAACTTCGCGCAGGTCAGAGATATTCTCGTTGACTATGTGCTCAATGAAAAAATTTGTGAGAGCGATTTTGAGATCTTTCGGGAGTCAAAGTTTGTCACAAGCTCCATCGCGCTGGAGACTTCCAGAGAATGGAACGATGCCATCCTTTCTCAGATTATTTCCGGCAATTCCGACTTGGGATTTATCGATAATTATTTTGAAAAGATATCTAAGGTGATTGAGGGAATTACTTTTGACGATCTGCTGAAAATGCGCCTTGAACTCATTCGCGAAGATCGTATGTCCTTTTCAATCGTTACCAACAAGGACTAGTCCTATTTAGCCGCCCTAACTACGGGCGGCTTTTATCTTGCAAAATCTATAAAATAGTGTAATATCTTCCCCATATGGTAGTAAGAATGAGACATACGCGGGCACATACCGCGAACAGGAGATCCCATCACGCTCTCAAGGGAGCGGGCCTTACAAAATGCGTAAAGTGTGCGGCCATGGCTAGAATGCACATGGTTTGCCCATCTTGCGGATTCTATAAGGGTTCAGAGAAAGTGAACACGATGGCGAAGATCCAGAAGAAAAATAAGAAGGAGGCCAAAAAATCTAAATAAATAATTATTTAGATTTTTTAGCTTGCCGGATGTTTTATTAGGATAGCCGGCATCCGTTTAATGTAATTTTGAAAATATTATGGCCAATAGGCATTTAGCGAGAAGTATCGTTTTACAGACTCTCTTCGAGTGGGACTTCGGCGGCCGTAACAATTCAGAATTAAGAAATATCCTTCATAAAAATGTAGAGGAGTTCGGTCCCGGCTTGACCGACTTTTCTTTTATCGAATCGCTTTTGGAAAGTGTTGTAAACAAGATGGACGCAATGGATTCCATTATCACAAAGGCGGCTCCGGAGTGGCCGATAGACAGAATATCTATAATAGACAGAAATGTTTTGAGAATAGGTTTATATGAACTTATTTTTATGGACAAGAGCGAGGTTCCTGCGAAGGTTGCTATAAATGAGGCCATAGAGCTTGCAAAGACTTTTGGCGGCGAAAGCAGTGGAAAATTTATAAACGGTGTTCTTGGCACGATTTACAAAGAGATGGGAGAGCCGGGCAAGGATGAGATATCTAGACCAAAGAAAAACAGCGCCGGAGTAGATGTAACAAAACTCCCCGTGGACAGACTTGGAGGCGCGGTGGTATACGCGATAGACGAGGGAAAAATATTCCTCGCCATGGTGCATGACGTATTCGGATATTGGACTCTTTCAAAAGGACACATAGAGGAGGGTGAATCAGAGGAGGAGGGCACTATGAGAGAGATAAAGGAAGAGATTGGGCTCGACATAGAGATTGGCAAGAAAGTTGGAGAGAATGAGTATGTTGCCAACGATCCCGAAAGAGGAAAGATAAGGAAAAAAGTATCCTATTTCCTCGGCAAGACAGACAAAAAGGAACTTGAATTGAAAGATGGAGGAGGCTTGGACGAAGCAAAATGGTTTGAGGCGTCGGAGGTCGCTGATTTGAAGATTTACAATGACATCGTTCCGATAATTACAGAGGCGATAAAAGAAATTATATTGTAACCCGCCAAAATTTTTTACCAATCATTTATATTATAGACAAATAAAAGACAGCCTATCTAAAATTTTTTAATAATTATTAAAATGGTTATTAAAAAATTTAGGAGGGCAAGTAATCATATGAACGCTCCCGATTTTTCTAAATTTGAAAAAAAGATCTCTGTTGAATTCAAAAACAAGGGCTTGCTGAAGCAGGCTTTCACCCACCGATCTTACATAAATGAAAACAAAGGAACCGGCCTTACTCACAACGAGAGACTGGAGTTTTTGGGTGACGCGGTTTTGGAATTAGTCATTACGGAATTCCTTTTCAGAGAATTTCCGGACAAACAGGAAGGGGAGCTTACGAGCCTCCGCGCCGCTCTCGTGAACACGGTCACAATTTCAAAGATTGCCGGAGACGTGGGGATGAACGACTTCCTTCTCCTCTCTAAGGGCGAGTCAAAGGATGTGGGAAGAGCGAGACAGGTTATTCTCGCCAATACTTTTGAAGCGTTCATCGGGGCACTTTATCTGGACCAGGGATACGAGTCAGCCAAGAAATTTATTTCCGACAACCTATTTTCCGAGCTTAAAACAATAGTTGAAAAATCACTCTGGAAAGATTCCAAGAGCAAGCTTCAGGAAAAATCTCAGGAGGTGCTCAGCATCACACCGGCTTACAAAACCCTGAACGAAGTCGGTCCGGATCATAACAAAATTTTTACGGTGGGGTTGTTCTTGGGAGAGGAGCAGGTATCGGAAGGGAAGGGCCATTCGAAGCAGGAGGCCCAAGAGGAGGCGGCCAAGTCCGCGTTGAAAAAGAAGGGTTGGGAGTAATTTTGTACTCTTGTCCCGGTAGGAAAGTCCGCCTTGACAATGTTGTAATGTAAACCTGAGTCTGCGAATTCGCCTATGGTTTTTTGTAATTTAACATTGATTTATAGGGGTAACTTCCTACGGGACTGCGCGACTCGCTTTTCCGAAGCGAGTCGCTTGACTTTCTGTGGCCAATAAGTAGAATGACGTTATTGACGAATTAAACAAAGTATTATAACAGTATTATTAAACAACAAGGATCATGTCTAAACAACACAAGTTAACGTTTAATCCAAAGAAAGTTACCAAGGACCTGCTTGGAGTTTTGCCGGTAAGGGCCAGAGATATAATAAAGAAGAGATATGGCCTTGAGTCTAGTTCAGAGGGAATGACCCTTGAGGCCATCGGAGAGACATATGGCATAACAAGAGAAAGAGTAAGACAGATAGAAAATTTTGCCTTAAATTCCATCAGAAAGTCCGATGCTTATACTGCGAACGCTGTTTCTTTCGAAGAGCTAAAGAAGCACATGGATGAATATGGAGGAGTCGTGCATGAGCAGGATTTTTTGGATCACCTTACATCCGACAAAGAACTTCAGAATCACGTCAGCTTCTACCTCGAGCTCGGTAGTGATTTCATCAAGTTGAAAGAGGATGAAGAGTTCGCTCACAGATGGACAATAGACGAAGAGCTTTCCGGAAAGGTTCACAACTCACTTAGAAAACTTTACGAGAGCCTCTCGGAGGATGATCTCATTTCAGAAAGCGAGATGATTGTAAAATTCCTCGATCACCTTGAAGAGACCGTTAAAGATATCAGAAACGAAGAGCTCGCAAAGAGATGGATCAAGATGTCCAAGAAAATCGGAAAGAATGCACTCGGAGAGTGGGGAATCGCACATTCTCCAAACATCAGAGTAAGGGGCATCAGAGATCTCGCATACTTGGTTTTGAGAAAGCATGGTTCTCCTATGCACTTCAGAGAGGTTGCAAAGGCTATCAAGCAGATATTTGGAAAGGATGTCAACGAGGCGACATGCCACAATGAGCTTATAAAAGACAAGAGATTTGTGCTCGTAGGTAGAGGTCTCTATGCTTTGGCAAAGTGGGGATATAGTCAGGGGACAGTTCGTGATATAATAAAGACTATAATAAAAGATAAGGGCCCACAGTCCAGAGATGAGATATTGAAAAAGGTTTTGAGAGAGAGATATATCAAGGAAAATACGGTTTTGGTAAATCTCCAAAATAAAAAATATTTCAAAAAGGACAAAAACGGCAAATATTTGATCGTATGATCCAAGAAATTTTAGTCCAACTTTTACAAACCTTTGGCGAGGTGCTTTTTCGAGCATTCGCTTTCGCTCTCCCGTTCCTCGCTTTCATTATAGCTTGGAGTTTATGGAGATATTACATAGTAAGAAATTTTATCGCTAAGGCAGAGTGGGTGATGCTGGAGGTGAAATTGCCAAAGGAGCACCAGAAAACTCCTCAGGCCATGGAAGTCGTCCTGGGGGCTTTTCATCAGTTCCCTACACCGCCGACATGGTATGACTATTGGTGGCTAGGCAAGGTCCCTCTTTGGTTTTCTCTCGAGCTCGTTTCTATAAACGGCGCGGTCCACTTTTTCATGAAAATACAGAAGAGCCAGAGGAGCATAATAGAGAATCATATTTATTCTCAATATCCACAGGCGGAAATACATCAGGTTCCTGATTACGTCGGGGGGATTAATTTTGAGGCGCCCGATTCCAAGTGGAAAATGTTCGGAATGGAGCACGTGCTTGTAAGAGAGGACGCCTATCCTATTAAGACTTATGTTGATTACGGCCTTGACCGGGAACTTTTGAAGGAGGAACAAAAAGTTGATCCCATTACTTCGACGATAGAATTTTTGGGCTCACTCGGTGAGGATGAGCAGGCATGGATACAGATAATCATAATGGCCGCGCAACCGCGATTTCCAAAAAAAGACACATGGTTCGGCAAAGAGGACTGGAAGGGTAATGCAAAAGAGCTTCTCAAAAAATTGTTAAAGAGGGATGCCGCCCCGGGATTTGGCCCCATGATGATGCTTTCCCCGGGAGAGAGGGCGACTGTTGAGGCGATAGAGAGGAGCATGAGCAAGCTCGGTTTTGATTGCGGAATAAGAACGCTCTATTTTGGAAAAGATAAAAAGTTTAATCCGCAAAATATTGCAAATCTTTTTGCCACGTTCAGGCAGTATGGCTCCGTGACCTTAAACAGCTTCAAGCCCGTCAGAATAACCAGCTTTAATTGGTGGGTGGACCCGTTTGGGTGGAAATTGAAAGAATTAAAAAGCTCTCTTTTTAGAGCCTATGTAAGTAGAGGATATTTTTACAGACCATTCAAGAACGTCCCGCCGTTTACTTTAAATTCAGAGGAGTTGGCGACTATTTACCACTTCCCGGGCGCCGTCTCTGTAACGCCGACATTTAGCAGAATTGAATCAAAGAGAGCCGAAGCTCCTATCAACCTCCCGATCTAAAGAGACTCGCTTGATGCTGTCATCCCGACTTTTTATGGAGGGATCCCTTATACTTAAAGGGATTGCCACGGTCTGAGGCTTAGGCGCCTCGCCCTCGCAATGACAATAAGGAGAATACACTATTTATAATTTTTAATTCTTAATTTGTAATTGAATATCATGCATCCCGATTTATCAAATATAATGATGTTGGAGTCTGAGGAACCGAACGAGCCTGGGGGCGAGAAAGCCCCGTCCCCAAAAAATATATTTAATCTCAATGAGAAGGCCAGAAAGGTCTTGTTGGCTGTATCTATTGTCCTGATCGTGATTCTCGCGATAAATTACAACTTCTTTGCCGCGCCGGCCGAACATCCGGGAGGAACAAAGTTTGCCATAACATCCGGAATGACCATTTCCGAGGCGGCTGAGTATTTAAGCGAGAACAATATTATAAAATCTCCGACCGTTTTTAAGACGCTCGTATTTATTATGGGCGGGAGAAGTGGGGTGATAGCCGGAAGCTATTTTATAGAGCACCCTGTATCTGTTTTTCGTATTGCAATGATGGTCACGACGAACGGCTACGGAATAAAAATGTATAAAGTCACAATACCGGAGGGGCTTTCAAATAGGCAGATCGCCGATCTTCTCGCCAAAAATCTGGACAATTTTGATAAGGCCAAGTTTTTGAAATTGGCCAAAGACAAGGAAGGCTATCTTTTCCCGGACTCCTATTTCTTTGAACCGGAATCAACTCCCGAAAAGGTTATCGAGATGATGAACGATAATTACAACGAGAAAATAAAGATGGTAAATCTGGACATCGTCTTCTTTAATAAGCCGATAAAAGACATTATTACGATGGCGTCTATTCTCGAAGAGGAGGCCAGAACAGAGAATACGAGGAGAATGATAGCGGATATATTGTGGAGGAGGATAGAGAGAGGTATGTCGTTACAGGTGGATGCGTCCTTCGTATATTTGCTTGGCAAGGGGAGTGCGGAGCTTACTGTAGATGATATGAAAATTGACTCGCCATACAACACCTATAAATATAAAGGATTACCGCCCGGACCGATCACAAACCCCGGCCTAGCCTCAATTTTGGCCGCCACAAAGCCTCTAAAGAACAAATACTGGTTCTATCTGTCTGACAAGGATGGGATTATGCATTATGCGGTTACGTTCGAGGAGCATAAATTGAATAAAGAAAGATACTTGAGATAGGCCAATTTCTTATTGTCATTGCGAGCCGAGACCTTGTCGAGGCGTGGCAATCCCTTATAATTCAAACTCGAAGGGATCTCTCCATAAAGTCGAGATGACAATAAACCTTCTCGTGTCATTCCCGCCCCCGATCGCGGTCGAGGGTAAACTCCGGCGGAATCCAGTTTCTCTTTTGTTCCGATTTGAAGTAAAATATTCTCTATTAGCGACGTAGGCGAGAGAAGCAGGAAATTTACTTTTAAAATTTTATGCTTGCGAGCCCAGGAGCTAATATACACGCTTTAGCGTCGTCTATTAGGAGAATATTTTTATTTATACGAAATATGAGAATAGCTATTAACGGTTTTGGAAGAATTGGAAGACAATTTTTAAAGATAGCGCTAGAAAATCAGGAGCTGGAAGTGGTCGCGATAAACGATTTGGGTGATTTGGATAATCTCGCATATTTGCTCGAGTTTGATAGCGTTTACAGAAATTATGACAAGAAAGTTGAGACAAAGAATGGCAACCTCGTCGTCGGCGGCAAGACAATAAAATTCCTTCAGGATCCGGAACCTGCGAAATTACCATGGAGGGACCTCGTCATAGACGTGGTTGTTGAATGCACCGGCAGGTTTACCTCGTCCGACGCCGCAAAAGTGCATTTGGATGCAGGAGCAAAGAGGGTAGTCATTTCCGCACCCGCCAAGGATGACATGACACCGACATGCACACCGAATGTGAACGTAAGCGCGCTTACAGAGTCAAAGATTACTTCAAACGCGTCTTGCACAAGCAATTCTATTATTCCTATCGCCGCAATTCTCGGCGAGAATCCGGGCATTAAGCTTTCCCTTATAAACACGGTTCACGGATACACAGCTGAGCAGTCGCTTGTCGATGGCCCGATGCCAAAACTTCACAAAGATATGAGAAGGGGACGCGCCGCCGCGCAGAATATTGTCCCGACAACTTCAGGTGCCGCAAGCGCGGTAGGGAAGACTATCCGCTCTATGGAAGGGAAATTTGACGGAATGGCACTTCGAGTACCTGTACCTGCAGGCTCAATTCTTGATTTCACTTTTATTTCAGAGAAAAAGACCTCTGCAGAGGAGATAAACGATATCCTTAAAGAGGCGGCCGCGAAGCCGGAGTGGCAGGGGATAATTACGGTTACCGACAAGCCGATAGTCTCATCGGACATCCTCGGCAATACGCACGGCTCAATTGTGGATCTGAATCTTACGAGAGTTGTGGGCGGCGAACTCGTTAAAGTAATGGCATGGTATGATAATGAATGGGGATACGCAAGTATGCTAGT
>ERZ795054.2688-NODE-2688-length-14698-cov-3.846958_pt1 | contig 14698 bp, 10 predicted proteins | sample MGYA00375138_ERZ795054 | MGnify/ENA primary metagenome ERZ795054 (study PRJEB30183, sample SAMN05720215) | anaerobic digester metagenome | isolation source: active sludge of municipal wastewater-treating anaerobic digesters | place: USA | collected 2014-12-23 ...
AAGCATTAGCAGCAGGTCACTGACCACCTTGAGGGTGCGGTTGATCCCGTATTTGGATGCTCCGAATTTCCGTGAGTGATGCCTTACGTCCACCTGGGTGATGGTGGCCCCGTCGAAGCTGGCCAGGACGGGGATAAAACGGTGCAGTTCCCCATAAAGCCCCAGGCCCTTGGCTATGGGGCTGCGGAATACCTTGAGGGTGCAACCGTAGTCTTTCATCCTTACCCCGGTCGACTTACGTATAATGGCGTTGGCGATTTTACTCGGAATCTTGCGCAGGATCATACCGTCACGACGGTTGGCCCTGACCCCGGCCACGATATCCCATCCGCCCTCTTCGGCGATCTTCAGCATCATCGGGATGTCGAGGGGATCATTCTGAAGGTCACCGTCCATGGTAACCAGGTATTCCCCTCTGGCTTCGGCTATGCCTGCGGCCAGGGCGGGGCTCTGACCATAATTGGTGCTCAGCCTCACCAGCCGGATCCGCTTGCTGTTGATGGCGTTGATCTCCGCCACGGTCTGGTCGGTAGAGCCGTCATCCACATAAATGATCTCATAATCCTCCTCCCCGAGGGCCTGAAAGATCTGTTCTACCAGCGGTCGGATATTCTTTTCCTCGTTGTAAACACAGATCACGATGCTGAGCTTGGGCATGGTGTTGGTCTTGTGGGTTCTTAGGGTAGCCTTTCCGGGTACGGTCCTGTTCAGACCAGGGCGGCGATGAAAAGATAGCAAAAGTAAACTGAAACGGCCAGTTTCATCACGGTGCCGGCCAGGAAGCCGATAAAGGATCCAAACCCTGCCCGCAGCGCAGCTTGCCAGGCCTTGCCGTCCAGAAGTTCTCCGGTCACTGCACCGAGGAATGGCCCGGCGATGATACCCCAGGGGGGCACGAGCAAACCAAGCAATAGCCCGGCCATGCTACCCCATGCCCCCAGTTTGCTTCCGCCAAACTTGCGGGTACCCCATACAGGTACCACATAGTCGAGGAAAGTGACCAGGGCAGCCAGCCCGGCCCAGAGGAACAGTTGTCGGGCCTCGAATGGCCGGAATGAGGTGAGTTGCAGCAGCAGAAGTCCGAAGAAACCCAATGGCGGGCCGGGAATGACGGGTAGAACGCAGCCCAGGACGCCCCCGGCCAGCAGCAGGCCACCGGAAATGATCCAAATCCAGTCCATATCAGGGCAGCTTTTCGATCCAGCCCGAGAGCAGCCAGGCCCTGGCAGCTTCCGGTGGGTTCATCTTTTCGGTGCGGAGGGAAACCAGGTAGCGGCCCTTTACTCCGATAAGTGCGGTGCCCTGCATGGAGCTCAGGTCGTAGGATTCCCAACCGACCTGGCCTTTGGGTAGCTGCAGTTCACGTGCATAGCTGCCATCCCGTTCAAAGCTCAGCTCCGGTTTCCAAAGGCCTGTAGCCAGGGTGTAAAATTGCGGGACCTTGAGGTAGTCGGAGACGGTGACATAGATTTCCTCTCCCCCCTCGCCCTGCATGCTCAGCGAGGCGTTTGCGATGCTGTCGCCGGTAGCGGTGTCGGTCAACAGTATGGTATTGGTCACGTGGTAATCCTGGGGAGGAGGGGGCACCAGGTCAAGCAGGTTTTCCGGAGTCATCAGCCTGGGGCTTACTGCTGCTGGCGAAAGGCCCTCCCTGGTTTTTTCCTGCTTGCAGGAAGTAAATACTACCGTACTGAATATCATCCACAAGGGAAGGCCCAGGACCAGCACGGCCCGGAAATCACGGCTCATAGGCTTCATGCTGCAAATATAATCGATGGATTTGTGAACAAACCATTTGGGAAACGCATTGGATTTTGGTATCTTGATGCGGATTCCGGATGTCCCCTCCGGGTAGTAGTGTCAGCCATGAACCAGGAGAACTACGAGAACGATCTCAGGACCGGTCCCGGGGCCGGGGAGGATGGGTATGACCCCTGTCAGAAGCGTTTTCAGCGTCTTTTCGAGGACCTGGCCCGCATGTTGCCTGCCCTGGTTTTTGAAGTGGATGCAGAAGGACGCATGACCTTTGCCGATGAACCGGCTTTCCGCATGGCATCTTTCGAATCCGAGCGACGTTTTATCCCGGGCCGGACCAGCGTATTCCGTCTTATCGTGCCGGAAGATCGACAGCGGATGAAGGATAATCTGCAACGGATCTTTCATGCAAATGAATCGGAAGCCCTGGGCCTGCTGAGCGGTGACAAGTACCGCTACCGCAATTTGGATGGTGTGATCCGGACTTTCCGGGTTTATGGTACGCCGGTACGTTCCGGCGGAAGGGTAGTCGCGGTTAAGGGAGTGGCTGTCGACGAGACAGAACGCATTGAGGCCGAAGTAGAGCTCATGGAAAGCCGGCGCCGTCTGAGCACCTTGATGGACAATCTTCAAGGGATGGTATACCGCTGCCTCAACGATGCGGATTGGACCATGCTCTTCGTAAGTAACGGGGCCCTCGAGCTCACAGGATATGAGGCTTCGGACCTGCAACTGGGCAAAACGGTACAGTATGGGGACCTTATTCATCCGGAGGATGTCAACCTGGTATGGAGCACCGTACAGAAAGGGGTAGAGAGCAATACTCCCTTTAAGATGGTCTACCGGTTGAATCACCGTACCCAGGGTTACCGCTGGGTATGGGAGCAGGGCCGCAGTGTGGGCCCCGACCCGGACGGAAATATCATCCTGGAGGGATTCATTTCCGACATCACCGATAAGCAGAAAGCGCTGGAAGAGCTGCAGGTGGCCAAGGAGAAGGCGGAAGAAAGCGACCGCCTCAAATCGGCTTTCCTGGCCAATATGTCGCATGAGATCCGTACTCCCCTCAATGCGATCATCGGGTTTTCCAACCTGCTGCTGGAGCCGGATTACGACACCTCACAACAGGCGGAGTACGCCTCTATCATTGAAAGGGCCGGGAAGCAGCTGCTCTCGCTGGTTAACGACATCATCGATGTCTCCCTTATCGAAACCGGGCAGGTGAAGCTTTTTCCAAAGGATATCAGCCTGTCCCGCCTGCTGGAAGAGATATACAAGCTCTATCAGAAGAAAAATACCTTCCGGCCAGGAGTGAAGTTCAGGCTCGATTTGCCTGACTGTGATAGGGACCTTCAGTATCGCATCGATGACTTCCGGTTGCGACAGGTGATACAGAACCTGGTGGACAACGCCCTGAAGTTTACCTGGGAAGGAGAGGTGGTGCTGGGTTGCCGGGGCATCGATACTGACTCACCTGAAGTGGTGGTCTTCGTGAAGGACACCGGGATCGGGATGCCGGAAGATAAGTTGCCTTTTATCTTCGAGCGCTTCTTCCAGATCGACCAGTCCAAAGGCCGGCAGCAGGGGGGTACCGGGCTGGGCCTCGCCATAACACGGGGATACGTGGAATTAATGGGCGGCCGCATTGAAGTGGATTCCATCCTGGGCAAGGGCACCGAATTCCGTCTTAATTTCCCCTTGAGCCATCCGATGAGAGCCGTGAATGGCTCCTTCACCCACACGGAACCGGAGCAGGATAACTTGCATCTCGTCGGAAGGACGGTATTGGTTGTTGAAGATGAGGACCATAGCATGCTCTTCCTGGAGAATGCGCTGAGCAGCGCAGGACTTCAGGTAATCAAGGCAAGGGATGGAAAGCAGGCTGTGGCATGCTGCGAGGATATGCAGCCAGTCGATATAGTGCTGATGGACCTGAAACTGCCGGATATGAGCGGCCTGGAGGCCTGCCGCCAGCTGCTCCGCCTGCGTCCGGGATTGAAAGTGATCGCGCAGACGGCTTATGCGATGGCAGGAGACGAGAAGGCCGCATTTGAAGCCGGATGCATTGGCTACCTCACAAAGCCATACACCCGCGGGGCCCTTCTCTCGGCCCTGAGCAGTCACCTATGAGGCTCAATCCCCGAGCTGTGGTGGCAGGTGGAGACAGAACCCTTGTCCGTGGATATTCTCAAGTTGAATGGCCGGGTCATCCGCCAGGTACCTTCGCATACGGGAAATGAAGACGTCCAGGCTACGCCCGCTGAAATAGTCGTCGGTGTCCCATACCGCACGAAGGATATCTTCACGGCGCAGCCTCTGGTTGGCATGGTCGGCCAGAAATCGTAGCAGGTCAGCTTCCCTTCGTGTCAGCTTGCGCTGCCCACCGGGCCCATCGAGGTTACGGCTGTGCTGATCGAAACGGTAACGACCGATCGCCCGGCTACGGTCGGCGGGGTCGTTCCTTACGATCATGCTGCGCTTCAGGAACACTTCGATGCGCAGGAGCAGCTCTTCGATGCTGAAGGGCTTGGTAATGTAATCATCCGCCCCGGTAGCGAAGCCACTCAGCTTGTCCTCCTTGAGTGCCCGTGCGGTAAGAAAAAGAATGGGGATATGCTGGTTTAGCTGGCGTATGCGTTCTGCCAGGCTGAAACCGTCCATGCCGGGTAACATAACATCCAGCAGGCAGATGTCGAAGCTTTCGGTGCGGAAGCAATCCAGGGCCGGGTTGCCGCTGGTAAAGTGCCTGACCACAAACCCATGACGTTCGAGATTGTCACGGGTGACAAAGGCCAGGAACTCATCGTCCTCCACATATAATATATGTGTGTTCGTCCGGTTCATCGTCCCTGCGTTGGAATCATTATCCTGATGCGGGCTCCCCCTTCCGGGGCCTGGTCAATCCCGATCCTCCAGCGGTGGGCCTTAACCACCCGGGCAACGTAGAACAAACCCAGGCCGAATCCCCGGTGCGACTGCACCCGTCCTTCCGGCACCCGGTAATGCTTCCGGAACACCCGTCGCCGCTCCGATGGGGGGATCCCGGGACCATTGTCCCTCACTTCGAGGATATATGCCGTCGCTGCGGTGTGGCAGCTGAGCACTACCTGGGGCCTCACGGTGGCAAACTTCACCGCGTTGTCCAGCAGGTTGTGAAGTACCCCGCGAAAATGCACAGGGTCGGCCATGAGGCGATACCCGGGGCAGCGCAGGTCTATGGTAAGACCTCCCCCTGCCGCCTCCGCCCGTATACGGAATTGGGGTGCCAGCTCCCGCAGCACATCTTCAACCGACACCTCCTCCCTGCGTAGTTCCATGCGCCGGCGGTCGATGCGTGCCACCTCCAGGATGCGGTTCACATGCGACTCCAGTTGCTGCACCTGCCCGGCGATGATCCCTCCATACTGGGCCAGGCGGTCTCCCTGATCGGCCAGTGCCGGATCCTGAAGTACCTCAGAAGCGATCTTCAGGGTAGCCAGGGGCGTCTTGAACTCGTGGGTCATGGCATTGACAAAGTCGCGCTGCACCTCGGAGAGCCGCTTCTGCCGGAAAATAACGAAGATGGCATAGCCAAAGAAGATCAGTGCCAGGCCAAGCAGTACAGAGGAAAAGAACCACAACCGCAGGTCACGGCTGGTCTCCCGTGGAAGGTCAGGAAAGTTGATCCCGAAATAATAAGTGAATTCAGGCTTCTGGGGAAACTTTTCGGCATCGTGACTGAATTCGCCCTCCACCGGATGCGCACTGGTTCCGGCATATACCATCTGATCGGTGGCACAGTCGTAGATGGCGTATTCGTATGCAAAAGAAATGCCGCGATGTGAAAACTCGGTACTGAGGAAGTGGTCCAGGACCCCCGGTTCGATCACGTCGTTGATATTGACGATGAAATATGTAGGGGAGACCCTCACTACCGGATTCTCGTTCGGAAAGGTGGTGCCCATGAAGGTGGCCATATTGCGGGCCACGGCGATCAGGGCAAGGCTCACTTCCTGGGTGTTCTCCTGATGCTTCATGCGAAAGGCCCGGCTCAGCCAGGTGAGCTGGAACAAGAGTACCGCGGCCACCGTGGCCACGCCCAGGATTACCACCCAACGGATGTTCTTGGAACGCATGTATCGGGCTTTAACCGGATAAAGTTCGTCAATATGAGGTCTACATCCGTCGCCTTCCGGCCCTGTTAACAGCCATTAACAAAAATTTCCTTTCATTAACACCTGTCAAATCCTGCTGGCATTAGTTTTGATGTCAGTAAGCATTAATCAACACACACCATGAAAACAGCCATATCCTTCCTTTTTATCCTGTTCAGTGCCCTTACCCTCCTGGGCCAGCCCCGTACACCCGCTCCCCAGCCGGCATCCGCTCCGGCCCCCGTCTTTGGCTGGGACCAGGAAGAGAAGGACTTCGGGACCATCAATATGGGCGTCCCGGTTAAGGCTGAATTCACGTTTCGCAATACCGGCAAGGCCCCCCTGGTGATCAAGGACGTACGCAAATCCTGCGGCTGTACCACGGTATCCTTCCCCCGGGAACCTATTCTCCCCGGCCGCAGCGGCACCATCAGCGCAGAATACGATGCCAGCGACCCCGGGGTGTTCAACAAGAAACTCACCGTTTTGGCCAACACCGCCGAAGGCATGCATACCCTGACCATAAAGGGTAATGTGAAGTAGACGGGACAGGGGGATGTTCTATGTTCTATGTTCCATGTTATTAGCCACTAGCCACTAGCCACTAGCCACTAGCCACTGTCTGCCAAAGGCAGACTTGCCACTGTCTGCCAAAGGCAGACTTGCCACTGTCTGCCAAAGGCAGAACTGCCCCTATTTCAGCCATCCATCCAACCAGCGGAAGAACTCCCGCTGCCAGAGCACGGCATTCTGGGGTTTGAGCACGAAGTGCGATTCTTCAGGGAAGAAGAGCAGCCGGCTGGGGATGCCGCGCAACTGGGCAGCATTGAAGGCCTGCAGGCTTTCGGTGTAGGGGATGCGGAAATCGTTGGCCCCGGTGATGATCATGATGGGGGTGTCCCAGCGGTCAACAAAGCGGTGGGGCGAGAAATTGAAACTCGCCGGCCGGGGATTGGACCAGTAGGGGCCACCCAGGTCCTTGTTCACGAAGAAGTATTCCTCGGTGGAGCCGTACTGGCTTTCCAGGTTGAACATCCCGCAATGGGAGATGAAGGCCTTGAAACGCTTGTTGTGGTTCCCGGCCAGCCAAAAGACGCTGAATCCCCCGTAGGACGCCCCGACGGCACCCAGGCGCGCCCCGTCAACATAGGGCTCAGCGGCCACTGCATCGATGGCGCTGAGGTAGTCCTTCATGTTCTGGCCACCATAGTCCCCGCTGATCTGGTCGTTCCATTCCTGGCCGAAGGTGGGCAGCCCCCTGCGGTTCGGGGCAACCACGATATAGCCGTTGGCGGCCATCATCTGGAGGTTCCAGCGGTAGCTCCAGAACTGGCTTACGGCGCTCTGTGGGCCGCCCTGGCAATAGAGCAGTGCGGGATAGGTTTTTGTCGAATCAAAATCCGGGGGGTAGACCACCCAGGTCAGCATATCCTTCTGGTCGGTGGTCCTGATCCAGCGCTCTTCCACACGGCCCAAGGTGATCCGTGACAATACATCCTGGTTCACCCGGCTCAGCGCCTGTTCCTGTCCGTTGCCCGGATCCACGGCGAAGATCTCGGTGGGCATGGAGAGGGACATTTTCGTTCCGATGATGCGGTCCCCGGCCAGAGCGATCGACTGGTAATCGTGAGGGCCACGGGTGATCTGGTGGGGCTTCCGGCTGGCAAGGTCCATGGCATATACCTGATATGTGGCATGAATGCCGCTGATGAAGTATAGCGTGCGGCTGTCGGGGCTCCAGAGGTAGTTCGTGCATCCCTGGTCGAAGCCCTCCGTAAGGTCGCTATTGGAGCCTGAGGCCAGGTCATGAAGGATGATCCGTTCCTTGTCGGCTTCGAAGCCGGGCTCTTCCATGGAACGCCATACCAACATCTTACCATCGGGAGAAAACACCGGGTCCCAGTCGTATCCTTCAAATCCGGGGTCGCTCAACACGCGCGTCTGTCCACTGGCAAGGTCGAAAAGGAAGATCTCCGAATCGGTATTCAGGGCATAGTCCCTGCCAGTCATCTTCTTGCAGGTATAGGCGATCTGACCGCCATCCGGGCTCCAGGTCATCTGCTCCATCCCGCCCCAGGGCAGCATGGGCGCATCATAGCGTTCCCCCTCCATGATGTCCTTGCCTTCCGTGAGCTTCCCGCTTTTGGGGTATGGAGCAAAGAATACGTGGCTGTAGGCGTAATCATGCCAATGGTCCCAGTGGCGGTACATCAGGTCATCGGCGATCACCACCCCGGTCATGGGAAGGTCAGGGTAGTGCTCCTGGGGCGTCTGGTCCAACTTCACATCCTTGGTATACAGAATGTGGCCAAGGTCAGGAGAATATTCGAAGCCGCTGATGCCCCCGGGAATATCGCTTACCTGATGGGGGTTGCCCCCATCTGCCTCACATTCCCAGAGCTGGTAATCGCCGGTTTCTGCACTGAGGTATCCTATCCCGCTGCCGTCGGGCTTCCAGCGGGCATTGATCTCGCTGCCTGCGCTCGAGGTGATCTGTACTGCCTCCCCTCCGGTGGCAGGCATCACGAAAAGCTCACGGTTTCCTTTGTTCTCAGCCAGCCGGTAGCGGGTAAGCCCGTATAGCAGGGTCTTTCCATCGGGACTCACCTGGAGCTCGCTCAGTCTGCCCATTCTCCACATCAGCTCTGGGGTAAGCACTCCGCCGGCCGCCAGGCTGTCGAGACTGGGTTGTTCTGTGCCGGCTTGGGCTGCCGTGTCCGTTTTTCCCCGTTCGTGCTTGCAGGAGAATCCCAGCAGCATGAGCAAGACGATGGATGCAATAGGTAAGGCTTTCATGATCTTGGTTTTTGGATGATTCAGTAACGAAAGTAGGAATTCCTGCACTCAGCCCCAACACGCCGCTCCAGCTTGTGGCACCTTATGTTCCAAATGGCCGGTGAAGCCGGGAAAGATCTTCCCATTCTGGGAAATCGGGCATGGATATAAACTTGTTAATGTGTTGAAAAACAGTATTCAGGATAATGGTGTACAGATTTTGCTATCGTTCGGCCAAATACTGAATACGTGTACCGCATCCTTATCCTTTTCCTCTGTTTGCTTACGGCTCCCATGCTCCGGGGGCAGTGGGCCGGTGTTCCCGACCCTTCGTTCGGGAACGGAGGGATGGTTTGTACGGATGTGAACGGCTTTTCCGACGGGTACAGGGCTATAGAGGAGTTGGCTGACGGGCGCATCCTCCTGGCAGGCTATGCCTCGGCGGCCACCAGCGAACAGGCCGTCATCCGGGCCTATTATCCTGATGGAAGCCTGGATACCGGCTTCAGCCTTCAAACAGCGTCACTACCCTTACCCCCGGGTATGGACATTCAGGCTGAGGACCTTCTTCTGCTCCCGGGCGGGGATGCGCTGGTTGCCCTCCACATGGCGAATGGCGCGAACGGCAGCCTGATCCTGGTCCGCGTCGACGCTTCGGGTGTGCGCAGGACCAGCTTCGCCGGTGCGGGCCTCCTCCCCATCACCAAAGCCGGAGCTTCCCTGTCCGATGTACGTCTGGCCCAGGGTCCCGGAAATACTATCCTGGTTGCCGCCAATGTTCAGCAGTTGGGCCCTGCAAGCATCATGTTGTCGCGCTTTTTCGAAGACGGCACCCCCGACCGCAGCTTTGGTACCGATGGTACCCGTCTGCTTACCTATAGCGGCGCAGGAATCCAGCAAACGGCTCTGGCCACATCGCATACCGGTTTGATCTATGTCAGCGGTGAAGTTCTGACGAACCCCAGCTCCGCTGCCTTCATTCTTTCCCTCGATGTCAACGGTAACATAAGGTCCACCTTCGGTGCCTCAGGCTGGTTCACTCCACCGGCCAGCCTCGGCCAGGTCGCGATCGCCGACCTTCAGCTGACCTCCGGAGGTGCCCCGGTCTTTACTGGTTATGCTGACCAGAACGGGATCCGCCGTATGATCGCCGGTCGCCTGAGCGCTGACGGCAGCCCCGACCTCTCCTTTGGAAACCAGGGATGGTACTTTGCCGAAGCAGGCCAGGGCATTGCCTGGGGTACAGGCCTGGCCGAAACACCTGAAGGCGGATGGGTGGTGACGGGAGGGGCCTATAACGGCACCAACAGCGATATCCTTGTTGCCTGGCTGGATGCCGATGGCGCCCCGGATACACGTATCCCCGGGGATGGGCTCGTCACCCTGGACCTCAATGGTTCCAACGACCGCGCCGATGCCCTTTATGTCAGGGCCGACGGAAAAGTATTGCTGGCCGGGGCCACGGAAACCACTAATGGCTACGACCTTAGCCTGGTGCGCCTCCTGGGCCCCGATCAGTCCACCGGCTTCAATGCCCCGGAAGAGGATGCGCTGCAACTGCGCGCCTCCGGTTCCGGAATATGGATAGCCTCTTCACTTAGGGGGAATGCCCTGGTCACCGATATGGGCGGGCGCACCCTCTCCAACCTGAGCCTCAACGGGGATGCCGTCCATGTGGACCTGCCCCGTTCCGGCGTATACCTCGTGACCCTCATCCATCAGAAGGAAAAATACTCAGCCAGGGTCCTGATACCCTGACCCGGCTGCTGCAACGTGGTGATTACAAGAGGGGCCCTTGTCAGTAGGGTCCCTCGTTTTTTTTTATCGCAGCAGTACCTTGCACACCAGGGGGCGACCTCCGGCCTGCACGCTCAGCAGGTAGAGCCCGGGGGCCCATCCGGTGGTGGGCAGCTCGACCACTGATTCTCCGGCCTGGGACAGGGAATGGGAACCTTGGCCCATGCTGCGCCCCCTCATATCGAACACCTGCAGCGCAAACTCCAGGGGACGATCCGTGCGGAAAACAACCTGCAAGGGATCACCGGCCCTGACCGGGCTCAGCATGATCTGGAGGGGCAGATCTTCGGGATCAACCCAGCCGGTAGGCTCCCCCCCGGAGGTCGTCTTCATCAGGGTTCCCGCCAGTCCGCATACATATAGTGTATTTAGGCTGCGGTGGCAGAGGTTGTACAGACTTTGCAGCGTCCCCGAGAGCTGGGTAGCCCAGGTCAGGCCCCCGTCCGAAGATTTCATTATCACCCCATCCATTCCGCAGGCAAGTATAGTGGAGGCGTTGGTGTATTCCAGGTCGTTCAGGGTGCGGTTGGTTGGGGAGGTCATCTGGGTCCAGTTGGCCCCACCGTCGGTGGTACGGTGGATCTGACCATCACAGCAGGTAACCACCCCATTGTTCACATCCCAGAAAGCTACGGCGTTCACCGCCCCGGTGGTGCTCGTCATGGGGTTGGTCCACGTGCTTCCCCCATCCACCGTCTTGTACACGCTGAGCATGGAGCCGGAGACGTATCCGTTCATAGCATCCAGGAAGTGACAGGAAAAGAACCAGGCCGAGGAAGAGGGACCCACGCTGGTCCAGTTGAGCCCGCCATCGGTTGTCTTCCAGACACTGCTGTACCAGCCCACGGCATATCCTGTGCTGCTGTTGACAAAACAGATGTCCCGCACCGGACTGCTGCCCGGAGTGGAGGCCTGGGTCCAGCTCGCGCCCCCATCGGTAGTACGGATGATCTTGCCGCCTTCACCCCCGGCCACGCCGGTATTGGCATCCATGAAATGCAGGGCATAGATGTGATAGCCCGGTTCGGAGCGTACCGTGGTCCAGGTGGCTCCTGCATCTGCCGATTTCCGGATGATGCCATCCCAGCCGGCAAAGTAGCCGACCTGATCGGTGGGAAAATCCACGGCGTAGATGTGGTTGCTGGTGCCGGTGACCGATTTCACCCATCCCGGCTGGGACAGGCAGGGGATGAGGGAAAGCAGGAAGAGAGTAAGCGCTGAGAAAAGTTTCATGATGGCATGCGATTGATTCCGAGCCTATAAGGTACGAATCCAGCGTTCGGAAGTCAAGGGCGCCGCAGGCGGTCTGTTATCCGTTCGCCCGTTGGAAAACGGAGCCATAGGCATGGATATGAACATATCCTGCTATATTTAGGCAACCAAAATCCACGGAGTATGAGAATCACTTTCCTCTTGACAATCAAGACGCTGATCCTGTGTTTCAGCGCACTCGCGCAGGTGCCGGCCTATGTGCCAAGCCAGGGCCTGCTGGCCTGGTATGGTTTCAGCGGTAACGCTAACGATGCCAGCGGCAACGGAAACAACCTTACCAACAACGGGGCTACACTCACCGCCGACAGGTACGGCAATGCGAATTCCGCCTATCAGTTCAACGGGACGTCGGGATACCTGGTTAATACTACGCCGGGCTTTATTGTTTCCGATACCTCGAGCTTCACGCTTTCCGTTTGGGTCTATCGTCCGTCTACAACCTATGGGGTATATATTATGCATGGAAGCACGGTGGGGGGTAACTTCAACTACAATATTCAGGGTTCGGCCACTGGCATCACCAATTTCGGAGCAAATAAGCAGGGCTCAGCCTGGATATGGTGTGCGGCCCCGTATTCTTCCGGGATATGGGAGCATTATGCCGGCACCTATGAGAATAAGATCCTGAAGTTATACAAGAACGGGGTACTGATATCATCCAACAACTATACACATACCAATGTCAATGCGACAACCCTTCCTTTTTATGTAGGTCGTGGTGTTTCAGGGAATTATGTGGCAGCAACCCTGGATGATATCGGAGTATGGTCGAGAGCACTCACGCCCGCCGAGATCTGGGATACGTATATGGCCTGCAGCAACAACCTCATTACCAACCAGCCCAGTTCACAAACAGCAAACCTGCTCGATGATGCCTTGTTCACAGTAACCGCCACCTCTGGTGCCGGATACCAGTGGCAGGCCCACAACGGCAGCGGCATCTTCAACGATATTTATGACGGGGGGCAGTTCAGCGGCACTGTCACCGACAGCCTGACCATCAGCGATGTTACCCTCGCCAACCAGGGCACCTGGGTGCGTTGCGTGGTGTTCGAAGGCACCTGCGTCGACACCTCTGATCCTGTGATGCTTAGCGTAAACTGCATTCCAGCCATCAGCACCCAGCCTGTTTCCCAAACTGTTGCAGCGTGGACCAACGCCAGCTTCCCGCTCAGCGTGGCTGATCCCCAGACGTCTGTACAATGGCAAAAGAAGAACGGGAACCTCTGGAACGACCTCAGCGATGGGGGGATGTACTCCGGCACCCAGACCACGACCCTGGGGGTGACCGGCGTGCAGCTGACCAACAGCGGGGAGCAGTACCGTTGTGTGGCCGATCTCCTGGGCTGTCCCGACACCTCGGACGTGGCGACCCTTACCGTAAGCCCCCAGGTCGGGATGCCCGATGCATCGGCGGGCGCGGCCGTCCGCGTGTATCCTTCCCCATCCGACGGTGAGTTCACGATAGAGGCAGATACGCGGTGGATAGGTGCAACCTACTCCGTCCTCGATGCATCCGCCCGGGAGGTCAGCCATGGGACCATTACCCAGAGGAATACCCTTCTCCAGCTTAGCCACCTGTTGCCCGGGGCCTATGTATTCCGCTTCTTCGGCCCGATAGAGTTTTCACGCACGCTGATTATCCGCTAAGGAAAGTTTGCCCTATTCTTAGGATTTCCCTGGCCGCCCTTTGCGGGCAGGGATACCTTTTCGTCGCTTTCTTCCTGCTGCATTCGGGTGCTCCTTGTGAACAGCTTCGTATGCAGGAGCTATAGCTGTAATGGGCCTCCGGTTGAAGCACGCGAAGAATGTGCCGTTCCCCAGGTGATACAGATAAGGGTAAGATCAATATTCATGCTGGGCGCATCTCCCACGAACTTGTCGCCTTGACAATGGCCCCTTCATATCGTAAATTCACCGGGTTCCAAACTTCCCATCATGAATTTAAAATCCACCATCCTGATATGGTCAGCCCTATCTGTATTTGGACTATTGGGTAACGGTCAGACCTATTGTGATGCCAGCGGCACCGGAGAGGTATGGATAGGAAATGTCAGTATAGGGTCGATCGATATCACCTCGTTGGGCCATGGATATTTTGACTATACCGGGTATAGTACGGTAGTTCACCCTGGACTTGACATCATAATTCGGAGCAAACTTGGAACAAACCATTCGTTTGAGGTATCTGGTATGGGGACAGTTTGGGCAGACTGGGACCAGAATGGCTTTTTTGATCTTGACGAAGGGGTCAGCGCGACCCTGTACTCGGCAAAAGAAACATCCATTACGTTCCACGTTCCTCCTGGTACACCGGCGGGAGCCACCCGCCTGCGGATTAGAGTGAGCGGAGGAACCGCGAATCTGCCCTGTGGCGAAATGGCGGGGGGTGAAGTGGAGGATTATACCTTGAATGTAGTGCCATTGGCGCACAATGCCACCCTGCTTGGGATCATGGCTCCATCCGGGGCAGTGATCACCGGTCCTCAGGATATCCTCGTCAGGGTGCAGAACTCGGGAACGGATACCCTGCGTTCGCTGAACCTGCACTACAAGCTTGGTGCCTCACAGACCGGTCAGTATCACTGGACAGGCAATCTACCCCCCCTTATGTGCGATACCGTAGTGATCGGGACACCAACCCTCCCTTTTGGAAATCATACGCTGCAGGTTTGGTGTTCCGATCCGGAGGGTATCCCGTTGTCCTTCCATCCACCGGATACCCTCAGCAGCAACCTATACGGATACAAGGTGCTGAACGGAACATATACTATAGGTTATGGCGCATCGGACTTTCCGAACATACTTACGGCAGTAGAGAATCTGATATACTCGGGTGTCCAGGGGCCTGTTATTTTCGATATTCTGCCGGGTATCTACGAAGGAGGCCTGGTAATCCCGGAACTGGCAGGGGCAAGCCAGGCCAGAAGCATCACCTTCCGATCCTGCACGGGCAGGCCTGAGGA
>ERZ795054.2689-NODE-2689-length-14697-cov-5.522538_pt1 | contig 14697 bp, 19 predicted proteins | sample MGYA00375138_ERZ795054 | MGnify/ENA primary metagenome ERZ795054 (study PRJEB30183, sample SAMN05720215) | anaerobic digester metagenome | isolation source: active sludge of municipal wastewater-treating anaerobic digesters | place: USA | collected 2014-12-23 ...
CCGACCCGACAAGGTTCATAATCGTGCCGGTCACCTGCGCCATGGTCACGACCTGGATATCGGGCACCTTCTCGAGCTCCGCTGCAATCGCCGGTATGTCCTTAACGTCTTCCGCTTTTACGGCGATCGCCGTGATGAGGCCTTCTTTCTTAAACAGCCGCTGGGCATCGGCAAGCGGGAGGAAATGGAAGTTGTCATCCTCGCTCGCAGTCGGGTTCAGGACACCAACAATCGTATAGGCTTCCTGTGTCGGCCCGAACGGTATCACGCTGCCCGGCTTCAGGTTCTCCTTCTCAGCGAGTGTACTGCCGATCACCATCACGTTTGTCTCGCTGGCATTGAAGAACCGGCCGTTCACCTTCCAGGCCGGTTTGAGCGGGATCATTGCGTCCGGGTCGATCCCGTACACAATATGCGGGGCGCCGTCTTTGATCACCTGCTGGAGTAGCATCGGTGCCGCAACCGCAACGCCCGGGGTTACCCGGGTACGGGCAAGGTCGTCGTTCGTCAGGTACTTCGGGATCACCCCGCCATGGAGGATAAGGGTCGTTGCCTCGTAGGGGCAGCCCTTCGGGACCGCGAGGAGGTTGAAACCGAGGTTCTCCATCTCGCTGTTGAGCTGCCGCTCGTAGCCGGCAGAGAAGGAGAGGAGGGCAAAGAGGATCGCAACCGCTATCGCGACACCGGCGATGGTGAGCAGGGTGCGGGTCTTTCTTCTCTGGAGATTCTTTATCGCGAGCGAGAGCAGGTTCATGGATAGGTCCGGCTGTCAGTCGTGACATTCGTGGCATAGAGTTTTGGATCTTCGTTCTCCACGCCGATAACGCCGTTCACGACAACGGTGGAGCCCACAAGCTGCGGGATGGCAAAGTTGTTCTTCGCAAGGTCCACGTAGAGCTGGCCGGTACCATCGTCCAGCAGGAACCAGCAGCCGGAACCGCACTCGCCCTCGATCTTACCTTTCAGAACCACTGTTTTGCCTTCAAAGGCGGCAGGGTCCTTGATGATTGCACTGTTGGTCACGCCGTTTGAGAGGGTCGTGGCGGTTCCTGCGGGGGATGACGGTGTCGTGCAACCCGCGATGAGGATGGCGGACAGGAGCATGCCGGTTACAACAACCGGCATGAGGAAACAGGACAGGGTTTTTGTCTGGGCTGGTATTTTCAAGGGGATCACCTCAGGCCCCTGCGCTGGCAGGAACCCGGATTTCACAATTGTGAATACCGGTCGCAGGAAGACGTAAAAATACTTCTGTTCAGGGCAAAAAGGCAGAAGAGTAGTACACCGGGGGAGACGCGTTCAGCGGGGTCCGGCTCCGTGCCCGTGTTCTCCGGCCACCCAGCGCCCGCCATCTCTGGTGAGTTCCTTCTTCCAGATCGGCACGCTCTTTTTTATCTCCTCGATGATGTAGCGCGAGCCGGCATAGGCTTCCGGGCGGTGACCGGCGCTCACAACGATGATGAGGATGTTCTCACCGACAGAAAGCCGGCCGATCCGGTGGATGATGTCCACGTGCAGGAGCCGGAACTGCACTGTGGCCTCGTGAGCGATCTTCTCCATCTCCGCAACCGCAACATCCCCGTAGGCTTCCAGTTCCATCTCGGTGATATCGTCGTCCCGCACAACCCCGTCGAAGACTACGACTGCACCCGTACCCGGCTTCTTTGCTGCGGTTATCAGCGCCCCGATATCCACATCTTCCGTCTGGACCCGGATCATCTTTTTCACCCGCCCGCTACCGGGGGGAAAACGGCAATCTCGTCCCCGTCGGCGACCTTGACGGTCCCGGCATCCCCGTGTTCTACCCTTTTGCCGTTCCGCATCACGATGACAAACTCGTGGAAATTACCGTGCTCGTCAAAGATCGCATCGTAGCCTTCCTTTTTCTTCCCGGCAAGGGCACGAACGAGAGAGAGCAGGGTCGCCCCGTTCTCCGGTTCGGCAGGAATATCCGTTCCGAGCAGTTCCCGGAAGCGGGCAAAAAACCGTACTTTCACGATCATTGTTTCTTTCCCCCCTTCTCCGGGGTTATCCCGCCGCAGGCCGGGCAGCAGGGGATCCGCTCGGCATGGATCTCCTCAGCACGCCCGGCCATCCCGTCCCAGATGAAGATCCGGTTTGTCAGCAGATCTCCTGATCCAAGGAGAAACTTGATCACCTCGGTGGCCTGCACCGTTCCGATGACCCCCGGGGTTGCCCCGATGACCGGGAAGACCTCCTTTGGCGGGGCTTTGGGGAAGATACACTTCAGGCAGGGGGTCTTTCCCGGGATGATGGTGGTTGCCTGCCCGTAGAACCCGCGGATGGCGCCGTGGAAGAGCGGGATCTCCTTTTTGATGGCACTATCGTTGAGCAGGTAACGGATGGGATAGTTGTCCATCGCATCCACGATCCCGTCGGCATTGCCGATGAGCCGTGCTGCATTGCCCTCGTCAATCCGGATATCGATGGCATGGATCGTGATGTCCGGGTTGATCGCGATGAGCTTCTCCGCTGCCGACACGGTCTTTTTCTTCCCGATATCGCGGTCATTATGGAGGATCTGGCGGTTCAGGTTGCTCTGGTCCACCACGTCCATATCAACGATGGTGATCGTCCCGACTCCGGCCACCGCGAGGTAGAGGGAGACCGGTGAACCAAGCCCGCCGGCGCCTGCAACGAAGATATGCGCATTTTTCAATCGCTCCTGACCGTCGTCGCCAAAGAGCATCATCTGCCGCTTGTACCGTTCGCGTTCGCGTTCCGAGAGCATGGTTCACCTGGTTACTGATGAGGAATTCGTCCAGACGGGTACGATAGTATAGATCCGCCGGGATCTGCTGTACCGTATCTTTGCCCGGGGATGTATTAATTGCATCATGTTCCGGCAGGAATTGCCGTTTGTTTGGGAGCCATCTGACTTACGGGTTGATCACCCCCCTTGCGCCGGCACCCCCCCACGGGGGGCGTGGGCGCTTGCGATGCCTCTCAATTACCGGACAGGAACCAGTGAAAGATCTTCTTGACGATAATCCACGGTCATCGCGACCGGGGGCCAGAGCAGCACTCTCTCCGCGGGGTTATTTACTTTTTTTTCCAAACCGGTAATGGCCCCGCCGTGCCCCGGAGAGGCCCTGAGGCGGCGAGCCCTCACAAATAACTCCATTCCAAAACAGCCTCCCCGTACTATCACTGCTGGCAGGTTCCTTCCTCATGCTCGTGGGAAGGGGGGTTCTTCTCCACCCACGGTTCAAGTCCCTGCTTCTTCCGGTAGTCGTTGATGGCGCCATGGATCCCTTCCTCGGCCAGTACAGAACAGTGCATCTTGATCGGGGGAAGTCCTTCAAGAGCTTCAGCCACCGCCTTGTTCGAGACCTCCCAGGCCTCCTCGAGGGTCTTACCCTTCACGAGCTCCGTCGCCATGCTGCTCGATGCAATCGCGGCACCGCAGCCGAACGTCTTGAACTTCGCGTCGGTGATGACGTTCTTCTCGATCTTCAGGAATATCTTCATGATGTCCCCGCAGACCGGGTTGCCAACCTCCCCGACACCATCAGGGTTCTCGATCTCGCCAACGTTCCGCGGGTTCTTGAAATGGTCCATGACCTTGTCACTGTACATTGCAGCCTCCTTCCTTCCCCTCCTTCCGGTACAGGGGGGACATCTCCCGCAGGCGGGATACAACCTTTGGCAGTACTTCAAGAACGAAGTCCACATCCGTATCCGTGTTGACATCCCCCAGGGTAAGCCGGAGTGAGCCGTGGGAGATCTCCACCGGCAGTCCTGTTGCAAGCAGGACATGCGAAGGTTCGAGCGACCCCGAGGTGCACGCACTGCCGGTCGAGGCGCAGATCCCCTCGTCATCCAGCCAGAGGAGCATGGACTCACCCTCGATGAACTCAAAGCTGATATTGATGTTGCCGGGCAGCCGCTTTTCCGGGTGGCCGTTGAGGTGCGTATGCGGGATCTTCTCCTGGATTTCTCTCATGAGCCGGTCCCGCAGCGCCCGGATCCTGCGGTTGTGGCCCTCGATGTCGGCAGTCGCCAGCTCGATTGCCTTCCCAAGGCCCACGATGCCGGAAAGGTTCTCGGTTCCTGCCCGGCGCCGGCGCTCCTGCCCGCCGCCATGGATCAGGTTGTCAGCCCTTATGCCCTTCCGGATATAGAGGGCGCCGACGCCCTTGGGGCCGTAGAACTTGTGAGCGGAGAGGGAGAGGAGGTCGATGTTCTGTGCGTTCACATTGATCGGAACGTTGCCGATGGCCTGCACCGCATCGGTATGGAACGGGATCTTATGCTTCCGGGCGATCGCTCCCAGCTCCGCGATCGGCTCGATGGTACCGATCTCGTTGTTGGCGTACATGATGGAGATGAGGATCGTCCGGTCGGTGATCGCTTTCTCAAGGGAGGCCGGATCCAAAAAACCGTACTGATCCACCGGAAGGTACGTGATGGTGAAGCCCTCCTTCTCCAGGTACTGGCAGGTATGGAGGACGGCATGGTGCTCGATTGCAGAGGTGATGATATGGTTTCCTTTCTTCCGGTTGGCAAAGGCCACACCTTTGATGGCCCAGTTGTCGGACTCGCTCCCACCGGAGGTGAAATAGATCTCCTCAGGATCTGCCCCAAGGGCTTTTGCCACCTGAAGCCGCGCGGCATCGACCACCTTCTTTGACTCGCGGGCAATGCTGTAGATCGAGGAAGGGTTGCCGAAGTGCTCCGTATGGTACGGGACCATAGCCTCAAGGACTTCCTTCCGGACGTACGTGGTCGCGGAGTGGTCCATATAGATGATACGTTTGGTTCCCATGCGTAGTGTTCCGTGTACCCTGATATCTGCATCTTTCGTCTGATTATCCTTTCCTTTCCGGAAACGGAGGAAGATTTCCGGTGATATGACGGACCGGTCACCTCCGCAAGATATTTGCGCAGACAGGACAAATCACAATTGTGAATACAAGATATTATGTCAGGACTCATAAAAACGTTAAGGTTGTGATATGATGGAAGCTCCCTGCCAGAAGATAGTATGGGATGTCCTGCCGGCCATCCGGGCTGCGATAGCAGTCGAGCTGGTCCGGCACGGCGTGTCCCAGGTTGAAGCCTCGCGTATGCTGGAAATTGCTCCTTCAGCCGTTTCCCAGTACCTCTCCGGGAAACGCGGCTACCGCATTGAGTTTGAGGATGAGGTGAAAAAGTCCATCGAGCTCCTTGCAGAGGATCTCAAGAACAAGAAAGAGGTCAACCTTGTCAGGCGCACCTGCGACATCTGCCGGCAGTTGCGCGAAGGGGAGGACGGGTGCGCCGGGCCATCAGATTCGCGCTGCGGGTCGTGATGCTGACGGGTACTATCCGGCACACTTTTTCAGGACTACCATGACAGCCCGGACAAAATACGAGCATCTTGAGGAGATCCTTGCGGGGCATGGGCCGATGCTGGTCGCTTTCTCCGGCGGCGTTGACAGTACGCTCCTTGCCACCGCTGCGCATGAGGTCCTGGGCGGAAAGACCCGCTGCGTCCTCCTTGACAGCCCGGTCGTCCCCCGGGCTGCAGTTGCTCAGGCAAAAGCCATCGCAGCCGATCTCAAGCTTGCGCTGGATATCATACCGGTCCCCCTGCTGGAACGCGCGGAGTTCTGCAGGAACCCGAAGGACCGGTGTTACTTCTGCAAGAAGATCTCGACCGTATATCTCAAAAAACGGGCAGCAGATCTGGGTCTATCCTGTATTGCTGACGGGATCAATGTCTCGGATACGGCCGAGCACCGGCCAGGGCTCCGGGCATCCACGGAAGAAGGGATCGTGCACCCGTTTATCGAGGCGGGAATCACCAAACAGGACATCCGGGAAATTGCCCGCGAACAGGGCCTGCCGGTCTGGCAGAAACCTTCGGATGCCTGCCTCGGGTCCCGGATCCCATACGGCGATGAGATAACCCCGCAAAAACTCCATATGATAGAGAACGCTGAAGTGTACCTTGCCCGCCTTGGGATCGGGCAGCTCCGGGTACGGCTGCACAACAACATTGCCCGGATCGAAGTGCATAAAGAGGATATGCGGAGTATACTGGAGCAGCAGTCCGCGGTAGCCCGGCACCTCAAGTCCCTCGGATTTGCCTATGTCACGCTCGATCTCGATGGGTACCGCAGTGGCAGTATGGACGAAGTGCTCAGATAAAAACCGTGGAAAGGATGGAAGATATGTATAAAAAAATGCCCTGTATCCGGGTTGATGGTGAAAAATGCGAGAACGGTCAGCACGAAGTGATCGCGGAGATCCCCTATGCCCTCTTCATCAACGGGCGGCACGCGATGACTGCGATGATGAGCCCGGTACAGCTTGAGGATTTTGTCACCGGCTACCTTTACACCGAGCAGATTATCAAGAGCGTTGATGAGATCGAATCGATCAGGATTGAGAAGAACCGCCTGAGCGTCATCACGAAGAACCTCTTCAAGGTGCTGGGGCCGAAAAAGACCATCCTCTCCGGCTGCGGCGGGAGTACCTCGTATATCGATACCGAAAAACTCCCGAAGATCACGTCCGATTATACCATCAAGACAGCGCATATCCGGGACGCGGCAAAAGCTGTCCTGAACTCAGAACTTCACGTCACGACAGGCGGGATCCATATCGTTGCCCTGCTGGACAAGGAGAAGATCCTTGCGGTCTCCGAGGATATCGGGCGGCACAATGCCCTCGACCGCGTGATCGGGTACGGGCTCCGCAACAAGATCGATCTCTCCCGGACCTGGGTCATCGTCTCCGGGCGTATCTCGTCGGAGATGATCAGGAAGTGCCTTATCGCGGGCATCCCCATCATCGTCTCCCGCGGGGCGACAACCACACTGGCGGTAGAGACGGCAGACAAGACCGGGCTGACCGTCATCGGATTTGCCCGCAGCAGCAAGATGGTTGTTTACACCCATCCACACCGGCTGGAAGGGGCTGGACCGGCAGCGGGTACGTCAGCGCCCAAGTGAGTGCCTGAGCTGACAGCACTGGCAGAGCCTCCCATTGCACGGGTCCCCGCACTCCTGGCAGCGGCCAACAGGCTCCCCGATAGTCTTTCCGGAAAACGCGGTCTCGACCTTCTTCTTGTTCTCCATCAGCCGGAGCATGGTCCCGGGATGCCGGTATTCAATGCCGGAGAGTATTGACCGCACCTCCCGCCGCAGGGCATGGATGGAGTACGGGCATTCCGGCAGGTCTTCCCAGATCCCCAGTATCATGAGATAGCTCGCAATCTCCTTTTCCTGCACGTACATCAGCGGTTTTATCCGCGGGATGAACTGACCCCCGGAGTCGGTACCGGAGTTCCGGACGAGTCGGAAAAGATCGCCACGGAGCACGTTCATGAGCACAGACTGGGCTTCGTCATCGAGATTGTGGCCGGTTGCCAGTTTTGTTGCCCCTGCCCGTTCCGCTCCCACCACGAGCGCCTTCTTCCGCAGGATCCCGCAGATGCTGCAGGCCTGCTGTTCTCTGCCTTTCAGGAGCGTGTCGAGGGAATCACCGAAGAGTTCCCCAAAAGAGACGCTGATGTGCTCAACGTTGAGTCTTCGTGCCAGACTCTCCGCAGAGCGGATGGTTGCCTCCCGGTATCCATAAATTCCTTCATCAACGGTTACGGCCACCAGCCGGATGTCGTTTCGGGACCCGAAGAGGCGGTGGAGAAGTATGAGGAGGGCGGTACTGTCCTTGCCACCGCTCAGGGCAACCGCCACGCGATCGCCGGAGATGACCTGCTGTTGTGAGGCGATCGTGTCAGAGACCCGGTTCCCGATATCGGTGACAAGGTGCGTGCCGCAAAGGTACCGGCCGGTATGCCGCTGGTGGATTATGGCCGGTTCGCCACACACCGAGCATGCCGGGATACCTGTGCATACGGGTTCCGGACTCATATATTCAACCCCCGTGGGAGATCCGGATGATCCGGAGCTCGTCATCGCCGCGGACAAGGGTATCTTCCGTGATAAGCTTCCCGTCCCGTGTGACCATCACCTCGGCAGGGTTGACGCCCTCCTGTTGCAGGATCACTTCAACGGTGGAAGGTTCTTGATCGAGGAGCCGAAAGCTCCCGTCCGGCAGGATCAGTTTCATGCGCTCTGGTACTACTTTGCGGGGGGATTTCTTAAACATCCCGGTGGAGATGACAAGAAGGCATTGGACACGATACCTAAGTTTACTTTTGATTTCGGGAGAGCGGGCATCCAAAAAGGATCAGGAAAACCTGTAGATTAAAAAAATGGCTCTGGAGAAAACCTCGTCTTATGGTTTCAGTGACACTCTGTGGTAATTATGAGGGTGACCCCCTCTCTCCCCCAGTGGGGGTGGCAGCATGCGGGGGCAAGCCCCCTTGTCCCCCCCCTTACCCGGCCATGCTCCACGGGGCGAGCTCCGGCGAGCACCCGTGGCCCCATCGCTCATTAATATAATTTCTCATAGAGGATTTCACCAGAGAAAAAAAATAACATTACAGCAGGAAAGACCGTTTCCCGCCCTGAACTCTGCACGGCAGAGATGAATTGCAGAATGGATGGGAAACGATGCTGTGCAGATAATTATTGCAAAAATATATTAATACACGACAACGAGTCAGTTGCAGTCACGATTGGTGACAGGGAGGAAGGACATGGAGAAGATCCAAATTGAACCAGCGCTGTTGCAGCGGGAACACGATTGTGTTGAGCATGGAAATCTCCGCGACGGCCAGGGGATGTACGAAAAAGCGATATCCGCGTATGACATTGCCCTTGGGATCGATCCTGAAGATGCAGATGCATTGTTCGATAAGGGGATCACCCTGAAAAAAATGGGAAAACACGCTGAAGGAAATACCTTGGTCAGTCAGGCAGTCAACCTGTATATGGCAAGGTAATTTAAAAAATCTCTCTTTTCGGCTTTAGCGTCTCTCTTTCAGATCAGGTATTTCATAAAAAAATTTCATAAAAAAACCTGGTGATTATTCGTAAATATCCGGACAGTAATAATAACGGGGACTTTCCTTGGAATACCCTCGGTCAGGTTCTGATAAGTTTTTCATGGCTTATAAAAAGGGGTGTGGACTTTTTTTTAGAGAGAATCCATGAGTCTGGTTCAGTAATAATCACAGGGCGGGTTGAGAAATTTTTCTGGATCCAAAACGATGGTTTTGCCGCACAGGCATTGCCATTGAGTGATAATGATCTTTTCTCCAAGAGGGATCGCTGATAATAAATCCTGCGTTTGTGTGAGTGCCCATGCTCACGATGATGCCGTTCCCGTTACGGGTGCCAATTAGGTCCAGGGGGAAGGTATCATTGCTTATCGGAATCAACGGTAAAAACGCAGTTTGCATCAAAAAAATCCTGACAGGGAAAACACCATTTCCTTTTGCCCTGATGTGATGGTGTGGATCATTTCAGCTGATCGATCAGTTTTTTTACCACCTCTCTCCGTGAAGATGATTCCTGGGGCGCATGGTCCATAAACTTCTGAAAGCACTGGAATGCTCCCGAAATGTCTCCGAGTCCCCAAAGAGCGGTTCCTTTGCCATACCATGCCTCTGCAAATGCCGGAACAATCCCGATTCCTTTATCGTAGCACTCGATCGCCTCTTTAAGGTTTCCCTGAGCACAGAAAGCAGTCCCTTTGTTGAGCCACGCTTTTGCATATCGCGGGTTGATTTCGAGTGATCTGTCGTAGCACCGGAAGGCCTCCGTGGTTTTTCCAAGAGCGTAGAGGGTATTTCCCTTGTTATACCACGCTCTTGCATATCCCGGATTTATGCTGAGCGCGGTATCATAGCACCCAAGGGCTTCCGTGGGTTTTCCAAGAGCAAAAAGGGTATTTCCCTTGTTATACCATGCTCTCGCATATCCCGGATTTATGCTGAGCGCGGTATCATAGCACCCAAGGGCTTCCGTGGGTTTTCCAAGAGCAAAAAGGGCACTCCCTTTATTGAGCCATGCTTTCGCATCCCTTGGATGTATCTCAAGTATTTTCGTGAAGCATCCAAGCGCTTCCCAGTTCTTTCCCAGCTTCTCAAGGACAATGCCCTTATTGTTCCAGGCATCTTCAGATTTCGGATTTAGGTGGAGAACTTCATCATAGCAACCAAGCGCTTCCCAGTTCTTTCCCAGCTTCTCAAGGATAATCCCCTTATTGTTCCATGCGTCATCGAATTCCGGGCTGATTTCAAGCACTTTATCATAACATTCAAGTGCTTCCTGCCGTTTTCCAAAACCGGCAAGGGCATTTCCCTTATTCATCCACACTATGTAATAGTTCGGGTTTATCCGGAGTGCTGTATTATAACACGTTATTGCTTCCTCATATTTCCCCAGGCATCCCAGGCTGAACCCTTTGTTGTTCCATGCATCCTCATACAAAGGATTTATCCGAAGCGCTTCGTCATAACAACAGATAGCATCCCGGATCTGTCCAAGGGCATGAAGGACATTTCCCTTGCTGAACCAGACAACTGCGTCCCGGGGGGTTAATTCAAGGGTTTTATCGTAGCATTCGATGGCTTCCCAGCTTCTTCCCAGATCCCGTAATGCTCGTCCTTTGTTGAACCATGCTTCAGCAAATCCCGGACAAAGGGTGAGGGCATGGTCAAAGCATCTGATGGCTTCATCGTGTTTCCGTATCTGGATAAGGGAGATACCTTTGTTGTTCCATGCTTCAGCAAATCCAGGATGATGGGTAACAGCCTTTTCAAAGCATGCAAGGGCTTCCTCGTGGTTCCCGAGAGCACCAAGGGCCTTTCCTTTGTGGTTCCATACACCAGCTGAATGCGGATTTCGTTCCAGTGCTTTCGTGTAGGATGCAACCGCTTCCGGAATCTTTCCCAGCAACAAAAGAGCATGACCATGCCGGGTCCATTCTTTAAAGGCCATTTTCTCCCTTTGTCTTATCCCGGTTGAACATTGCCCCTCTCCATGGTTCCGGGGCTGTTTTTCTGGTTCTCCTGCGGTTTCCCTGTTCTTCATAGGCATACCTGCATTAAAATGGGAAAATTCACCGGAAACTCACCCGGGCGTACTATGCTGAAATATCTGCTTATTTGATAAATAACCTGCACATAGAGAATACCACAACAGGGGAAAAACCGTGCAGGACATACCCTCATTACAGCAGGAAATCCGGCAGCTCAAGAAAGAGCAAAACGCTATCCTCCTCGTCCACAATTACCAGCTGCCCGAGGTCCAGGATATTGCGGACCTGACCGGCGACTCGCTTGAACTCTCGCGGGCCGCTGCAACGATGGATGGTGATGTTATCGTCTTTTGCGGGGTGGACTTCATGGCCGAGACCGCCGCTATCCTCTCTCCCGAAAAGACCGTCCTCCTCCCTGCGGAGGATGCCTGCTGCCCGATGGCACAGATGATCACCGCAGACGAGCTGACGCTTGCCAGGGAACAGCACCCGGACGCAGCCGTGGTCTGCTATGTCAACACCACCGCGGAGGTCAAGGCGGAGAGCGATATCTGCTGCACTTCCTCAAACGCGGTTAAGGTGGTCAATTCGGTGGAACAGGACGAAGTCATCTTTGTCCCGGACCGGAACCTCGGGCAGTACACCCAGCGGTTCACGAAGAAGACGGTCCTGCCCTGGGAAGGATTCTGCATCGTGCACGACCGGATCACCCCGTCGCAGGTTGCAGAGGCCCGCAAGGCTCACCCGGGTGCTGTTGTCCTGGTGCATCCCGAGTGCCGGCCGGCAGTGATCGATCTCGCGGACCATGTGGCAAGCACCTCGGGTATCATCAGGGAAGTCTGTTCATCGGGGGAACAGGATTTCATCATCGGGACTGAAGTCGGGATCCTTCACCGGCTGAAGAAGGAATGCCCGGGCAAACGGTACTATCCACTTTCCGAGGGGGCAATTTGCCGGAACATGAAGAAGACGGATCTTGCCAGAGTGCGTGACTCCTTAAAAACGCTCCGGCCCCGCATCACGGTGCCGCAGGATGTTGCAGACCGGGCACACGTTGCGATCGAGCGGATGCTTGCTCTCTAAAAAAGGTTATTTTTGCTCCGGAGAACCTTTTCAGGGTATAGGATCGTCCTCCCGGCGCCATCCCTGCCCACGTCGGGGCGATGGCGCATTGCGATACGCTCCCATCACCGGTTCAGGAAAATCCTGCTCTGTAGAAATCATTTAGTATACCATGACGCTCCAGCGGCTCCGCCCCGCCGCTGAGGCGCCCTAGTTGCGATAGTGCCGTATTACCTGCATACAAAAGGGGAAAGAATTTCGTACAGGCAATTCCGAGGCATCAAAAGCACCACCGCCCTAAAGGGGGCAGGAATGGCGCAAGGGGGGTGATCATCTTTTGAAATAGGTTTTCTACAGAACCGAAAATGCGACATCGTTTCTTTCAGGTAATACGGCACTATCCTCACGGGAGGATGCCCCGGTGGCGGTAAGATCTTATTTGATTTCTCCGGAGCGGTTATTTATTAACCGGCCCGTTCTTTTGTGACATTACTTTGTTGTACATTTCCTCGCCCACACATTCCTTTACATGCCTGCACCATTCGACGCAGGACGCGATGTCGTTGTAGACAACAAACCCGCAATTGCTGCATTTCACCGAGATATCACTGGAGTAGAGTTCAACGTCCCCCGCCACACCGGGGACATTTTTTATGGAGAGGGTCGTGATGCGCAGGTTCGCAGCTCCCGGGCAGGGGTCCACCACGAGGTTACTCCAATACGTGTGTCTGTGTTCCGGTTAAAGAATCCCGTGGCTGGATTACGCGCTTGTCATCCATCTTCGGGTTATTCACGAGATCTGATACCGCCAGGGCTTCCATGGTTCCGGCCGGGTAAGGTACAAGGATTCTTTTCAGATCCCCAGGGGAAACCGGTTCAGGATCCAGCCAGCGTTCCTCGTTCTGCCGTGAGAGGATGACAGGCATCCGGTTATGCAGCGGCATTATCAGAGGATTCGCATCACAGGTAATGATCGTGTAGGTGCTCACGGTCACACCCTCCGGGTTATGCCACTGGTCGTAGAGTCCGGCAAATGAAAAGATCGGGTCTTCGGTAAGCCGGATATAATAGGGAGTCTTCACCTTCCCTTCATGCTTCCATTCAAAAAAACCGCTCGCCGGAACAAGGCACCGGTGAGCTTTCAGCAGGGACCGGAATGCAGGCTTCTCTGCAAGAGTCTCCGCCCGTGCATTGATGAGGGGGTGTGCAGTGCGGACATCCTTTGTCCAGCGGGGGATGAGCCCCCATCGCATGACCGCAAGTTCATTCTTTTCCGGCCGTATGATGACCGGCATCTCGCTCGCCGGTGCGATATTGAACCGGGAGCGGGCACCCATCATCGGGTCGAACACCCGGAAACGGTTTCCGAGATCATCGATGCAGATCAGCGAGTACCGGCCGCACAAAGGCTTGTTCCTCCTGATCGGTTGTATATGGCTGAGTATATGAGCATACCGCACGCGGGGTGATGCTGTGAGTGGAAAATTGCTGAGGGGAGTCAGGGGAATGGTTCCAGGGAGTGCCTCTTCCCTGAGGGGGAGCGTGCTGTTCACGGAAGGAGAAGAAGTCCGACAATCCCCGCACTTCCGGGATATGCGACAGGGCCCTGCTCATCATCACTCAGGACCAAGAACAATGGACCAAAAACCGGTTTTCTCCGGAGCGGGGATCAGGATCACCTTTTCATCCGGCAGAAAAATACAGGGAAGGGTTAGTATAATCAGGACAGGTTTCCTTACAATATATCCGGAAACATTCATGCCGGCCATGGTAAAAAATTTCACTATCTCTGACCTTGTCCGTGTCCATGCCTGCCCGGTCCGGTATTATTATGAAAGGAATGAGCCGTTTGCGGAGTCTGACCGGTACGCGGTCTGCAAACAGCTCTCGTACCATCTTGGCGATCCTCTTGACGCAGAGGTGATCTGGGCCGAAGTGATGGTCGTCCGCCCCGCAATCAATCCTGAAATGCGGGCGTTTCTTGACCTCTGTATCACGGCCTGCAACAAGGGCAGATGGCAGCCCGCGGAGGAGACTGATGTCCGGGTGCACTCGGAAAAGCAGGGTATTACGGGCATGATCGACCGGATCCTGCCTGACGGCTCCTTCTCCATAGTCCGGGCTGCGGGCGCCATGCCCTTTGGTACCTACGCCGCCGACCGGATGCGCCTTGCCGCAATCGCCCTCTGCATGAAGGAGATGACGGGAGAGGAGGTGGAGGGCGGGCATATTGAATATGTGCCGGACGGCGTCTCCCGCTTCCATACAATCCAGCCCCGGGACCGCCGGCAGCTCATTGCGACCCTGCACAGGATACGATCCATCCATGACGGCCAGCTCCCGGCCCACCCGCTCAATGCCCCCTGTGCCCGCTGTAATTACCGGGAGAAGTGCGAGAGCGCCCGGGGTCACCGCCTCTCCGATCTGCTGTGAGGCATCCTGAATCCGGGCGATACAGGTAGTCCGATTTTTTTTTAAGACAACCATGCGGGCTCCCTGCCTCAGGGCCTCGGTACGGCAAGGCGGGGCAGTTTTTATGGTTATTTTTCCCTATCTCTTTTCAAATCCGCCATAGAAGCGTCCCGCCGGCGCAGCGGAGGTTGTCGTTTTCGGGATTTGGAGCATCACCTTCCTTGAATAATCAGACAGAAAACAACAAGAAACAACATTTTTTTTTTAAAACAATTGCTCTGTAGAAATCCACTATGAGAAATTATATTGATGAGCGATAGG
>ERZ795054.2690-NODE-2690-length-14696-cov-4.671675_pt1 | contig 14696 bp, 14 predicted proteins | sample MGYA00375138_ERZ795054 | MGnify/ENA primary metagenome ERZ795054 (study PRJEB30183, sample SAMN05720215) | anaerobic digester metagenome | isolation source: active sludge of municipal wastewater-treating anaerobic digesters | place: USA | collected 2014-12-23 ...
TTTAGGCCTTAGAATAAAGGCCACAGGCGTTTTCTAGCGAGGTAAATCATAACTCTGAAAAGAAGAGCGGTTTAACTTTGTGGGCGGAAGACTGAAAAATATGAGCTTAAAAGAGGTCGCGCTTATATCGGGAGCCGCAGGAATACTGGGCATCGGAATAGGATACTTCCTACGATGGTTGGTTCTTCTTGCCCAAAAAGGCTCTATGGAAATTACCATCAAGCAGACAATGCTTGAAGCCAAAACAACTGCGCAAAAAATATTAGATGAAGCAAAAAAGAACTCCGAGCAACTTATAAGAGATGCTAAGGAGGAAGAAAAGAACAGATTATCCGAAGCCAAGAAGACAGAAGAACGTCTTATCAAAAAAGACGAGCTTTTGGATAAAAGGCAGGTAGATATTGATAAAGAGGTAGAAAACCTAAAGATCAAGGTATCTGAAATAAGGGAGATCAGAAGCAAGGTTGAGGAAATGCAGCAAAAGACTCAGGAAGAGATGGAAAAGATTGCCAAACTTTCAGAGACAGAGGCAAAGGAGCAGCTTTTCAATATCATTGAGAGAAAATATGAGGATGATTTCGTCGCCAGGATACAAAAGCTCGAAAGAGATGGCATAGACAGATTAGACAAAAAAGCAAAAGACATATTGTCTATGTCTATCCAGAGACTAGCCGCCTCTACCGCATCAGAAATGATGACAACGAACGTTCCCATACCGTCTGATGATATAAAGGGTAAAATAATCGGAAAAGAAGGAAGAAATATAAGAGCTTTCGAAAGAGCCGCCGGCGTAGAAGTAATCATAGATGACGCCCCCGGATCAATAACCATATCTAGCTTTGACCCAATAAGGAGACAGGTCGCCAGAATGGCCCTTGAAAACCTTATTCTAGACGGGAGAATACAGCCGGCAAAAATAGAGGAGGTTGTTGAAAAATCTAGACAAGAAGTAAACAAAATCATTAAAGATAGAGGGGATCAGGCCGTATACGAAACAGGAGTATTAAATCTCGACCCTAGGATTGTCGCGATATTAGGAAGACTGCACTTCAGAACAAGCTACGGACAAAACGTCCTTCAGCACTCTATAGAAATGGCACACCTTGCAGGTATGCTTGCTCAAGAACTCGGCGCGGATGTTGCTATAGCTAAGGCAGGAGCCCTCCTCCACGACATAGGAAAGGCCGTCGACCACGAAGTCGCAGGCACACACGTTGAAATAGGAAAGAGGATACTTGAGAAATTCGGGGCTGACCCAAGAATCATAAAAGCTATGCAGTCTCATCACAACGAATACGAATACGAGACTATGGAGGCCGTTATAGTTCAAACAGCAGACGCTATCTCCGGAGGAAGACCCGGCGCAAGAAGAGACAGCGTAGAGAATTACCTTAAGAGACTCGGTGAGCTTGAGGCGATAGCAAACTCCTTTGAGGGCGTTGAGAAGAGCTATGCTATCCAAGCCGGTAGAGAAATCCGAGTATTCGTGGTTCCGGAAAAGATATCCGACCTTGAAGCCAAAAAAATGGCTCAAGATATAGCCAGAAGGATCGAACAGGATCTAAAATACCCTGGAGAAATAAAGGTAAATGTGATAAGAGAGACCAGGGTTACAGAATACGCAAAGTAAGCTTAAAACTGAAAGCGAAAATCTAAAAAGATTATTAAAAAACGACGTAAACGTCGTTTTTTAATTTTATATTTTAAATTTTACATTGTTATTTTACATTTTGAGATTTGCATTTTTAGCTATAATCTTAAAATTATCAAAAAAGACCTCAAACTTTACTAAAACCCCCAAATATTACGAAATAATATACGACTTTTAGGGCCGTTGCCTAAAAAATGGCTTGCTGTATAATTATATTCAAATGGTCGAAACATTTTAAATTATTCTTTAACTAATTGAGCATACGGATTTGAATGCAGAACGAGGCGAAAGCTGAGGCTTGCAAGGAGATGTGCTAATAGTACATTGACGAGCAAATGAAACTTTCAACAAAGTTATGCGTCAAATACGTTAGTGAAATATATGAACAAACAAGGATTAGTAGATGTAGTACATGCCAAGCTTGGCGGAACAAAAGTAGCCGCTGAGGGAGTAGTAGATTCAATCTTCGAGGCTATCATTTCTAGCTTGAAGAAAGGAGACGATGTATCAATCGCTGGTTTTGGTATTTTCGCTGTAAAGGCAAGAGCTGCCAGAACAGCTAGAAACCCAAGAACAGGAGAGACTGTAGAGGTTAAGGCCATGAAAGTTCCTAAATTCAGAGCTGCAAAGGCTTTGAAGGATGCTGTAAAATAACGCTCTTTGCATTCAAAAAACAGCCCTCACAAAAGGGCTGTTTTTGTTTGCGCTAGCGGTAAAATAAAACCGCACATTTCTGTGTAGCCTGCCCCGTGAAATTAAAAATAATTTAACGCAAAACGAATACTGCGTAAAAAAAATTCCCGCTTTCGCGGGAATAACTCTTATCTGCTATTTCACTGGGGGTATTTTTTTATGAGAAGTTAATTCTCATATCTCACAACAGCGAACCTTGTGTAGGCTGGCCATATGGGATCATGGGGAACGATACTTAATCTTTTTCTTCCCCAGTTCATCCAAAGCTGTGGCGCGCACAACTCTCCACGATAGTCGTGGCAAATTGAGCCGAGCGCAACGACAGGATATCCGGGAAAAATTTCTTTCACATCGACACCAAGAGCAAAGAGGGGCAAAAGAGTGGTCGGATAATAATTTTTATTATTCATCCAACGTCTCACCTGCCCTGAAGTTGTCGGGTAGTCAAATGAGATGAGATAAATATTTTTACTACCAAGTTCGCGACCGTTGTCTCTAATAAGAGCGGCGAGAACTTCGGGATCGACCCATTTCGTCCCGGTCGCTTTTATATAATCATCAAGATTCGGGAATGCGACATTCACAGAGTATGGTCCGGAAATTTCCGGAGACTCGTAGACAGGATTATCGTGGGCCTGTGCGGGCAGTGGTCGGTTTATCATCAAGAGAAACATTACCGCGGCAAACGTGAGCAAAAGCAGAGCAAACAAAAATTCAATAAAATAATTTTTCACGTGAGTGCCTCCTCTCTAATTTAACCCGCCGAAATTTCTCAACACCTAGCACCAACATAAAAAACTGAGAAATTTTGCATTCCCCCAACAAGAACCAAGATAGAAATAATCTCCATGGAAATTTTTGCGGGCAAGTTTTCAAATTACTCTTAACCTAAAATCACACTAGCATATTTACTAGTGCGATTCCAACAAATTCTTCTGTGTGTCATTCCCGCGCAGGCGGGAATCCAGAATATTCTACTTTACGTGATACTTCTTTCGAATCTTCGACAGCTCCTTCTCCTCCACTTCCTCCTTCTTTTCCTTTCCCTCTTCTCCTAATTTTTTAAGTTCTTCATCGGACAACTTCACCAACTCCCCCGCTCTCTTTTCCAAATACTCTTCGGTGTTCAAGCTCGGGTCATCCAAGACTTCTTCGAGCAAAGCGTGTAGAGTGAAACCTATCTTCGGGCCCGGAGCAAGCTTGGTCACCTCCATTATCTTCTGCCCGTTTATCTTAAGCATCCCTACAGTGACCGGCGCCCTCATGGCCTCCTCTATCATAGATTCATATTTACGAAGTCTATATGGAGTCTCTACAGGCCTTCCCATCCCGATCCTGTCGCAAGCGCGGACATTCATAAGCTCCCACACATTCTCTTTCCCGACGTTTCTCACGATCCTCCTTACCGCCGACAACGTTATCTTGTCTATATCCGTGAAAAACATATGATTTCTGACGAGCCTCAAAACCTTATCGGACGTTTCACCGGGATACCTTAGCCTTTCCATTATCTTCTTAACCATTCTCTCCCCCACAACATCATGGCCATAGAATGTGAAATCTTTTTTCTCTTCGCTCCAGCCCCTTGTTCTAGGTTTCCCAATATCGTGAAACAGCGCGGCGAGCCTCACCTCCAGAGACCATTTCTTTTCTCCGGCATGACCGAGCGCGCGAAGATTATGCTCCCACACTTCATAAATATGATCGCTGTTTTGTTTCACACCTATACCCTCTTCAAGTTCAGGGACAATGTAACTGAGCAACCCAAATTTTTGACACATGACAACGCCGACGACAGGGTCGTCTGACATTATTATTTTAGAAAATTCATCTCGTATTCGTTCTTGAGAAATTTTTTCAAGAAGAGCTGCATGTTTTATTATCGCCTCACTTGTTTCACTGGCAATTGTGAAACCAAGTTGAACAGAAAATCTAACAGCCCTAAGCATTCGAAGAGCATCCTCTCCAAATCTATCGGACGCCAAACCGACTGTCCTTAAGACTTTGTCCTTTAGATCTTCTTGTCCTTTATAAATGTCCTTTAGAACTCCTGAAGAAGGATTATAGGCAATTGCGTTCACCGTGAAGTCTCTTCTGTGCAGATCGTCTTCAATATTTTTACTAAACTTAACTTCGTCCGGATGTCTAAAATCAGAATACTCTGATTCAACTCTGTATGGAGTAACCTCAATTACTCTTAACGACTCTCTAAGACGCAAATCTGACTCCCCTCCCTTGTCCGCAAAAACTTCTTTTTTAGAAGTTTCGGCGGATCCAATCTCTTTCGCGATCTCCTCATTTACCACACCAACTGTTCCGTATTTATTTTCATAAAAAGTTTTCGGAAATAATTTTTGTATTTCCTCCGGTGTCGCATTCGTCGTCACATCCCAATCTTTAGGCTCTCTCTTCATCAAGACATCTCTTACACACCCTCCGACAAGATACGCTTCGAATCCACCCTTCTCCAAGGTTTCGGTTGTATATAAAACTTCTGTCGGTATGGTGAGTTTCATCTTAATTAAATTACTTATTATACAAACTATGATCTGGAGAAAATATTTGTATTAAAGCGTTTCGTAAAGATTCTTCCAAACTGATCTCTCTGGCAATCATGCCGCCGGAATAGTTGCCCCAGGTCTCACTCGGCATTTTACCATCTTCCTCCTCTATCATTGCCATAACATCACAATGTTCCAATTTTAATTCGTCCATTTTCTTTAATATGAGATCCGGAACTTTTAGACCGCTTGAATAACCATAAAAACTCTTCTCATCTTTATCTAATATTGCACACCAAGCCTCTTCATAAATATGACCGTGTCTCTCAACCAGCCCGCTCTCTAGTCCGATAAAAATATCTCCGTCTTTAATGTGCGCCTTCGCGTCTCTCGCCCGGTTATTCGCCCCATCAAAAGTTTGTTTGTCGTAAGGGGTATCGGGGACACCTGAATAAGACGGATACCCGGTGATAAAAAGATTCCCTCCTCCAACGAGCTGTCTGATTATTTTTTCGGCAACTTCGATCTTTCTCTTACTTGCCGACCCGATCACAAATTTCATATTTGGTTTTTCGTATTATAGCGATATGCGCATAAGATCCGGCCACAAAACACTCAGGCCTTTCCTGACTTGCGCGAGAGTACAAGTGATCATAAAACTTCTTTTGTGCGGATAGCGAGAATCGGACTCGCGTCTCAACCTTGGCAAGGTCGTGTTCTACCACTAAACCATATCCGCGTCAAGTCTTTCAAAATCTCTACTTTCTTTAATCGATTATAGTATCTCCTCCCCCAAAAATCAACCCCGAAAGAGCGGCTTTGATATTTGATCAAAATTAATGTAATCTTTACTCATTGAAGATGCTCCCGTGGTGAAATGGATATCACATCGGTCTTCGAAACCGCTGTTGGGGGTTCGAGTCCCTCCGGGAGCACAGCGACCGAGCAGACCAACTGCTTGGTCTGCGAGGGGGACGAGAAAAGGTTCTCCGTTATGTTTTAGAAATATTTATTTCTAAAATATCGGAAACCTATACCGTCGCCGTAGGCGAAGAGTCCCCCCTCCGGGAGCACAAAATTTAACGTCAGTTAAATTTTTGAGCTCCCGAGCAAAGCGCCTGCGCGCTTTGCGTGAGGGGCTCGAAAGGCGCAGCCTTATTTTTGTTTTGCGAAGCAAAGGCAAAAATGGCGAGCCGGGGTTGCGAAAAATTTCCGTCAGGAAATTTATTTGCGACCGAGTTCCTTGTTTAACATACCTTATTGCCGAAGTGGTGAAACTGGTAGACACGCACGCTTCAGAGGCGTGTGAGAGTGATCTCGTGGGAGTTCAAATCTCCCCTTCGGCACAAATTAATAGCCATCGGCCATTATCTAATACGAGGAGATTTGAACTCTAAGAGAGTCGGGGAAAAATGGTTTTCCCCGTAGAGTAAAACATTAAAAAAACCGTGGGTTTTTAAAGCGCAGGCGCTAGCCGAGCAGTAAAATTACCCCCTCCAGCACAACAAAAGCCCCATATCGGGGCTTTTAGTTTCACAAGAAACATTTAAATTATTAGGTAGCAACAAAAAATTCTAGGAATATCTTTTTCCCTAAACATTGCCGATTGGCCAGCAGAGTAGATAATATTTTATTAGTCTGTGATAGTCGCAAGGCTAACGAATAACTCTATTGTAAAGAGTTAAATTTAATAACCGAGGATCTGCTAGAACCCCGCGTCACAAACCCCCTCTTTTTTAATTGTCATATCACCAGTTTTGCGAAACCCACCTACCAATGTCCTATAGAATTTTCTATCGGACATTAATATTTTATCATATTTTTCTATAAGACAAGCAGTTATTCTATGAAAAAGTGTGGATAAACCTGTGAATTGTGTGTATAAAGGACATTCTTATCTAGTCCTTTATCTGTCCTATAGACCTTTTTCCGGTTATGTCTTTATTTAGGGCCATATTTTAGTCTATTGCGAGACAAATAGCGAACTCTACATCGTGTATCCCCTATGGATTAACCCATTTTTATGTTTCACGTGAAACTTTTTAATGTGTTTCATATGAAATCTTTTGTGTTTATGGCTTATATTTTCACATGAAACACAGCAATAGATGTATTTAAAGCCTTGTTATAGAAGCGGATTATGAACCTATTGCCGTTTTTTACAGTTAAGCATAATATTCCAATCATGGCTTGGCAGTTGGATGCAGAACGAGGAGAAGGCGAGTATTGTGACGAAGATGTATAACACATACATTGAGGAGTAAACGGAACCTTCGACAAAGTTATGCGCCGACTGACGAGCCATGACATGGCTATTCAACAAGAAATAGGACAACTAGGTGAAGATATCGCTGTGAAATACCTGAAAAACAAGGGTTATTCAATAATTGAGCGTAATTATTGGAAAAAATGGGGAGAAATAGACATTGTGGCAGAAAAAGCTTGCCTTATACACTTTGTTGAGGTTAAAAGTGTTTCATATGTAACGCCAAACACGGGCGTTACATATGAAACACCCGCTTTTGACCCGCAAGATCATATGAATAAAGAAAAGATGCATAGACTGAACCGAGTAATAGAAACCTATCTTGCAGATAAAGACATGGAAAATGAGTGGCAGGTTGACCTTATGCTGGTTTATTTAAACAAATCAACAAAGACGGCAAAGGTCAATTTGATAGAAAATATAACGCTTTAATAACAAAAATTGCGTTTTTTAAAATATCTGATACTATGTTTGAGTAACAGAAACGCCGTTAGGCATAATGTTTCATAAAGGGCAGTAGTTTGATTTTATAATAACGGAGTGTGGTGTAACGGTAGCATAAATGCTTTGGGAGCATTCAGTCCGGGTTCAAATCCCGGCACTCCGATTGATTGCGTAGCGAGCAATCAGTGTAAAAGAGCCAACTGCTTGGCTCTTTTAGGGATTTGAAAGGCTTCTCCCTTATTTCTGAAGAGCTTTGCTCTGAAGAAATGGGAAAGCCATACTGTCCTCGTAGAGGAAAAACCCGGCACTCCGAATTTTACAGAGTAAAATTCTAGTGCAGCAAAGCGCCTGCGCGCTTTGCGTCGGGATTTGAACGGCAGAGCGATGTTTTGTGAGCGTCTGGCGAACAAAACCGCGAGCCGGTGCCCAACCCGAGGAGGCGGAAGCCGACGAGAGGTGCGGGCTAATCCCTGCAACTTGTGACCAAAACCGATACTTCCATAGGGAAAAAGTCCCAACATGTTTCTCATGAAACACAAAAATACCCTTAAATTATGGCAATTTTAAACAAAAAAGACTATTTTGCCCAATTATTCAAACTTCCGCTGGCGGCAGGTGGGCTGTTTTTTAACAACAAAAACGAAATCTTACTTTTAAAACCAACTTACCGTGACGGTTATCTGATACCCGGCGGGATGGTCGAAGAACAGGAATCTCCTCTAACGGCTCTCAAAAGAGAAATAAACGAGGAAATAGGCCTTCAAATAGAAAAAGGGGATATATTGTGCATAGATTACAATCCCAAAAACGACTCATACAATTTTGATGATTCATCAATCCAAATAGTTTTCGACTGTGGCACCTTAAACAAAGAGCAAATCAACAAAATAACATTGAGCGAGGAACACTCCGAGTTCAAATTCCGTTCTATCGAGGAGGCGGTAAAAATGTGCAATCCAAAGTTGGCTAAACGCCTACCTAAGTGTATTGAAGCTCGAAAATTGAATAGATGTGTCTATCTTGAAGAGGGAAAAGCTGTCTCGTAAAAAGCATCGGGCCCGGCACGTTTCCCATGAAACACCCTCAAATAATCCTATTTATCTAGGGCCCCTTACATGTGAAACAAGATTATTGTTATTACATATTTTCTTTCTTAATTTCTGGATTGCCACGCTTCGCTCGCAATGACAAATAAAGCATCGCGTAGTTCAATGTCTCCTAAAATTGTCATTTCGACTTTATGGAGAAATCGCTTATTTAATCAAGGGGTTCCTCGACAAGCTCGGAATGACAAGGGTGAAGAGGCCCCAGTTAGAAGTTCAACTAAAACCCAAAATTAACTTGTCCCGCCAGGAAAGTCCGACCAGCGTTTTGTGGTTTTTGTCTCTTTTGCAACCGAAACCGCCTGCGGCTATAAATAATGGCGCACCCCCCAGCAGGAAGGTTCGAATGAGCTACAATTATAATTAGTGTTTCGTCGCACGGTATCCGCCTATCGGCTCCCTTATTTCTGATATAACTCCCATTGATAAACCTCCTGCGGGGTAAACTTGCATTTAAATAACCTTTGTGCTATCGTGTCGGTATGCTAAAGAAAGACAACAAGGCCAAAATAATCAAAAAGGCCAGAAAACACGAAACAGATACTGGATCTTCAGAGGTTCAGATTGCTTTGTTAACCGAGAATATCAACAAACTAACCAATCACTTGAAGGCTAACAAGAAAGACTTCCACTCAAGGAGAGGACTTCTTCAGATGGTTGCAGACAGAAGATCTCACATGAAATATCTCGAGAAGAAAGACAAAAAAGGATTTGACGCTCTCGCAGAAAAACTAAACTTGCGAAAAACAAGCAAGATAGACTAAAACAAAACGTAGTTTAAAATGGCTATCATCAAACAAAAAAGTCAGAGGGTTGGGGTCTTCATAGATACTCAAAACTTGTATCACAGTGCGCGTAATCTATATGGAGCCAAGGTAAACTTTGGCGCTATTTTGGCTGACGCTGTGGCCGGTAGAAATCTTGTTAGGGCGATTGCATACCTCATCACCACGGAAAGCGGAGAGGAGAGGGGATTCTTTGAGGCTCTTGAGAAACTTGGAATTGAAACAAAAACAAAAGACCTTCAGATATTCTTCGGGGGAGCCATGAAAGCCGATTGGGACGTTGGTATTGCCGTTGATGCTATTAAGCTCGCGCCAAAATTGGATGCGATAGTTCTTGTTTCCGGAGACGGAGATTATATTCCTCTAGTAGAATACCTTAAAGCCACAACACAAGTTGAGCTGGTTGCATTCGGCAAAAGCTGTTCCGCAAAACTGAAAGACGCTGTCGATGATTTCATAGACCTCGGAGGAGATCCAAAAAGATATTTACTTGGACAGAAACCGATAAAAAAGTTTAGCAAGGGTGGGCAGAGTGCGGCGGGGGCAGGGCAGGAGAAAAAAGTTTAGTATTATTCGCAGTTAATTAATCGGGGTTTGGTCCATAGATAGATAGCATTGAAATAAAAATTTCAATACTAGAATCTAAGGGTCAAATTCTCAAAAAATAATATGCAAAGAAAAGAATATTCTTTGGTTGTTGGTGGTAAAACAGTTACCGCGATTTTTTCCGATATGGTCGCGCAGGCAAACGGTTCTGTTGTAATGAAAATAGGGGAAACTAGCATATTGGCCACGGCCGTTATGTCTAGCAACTTAAAAGATGGTTTGGACTATCTTCCCCTCACAGTAGATTACGAAGAAAGATACTACGCAAGCGGAAGACTTCCGGGAGGGCAGTATGTCAGAAGAGAAGGAAAGCCATCCGAGGAGGCCATTTTAACCGGAAGAATCGTCGATAGAACAATTAGACCTCTTTTTGATCAGAGCATCAGAAACGAAATTCAGGTTGTTGTAACAACACTTTCTTTGGACGGAGAAAATGATCCCGACACAATTTCTGTCCTCGGAGCATCTCTCGCTATTGCGACTTCAAATATCCCTTGGGGTGGACCTGTAGGCTCTGTAAGGGTTATCGTAAAGAAAGATGGAACGCTCGGAATAAACTCCGGTCATTCAGAAAGAAAAGATATTCTTCTCGACAGCTATATCTGCGGACGAGCCGGCACGATTAATATGATAGAGACAGAGTCGAAAGAAGTCACCGAAGACAAAATCAAAGAAGTCTTCGAGCTCGCGATGTCTGAAATCACAAAGATAGAAGATTGGCAGAAAAAAATTATCGCCGAGATTGGTAAAGACAAAAAAGTTTTTGAGAAAAAAGAACTTCCAAAAGAGGCAATCGAACTTTTTGAAAAAGAAATCGGTTCCAAAATGGAGTCTATCGTATTCAGCGGTTCCGGAAGCAAGATGTCTCACGACCTTCTCCATGAATGGTTGGATATTTATACAGAAAAATTTGAGGACTCGGCAGACAAAAACTTGGCCGCAGGATATTTTGACGACAAAATAAACGACCTTCTACACGAGGAGGCCATAAAAAATAACAGAAGGGCGGACGGAAGAAAGATGGACGAACTCAGAAAGATCGAGGCGTCTGTCGGAGGAATCTCAGACATAATTCACGGATGCGGGCTCTTCTACAGAGGGGAGACGCACATGCTTTCTGTCATAACACTTGGCGGACCAAAAGACGCCCTCCAGCTAGACGGAGCCGAAGTGGCTGGTGAGAAGTTCTTTATGCACCACTACAACTTCCCTCCATATTCATCCGGTGAAACAGGAAAAATCGGTAACACAAATAGAAGAATGATCGGTCACGGCGCATTAGCCGAAAAAGCCCTCAGAGCGACACTTCCATCCAGAGAAACATTCCCTTACACAATTAGAATTGTTTCCGACACAATGTCCTCAAACGGATCTACCTCACAGGCAGCCATCTGCGCCTCATCTCTCGCCCTTATGGACGCCGGAGTGCCTATTTCAAGGCCTACAGCCGGTATCGCCATGGGTCTTATGATGGATTCGGAGGGGAAATATAAGGTTTTAACGGATATTCAGGGACCTGAAGACCATTATGGAGATATGGATTTCAAGGTTGCCGGAACAAGAGTCGGAGTAGCCGCTATACAGCTTGATATAAAGATGGATGGAGTGCCTGTAAATGTCCTTGTAGAGGCTATGATGCAGGCCAAAAAAGCGAGACTTGAGATCCTTGATGTTATAGAAGGCGCGCTTCCTGCTCCTAGAGCAGACTTGGCAAAATCAGCCCCTAGAATATTCAAGATTCACATTAATCCAGAGAAAATCGGCGCTGTTATCGGCCCCGGCGGAAAGATGATACACCACATTACAGATACGACAGGCGCAGAGATAAATGTAGAGCAAGACGGAACGGTATTCATCACAGGAAAGGCTGAAGGAGCCGCGGCGGCAAAGAAGGCCATCGAAGAATTGACCAGAGAATTCAAAATAGGGGACACAATGATCGGTGAAGTTGTAAAACTAGCCGACTTCGGAGCTTTCGTAAAAATCGGCATGGATACAGACGGACTTGTCCACGTTTCCGAGATTGCTCCTTTCAGAGTTGATAAGGTTGCCGACTTCTTGAAAGTGGGGATGAAGGTTCCTGTAATCGTAAAAGATAAAGAAGGGGACAGAATCAGCCTCTCTATAAAGAGAATAAAGCCTGATCTCTTCAAGGCTCCCGCATCGGCATCAATGCCTCCAAGGCCACCGATGACACCTCCGGCAGCTACGCCAAAGATATAAATTTATAGAAAAACCACCCGATGGGGGTGGTTTTTGTTTTTGTGATTATATTATTTTAGCCCTTTCTTCAACGGTTTCAAACGTTTCTCCTTTACCGTCACTTTTCTTCAGATGGGGATAGAGAAGTATCAACGAGAGGGCTCCAAGAAGCGCCCAAAGCCCCGCCCCAACGAATAAAACGTTAAACCCATATCTATTAGCTATTATTCCACCGAGTGCGGATGATATCGCAGTGGCCACACCCACAGAAAAGACGCTCTCCAAACTCCACTCAAAACTAGTCCTGCCGCTATCTATATGCCTGGTGAATATTCCATACCACGCAGGAACCGCAAACGCCATAGAAGCACCCAAAAAAGCCTCTATCGCGTATATGTGCCAAGGTAGCGTCGCGAATATATACATAAATAGAGAAAAACTAGCGATTACTTGGCCGCAGACAAGAACAACGAAGTCATCTTTCTCCCCATCCGTCTTGTCCAAAAACTCGGCGATAGGCAATTGAAGAAATGATTTTGCAATCCAATAAACTGAAGCGGCAAATCCGGCCACCTCGGCATTTCCCCCTTGAATATTATCAACAAGAAAAATGGCAAATATTGGAGCAGATAATCCAAAAGCTGAATTGATAACAAAATCCGACATTACTAAAGTTTTGATGACACTATTTATTTTCATCCCGTAGTAGAATTTTAATTTTTAAAAATATCCCCAACCTCATAAAAAATCCCATAATTGCCTATTTGGCGCCTTTCCCTCTCTTAAAATTTCACTACAGGATTTTCATGGATTAATTATAGCAAAATCATTAACCCTGTTAAGTAAAATTTTTAAAAAAAATTTAATCACGATTAAATTTTTGCTAAACAGGGTAAATAAAAACCGCCTCTTTCGAAGCGGTAAAAACAACTATAGATTTGCGTAAACGGTGCGCATAACCCAAATTCCGTTTCTGCTTTCACAGATTCTTTTGTAGGTGGGTTCATCTACCAAAACAATGCTCGGAACACCGTGCACGACCGATCCTTCCTCACGCACGCGATATTGCTTGTAACCGGCAATAAACGCCTCACGATCGGTATCGTTTAAATGCAAGGTGCACCCATCGGGACAATTGTTACAAATCCAAAGCTGCCGAACCACCCTGTATTTATTCACTGAGCATCTCCAATCTGTTTAATTTCGTAATCAATCCAGAGTCCGATAATGTATTCCTTATCATAAATAAAATGAGTGGAAATAATCTTCTTGTCCGGATTATTCTTGACCCACCATGCCTTTTTGATAACAAGGTCCATGACATGAATTCTAGGCGAAGCGAAATGGTCAGAAACATGGATGACAGCAGTGCACTCCTTGTCGTCGTCGATGAAAGAAGAGTAATCTCCTTCAGCGTGACTGGCGGTAATGACAAACATGTTCATCGAAACCAAGATAGTGAAGCACAGGGCAAAAAATAGGAATCTTTTCATCGGAAAACCTCCCTTTTTATACAGTGACCACATCATAATCTGCGCTAAAAGACCAAATGCCATCTGTGCCGGAAGAAATGTAATTGAGAACTTCCTCGCTCACAAAAACAATCTCAGGCGCACCAATTGGAATACCGAAACTACTTTCTACATGTCTCCGCGCAAATGCTTCTCTATCCCTTTCGTTCTTATGGAGAGAAGACCAGTCCGAAGAATATGAAAAGGACCACCTTTGACGAACGACCGCGTAGAGCATGAACGCCTCCTCTATTTTTTATTTTTCCTGAACGTTTTAAGGTTATATCCCTGGAACCGAAGCCATCTTTTCCACTCTCGAAGCTCTTTCTTCATAAGAGGCTTGGTCATATCTAAGCCGGGATTAGGAATCATTTGATTTCTTGCCGCCCACATGAGCGCTTGACCAGCCTCATGTTCGAACTCTATCCCCGACGTCGATAAGACCGTGGCTTCATAAACTATTTGGGCTAAGGTTGCTAATCGGTCTCGATTACCGGCGACGCCAGAGAGAGTCTTATAAATTTGGTTATTGATATCTTTATATAATCCCGACAATTTATTTATTCTCAAAAGATCAAAAGCCAACCGGTCTAAATATCTCTGACCGAAACCCCTTGCACGAACCCCGCTGTCCGCAAAGATAGTGATATTGGAACGAGAATTGTCGTCCTTATTCTTTCCAGCCTTCTTCTTTGGCATATCTCGGACCTCCTTTTAAATGTTCTTTTTCTAAAGAGAGATTAGCATAAAAGGGGAAAAGGGGGAATGGCACTTGAAGCAAAACAAAAACAGAGCTTACGCTCTGTTTTTGGCTGCAAGTGCGGGATGGGAGAATCGAACTCCCAACCTCGGTTTGGAAAACCGATATTATACCATTTAACCAATCCCGCTTAGATAAACTACAAAAACACTCTAATCCCACCAATCAATTATG
>ERZ795054.2691-NODE-2691-length-14693-cov-6.602541_pt1 | contig 14693 bp, 10 predicted proteins | sample MGYA00375138_ERZ795054 | MGnify/ENA primary metagenome ERZ795054 (study PRJEB30183, sample SAMN05720215) | anaerobic digester metagenome | isolation source: active sludge of municipal wastewater-treating anaerobic digesters | place: USA | collected 2014-12-23 ...
TTCTTTTATGTGCGCGTTTATTTCGGCCGCGGTGTTCATGAGCATCACTCCTTTTTTCGCGTGCCCGGTATTGGGTTTGAAAACAAGGGGAAGATCTGCGGCCGTGTATTTTTCCTTTCTGGAGCGGCTTCCGGAATCTATCACCCTGCTGGTGGGGATGCCGTGCTCCAGAAAGATTTTTTTCATGAGCGATTTGTCGGTGAAGGCGCCGCAAGCCTCGAAAGGCAGAAATGGTATGCCGAATTTTTCTGCAAGGAAGGCGGTCGTTTCGATCGCCGGGCCGAACGACTTTGTCATGACGCCACGGATCACTCCGTCGACGAGAAGCTCCTGGAGCTTCATGTATATCTCGTTGTGGTTCAGTATCGATTCCTGTATTTTCAGGTCGCATTTGAGAAAACCCTGCGCATTGGGATTGGTGTCCACTCCGATGACGTGGAATCCCAGCTTTTTAGCTTCCCTGATGAGCGGTATCTGGTTAAGTCCTGCTCCGACCGATACAAAGAATGGCAAACCCGCTGCATTGTCTTTTTTCCAGAATCTGCGCATAAAATGACCGTACTCCCTTATAATATGTCGACAGGATAATCCCAAACAATTAAAATGGCAAATGGAGATGAAACCCCGGGTGAGAAATAATTAAATTATTGTTTACAACGATAAATTTGCCGTATATATTTTAAAAGGCAGGGTAAATAATTCAATTGAAATAATATTTGAATATAAATTTTCGTATAATAATATCATTTCCGGGTACGCAAATGGAATGCGAACGATGTAAAAAGCACGAGGCCACAATTCATCTCACCGAAATAATAAAGGACGTGAAATCCGAACTTCACCTGTGCGAGTCCTGCGCTAAGGAAGTCGGTTTGAACGCCAAGCTGTCCAATTTCTCCCTGTCCATGCCCGAAATGCTCTCGTTCCTTGACCTTTCAGATATTGACGACTCCGCACAGGACGTCCATTGCCGTTCATGTAATTATTCCTTTCTTCAGTATGGGAAAACCGGCGCGCTTGGATGCCCCGACTGCTATGATTCGTTCCGGGAATCGCTGGAGCCGATAATAGCCGGGTACCACGGGGAGAGAAAGCACATAGGAAAATCTCCGAGGTTTTCGGCCGATTCCTTCAGGGAGACGGTGCTTGCCCGCAAGACCGGCACGGAAAGCTCGATGGATGACCTGAAAAAAGAACTGGAAACGGCCGTGAGCGAGGAAAGATACGAGGATGCCGCGGTGCTTCGGGACCGCCTGAAAGTGTTGATGAACGAGGGTGCCTGATTTTGCTGATCGATGAAGTGTCACAGAAGCCTGGTTTCTGGTCGTCTTCAGGACCGAAAAGCGATATAGTCCTCTCGTCCAGAATAAGGCTCGCCAGGAACATACACTCTCTGCCTTTCCCGGCGGTTCTGGAAGAGAACGAGTCGTACATAATCCGCCATTCGATCGAGCGTTTCGCGTCGGAGTCCCGCTATTCGGGCAATGTGAGGCTTATCGACCTCAAGCGCCTCGAAGACCATGAAAAGCGCTTCCTGCGCGAGAGGAACATCATAACCCACGAGATGGAAACTTCGCCGAAAAGCCTGGTGCTTCTCTCCAGCGGCGAGGATTTCACCATTCTCGTCAATGAACAGGACCATTACCGGATACAGGTCATCAAGCCGGGCCTTCAGATCGAGGAAGCGTACCGCCTCGCGGACACCGTCGACGACGAGCTCAACCGCTTCGTTTTTTACGCGTATTCCGAGGATTACGGGTATCTCACCGCTTCGCCCGCGAACCTGGGCACCGGCCTCCGCTGTTCGATGCTTCTTCACCTGCCCGCGCTCGCCTTCAAAAACCGCATAGGCGAGATGGTGCCGTATCTCAAGGAAAGGGGGGTCGACCTCAGGGGCACGGTCGGCGAAAACCGCAAAACGATCGGCAGCATTTTCCAGATATCCAACCGGACTTCGCTGGGCCTCAGCGAGGTGGACATCATCGAGATCATGGACAGCGCAGCGAACGTCCTTGTATCGACCGAGGACAGCCTCAGGGACGAGACGGTCCTGACGAGCCGGGTCAAGCTGGAGGACCGGGTTTTCCGCTCGCTGGGGATACTGCGGTACGCGCGCACCGTCAGTTACGGAGAGGCCATGGAGCATCTTTCGAATGTCCGTTTCGGCGTAATACTGGCGTTCATAAAAGGCTTGGAAATCCACGTCATCAATGATATGATGGTAAACATCCAGCGGTCGCACCTTCAGAACTATTTCGGGGAGACGATCGTCAGCAACGGCCAGTGCGACCGTCTGCGCGCCGAATACATATCGGCCATGCTTCGCAATATCGGAGAGCGCTAATGTTCGAATTCACCAAAAGATCCAAGAAAATCCTGGAGACGATGGCCCAGGCCGAGGGGAAAAGGCTCAACAGCGAGACCCTCGAGCCCGAGCATATCATGATCTCGCTCCTCAAGGACGAAGAGTCCGTGGCCGCCAGGATACTCAAGAACCTCGGGATCAATTTCGTGCGCGTCATCAGCGAAATGGAACAGGCCGCGCGGCAGAACGGTTCGACGATAATTCTGGGTAAGATACCCATGAGCTCCAGATACAAGGCCATAGTCGAGCTGGCCAAGGACGAGGCCCAGAAGCTCAAGAACTCATATGTCGGCACGGAACACCTGCTTCTCGCCATTTTCAGGGACGGCACCTGCTCCGGTCTCGACATTCTGCTTAAGGCGGGATACGACTATAACGTGATCAGGAACGAAATCCTGCGCGTACTCGGCGTGAAGATCGGGGCCGAAAAGCTGCAGAAGGCCAAGAACGGGGCGAAACCCCCGGCGCTCGACGAATACGCACATGACCTTACAAGGGCCGCAGAGCTGGACCTCCTTGACCCGGTGATCGGCCGCGACGACGAAATAAACCGCGTCATACGAATACTCTCAAGAAAAAGAAAGAACAACCCCATCCTGATCGGCGAGGCGGGCGTCGGCAAGACCGCCATAGTCGAGGGCCTGGCTCAGCGGATCGTTAAAAAGGAGGTCCCGGACAGCCTTGCCGATTCGAGGGTTCTTTCGCTCGACATGGCATCGATCGTGGCGGGAACCAAATACCGCGGCGAGTTCGAGGAAAGGCTCAAAAGGCTGGTCAACGAGATACGTGATTCCGACAACATAATCATTTTCATCGACGAGGTCCATACGATAATCGGCGCCGGCGCGGCCGAGGGAGCGATCGATGCGGCGAATATCCTGAAGCCGGCCCTGGCGCGCGGTGAGCTTCAGTGTATCGGTGCGACCACCTTAAACGAATACAAGCTCCATATCGAGAAGGACACGGCGCTTGCAAGGCGGTTCCAGACCGTTCTGGTCGAGGAGCCCGACGTGCAGGAAACCATCCGGATACTCAGGGGACTCAAGAACAGATACGAGAGCCATCACAAGGTCGAATTCGACGAAGAGAGCCTGGTAAAGGCCGCGATTTTCGCTGACCGTTATATCACCGACCGCTATCTGCCCGACAAGGCCATCGATCTCCTGGACGAGGCCGGCGCGATGGCCAGGCTCTACAATTTCGGCAGGCCTGCTGATATCGATGTGCTGGAAAAGGAGATCGAGAACCTCAACAAGAAGAAGAACGAACTCGTGGTTTCCCAGGAATATGAGCAGGCCGCGGCCGTACGCGACCAGATCAACGAGAAGCGCGTGATTCTGGAGCGCAAGCTGGTGAACTGGCAGGAGCGAAAAGACGAATACGCGGTGAAAATCTCGTCGGAGCAGATCGCCACGCTGATTTCCGAGAACACCGGAATCCCGGTGGAGAATATAGAAAAGGCCGAGGCCGACAGGCTCATCCGCATAGAGGAGGAGCTGCACCGGAGGATAATCGGGCAGGACGAAGCGGTTTCTTCGGTCAGCAGGGCGATACGCAGGTCGAGAACCGGGCTCAACAGGAGCGACCGGCCCAAGGGCGTGTTCGTTTTCCTCGGCCCTACCGGCGTGGGCAAGACCGAGCTTGCAAAGGCCCTGGCGTCTTTCCTGTTCAGTGACGGCAAAAACCTTGTCAGGCTCGACATGTCGGAGTACATGGAGAAGCATTCCGTGGCGCGGCTTATCGGGGCTCCGCCGGGATATATCGGCCATGAAGAGGGAGGACAGCTCACCGAGAAGGTGCGCCGGAGGCCCTATTCGGTGATTCTTTTCGACGAGATCGAGAAGGCCCATCCCGACGTTTTCAATATCCTGCTTCAAGTGTTCGAGGAGGGCGAGCTCACCGACGGTACGGGCATCACCGTCAGTTTCAGGGAGACCATCATCATACTCACGTCGAATATCGGCAACCGGGAGTACCAGAAGGGCGGGAAAATGGGTTTCTCCGAAGAAGGGCGGGGCGGACAGGAGGACAAGGTCACCGATGAACTTCACCGGATATTCAGCCCCGAATTCCTGAACCGGGTCGACGAGGTAATTTTCTTCCACAAGCTTGACAGGAAGCACATCGGCATGATCGTTGACCTCATGCTGCAGGACATCAACGTGATACTCTCCGAGAGGGGTCTTCGTCTCCATTTCACCCAGGCCGTGAAAAAACACCTGATCGAGAAAGGGTATGACGAAAAATACGGAGCCCGTAACCTCCGTCGGATTATCCAGACCGAGATCGAGGACCCGCTTGCCATGGATCTGCTGCTCGGCAAATTTTTCGGTTCGCACGATCTGAAGGTCGTGAAGAAGGGAAACGGCATCACCTTCACTGAAGCCTCATCCGCTGATACCGACGAGGACGAAGGCGATTATAAAGATACAAAGAAAAACAAGACGACCAACGGGGCGGGTGTTTCGTAAGGAGACCGGATTTATCGCTGCTCTGGCATTATTGCTCAGAGTAAAACCAATGATGTTACGGTTTTCGGAAAAAACGACTTGACATCCACCTTATTTTTTTAGTATTGACTTAATAAATACTTAAGGAGATAAAGTATTGATTAAGGATGACGTTCAATACCGGTTCGGGGATAAAATCAGGGCCGTACGTGAACGAAAGGGCGTCACTTTGAAACAGGTTGCCGACAAGGCCGGGGTCAGCGAGAGCCTGATATCCCAGATCGAACGCAACAGGGTGTCTCCTTCGATCGATACCCTGCTGAATATCGCTAATGTGCTCGGGATCGACCTGGATTACCTGTTCAGCGATTACCGCCAGAAAAGAAAGGTCGATCTGGTCAGGTGCGGGGAGCGGCAGCGCCTCGAAAGCGCGGGCGTTTCGTACAGCCAGCTTTCCATCATGCAGGGCGGGGGCGAAGAGCACGGGATAGAGGCCTATATCCTCGAGATTGCCTCCGGATGCTGCACCGGCCGGGGCGATTACGGCCATGTAGGCCGCGAGATGGGGTATATACTCGAGGGCGAGGGGACGCTGAATTACGGAGCGGAAAAATATGAGCTTCGCGAGGGCGACTGCATATCCTTTTCATCCGATATTCCCCATGTTTTGAACAATCCGGGTCAGGGGCCGCTCAGGGCGCTCTGGGTCATCACCCCGCCCAAAATGCTTTTTTTCAGGAGCTGACGTATGGGAAAGACGATTGCGGAAAAAATTTTTGACGAGCACAGGATCGAAGAGCTTTCGGGCGGATTTCATGTCCTGAAGATCGACGCCGTTTTCTGCCACGAGATAACCACGCCCATTGCGATCGACGATCTCGTGTCCAGGGGGAAAGACCGGGTGTTCGACCCGTCCAGGATCAAGGTCGTGATCGATCATGTCACGCCAGCCAAGGACACCAAGACCGCCCTGCAGGGGAAGATCCTCCGCGATTGGACTCGTCGGCAGGGAATAAAGGATTTCTTCGATATCGGAAGAAACGGCGTGTGCCATGCGATTTTTCCCGAGCGGGGCTTCTCGAGGCCCGGCATGACGATCATTATGGGCGATTCCCATACCTGCACCCACGGGGCGTTCGGCGCGTTTGCCGCCGGCGTGGGAACCACTGACCTCGAGGTCGGCATCCTTAAAGGGGTGTGTACTTTCAAGACCCCGGTGACCATGAAAGTGAACATTACCGGCGCTCTCAGGGAAGGAGTGTACGCAAAGGACGTCATCCTTTCGATAATCGGCAGGATCGGCGTAAACGGGGCGACCGACCGGGTCATCGAGTTCACGGGGCCGGCGGTTGAAGAGATGAGCATGGAGTCGCGCATGACGCTGTGCAACATGGCGATCGAGGCCGGCGCGACGACCGGGATCTGCTATCCCGACGTCAAAACGGTCGAATACCTGTGGGATTTCATCAGGGAAAGCTACGGGTCAAAGGGCGAGGCCCTCGCCGATTTCAGCCGCTGGATAAGCGACCGTGACTGCATCTACGACGAGGTCATCGAGCACGACGTGTCGGGGCTCGAGCCGGTCGTCACCTTCGGATACAGGCCCGACAACGTGAAGCCGGTCAGGGAGATGGAAGGCGTCCCGATCGACCAGGTCTATATCGGCTCGTGCACCAACGGACGGATCGAGGACCTGAGGGAAGCGGCCCGCGTGCTCAGGGGAAAGACGATCAGCCCGGCGGTAAGGGGAGTGCTCTCTCCCGCTACACCGAACGTTTACCGGCTCGCGCTCGAAGAGGGCCTGATAAAAATATTCATGGACGCAGGCTTCTGCGTGACCAATCCCACCTGCGGGGCGTGCCTCGGGATGAGCAACGGCGTGCTTGCCCCCGGAGAGGTCTGCGCCTCGACCACGAACAGGAACTTCAACGGCAGGATGGGTAAAGGCGGCATGGTCCATCTGATGAGCCCCGCCACCGCGGCGGCCTCGGCCCTCGCGGGGCATATAACGAATTCGCCGCTATTCAAGGGTTAAGGGGGATTACATGAAGAATTTCAGCGGAAAGGTGCTGTTCCTCGACAGGTCAGATATCAACACCGACGAGATTATCCCGGCAAAGTACCTCACCGAGATCACCCGGGAGGCTCTGAAGCCGTATCTGCTCGAGGACCTTAAGATCGAGGGCTTCGCTCCCGCTCGGGACATTCCCGGCAGATCGGTAATCGTTACCAGGGAGAATTTCGGCTGCGGTTCTTCACGGGAGCACGCGCCCTGGGCCCTCGAGGCCAACGACATCAACCTCGTGATCGGGGGAAAATTCGCGAGGATATTCAGGCAGAACATGTTCAACTGCGGAATGATGGCGATCGAGCTTTCCCCGGAGACCGTTTCAAGGATATTCGAGCTTTTTTACGGGAAAGACACGACGGTCAAAACCGACCTTGAAAAAAACGAGCTCGTGTTCACGGCTGAAGGCGTCGAGGAGCGGGTGCCGTTTTTGATTTCGGATTTTGACCGCTCCCTGATCGAGGCCGGCGGATGGGTCGACTTCGCGGATGTGAGATACTGATCAGTACAGCTTCTTGATGTTCCTGCTGTCGGTAAGGTCGCCGTTAACCTGGAATGGAATGTAGTACCAGTCGCCGCGCAGGTATTTGTTGTAGCCGGAGGCCACGACCAGCGGCCTGGCGATGTCCTGGATGAAATACTTCGAAAACTCCATGTTGATCGAAATCGGGTCTGCGACGAGCTGGTCGGTGAACACTCCCTTGATGTTGAACCGTATGTTCTGCGAATTGAAGATGAATGAGTTGACCGTGTATTTCGGCCCGTTGATTTCGATGTTGCCGTAAATCTTGTTGAACTCGAGATCCATGATCTTATACTTGAGCTCAGCGAGCCAGATCCCGAGTCCGTTCTGAATCCCGGTATTGGTGACCTTGCCCCTGTCAATCGAGAATTCGGCCTTTCCCCGGATTGAATCCAGCAGGTTTTCCCTCAGATTGAGCGTGATATTGGCGCTGCCTCCCACGTTGCCGAAAAGCCTGTTGCCGAACAGTTTGCTCCCCTCAAACAGACGCTGCAGCTTGACCCCGTCAAAGATGATTCCCGCCGTAAGTTCGGGCGGCTTTACATTGGCGTCGACGGAAGCCCGTCCCTTGACCGAGCCTTCCATGAAGCCTGCCGTGAAGCTGTTCAGTATGGCCCTGTTCCCGGCCCAGAGATAGTGGCCTTGAACGTTACTGAACCTGTAGTTCCCGTAAAGAAACTCGCCGATCTCGGCCTGCCCGGTCACCTCTAAAGGGAAAGTGAGGTCAAGGCTTCTGTATTCACCTTCGCTTCGGTGCGGGAAAACGAACCGGTCGGCCTTGACATTGAGAAAGACCCTTGTCAGCGTTTTATCCGTGGACGCGAGCGACGCGGTGCATGGCTGGCCGAGAACCGCGGCCCTGATGTTGCTTTTCGTGAACAGGTTGTTGATGATGGTCAGTTCGGTCGTGACGCCCGAAATGGTATTGTTCGGCTTGTCGTATCCGACATCGTAGACCTTGCCGTTGGCGTTCCATATCCCTCTTTCATAAGAAAGCTCCCCGGTCATGCGGCCATAGAGCTTTCTCGGGATGGGATCTACCAGGGGGATGACGTCGACCACCTGCGCGTCGATGTTCTTCGCGCTGAACCTGACATTGGTTCCGGCCCAGGTGAACTGCAGATAATTGAACCACAGTTTTGAGTCGTTTATCTTGCCGTCGGCGTTCGCGATGAGTATCGTCCTGTCCTTGATGCTCACCCTGCAGAATCCGTCCGCGTACAGCGTGTGCTTCGAATTGGTCAGCGTCGACGATGCCTTGACGAATCCCTCTACCGCGTCCTTTGTTATCACAAGGCCGGTGATGTCGCCGGTAATCAGGTAAAAAGGCTTGGGCGTCGTGGCCCAGCGGTACACCCAGATAAGCGATGTCTTTTTGAGTCCGATTCCGCCGGTGATCTTGAATCCTTCCGGGCCGGTGTTTACCGTGAGTTCCGGATACATCGTACCCCGGTCTTCGGGAAGCCTTAATTCGCTTTCGGCGATCAAAATGCTTCCATCCTTTGCGAACCTGAGCTGCCCGTCGAACATGTATGTTCCTTCGAGCGGCTTCAGCGATTCGGGCGCTTTCTGGAGCGTGATCACCGTGTTGTGCAGCTTTATGTTCGAGATGCTCGCGGATATGGGGGATTCTTTTTTTTCTGTTAGCTCTTTTATGAATTGGGCGAGATTTGATTCGCCGTTTTCGTCGAAAATGATGTTGAACCTGAAGTTTTCGAGGTAGATATAGCTGAATTTGATCTTCTTTTCGAGAAGGTCGAAGATCGAAAACCTCAGGTAGATGTCCTCGGCCTGGGCGAAAACCTTCTCGGATTCCGGAGCGCCGGCGATGTTCCTGTTGAGTATCCCGACATTGCTGAGGACTATGCCGCTCGGGCTGTAGTGCAGGTCTCCAATGGTGATTTCCCTGTTGATCGTCTTCCTGGCCTGGTCTATCGCGATCTCTTTGATTTTTTCTTTTGGGAAAAAATAGATGAAAAGGCCGCCACCGGCAGCGATAAGCAGGACGAGGATGATGAATACCGACAGGACCGCCTTAAATATTTTTATTTTTATTGATTTCACGCTTTCGTTCCATGGCGGATTTTTTGCGGAAGAAAAGGGCTGATTTTTCCAGTTCCTCGATGTCGGAGCAGAACAGCTTGCCTTCGTCGAGCCGTATGTTCTTGTCCTCGAGGAGCTGCACCATCATGATGTCGCCTTTTTCGGGCGGCAGACCGACCATGTTGATCAGCTCCTTGGTGCCGATATCGAATTTGTGAGTCGTTTTGGGCGCCATTTTGATCTTCTGCTTTTCGATCTGGATCAGCAGCGTGTCGTATATCCTGCCGATGTGGTCTCGGATCATCAGGTTCTCGAGCTGGCGGTACGCGATCCATATCCTTTCGCTCAGGATCTGGATGAGCCGCGTGGCGAGCTGGGGCTGGGCCTGGACCATGTTCTCGAAGTTTGACTTGTTGATGGCGAGCACTTCGACGTCGCCGAACGTTATCGCTGACGCGCTCCTTGGCTTGTTGTCGAGAAGCGCCATTTCGCCGAAAATATCCCCCTGCTTGAGCACCGCCAGGAGCACTTCTTCGTTCACGATCTTTGTTATCTTGACCTTCCCGGACTGGATTATGAAGAGCTCGTTCCCCGGCTCGAATTCGCAGAAGATCATCGTGTTGTCTCTATACGCGCGGTTCATGTTGCCGGTGCTCTGGGGTTCCGGCACCGACAACGGCGCCTTGAGGGTTTTCAGACGCTGGATCGCGGTGTCGGTATTTTCGTTTTTTGGACAGTGCTTCAGAAATTTCTGGAAAGCGTACACCGCGTAGTTGAAAACCCGCTTTTTCATGTAATATTCGCCGATGTTGAACAGGTGAGAAGGGTCCTCCTCGACCCTGTTCTTGAAGGTGAGGTGCGTGATGGCCTGGTCGAACTCCCTGAGCTTCCTGCTGAAGAAGCGGATGATCTTCATGGCGACTGCCGGGTTTTTCTGGATCAGGACGCCGAACATTTCCCTGTCGACCGAAATGAGCGACACGTTCTCCAGGGCGATTGCGGTCTCGATGCGGGCATGGCCGCTCATGCACGAGACGACGCCGAAAAAATCACCCGGACCGAAAATGGTGAAGGGGTCCTCGCCGGCGACCGGGTTTTCCTTCATGACCCGGACCTTGCCGCTGCGGATTATATAGAAGTTATTGGCGTTCTTCTTGCCTTCCACAATGATGAAGGAGTTTGCCAGATAGTTTTCAACTTTAAACTGGATCGGTGTCATCGTACCTCGTGATCCGGCCGTCCGGACATATATGAACGCTGGTTCCGCGCGCTAAAATAATCCACTGAAACATCGCCCTCTATGAACTGAAGAAAACTGAGTAATATCCGGTTGCGGGCGCGGAAGCAATGATACTACATTTATATAAAATTCGGCATAAAAGCAAGCAATTTCTAATAAAATATGATTAAGGGTCGGAATTATTGGCTGTCGCGCTTCAGTCGATGATTTTTTTCAGCCTGTTCAATTCATTCAGGGCGTCCATCGGCGTGATGTTCTCGATGTCGATGCTCCTGATTGCCTGGATCACCCGGTGGTTGGCCGCGTTGAAGATTTCAAGCTGCCCGGAACTGCCGGTATCTTCCGCCGGAGCGATCTGTTTCTTGGTGTTCTCGAGCCTTTCGAGGATGGTCGAGGCCCTGCTTATGATCTGTTTCGGTATGCCGGCGAGCTGGGCGACATGTATGCCGTACGAGCGGTCCGCCGCCCCTTTAGCCACCTTGTGGAGGAATTCGACCCCGGAAACACCCCTGAGCGGAGCACGGTCCCGCACCAGTACATTATAGTTGACCATGCCCTTTTTACTTCCCAGACGCGTCAGCTCATGATAATGGGTCGCGAACAGGGTCTTGGAACGCAAATATCCCTGGATGTATTCCACGACCGCCCAGGCGATCGAAAGCCCGTCATAGGTGCTGGTCCCGCGGCCGACCTCGTCCATGATGATGAGGCTGCGCTCGGTGGCGTTGTTGAGTATCACCGCGGTTTCGTTCATCTCGACCAGGAACGTCGACTCTCCGCGGGAAATGTTGTCTGACGCGCCGATCCTTGTGAAGATCCGGTCGACGATCGAAAGGTCGGCCGAGGCCGCGGGCACGAACGAGCCGATCTGGGCCATGAGCTGGATTACCGCAGCCATGCGTATGTAGGTGGATTTGCCGGCCATGTTCGGCCCGGTGATCAGGGCGATCGTGTTTTCATCGGAGTCGAGATGCACGTCATTGGGGATGAAGACCTCACGCGTGTAGTATTTTTCGACCACGGGGTGCCTGCCGTCCCGGATGCTGACAGAGCCGTTGTCGTTGAATTCAGGCCGCACGTAGCGGTTTTCAAGGGCGGCCGAGGCCAGCGAAGCGTGGAAGTCGATTTCGGCGATCGCCCCGGCCAGGGTCTGCAGGGCGTCTTTCGCGGACAGTATCGAATCCTTCAGCTTTTCCAGAAGCGCCTTCTCGATCGATATGATTTTATCAGACGCTGAAAGTATGTCGGTCTCGAACTCCTGGAGCCTGTCGGTGGTGAAGCGCTCAGAACCAACGAGCGTCTGTTTGCGGTAGTACCCTTCGGGAACGTTCACTGCCTGGTTTTTCGACATCTCGATATAGTAGCCCAGAATCCTGTTGTACTTCACCTTGAGCGTGGGGATGCCCAGGCGCGCCTTCTCCTCCTCCTGGTAGCGCACGACCCAGTCGCGCGCGTCGGTCTTGAGCCCGTAGAGCCTGTCGAGCTCCGGGTCGTATCCCCGCCTGATCACCGGCCCCTGCTCGGGCGAGAGTGCGGGGTCGTCCGCGATGGCCGCAGACAGGCTGTTTGAAAGTTCACCCAAATCGGGGATGGCATCGGCCAGGTCCCTGGAGCGGTCGTGCGGCTGCTCCGCCAGGAGATTTTTTATTTTCGCCGCTGCGTCCAGGGAATGCACCAGCGCAAGGAAGTTTCTCGGATATATCCTGCCCAGAGTGAACCGTGAAAGGATGCGCTCGATGTCATGTATTTCTTTAAGGCGGCGTTTCAGGTCGTCGGTCAGACGGTGAAATTCATGGAAGTACTGGACTATGTCGAGGCGGCGCTCGATCTTGGCGCGGTCGAGCAGCGGCTGGAGGACGTTGCGTTCGAGCGCGCGTTTCCCCATCGCGGTCATGGTATGGTCGAGCACCGAGAACAGCGTGCGTTTCCTGCCGCCTTCCTGGATGCCGGTCACGAGCTCGAGGTTGGTGATGGTCGCATCGTCGAGCACCATCCTCTCCGACGAGAGCATTTTCTGGGGGTGCTTGAGATGGTCGAACGCGCGACGGTGCGCCTCCTTCAGGTACTGCAGAATCGACCCGGCAGTCACGATATCGATGTCGTCGGTGATCCCCAGCCCCTTGGTCGACGCGGTTCCGAACACCTCGCAGATGAGGCCGTGCATGAATTCCCGGTCATAGAGCCATTCGTTGATGCGGTACAGGGGAATCCCCCTGTTTTTCAGGTGTTCGGCGAAAACGATGTCCTCGGGAGCGTCGCCTTCCAGGAACACGACCTCGCTCGGGCCGAAACGCGCGATTTCTCCACGGAAAAGGTCGAGGGATTTCTCTATCGACGAGATGAAAAAGTCTCCGGTCGAGATGTCGACGAACGCCAGGCCGATGCGGTCCCGGCCGACAATCACCGATCCCAGGAAATTGTTGTCGTCGGACTGGAGCAGGTTCTGCTCGATGACCGTGCCCGGGGTGACGATGCGGACGACCTCCCTGCGGACGATGGTCCCCGAAGAGGGGACGTTCTCCATCTGCTCGCAGATCGCGACCCGCTTTCCGGCCTTGATGAGGCGGGCGATGTAGCTGTCGGCGGCGTGGTAGGGGACGCCGCACATGGGCACGTCGTTCTGCCTGGAGGTGAGAGCAATGTCGAGAATTTTCGAGGCCTCCTGCGCGTCCTCGAAGAACATCTCGTAGAAGTCGCCCATTCGAAAGAAGAGTATGTCGTCCTGGTGTTTTTTCTTGATGTCAAGGTATTGCCGCATCATCGGCGTCAGCTTGGAATCCATGCTCACTCCCCGTGGATGTACTGCCTTGTTTCGTCCCGCGAGACCCTGACGATATGGGCGTTGATGCCGTATTCCTCGGCCAGCCTGATTCTCGTTTTGAGCGCCTCGTCGCTTTCGGCGAAGCTGCCGAGGTAGATCATGTAGCCCTCCCTGGTGCGCGCCATCTTGACGGTCCCGAACTCTTCGACGGTCTTTTTGATGCCGCGCGCGTTCGCCGCGGAGCCGAACGGGCCGATCGACAGGGAATAGTGCCATGCATCGGCCGCGCCGGATTCCTCGTCGGCGTCGATTTCGGGCTGGAGGTCGAGCTGGTCGGTCTGCCGGATGGTGCGCTCGTCCGGAAGGTACTGTCTGCGCTTCGGGTTCTTGTCCTTGAGCGCCTCGGTGCGCCGGGATGAAAATCCCGCTTCAGGCGAGCCGGGATAACGCCCGATGACGTCGCTGTATGCCGAGTACGCCCTGTCCCAGTCGCCCTGCGATTCATAGAATTTACCAAGGAGATAGAGCACCGAGGGATGGACCGCGTTTTCAGGTCCGCCCATGGCCGCCTCCCTGAGCGCGTAAATGTATTCCCGCGAGTTGCCGCTTTTCTGTCTGGTTATATATGCCAGGAGCACCCTGGCTGCATGGGAGTGTCCCTCGCCGGTTATGGACCTGCACTGGTTTTCGGCCTCTTCGATGTTGCCCAGCTGCACGGCTGCGAGCGCCCTGAAATACCTGAACTGGACCGCTTCGGCGGCATCGAGTGAAATCCCCCTGCCTGACTCGTCATACAGCGCCTGCCACTGTGAAAGAAAAAAATGTATTTCGCATATTCGAAGCTGCGCCCTGGCGCGGCGGGGATAGAACCGGTACTTGTCCCTGACGACCGCGTACTGTTTCAGCGCCTCCTCCGGGTCAGCCTGGCAGTCAGCCATGACCATGCGCACGTCCGGCACCAGATTGCTGCCTGGATATTTTTTCAGGAATTCGGCGCACAGCTTTTCGGCTGCCGCGTTTTCTCCATCCGCGGCCGCAGTCCTGATCGCGTCGTAGGATGCAAGGTCGGCGGCCTTATCCGCGAACGCGGGAAGTCCGGCGCACAGCATGATAAATGCCGAATATACAATAGGTAAGATGAATTTAGCGATTTGCATAAATCTTTAATCAATTTATAGGATGGCCACTGAGACACACCCATTAAAGGTCGGTTCAAGCAAAAAAACAGCCTCCTGACTAAAAA
>ERZ795054.2697-NODE-2697-length-14671-cov-101.945881_pt1 | contig 14671 bp, 15 predicted proteins | sample MGYA00375138_ERZ795054 | MGnify/ENA primary metagenome ERZ795054 (study PRJEB30183, sample SAMN05720215) | anaerobic digester metagenome | isolation source: active sludge of municipal wastewater-treating anaerobic digesters | place: USA | collected 2014-12-23 ...
GCGAGCCGTTGGTGGTGATGACCAGATTGTCGAGGCCGGGCAGGGCGCCGAGGCGTTCGATCAGCCACATTGCTTCCTTGCGCACCAGCGGTTCGCCGCCGGTGATGCGCAGCTTGCTGACGCCGAGGCCGGCGAAGACCGAGGCGACCTGCAGGCATTCTTCCAGGCTCATGACCTCGTGGCGCGGCAGGAAGGTCATTTCCTCGCTCATGCAGTAGGTGCAGCGGAAGTCGCAGCGGTCGGTGATCGACAGGCGCACGTAGGTAATGCGGCGGCCATATTTATCGACCAGCGTACCCGGCGGATGGGAACGCAACGTCGTATCCACTGTCGGACTGAAGTCGTTCAGTCCGGTTGGCGTCGCTTCCGGCCTCAGGGTTTCGTTTTGCATGGCTTGTCAGGCTTGGGTGTTCGGCCTCAGAATGAAACCGGCTGTTGGATCCAGCCGCCGATTATGGGTATTCGCACACTTTCAGACAAGTAGAGGAATCAAAAATGCAGAAGTTCATTCTTGTTGGTGCTATCGGGATCAGTAGTCTGCTCGCCGGTTGTGCGGGTGGCATGGGGGCGAAGGGAACGGACAAGGCGGAGGCCGTGATGGCGCCGACGCAGGGCAACAAGGCCAGCGGCACGGTCACTTTCGTCCAGTCTGGCGACAAGCTGAAGGTCTTCGCCGAAATCAGCGGCCTGACGCCGGGCCTGCACGGTTTCCACATTCACGAAAAGGGCGACTGCAGCGCGCCCGACGGCACCAGCGCCGGTGGCCACTTCAATCCCTCCGGCAAGCCGCACGGCGATCCGGCGCATGCCGATCATCATGCCGGCGATCTGACGCAACTGGTGGCCGATGCCAACGGCGTTGCCCGCCAGGTGTCTTACGTGGAAGGGCCGACGCTCGCCGACGGGCCGGGCAACATCGTTGGGCGCAGCGTCATCATTCATGCCGCGCCGGACGATTACAAGACGCAGCCGACCGGCAATTCGGGCGCCCGACAGGCCTGCGGGGTCATTCTTCAGAAATAGGCGGTTTTTCGGGGTCGACCGCAACCGGCCACGAGCAATGACGGATCGGGATTCCCCGATCCGTTTTCAATTGGCCGGGCGCCGGGATTGCTGCCAGGCCATGACGGCCTGGCTCGAATAGGCGAGGATCGCCTGATATTGTTCGGTGGGCAAATTCTGGCGTAGCGCGGCGAACAGTTGCTGGGTGTTTTCCTGCGCCATGGGGCTTGCCGAAGCGTCCGACAACAGGCGGATCTGGATGCTGGCCAGCGCATCGGCCAGCAGGCGCCAGCCGAGCAGCGGCAGATGCTGGGCAAGCGCCAGCATCATGCTGCCCAGTGCGTTCAGAATGCGCTGCGCATCCTCGCTCTCGTCGCAGGCCGCCATCGCATGCCACAGCGCCAGATGGATGTTGCGCCGCAGTTCGATCCTGAAATCCACGGCATCGCCTTCGCTTTGCTGGAGGCGCTCGAAATGGCGCTGGAAGCGCGCATCGGCGGTACTGTCCAGACTGCCGCGCAAGGCGCCGAGCAGCATGCTGAGGGCGGGAATCGAGGTCAGCCCGAAGGCCTGGCTGTAGGCCAGCCCCCATTGATCGAGACCGCTGATCAGCAGCGCCATGCGCAGTGCCTGGGCATCGGCGCCGTCGGCAGCCTGGCACCAGTTGCGGCAACGGATGTCGATGTCGGCCAGCGTGGCGCCCAGCTTGTCGTTGTCGGATTCGAGGGTCAGGCGGAAGAGGGCAGTGAAGGCATCCTGCGTCATGCGCGCGGCAAGGCGCTGGGTGTCCGGTGCAACCAGTTGGGCGAGCTGGTCGGCGGGAATGTCGTTAGTGGTCATTGATTCGTGATCGCGGCCGGATGGCGCTTGAGTGCCATGCATGTGGCGGAATTCTGAAAAAAGGGTGACAAAATACCCTGATTCCGGAAATTCACGAAGCGAGCCGTCACCATGACCGTCAAAACCATCCTTCGCATGGGCGATTCCCGCCTGCTGCAGCACGCACAGCCGGTTACCGACTTTGCCGGAGCCGAATTGCGGACGCTGATCGCGGACATGCGGGACACCATGCAGGCGGCCGGTGGCGTTGGCCTCGCCGCGCCGCAGATCGGCGTCGGGCTGCAGGTGGTCATCTTCGGCTTTCAGCAAAGTGTTCGCTACCCGGATGCGGAAAGCGTACCGGAAACGATATTGATCAACCCCGTGATCACGCCGCTCGACGATGAAACCGAAGACGGCTGGGAGGGTTGCCTGTCGGTGCCAGGGCTGCGCGGGCTGGTGCCACGCAGCCGGACTATCCGCTATCAGGGACGCGACGAAAATGGCCAGGCGATCGACCGCAGCGTCAACGGCTTTCATGCCCGCGTGGTGCAGCATGAATGCGACCATCTGCAGGGCATGCTCTACCCGATGCGGATACGCGACTTCACGAAATTCGGCTTCACCGAGGTCTTGTTTCCCGGGCTGGAATAGGGGCGATCTCCAATATCTTCCTATTTGTTGGTGCACTGCAACATTTTGCTTGACACGGCAAATTGGATATGTAGAATGAAGTTATGTTGCAGCGCAGCATAATGCGAGCAGCAAGCAGCAGAACATTCATTCAAGCATGACCTTCAAGGAGAACTTCACCATGAACACCAAGCCCCAAGAGTTTGCCAAAGCCGGCATCGATTCCGTTTCCTTCTTTGCCAACACCGCTTTCGACAGCATCGAGCGCCTCGCCGCCCTCAACCTGAACGCCAGCCGTTCGCTGCTCGAAGCTTCCTTCGCCAACGTCACCGCCCTGCTCGGTACCAAGGACATCCAGTCCTTCGTGAACCTGCAGAAGGAACTGGCCGCACCGGCTATCGAAAAGGGTCTCGACTACTCGCGCAGCGTTTTCGCGATCACCGCCGAAACCAAGGACAAGCTGGCCAAGAAGGTTGAAGCCGAAGTCGCCACCGCCAACGCCAACGTTTCCGGTCTGGTTGAAAAGGCCCTGGCCGCCGCGCCGGCTGGTTCCGAAGCCGCTGTCGCTGCCGTCAAGACCGCCATCAAGACCGCCAACGAAGCCTACGAAGGCCTGAACAAGGCTGCCAAGCAGGCTGCCGAAGTTGCCGAAGCCAGCGTTTCCGCCGCCACCGCCGCCACCCTGAAGGCTGCCAACGTGCCGGCCCCGAAGGCTGTTGCCAAGAAGGCTGCCTAAGCTTAAACGCTTAGCGCTTAATGAGTCGCCGAGCTACGGCGTTTCATATAAAAAGCCCTTGTTTATCAAGGGCTTTTTTATTTTATTTAAAGTAAAGGTTTAGAAACATGCCACATACCCACGCCCACTCGAAAGCCGAAGCCATTCACGAGGCCCTTGAGGTATTCGAAGAAGAGCACCACCACGCCCCCACAGCCCATGAAAAGGCCCGCCTGGTTTCGGACACCATCAAGGAATGGGAACACGAAGAAGTCGAAGCGATGCACACCGAGGACAGCGTCGCCTGATTTGACGGTTGCAAGCTGAAGGGGCGCAGGCCTGGGTTCATCCCGAACCGGCGCCCTGAATGCCAGCTTTACTTGCGGGGTGCCTTCATCGGCTTGCCCTTGCCGCCCCGGTTGCCGCGGCAGATTTCCAGGCGTTCGCCCTTTAGCTTGCCGGCGACACCGTCGATCACCGGGATGATGTCCTCCAGCGCCGTCTTGCCGGGCGCCGCGTCGACCAGCTTGAGGCCGCGTCCCTTGGGTAGCAGGCGAATTTCTTCGCTATTGAAGACCAGCGCCCGGCCATCCTTGGTCAGGCAGGCAATTTCGCCTTCCGGGGCCGGCGAGAAAACGACGGGCACTTCGTCGTCAGGCAGCGTCATGAAGGCCTTGCCGGCCTTGCCGCGCGACAGCAGGTCTTCGCCCTTGCAGCGGAAACCGTAGCCACCGCTGGCTGCCACCAGATACAACGCGTCGTTCTTGATTACCTGAGCCAGTACCATTTTGCCACCGCCAACAAAATCGGCCAGTGAGGTCGCTGGAACGCCGTCGCCCTTGCCGCCGGGAATGTCGGAGGCGGCAATCGAGTAAGCGCGGCCCTTGGTGTCGAGCAGGATCAGGCTATCCACCGTGCGGCAGGGCAGGCAGGCCAGCAGGCTGTCGCCGGAACGGAAGGTGAGCGTTGCCGGATCGATGCTATGGCCGCTGCGCGAGCGCAGCCAGCCGTGTTTCGAGACGATCAGCGTGGTCGGTTCGTCAGGAATGGAAACGTTCTTGGCATCCGACATCGTCACCTTGTCGGCGGCTTCGATGAAGGTGCGGCGGTCGTCGCCGTATTTCTTCGCATCGGCCTCGATTTCGGTGGCGACGCAGGCGCGCAGGGCTGTTTCGGAATCCAGCAATTTGTTGAGGCCGGCAGCTTCTTGACGCAGCTTCGTCAGTTCCTCGCCGATCTTGATGCCTTCCAGCCGCGCCAATTGGCGCAGGCGGATTTCGAGGATGTCTTCGGCCTGAATCTCGGACAGCTTGAACACCGCCATCAGGTCGGCCTTGGGGTCGTCCGATTCGCGGATGACCTTGATTACCTTGTCGATGTCGAGCAGGATCGCCTGCCGGCCTTCGAGGATGTGGATGCGCTTTTCGGCGGCGGTCAGGCGGTGGCGCGTGCGCCTTGCCACGGTCGACAGGCGAAAACGGCACCATTCGGCAATCATGCTGTAAAGCGAGGCCTGGCGCGGCGTGCCGCTGACGCCGAGCACCGTCAGGTTGATCGAGGCGTTGGTTTCCAGGCTGGTGTGGGCGAGCAGCATGCGCACCAGATCGTCCTGGCCCTGGCGCGACGAGGCCGGTTCGATGACGAGGCGGACAGCGTGTTCCTTGCCCGATTCGTCACGCACGCCGCTTTCCGAAATCGACGAGAGGAAGGCTGCTTTAAGATTGAGCTGTTCCGGCGTGAACACCTTTTTGCCGGCCTTTTCCTTGGCGACCGGGTTGGAGCAGGCCTCGATTTCCGACAGCACCGTGGCGGTTGAAACGCCCGGTGGCAGTTCGGTGATGACCAGCTTCCACTGGCCGCGCGCCAGGTTCTCGATCTTCCACTTGGCGCGCACGCGCAGGCTGCCGCGCCCGCTGCGGTAGGTGGCGGCGATTTCCTCGGGTGAGGAGATGATCTGTGCGCCGCCCGGGTAGTCGGGGCCGGGAATCAGCGCCAGCAGGTCGTCTTCGCTGAAATTCGGGTCTTTTATCAGGTTGACCGCAGCAGCCGCCACTTCACGCAGGTTGTGCGCGGGAATTTCGGTTGCCATGCCGACGGCGATGCCCGAGGCGCCATTGAGCAGACAGAAGGGCAGGCGGGCCGGCAGCAGCGCCGGTTCGTCGTTGGCGCCATCGTAGTTGGGCTTCCAGTCGACCGTGCCTTCGTCGATTTCGGCCAGCAGCAGCTCGGCAATCGGCGTCAGGCGGGCTTCCGTGTAACGCATGGCGGCGGCGTTGTCGCCATCGCGCGAGCCGAAATTGCCCTGACCGTCGACGATCGGGTAACGCAGGCTCCAGTCCTGGGCCATGCGCACCATCGCGTCGTAAACCGACGAATCGCCGTGTGGGTGGTATTTGCCGATCACGTCGCCGACGACGCGCGCCGACTTCACGTGGCGCGGGCTCTTGTACAGGCCCATGCGGTGCATGGCGTAGAGAATGCGGCGCTGCACCGGCTTCTGGCCGTCCGCCGCCGAGGGCAGGGCGCGGCCGGTGACGACGCTCATCGCGTATTCCAGATAGCGGCGGGCGGCGTAATCGGCGGGCGAGGGAATGTCGCTGGCCGGGCCGCTGGCAGACGGCGGCAAATCCGGGGGAAAGCCGGAAGACGCTTCGGAGACAGGCGGTTCGCCGGGCCGATCCGCCACGGATTCGCCGGACGGTGCCGTTGGGCCTTCCGGCGGCACGGCCTCGGGCGTCTCCGGTTGGGCGCTGGTGCCGAAAAGATTGAGCTGGTCGGTCATGGTCTTGCGTCTGCGTCCTGATTCAAGTCGGCGGCAAATTTATCATACGGAGGCAAGGCGCTGCGGCAATTCGTCCGCAGCGATTCGCGGACGGCTGCCGTTGCAGTCTGGTCGGTACAAATTCTTTAATGGACTAATAACCGACGTTTAATTCACTATTTAACTAACAATAGCCTAAAAATAGACGGCTAATTGACTAATGAGAATTTCAGACTATTATTAGGCTGTAAATAGAATATATTGAAATCAAGAGACTAATAATAGGCTATGGATACCTATCGCATGACCAACGACGAACTGGCCGCGCAACTGGCGGCCAGCCTCAAGGCCTGGCGGGTTTCGCCCAATGGCGCGGCGATGACGCAGGCCGATCTGGCGCAGAAGAGCGGGGTTGGCCTGACGCCGCTGAAGCGTTTCGAGAAAACCGGCGCCATCACGCTGCGCAACCTGATCGCGCTGCTGCGCGCGCTCGATCTGCTCGACGGCCTGCTCGGCATCGTGCCCGACGCCGACAGCCCCAACCCGCTCGACGTGCTGGCCGCCGCGCAGAAGAAATCCGGCCAGGCGCGCCAGCGCGCGCCGCGTTCGCGCAAAGGCTGAACCATGGCGCTCGATGCCATTCGCGCCGTTCAGGTCAATATCTGGGGGCAGTTCGTCGGCGCCGTGGCCCCGCTGCGCGGCAAGCCGGGCTTTTACGAATTCAGCTATGCGCCCGATTTTGAAAAGGGGCCGCTCGAACTGTCGCCCATCCTGATGAAAATGCGCTCGAAGCGCCGCTTCAGCTTTCCGGCGCTGGCGCAGGAGAGCTTTCACGGCCTGCCGGGCCTGCTGGCCGATGCGCTGCCCGACAAATTCGGCAATGCGCTGATCGACGAATACCTGGCCCGGCGCGGCATCCCGCCCGGCGACATCACCAGTTTGCAGCGCCTGCTTTACGTCGGGCGGCGCAGCATGGGCGCGCTGGAATTCGAGCCGGCCGAAAAGGAAGTGCGCGGCGACGCGGCCAGCCTGCCGCTCGACATGGCGCACCTGGTCGAGGATGCGCGGCGGGCGTTGAAGGGCGAGTTTTCAAGCATCGCCCAGGACATCATCGACATCGGCAGCTCGGCCGGCGGGGCGCGCGCCAAGGCGGTGATCGGCTGGAACCGTCAGACCAACCAAGTGGTTTCCGGGCAGTTTGACGTGCCGGAAGGCTTTGAGCACTGGCTGCTCAAGTTCGATGTGGGTAGCGACGGCGAACTCGGCACCACAGCCGGCTTTGGCCGCATCGAATATGCCCATGCGCTGATGGCAGCGGCGGCCGGCATCGAAATGAGCGAATGCCGGCTGCTCGAGGAGGGCGGTCGGGCGCATTTCATGACCCGGCGCTTCGACCGCGAGGGCAACGACAAACTGCACGCCCAGTCGCTGTGCGGCCTCATGCACCTCGATTTCAACATGCCCTACGCGCATGGCTACGAGCAATACCTGCGCACTGTGCTCGGCCTGCGCCTCGGCGCCGATGCGCTGGCGCAAGCCTGGGCGCGCTGCGCCTTCAACGTCGCCATCGTCAATTGCGACGACCACACCAAGAATTTCGGCTTTCTGATGGATCGTGACGGCCATTGGCGCCTCGCCCCGGCCTACGACACCTGTTTTGCGCACAACCCGGCCGCCGGCAAATGGACGCGCTGGCACCAGATGCTGGTGGGCGGCAAAAAATGGGACATCGGCGCCGACGATTTGCTGGCGCTGGCCAAAGCCTACGACATCCGCCACGCCCGCGAGCGCCTGCAGCAGATCCGCGAGGCGCTGGCCCGCTGGCCGGAATTCGCCGCCACGGCGGGTGTTGGCGAAACCGAAACGCTGCGCATCGCCGCTTTGCAGCCGGACTGGGCGAAGCAGCGTTAACCCGGCAATCCGCGTGGAAACGACCAGCGTGCCGGACAACGGCTTGCCGGCCTAGTCAGCGGACGTTTCCTGCAAGCGCGCGGCGAGGAAGTCGACAAACACGCGAATTTTCGGCGGCAGATGGCTTTGCGGCAGCCACAGCGCGTAAGCGGTCTGGCCGAAGGGGCCGACCGGCGACCATTCGGGCAGCAGCGGCACCAGCCGGCCCTCGGCGATTTCGCGGTCGACGGCGTAGTTCCAGACCAAACCGATGCCCATGCCGGCCAGCAGCAGGTCGCGCACCACCTCGCTGTTATTGACCACCACGTTGCTCTTCACGCGCACCCGCGCCGCTTCATCGCCGCGCTCAAAACGCCATTCGTTGCCAAATTCGCGCAGGCCGTAGTGCAGGCAGTTGTAGCCGGCGAGATCGGCGGGCGTTTTGATTTCTTGCCCTTTCAGGTAGTCGACCGCAGCACACAGCCGGTAGCGCACCGGCATCAACGCCTTGGCCACCACTTGCTCGGGCGGCGTGCGAGTCAGGCGCAAGGCAACGTCGTAGCCTTCCTCGACCAGATCGACGAAGCGGTCGAGCAGCGTCAGTTGCAACTCGATTTCCGGGTAGCGGGCGAGGAATTCGGGAATCAGCGGCGCCAGGCAGCGCTTGCCGAAAGTCACCGAGGCCGTCACGCGCAAGGTGCCGCGCGGCGCATCGACCAGACCGGCCGCAAGGCGGGCGCTTTCGTCCAGCAGCGCCACACCCTGCGCCGCCCGCTCATACAACACGCGGCCGGCCTCGGTCAGCGACATGGCGCGCGTCGTGCGCTGCAACAGGCGCAAGCGAAGCTGCTGCTCCAGCCGATTAATGCGCTTGCTGACTGCCGACTTGGTCAACCCCATCGCCCGCGCCGCCGCCGAAAAGCCCCGCGTATCGACGACGCGGACAAAGACGGCGAGGTCGGACAGGTGGTCGAGCGGGCTGACTGTTTCCATTGGGCAACAAACCGATAGGTGATTGTCGGATTGTATGGGTTGGTGCCTAGTTCAATTCGACTTTATGCGATTTTGGGGTAGGGGGGATGACGGGAACAGACCCTAAGCGGTAGTGGCGCGCCAGAACAAGCGGACGTTCAATGTCTAAAATCACAGGCGCTGCTAGGCTTCATCGCGCAGCGTCCTGTGGATTAATAGGTTATGCGTCATCGAGGCAAAGCTCGATAAATCCATTGCATCCAGGTTCAGGGCCACTCGGTTGAGAGAACAAAACCGAACGAACGTCAGCAAGTGCATGGCTGTTTGAATTGGGCAGAAATTGTTCAATAACGGCACGTCTCGCAGCAGCTAGATCAGTTGACGAAAGCGACGCGACTTCCACAAAAACGACCATCCAACGACCCGACCTAAAGCGCAGAGAAAACAAGTGGCGCCGCGCGTCCGTGTCGGGTGGAGCCGGATCATGTTCCGATTCTGGCGCAATGAAAAGTACAAAACGGACAGTAGCCTCGCGCGGGGCTCCGGCAACCCAAAATACCTTCTTCCTGTCTGTAGGTGGGGGTGACGACCGCACCTCAGACATTGGAATATCGACCTTAAAAATCAGTGTCGCTTTGCCACTTTGCGGTTTTGCCATCTCCCATCGCACAATGTGACGATCTGAGTTTCGGCGGCCTTCTTGCTGCTTTACCCATTCATCGGTACAGGACCATTGGCACTGCCCTGTAGAGTGGAAGGACACCTTTTGGTACTTGCCAAACATGCGGGTGGCAAGATAGGCCTCATCACCTTGAACCCATGCTTTCCAGATTGTTGATCGCTGTCCATGACGACTACCAACAGCAAAACGGGCTTCAGTTCGTGGGTGCATGGAGAGAGGCATAACATTGTTATCGGGAGCAGTTTTGCTGCATAACTCCGTCGCTTGCTCCCTAACTCGGCGCCGCCCAGCGCAGGAAAGCGGCTCTACGAAGGGCGTTGCGGCGTTTTAGCGAGGGGTTTATACGGCACTGAATAAACGCGCAAATCTGCACCCTAAATATAGCATGTCAGCATACACCGAGAAGACGTGGAAGAGCGCTTTATAGCGTCGTCGCTATCCGCTGCTCCTGGCCGGCAAGAGCCGGCAACCTTTGCCAAGTACGACTCAGACAGAAAACCTTTCCGCCCAGTCGAAAACTCCAGTTCCTGGCGGTATCGTGCTGGGGTTGAATGGCGCGACTGACTGCGTTTTTGCTTGGCTGGTTTGACCATTTGCGGGCCATCGTGGAATTGCTTGGTCAAGGTCGCGCGCAAACAAGCGCGCCGATTTATTGTTTCCATAGAGAAACAAATTGTTATGAAATTTTCGGATTGTGCTGATTGGCTCCAGGTGAAATCATGCATCCGTCACTTCCTCCGGAGAAAATCATGCCCCTGATCCACATCACCCTGGCCGGCCCGAGCGCAGCGCCGGGCACGATCCAGCATTTGCAGCAGGAAACGACGCGCCTGATGCAGACAATTCTGCACAAGGAGGCGGCGCTTACCGTGGTTAGCATCGCGCAATTGCCCGAAGGAGCTTTTTCGGCCAACGGGCTGGCCGTTGCTGGCGGCGCCAGCATGCAGGCCTTGATTACCGCCGGCTCCAACAGCGCCCGGGAAAAGGCGGATTTCATTTTTGCCGCAAAAAAGCTGTTGACCGCAACAGGCGGCCCCAGCGCGGCGCCGACCTATGTTGCGCTGCATGAATTGCCGGCGGAAAGCTGGGGTTACGACGGCGAGACGCAAGCGGCGCGCAAGGCGCAGCGCGAGCTGGCCAAGGCAGCCGGCGGTGCCGCATGAGCGCCCGCAGCTTGCGCCAGATCGTCGGGGCACCGCTTCAGTTGCACGCCGGCGCGACGCTGGATGCCGCCAAAACCGCTGTCGTCTTCATCGATTATCAGAACGAGTACCGCCAAGGCCCGCTGGCGTTGCCGGATGAGGCGGCTGCCAGCGAGGCCGCCCGTCGCTTGCGCGCCTGGGCGGATCGTGTCGGCATTGCGGTGATTCATGTGCTGCACCACGCGCCGGTCACGGCGCCGATCTTTGCGCCCGATACCTGCGGCGCGGTGCCGATTGAGGGATTGGCGCCGGCGGCCGGCGAAACGGTTATTTACAAGCATCTGCCTTCCGCGTTTACCGGCACCGGGCTGGCCGAGGTATTGCAGGCGGCGGGCAGCGAAACGCTGTTGATCGCCGGCTACATGACCCATAACTGCGTCGATTCAACGGCGCGCGAAGCTTCTCATCGCGGCTACCGAGTCGGCGTCGTGGCCGACGCCAGCGCCACGCGCGATCTGCCTGGGCTGGCGGGGAGCACCATCCCGGCGGCGACGGTACATGCGGCAGTACTCGCCGGGCTGGGCGACCGGATCGCCGAGATTGTCGAGGTGGCGACGCTGGAAGCGATGACAGTGCGCTGATGCTGTTTGGCGTGGCCGGCTCAACCGGCCCCGGCAAAACCACGTGCCAGTTCGCGCGTGATTTCGGCGGCGGGTACGGCCCGGCAGCCACTGGTGTTCTGGCCGCTCCACAGCGGCGAAAAATCGCTGCGGCCGAGCTTTTCCGCCGCTGCCCGCAACGGGGCGATGGCGGCTGTCGCCAGCGGGAAGGCCGGGGCTGCCGGGTTGAGCGGCCCCAATTCGTGCATCAGGCGATTGACGATGCCGCGCGCCGGGCGGCCGGTGAAGAGCGTGGTCAGCGCTGTGTGCCCGGCGGTGGCTGATTGCAGCGCGGCGCGGTGCAGGGCGCTGGTGGTGGCTTCCGGGCACAGCATGTAGGCGGTGCCGGCCTGAACGGCGCTCGCCCCCAGCGCACGGGCTGCGGCGGCGCTGGCGGCATCGACAATGCCGCCGGCGGCGATCACCGGGCAGCTGACGGCGGCGACGATCTGCGGCAGAAGCGTGAAGGTGCCCATCTGTTTCGTCAGGTCGTCCGACAGGAAATGCCCGCGATGCCCGCCGGCTTCGAGTCCTTGGGCGATGACGGCATCGACGCCGCGCGCCGCCAGCCAGCGCGCCTCGTCGACGGTGGTGGCCGAAGCGATGATCCTGGCGCCGCTGGCGCGGACGCGCTGCAGCAAGTCGTCGGCCGGCAGGCCGAAATGAAAGCTGACCACCGCCGGGCGGAATTCTTCGACCAGATCGGCGGCTTCGTGGCTGAACGGCATGCGCCCGGCGCCGGGCGGGATGCTTTCCGGGTCGATGCCGAATTCGAGGTAGTAGGGCGCCAGCGCCTGCCGCCACGCCGCCTCGCGGGCCGGGTCGGGCAAAGGCGGCGTATGGGCGAAGAAATTGACGTTCCAGGGCCGTTCGGTGCCGGCTTTGAGCGTTGTCAGTTCGCTGCGCAACTGGTCGAGCGAGAGCATCGCCGCCGGCAGCGAGCCCAGCCCGCCCGCCGCGCAGACGGCCAGCGCCAGCCGGCTATCCTGAACGCCGGCCAGCGGCGCCTGAATGACGGGGAGTTGCAGACCCAGGTTGGCGAATAGCGACATCGGTGTTCTCCTGTGGCGTGTTTGGTGCGGGTTTTTTCAGGGGGCGCGCTTCAATCCGCCAGCCCGTCGTCGAGCAGCCGCTCGCATTCCTTCATCATCGCCTCGGCGATTTCGGAGTGGTGGTTGGGGTCGAGCGATTCCATCATTTCGTGGGCGGTGTACATGCCGGCCTCGCGCGACAAGGTGCCGGCGATCTGCCTGGCGAGCTGGTCGGCGAGGGCGGAAAGTTGCCGGCGTTCGCCCAGCGGCAGCTTGATTTTCGAGCGCGCCAGCCAATCGGCGGCGAGGCTGGCGCCCTGGGCTTCGCTCATCCATTGCGCGTGTTCGTAAAATGCGCTCAGGCGCTCGGCGGCCAGCGCGAAAATCAGCGCGACGCGCATGCCGCGCTCGGTCATGGCGGGGCTGGCGGGCTTCTCCCAGGTCATTGTTCACCATCTTTTGTTATCCTGCGGCACCTTATCACGGCTGCAATGACCTGAATGCCTCTGAATACCCTGGATGACTTGCGCGCCGGCAAACTGGCCGGCAGCCGACGGCTGAAACTGGCCTGCGGCCTGAGCGAGTTCCCGCGCGAGATTTTCGATCTGGCAGAAACGCTGGAGATTCTCGATCTGTCGGGCAACGCGCTGACGGCGCTGCCGGACGATCTGCCGCGTTTGGGCAAACTGCGCATCCTGTTTTGTTCGAATAATCCGTTCACCGAATTGCCAGCGGTGATCGGCCAATGCGCGGCGCTCGAAATGGTGGGCTTCAAGGCGAACCGGATCGTGACGGTGCCGGCCGCTGCCTTGCCGGCGAATTTGCGCTGGCTGATTTTGACCGATAACCAGATCGCCGAACTGCCGCCGGAAATTGGCCGTTGCATCCACCTGCAAAAGCTGATGCTGGCCGGCAACCGCTTGCAGTCGCTGCCGTCGGAAATGGCCAACTGCACGCGACTGGAACTGCTGCGCATCTCGGCCAATCGGCTTTTGGCCTTGCCCGACTGGCTGTTGTTGCTGCCGAGGCTCTCCTGGCTGGCCTTCGCCGGCAATCCATTTTGTGCCGACGCCGCCCGCCCGGCTGATGTTGCGCTGATTCACTGGGACGATTTGCAGGTCAGCCATCCACTGGGCGAGGGCGCTTCCGGCGTCATTCATCACGCCGAGTGGCGCACTGAAGCGGGCGCGCAGCCGGTCGCGCTCAAGCTGTTCAAGGGTGCGCTAACCAGCGACGGTCTGCCACTCAACGAAATGCACGCCTGCATGACGGCCGGCGCGCATCAGCATTTGATCCCGGTACTCGGCAAGCTGGCAGCGCATCCCGATGATGCCCACGGGCTGGTCATGGCGCTGATCGACGACCGTTTCCGCAACTTGGCTGGGCCACCGAGCTTCGATTCGTGCACCCGCGATGTTTATCCGGCGGAGGCGACATTCGACCTGAGCACGGCCATCGGCATTGCGCTCGGCATCGCCTCGGCAGCCGAACATCTGCACGCGCAAGGCATCATGCACGGCGATCTGTACGCGCACAACATCCTGCATGGCGCCGATGGGCATCCGCTGCTTGGTGATTTCGGCGCCGCCTCCTTCGTTGCTGCCGAAGACCGGGCGACGGCAGAAGCCTTGCAGCGCATCGAAGTGCGCGCCTTCGCCTGTTTGCTGGAAGAACTGCTCGAACGTTGCCCTGTTGCGGTCGACGGTCAAAAAACACTGAAAATGCTCGCCGACCTGCAAGCCGATTGCGCGCAGGAAAACGTCGGCGCCCGGCCGTTGTTCGACGGGATCGTGCGGCGCTTGAATGCGCTAGTAGTGGGCTGAAAGCGCCTTGGAAATCTTGTGGCGCGCCACCGTCGTGCGCGGCACCTTGCCGGAAAACCAGCTGCGCACGTCCTCATCCAGCCCGATGCCGTGCATGTAGTTGTAGAGCGCCTTGTTCAGCGCCTGGCCGAGGCTGTTGTGGTCGACGCCGGTGGGGTCGATGAATTCGACGTCGTTGGTGGCGAAGCTGATCGGCGGCAGCGCTTTCAGCTTGATGCCATATTCGGCCGGGTTGAGGCCGACCGGCGAATGGACGGTGCACGCGAAACGGTGGAAGAAGCCGGACTGGATGCAGCCCTCGGCGAACAACTGGCGGACGTATTCGAGCGCATCGACGGTGTCCTGTACCGTTTGCGTCGGGAAACCGTACATCAGGTAGGCGTGGACGAGGATGCCGGCATCCGAGAAGGCGCGCGTGACGCGGGCGACCTGATCGACCGAGACGCCTTTTTTCATCAGTTGGAGCAAGCGGTCGGAAGCCACTTCAAGGCCGCCGGAGACGGCGATGCAGCCGCTGTCGGCCAACTGGTTGCAGAGTTCCG
>ERZ795054.2698-NODE-2698-length-14655-cov-4.031712_pt1 | contig 14655 bp, 13 predicted proteins | sample MGYA00375138_ERZ795054 | MGnify/ENA primary metagenome ERZ795054 (study PRJEB30183, sample SAMN05720215) | anaerobic digester metagenome | isolation source: active sludge of municipal wastewater-treating anaerobic digesters | place: USA | collected 2014-12-23 ...
TTTCTTCTTCGGGCAATAGCTTAAAGCCGATTTTCTCATGAGCCTTGATAGAAGTGGTGTTACTCTTATCAATGGTGGCATAGAGAGTCTTAAGGCTATGAAGCTCAATCATCCGATCATAAATCTTACCAATCAGACCCTTGCCTCGATAAGCAGGGACTAAAACAATCTGGACAAAACCGGTGTCGGGCAAAGTTCGTGATGGGACGAAGCCTACAACTCCGGCGTTCTCCCCCTCGACCAAAACAGTGTGATAATACTTCTCACTGGTGAAAGTGGGCGCAACAATGTGTCTGGCACCATCCAAAGATTCGAAAAATTCTTGATTAAAGTCCCCTAACGAAATATGGTAATAATCACTAAGCATGTTTTTAAAATAGTAAGTAATAAGTATTAATAAAATTAGTCTCGACCAAAATAAATTCTTTTAACCTTTTCGTTTTCTAAAATATCTGGCCCACCCGAGAGAGCGACCTTGCCCATTTCTAGAATATAAGTTCGATGAGCAATCTCCACCGCCGCGCGGGCATTCTGTTCGACCATCAAGACCGAGACCCCCTCCTTATTTATTTCCTTAATAATCGCGAAGATCTCATGCATCGCCTTAGGTGAGAGCCCGAGTGAAGGTTCGTCAAGTAGAAGTAATTTGGGATTCTGCATTAAGGCTCGAGCAATAGCCAGAATCTGTTGTTGCCCACCAGAGAGATTGGCACCAGCTTGCTTCATCTTATCTTTCAGAATAGGGAAACGTTTATAAATGTTCTCAATGTTCTCCTCCACTAAATTCTGATCGGCAACAGCGAAGGCGCCCATTTCCAGATTCTCCTTCACTGTCATAGTGCTAAAAACTTGACGCCCTTGCGGGACGAAACTAATCCCCAGACGAATCAGAGAATGGGTCGGCAAATTTGTTAGCTCATCGTCAATAAACTTGATCGAACCGCCACGTACCTCGGCTTGATTGAAGATACTCCGCAAAACGGTCGACTTACCTGCCCCGTTGGGACCGATGAGAGCAACAATTTCTCCCGGCTTCACCCCAATATCCACATCATGCAAAATATCGACCCCGCCATAATATCCCACCTTTAGATTCTTGATTGTTAGCATTGTCTAAATTATAACATTTCCCCTAGAAACTCAAAAATATCATTTATTAAATAACCAAAATAAAAAGCCCCGCGCTTTATGTTCGGGGCTTTTTGTTTGGTTTAAGATTTTTAGATTTTGCGAAACCTCGACGAGGAGAATTACTCCACGGTCTTAATGAGAGCCTTGGTAACGATCAGACCGTTAGCGTCAACGCTTAAGTTTGATCCCATCGCTCCTGAGAAATTTTTGACATTAGCGAGGGCCTTCTGTACCGCTTGCTCGGTTGGCTTGGTCTTCCCTTTTGTCGGCCAAGACTTCATCGACTCTTATATCAAGAGACGCTTGCGACGCAAGATCCTTGTCAAGATTCTCTTACCCAACACTGAGGCCAATCATATTTTCTCGAAAAAATCTAAAGCGGAATTAAGAGAAGTTCGCTTCCTGGAGAACGATAAGTTCCCTATCCCCAACGAGATAATGGTTTGTGATAATAAAGTTATTCTCCTCTCCTTCTCTGCGCAGATCGGTGTCATTGTCGAAGACAAAGATATTGCTCTGTCTCTCAAATCAATCTGGCAACTCCTCTGGAATAATGCCAAGACTAAATAATTCTATAGTCTAGAAACAAAAACCCCCATGCAGACACGGGGGTTTTGTAAGATTTTTAGATTTTGCGGAACCTAGCAATAAATGGAAATTACTTGACAAGGTCAATAACCTTACCACCAAGTACAGTCTTAGCAACATAATTGGCAGTAGTTAGATCACCGTTAGAGTCAAAACTGATGACTCCAGAAACTCCCTGGTAATTTTTTACTTTGTATAACGCAGACTTAATTTTGGAGCTATCAGAACCTACTTGCCCCATAACTTGCGCTAAGATGTTAGCGGCATCATAAGCCTGAGCCGAACCAATAGTGATTTCTTCACCACCGGTCTTACTCTTCATAGAAGCAACGAAATCGGCATTTTCTGGAGTTACCGGCTTAAGGTAAATAATACCTTCAGCGGCTTGGCCAGCTGATTCGACAATTTTAGGATCATCCCAAGCATCACCACCAAGAATCTTCGCATTAATAGAAAGTTCTTTAATTTGTTTCAAACCAATTATAGTACTATCACTATAACCTAAGAAATAAATAAGGTCTGGATTAGAAGATTTAATCTTAGTAAGTTGAGTTTTGAGATCTTTGCTTGTTTTGTCATCATATCTCTCAGTTGCCACAATGTTAGCACCCAACTGTTGAGCCTTCTCTGTAAAAACTTTTTCAATTCCCGCACACCAATCATCCTGACAAGCGAGTACTGCAATATTTTTAGCCTGCAAATCTTTTGTCGCTAACTCTGCAGCCTTAACCCCTTGATAACTATCAGAGGGATAATTACGGAAGAAGTAATCACCAGCTAAAGTTAAATCTGGGCTCGAGGACAAAGGTGACAACATCACGACTTTACCTTGCTCGGCAATTGGAGCAGAACTAATAGACTCACCAGAGCAAAGTCCTCCAATAATGGCCGATACTTTATCGACATTAACTAACTTCTGAGCGGCCGTAGCAGCAGTTGCACCATCGCATCTTCCATCCTCCCAAATCATTTCAATTTGGCGACCGTTAACTCCCCCGTTGGCATTTATCACTTCGACAGCTAGTTCTGTCGCAGCCTTATTGTTTTGACCGATACTCGCGACATCACCGGTTAAAGGACCAATGAACCCAATCTTAATTGGGCCAGTTTCGACAGGAGTTGATACTTTGTTGGTTTGCCAGTACCACACTCCAGCCACAATGAGAATTATCACAACAATAGCGACAATCCATTTTGCAGTTTTTGACATAAAATTATTTAAAATAAACTAAATTTATAATAACTAAACTATAGCAGAAAAGGCCGCTCCCTAGCAAATAATGGCTTACCACCGCCTGCGGAAGAAGCCCTTAAGACGATCAAGGATTTTAGGCTTATTTTCTTCTAAAATAGGGGTAGGAGTTGCTTCTTTTTTGGTTTCACTTGCAAGATTCTTCTTGATGATCTTGGCCAATTGGTCGGTAATTTTATACTTATTAGGCAGAGCAAACAAAGAGAGGGAGAAAGTAATTTGCTCTAGATCAGGGTTAACTAACTCTCCCTGAGAAATTTGTCTATCTATCTCTTTACTGGCGAGAGTAATATTCCTCTTAAGCTCTTCCTTCTCTACCCCACCAATAACGACATTACCCTCCTCATTTTTCTTGAACTGATCGAAGATATAAAACAAACCCTCAATGTTCTTAGCTAGAGCAATGGACTCCTCAGTGTAATAATCACGATTCTTCTCGAACTCCTCAGCCATCCTAGCTTTGAAATCTTCTTTTACTTTTGCCTTGGTATCAAGATCACCACCTATTGACTTGAAGATGTTTTCGAACTCTTTGGCTCTTTCATTTTTCTGACCAAGGATAGTTGAGATAATAACCGAATCCCTATTTTTCTTGTCCTGCCAGAAAGTTTCTAAAGGAGCTACTGCTTTAACGAAATCATTTTCGTCTTCAACTTTTTTAATCGGCTCTCGCTCTAAGGCTGTCACTAGTGGGAGATCATTTTCTGAGTGAAGATTCTCTGAGTGAAGGTTTGATTTTATTTTTTCGTGCATATTTTTTAATAAAAAAATTACTAATTTTAATCTAAATAAGCCTCTAAGACCTTAGGGTCGTGACGAATCTTATCGGGAGCCCCTTCAGCAATAACCTTACCAGCGTCCATGACAACAACATGGTCGGCCACATTAAGAGTGAAGTTCATATCGTGCTCAATCAAGAGAACAGTCTCCCCTCTGGTTCTTAATTCGCGGAGCAAATCTTTTATCATATCGCGCAATTCGGGTGTCACTCCAGCGATAGGTTCATCGAGAATCAAGAGATGATGCGGATTGATTAGAGATCGAATAATCTCCACCAAACGCTTCTGCCCAAAGCTAAGGTCACGCGCCGGCTTATCCTTCATGTGAGTCAAGCGGAATTTCTCTAAATACTCTTGCACAATCTTCTTTTTCTCCCCCTGACTCTGACCCAAACCAAGAATACTAGACCAAAAGTTCTGGTCACGATTATCGAAGGCAATAAGCAAATTATCCTCAACGCTCAAATTGGCAAAAAGGTGAGACTGTTGGAAGACACGTGAAATACCAAAATTAGAAATTATGTCTGGCGACAAGTGGGTAATTTCTCTCTCCTTACCCAAGATTGGATCGAAGAGAAAAATCTTGCCATTATCCGGGCGAATAACGCCAGAGATAAGATTGAAGACGGTCGTCTTGCCCGAACCGTTGGGTCCAATCAGCGCGGTAATCTCTCCCGGTTTAATAACAAAAGAACAATCTGCGACGGCTTGGACACCCCCAAAATGTTTTTTTAAATTTTCTATTTTTAATAATTCCATTTTTTGCACTTACTTGCTTACTAACTTAAAAGCTTATTTGCTTGCTATTCCAATTCAACCCTCCCCCAGAAACCCTTAGGACGGAAAACCAAAATCAGAAGTAAAAACAAGGCATAAATAATCTGACGCATCGGGCCCAAAATCGAAGAAGGAAAACCAACGAAACGTAACGCCTCAGGGATAAGCAGAAGGATAAAAGTGGCCACCACCGTCCCCTCAAGCGAAGCCAAGCCACCCACAATCACAATCGAGATAACTGGGATAATCTGCATGAGAGAAAAAGATGAAGGATCAATAAAAGTAATGTAGTGCGCGTAGAGAGAACCAGCCAGACCAGCGAAGAAGGCCGAGAGCGCCAGCGACAAGGCCTTGACCTTGAAAGTATCTTTGCCCAGGATCTTCGCCGCCAGTTCATTATCGCGGACCGCCTCAAGCAATTTGCCAAAAGGCGAAAGAGTAATACGCCTAATTATTAGATAAGTGGCCAAGGCCATAACTCCGGCCAAAATAAAATACCAAAAATTATCGTAAAAACTAAAACCCAAAATCTCCGGTCGCGGAATTCCCGGCAACCCAAGTGGCCCTCGGGTTAAGCTATCCAAGTTAAGCATTAGGCTATAGATAACAAAACAGAAACCCATGGTGACCAAAGCAAGATAATCCCCTTTTATCCGATGGGTCAAAAGGGACAAAACAAAACCTGAACCCATCGCCACCAAACCTCCAGCTAAGAAGCAGAGAAGGAAAGGCCAGCCAGCAATCGCCAGAAGAGCAGAGGTGTAAGCTCCGAGACCGAAGAAGGCAATGTGTCCGAGATTAAGAATCCCCGAGAAGCCGACCGCCAACTGGAGCGACAAGCCTAAGATAAGGTAGATGCCGATTAGAATTAAAAGATGAATAAAATAAGCGGATAACATAATTATTACTTTACAGCTTACTACTCTTCTTAACTCCTAAAATTCCCTCTGGACGGAAGAGCAAGAAGACAAAGAGAATGACGAAAGCGATGGCATCCTTATAAGAAGACGGCAACCACCAGATCCCCAAGTTCTCAGCTAAGCCAAGAAGGAAGGCCCCCAACACTCCCCCCGCCACACTCTCCACACCACCAATGATCGAGGCGGTAAAACCTTTTATCATCAACGAAGTTCCCATGGTCGGCTCAATATTCTGCTCAAGAGCAATTAAGACAGCCGCCACGCCAGCGATGAGAGAACCAAGAGCAAAGGACCAAGTATAAACTCGCTCCGCCGAAATCCCCACAATCTCCGCCACATCCTTATTGTCGGCGACCGCTCGCATGGCCTTGCCTATCTTTGTATACTTCATAAAAGCAAAGAGGAAAGCCAAGAGGGATAAGGAAGTAATAACGATGAATATCTGTAAGGGTGTAATAATCACCGGACCCAAAGAGAGACCAGCTCCCACCGCTAGGAAATCAATCGACTTAACATCCGCCCCAAAGAAGATAAGGTTGAGCGACTCCAAGAGAAGGAGGACCGCCACACTAGCAATAAGAATTATTGTGGGTGAAGCTCGTCGCTGGCGTAACTGACGATAAATAAAATAATCGATAGCAACGCCAAAGATAGCGCCAGAGATAATAGCCAGAATTACCGCCAACCAAAAATTAAGCCCCAACATCATATAGAAGAAATAGAGCATATAAGCCGACAGGGCAATGACTCCCCCATGGGCGAAGTGCACAAATTTAACCGTCGAGTAGATCAGAGAAAAACCCGCGGCAACGAGAGCGTAGATAGCACCAGCAATTAGGCCATTGATTAAAATTTGATAAAACATATTGGGATAAGTAAGATATAGTATAGTAATAAAGTAGTAAAAGTAAAAAAATTAACTAGCTAACCTCTTCTGCCCCGATTTAAAGCTCTTCGCTGTTATCACTTTTTTGCCAGTTTTTTGTTCAATCTGTTTACGGGCGTTACCAGCAATGTTACCTCCTTCCTTGGCCACCTGTTTGTTTTGGATAAAATTTTTTGGTTCGCGTTTCTTCGAAATCTCTGTCGTCGCCGTCTCGGCTAACATATTCAAAACTAATTCTAGATTAGTCATATTATCGCGCAAATTCTCTTTTTTTAAACCCTTGAGATTTTTATATTGTCGAGTCGTTAAACCTGTCCAAGCCTTAGTAATTTCATTGGTTAAAATCGCAAACTCCAAACCCTCTTTGGCGCCACGATTTTCCCATTCATCTGTCAAATCTTTGCGAATCTCGATACTCTTAAGTCGTTGGTTAATCCAATTTCGGCTATAACCTTTTTGCAAATAAGTTTTGAGAGCCCGATTAATTGCCAACTCGGGATCAGCGGTTTCTTCCAACCTTTCATAACCGACCTGAGCCAGCCAAAGTTTAAAAGGTTCAGCTTTTGGTGATGGAATTGATTGAATCACACGAAGAAGATCTTCAGTAGAGAAAGAATCTGTTTCTCTCTGTTTTCCATCAGAAGCGACCATTTTCAACTGTACGATTTTTCCGTACACTTCACTACCTTCTTTTTTTAACTTATTTTTCAAGTCACTCCAGTATCGCCTAGGGAGGCTCGTACCAGTTAGGACTTCGACGACATCAATAATCGAGAAATACCAAAGCTCCTTTTCCTCGTCCCACAGACGACGAATCTGTTTATTTTCAAAAATAACAATTTTTTTATCTTTCGACTTACTATGAGCCATCTCTCTAGTATTCTACCAAAAAAACCCCATGCATGCACGGAGGTTTTGGGAGAAAACAGTTTAACAATTTCTATTCTACTGGGACAATTTTCCCATTTACAATTCTAACAGAATAAGTCTGCGGATTTATCTCTCCACTTGGTAAGACAGAAACAGGGCCATTCAAACTTTCATAATTACCTACGGTAACAAGCTTCTCTGAGAGATCTTGACCTTTCAATCCGTTAGCTCTTAATGTTAACATAACCATATCGTAACCAAAAGCAGCTGCAAAATTAGGTTCCTGATTATAAGCCTCTCTGTACTTAACCTTGAAATCATCCCCTGTTTTTCCAATAGTAAAAGGAAAGGCAATAGTATAGACCCCTTCAGCTAGATTTGCATTCTCCCCCAATGACCCAATTAGGGCGGGGCTTGTGACAACGTTTACTAAACTGGCTGAAGCTTCAACAAAATCCGTCTTAATACCCAACTCCTTAACTTGTCTTAAGGCATTAGTAATTTCACCTGGAACAGAACCAATAAATATGATGGCTTTAGGTTCAGATGATTTAATCTTGGTCAACTGGGTCTTAAAATCAGTGGAATTAGGCGCGTATTTCTCTTCGGCAATTAATTTTATATCTTTCTCTTTCAGCCTTTCTTTTAGAATTTTCCCTACATCAGACCCAAATTCATCATTAATTGCAAGGATGGCCACTTCGTCATATTTTTCCTTAGTCAACCAAACTAAGTGAGGGTCAACATATTGCTTGGCATCTGAATAAAAACGGAAAGAGCCATCTTCAGCATTGGCAACACCACTAGCAGAAACAACAGACATCATTAAGGGAATGTTTTTTTCTTTTGCAAGATTAACAAGAGGAACGCTCACCCGACTAAAAATAGAAAAAACAACATTAACCTTATCCAAATCGGCAAGCTTCTGAAAAGCTGAGATCGCTGGGGTTGGAAGGCCCTGACTATCTTCATAAATAATATCAATACTGTCGCCAGATTGGGCTAACTCAGATTTAGCAATTTCCATCCCATTTTTTATATTTTCCCCCCAGATAGCAACAGGACCAGACAAAGGTAAGATCGCCCCAATCTTAATCGGACCAGTTTCGACCGGAGTCGATACTTTATTGGTTTGCCAGTACCACACACCGGCAACAATGAGAATTATCACGATAATAGCGATAATCCATTTCATCATGTTTGACATAATTTTTAGTTAGCTTATAAGTAGTAAGCGAATAAGAATTAAGCTTATTTGCTTAGATACTTACTTCTTACTTGCTTGTTTTTAGTAATGTTTTAATGTTAGCAAAAAACCCTTATTTTTGCTAATCTTGAGAAATGGATAAAAATAAGGTCACAAATGTGATAAAAAGTCTAAAAAAGGGCGGGATGTCGCCTTTAGTTCTAAACTCTCTTTTAGGTGGCCTAAAAATAAATTATTAGCAGAAATAATTAAAAAAACTGGACCCCTTGTTGCCCCCTCGGCCAATCCAGAAGGATTAACACCAGCTAGCACTATTGCCGAAATAAAAAAATATTTCCCCGTAAAGTCGCCAGGCTCCCACAGGGCAAGCGAAGGAATAGATTTTGTTATTGGTGCAGGAAAAAGATTATCAGGTCAGCCTTCTACCCTAATTAGCTTAAAAAATGGCCCGTCGATAGGCCAGGCAGGCAAGATAGTAATATTAAGGCAAGGTTGTGTTAGAATAAAATTATAATAATTATGGAAAATATAAATTACGAAGAATTTAGTAAAATTAAACTAAGAGTAGTAGAGATTCTTTCGGCCGAGCGTGTCGAAGGCTCTGAGAAACTTCTAAAATTAGAGGTAGATATGGGAGAACCCGCCCCTGACGGTTCGGGCAAGCAAACCCGCCAAATTATCGCCGGCATTGGCAAGGCCTATGAGCCAGAAACCCTAATTGGGAAAAAAATTATAATCGTGGCCAATTTAGAACCGAGAAAGCTAATGGGGCTCGAAAGTCAAGGTATGCTTCTGGCGGCCTCAACCGAAAATCAAGGTCCAATTTTGCTTATCCCCGACGGGAACATTGACCCTGGGGCCGAAGTCAGGTAAATTAAGGAGGAATTATAAATATTAATAGCCCTCGCTTGGCGGGGTAAAATAAAATTATGGAAGAAAACAAAAGTTCTTGGTTAGTTCCTTTCGCGATTATCATCTGTCTTTTACTAATTGGGGGTGCCGTTTATTACAAAGATCTCCGAGTTGAAGATGACACCGACAAAACAGATTCCATCCCCACCGAAATAAGCCAAATTTTAAAGGTAGACACTGGCGCCAAACTTGAGACCTTCCGCCCCGTTGATAGTACCGACCATCTTCGCGGAAGAGTAACAGCTCCAATCAAACTTGTTGTCTATACTGATCTCGAATGTCCTGCTTGCAAATATTTCCATCAACAACTTCAAGCGGTAGAAAGAGAATATGTCGATACTGGTAAAGTGGCTATCATCCTTCGTAATTTCCCCTTAGATGTCCTCCATACTAAGAGTCGAAACGAGGCTCTAGCTGCTGAATGTGTCAACGAACTTGGTGGTAACGATAAATTCTGGCAATTCATCGATAAGATTTTCGAAATCACTCCTTCCAACGACGGCCTAGACCCAGCCAAACTTAACGAGACAGCCAGTACTCTTGGGATTGAGGTCAAAGGTTTCGAAGCTTGTATGACTTCTAAGAAATATGCTGAAAATATTGAGAAAAGTGTTCAAGAGGCAGTGACCCTAGGAGCCCAAGGCACACCTTTCTTCATTATCACAATCGATGACCAAATAATCCCAATCTTCGGGGGTCTCCCAGCTGAGACATTAGGCCTTGCCTTCGATCTCTTGCTTAATCCAAAAACAGAAACCACAATTGACGCCACTAACAATACCGCCACCGGAACAGAAACTGTTGTCGAAGAGTAGTAAACAGCAAAGCGAGGGTTGACCCGACTAAACAACCTCGCGGAGCTACGGCCAGCTGGTTTTTGCCATCCTTTGTTCGAAGAACTATGGCAAAATGGCCGTCGCGGAGCGTAAGAAAACCCCTCGCTGGAGGGGTTTTCTATGTTGTTTAGCCGAGTTAACCCGAGCTTCTAATATCCTTGCAATCTCTTAGCTTTATCGTGTTGTCTTATCTTCTCGTGAGCCTTCGCTTCAATCTGACGAATACGTTCGCGGGTCACACCAAACTCTTTGCCAACTTCCTCAAGAGTTCGCATTACCCCATCTTTAAGTCCATGGCGCATCTCCAAAATTCGTTGTTCTTTTGTCGTTAGGTCGCTCATAATCTCATCAATCTGATCGCGCAGAATGCGACGAGAAGTATCTTGATCAGGTGAAGCGATCTTGTCATCGGCAATAAATTCACCCAAGGTGCTCTTGTCATCATCATCATCGGTCGACTTATCTAGACTCGCCGTGCTCTGATCGATCTTCTCGATAGTATGAATCTTTTCCACCTCAAGGCCCATCTCGGTCGCAATTTCTTGAGGCAAAGGATCCCGACCCAAGTCTTGAGCCAAACGACGGTAAACCTGCTTATACTTGGCAATTGTCTCCACCATATGCACTGGAATGCGAATCGTTCGCGACTGATCAGCCAGAGCTCTAGTCACCGCCTGACGAATCCACCAAGTGGCATAGGTTGAGAATTTATAACCCTTACGCCAGTCGAATTTTTCGACCGCCTTGAAGAGACCAATATTACCCTCTTGGATAAGGTCAAGAAGAGTCAGGTCCTGACTGCGACCGATATATTTCTTGGCAATCGAGACCACCAGACGCAAGTTAGCTCGGGCCAAATCTTTCTTAGCATCTTCATCTCCCGCAAGGATTCTTTTGGCCAGCTCTTTTTCTTCATTACCATTTAGAAGTTTGTGACGGCCAATCTCCCGCAAATACATTTGAACAGAATCAAGTGAGACATCACCACGACCAGTCTTAATCTTCTCATCAATCTTTATATCCGAATCAAGCAAGCTTCCCTCTTCAAGAATATCAATCCCCACTTCTTCGAATTTAGTATAAAGTTCATCAAGAAAAATAATGTCATTCTCAATATTAGGAAACTCTTTAAGAATTTCAGAATAAGTAATGAAGTGCCGTGACTTACCTTTAGTAATAAGATTATCAACTTTCTGCTGAATCTTCTCTTCCAGTGTCAAGCCACTTCTTTTCAAAGCCGTGACTTCTTTCTTATGAAGAACAGAGCCCTTTTTCTTAATTACTTTTTTAACAACTTTCTTGGTTACCTTTTTGACCGTCTTTTTCTTAACCTGCCCAGACCTCTGGTGAGCCTGAGGTGTGAGCAAGTTTTTCTTCTTGGTTACCTTTTTGGCTATCTTTTTCTTGACTACTTTCTTTTTAGTTTTCACCCGACCAGACCTCGGGCTCACTTGAGGTCTGGTCGGGGAAGAGGAGGTGATTTTTTTCTTGGGAGGAGTCTTTGTTTTTTTCTTCATATTTTTGTCTCGAAACTTAGTCGAGAGATTTTTTTAAATTATTAATGGCTAAAGTTAACTCTTGACATTTTTTTAAATTAAGGGCGAGAGCTTCAGTCTGATCTTCTTTCTCGGCGAGATGAACGGCTCTCAACGCTTCTTGAAGTTCCTCCTTCAGTCTCTCTTCTTGCCAAGCTGAGGCCAAATTCATCATTTCTTTTAGAAGGTCCTTGGTTGGATCATACAACAATTCGGCCGCTAAAGCGAGCTGATCCTTACTCTCTTGGTATCCCTCTTTTTTCTTAATAAAATTATCGTCTCTAAATAATCCTTCTAATTTCTTATCAACTTTTTCTTCTTCTCCTTTAGCTAAAAGTAAAAAATATAGGCCAAATAATCTTTCTTCAATCATTCGACTGCGAGTCATGACCGGTAAAATTTCTTCTGGTGTTTTATTTTTCGTTTCTTCGGGTTCAGTTTTAATTTTTTGCAAATCAGACCAAATCGCCTCTTCGCCGATATTAAGCAAATTAGCCAATTTTACTACAAAGTGGGCCTGCTCCATTTTTTTATCCAGGGCTTTAACATAAGGTAGGATATAAGTATTAACGGCCAAATTTAAATCCAAGCCCTTCTTCCCCTCTTCTTGGGAGGCATCGATCATGAAGTCAATATAATGCTTGGCCTCCTTGATTGCTTGTAACCAGATATCTGGATTAGCCTTAATAACCTCGGCCGGATCTTGCCCTGAAGGCAATTTTGCAATCTTCACCGAGAGCCCCTCAGACCGCAAGAGATCAATTGCTCGACGCGAAGCCGAGAGCCCGGCCAAATCATAGTCATAAGCCAAAACAACATTATCAGTTAACCTCTTAACAAGTTGGACATGTTCACTTGTCATCGCTGTTCCTGAGACAGCAACGGCGTTGGTAACTCCTGCTTGATGAGACATGAGTAAGTCCATCTGGCCTTCAACAAAGATACAGAAATCTCTTTGTCTCATCGCCTGCTTAGCTCGATCGTAACCATAGAGAATCCGCGACTTGTCATAGAGCTCAGTCTGCGGACTATTAATATATTTAGCAGTCTCTTCTTTCTCTCCAAAGATCCTCCCAGAGAAGCCGACAACCTTACCATTAGGATTAAAGAGAGGAAACATTATCCGCGAACGAAAACGGTCATAAGCTCGCCCTTGACCAGCGTGACCTGACTGGGCAACAACAACACCAGTTTTCAACATTTCGTCCTCGCGGTAACCACGACCCAAGAGATATTCGCTTAAACTGCGCCAAGTATCAGGTGCAAAACCAAGACGCCAAGTCTTAATTGTCTCTTTAGAGAGACCTCTCTCATATAAGTAAGCTAAGGCCTCGGGCTTCCCCACCAATTGCTTGAAATAAAAATTGGTCGCTTCATCAAGCAGGGCGGGAAAACGATTGTCTATCTTAGGGACTCGAGTCAAGGGCTCTAATTCAACTCCCGCCCGTTCCGCCAGACTCTTCAGAGCCTCTAAGAAGTCGAGACCCTCAATCTCTTGAACAAAACTAATAATGTCCCCTCCACGATTACAACCAAAACAATGATAAGAGCCACGGGCCGGCGAAACAAAGAAAGATGGGGTCTTCTCATTATGAAACGGGCAACAACCACGGTAATTGATACCAGCTTTTTCCAATTTCATATAAGAGCTGACTACATCAAAGATAGAGAGCTTCGATTTGATTTGTTCAACCGAAGAAGCCATTATTGTTACTATATACTTTTTGCCTTATTTGCCCTAATCCTCTTCTTTAACCTTGATTTGTTCTTCGTAAGCCGAATCAGCGAGAGCCTGTTGTTCCATCTCTTCCTCCCGACCATAACCAGGAATCAAGCCGGTACCAGCTGGGATAAGGCGACCGATAATAACGTTTTCTTTAAGCCCACGCAGACGATCAATACCACCCTTAATCGCGGTATTAATAAGTACTTTCGTTGTGTGTTGGAAAGAAACAGCGGCCAAGAAACTAGAGGTCGAGAGGGCCACTTCAGAAATACCGAGCAAGATGATATCAGCCTCCGCCTCTTTTTTACCAACCGCTGACATTAACTCATTCTCCTCAGTTAATTCTACTAACTCAATAATTTCATTAGACACAAACTTGGTATCACCAGGATCTTTAACTTTACGACGAGAGAACATTTGCTTCACGATTAACTCCACATGTTTGCGGGAGATGTTGACACCTTGTAATTCATAAATAGCATTGATCTCCTTCATGATGTAGTCCTCAGTAGCATCCTTGCCGGCCAATTTAAAGAGGGTGAGTAATTCGGCCGGACCATCGGTAATAATCTCGCCTTTCTTGATCTTCGAGCCCTTCTTAACCAAGACAGTGCGAATAAAGGGGACGCTATATTCAACAGTACTATCGCTCGCCTTCTTGCGATGTTCTGGATCAACTAGGACAGTAATAATATGTTCTTTACCAGTATTTTTAATCTCCTGAACTTCGCCCGAAAGAGTGGCAATGAGGGCCGAATTCTTAGGGATACGTCGTTCGAAAATTTCTTCAACTCGAGGCAAACCACCGACAATATCAACACCGCCAGTACTAATACCACCAGTGTGCTTGGTACGCATGGTGAGCTGAGTTCCTGGTTCACCAATCGCCTGGGCCGCAATAATACCAACAGCTTGACCTAAAGCGACAACATCACCCCGCCCCATATCTAGGCCATAACACTTCTGACAAACACCCTTCACCGCCTTGCATGACAAAGGTGAACGAATCCAGGCCTCTTCCACACCAGCCGTGATCGCTCCTTCGGCCTGTTCTTTTGTCAAGTAAGCACCCTTCTTGAAGAGGACTTTGCCATCAGTAGTAACAAGATCACGAGCTAAGTAACGTCCCTTGATCAGATTAGCGATTCCGTTATCAAGAGCGGAAATGTTAGCCTTAGAGACATACTTGCCTTCTTTGTCATTACAATCTTCTTCGGTTACAATCACATCTTGCGC
>ERZ795054.2700-NODE-2700-length-14648-cov-4.977386_pt1 | contig 14648 bp, 13 predicted proteins | sample MGYA00375138_ERZ795054 | MGnify/ENA primary metagenome ERZ795054 (study PRJEB30183, sample SAMN05720215) | anaerobic digester metagenome | isolation source: active sludge of municipal wastewater-treating anaerobic digesters | place: USA | collected 2014-12-23 ...
CCTTATTCCATGTCCGACAAAGGTAGCTGATACCTGGTCAAGATAATCCTTGTAAGTCTGGATATAGCTCCACCTGTCGAGCTTCCTGTATCTCATAGCCTCAAGAAGTTCATAAGGATCGGCATAGTCCTCTTTTTTAACCGAAGGCATGTCCTTGTACCAGAGATAATAGGTCTTCATTATGCTGTAAAGGGCATCCCTTGCCGCCTCGTCTTCTGTAGGAAGATCAGGAACAGGATCCTCCTTCTTTTCACAGGCTGTCATCAGGACAATCAGGAGAGCAAGGACTAAAAAATAACTGCTTTTCATCTTAACCGGGAAATTAATTTAGAATCCAATAGTGCAAATATAACGGTTAAACAACTTTTTTTGTTTTATAATTCTGGATAAAAATGCCGGCTATAATAAACATCAGTCCAAGCGGAGTAGTATAATATACAGGTTCATGTATTATAAAATGGAGAAAAATAAGTGAAAAGAAGGGAGCAAGGTAAACAAGATTGCTCACTTTATCGGTTGAAGGAGCCAGCTGCAAGGCTCGCAGCCAGAAGAAAAAGGTCAATCCCATTTCAAATAAGCCGATATATATTGATCCGGCTATGCCGGGGAATCCCGGTTTGATGTTCCATTGTCCGGTAAGTGTCATTAAAACAATAAGATACGCAGAGCCAAACAGGAAATTCAGGAATAGCTTAACTGCCTCATCCCTTTTATCCCTGACATTAAGGATGAAGTAAAATGCCCAGAAAACAGAGCTGCCTGATGCCAGAAGCACTCCAGTAAGATTGACATTGCTCTGCTGAAACAACCTGCCCTGTGATGAAATTACATATACTCCAATGAAGCTTATTGCAAGGGCGAGATAGCTTTTCTTTGCAATCTTCTGCCGCAGCAGTGGAACAGATAGAAAGACAAGTATTACAGGCCAGATCATATTTAGTGGCTGAGCTACCTGTCCGGGCAGGAGGGAATATGCCCTGAGGAGAATCAGATAATAAATAGTGGGATTAATAAGCCCCAGCAGGGCTGAGCTGAGGAGCTCCTTCCTGCCGGAGCTGAATATCAATGATGTTTTTCCACGGGCAAGGATTATGACAAACAATACAACTGCTGATGTTACAGAAGCAATCGTAAGCATTTGCAGAATTCCCAGTTCCCCGAGGCTTATTTTGAAGGCAGTGGGAACTGTAGCCCAGAAGAGCACGGCAATTATTGCATACAGGTATGAGATTTTGCTGTTGCTCATCTGGTTAGTACCTGTCCGGGCTCAGGAGTGGTCAGTTAATAAGATCAAAGCCGGTGTAGCTCCTGAGGATCTCCGGCACCCTGATACCTTCCCCGGTCTGGTTGTTCTCGAGGATGGCTGCAACGATTCTTGGCAGTGCAAGGGCGCTTCCGTTAAGTGTATGAACAAGCCTTGTCTGCTTGTCGCCCTTATCCCTGAACCTGCACTTAAGCCTGTTAGCCTGGAAAGATTCGAAGTTTGATACGGAACTTACCTCAAGCCAGCGTTTCTGAGCTGCTGACCATACTTCAAAGTCGTAAGTAAGTGCAGAAGTAAATGACATGTCACCACCGCAAAGCCTTATTATACGATAAGGCAGTTCAAGTTTTGAAACGAGGCTTTCAACATGGTTCACCATTTCCTGAAGCGCTTCGTATGAATGATCGGGGTGGGCAATCTGTACTATTTCAACCTTGTCGAACTGATGCAGCCTGTTGAGGCCTCTTACATGAGCCCCCCAGGAGCCGGCCTCTCTTCTGAAACATGGAGTGTAGGCTATATTCTTCACCGGGAGCGCATCAGCACCGAGTATGACGTCCCTGTAAATGTTTGTAACCGGCACCTCGGCTGTTGGTATCATATAGAAATTATCGACAGTCACATGGTACATCTGTCCTTCCTTGTCGGGAAGCTGCCCGGTACCAAAGCCTGAATCCTCATTTACAACAATGGGAGGCATCACTTCCCTGTAGCCTGCTTTGGTTCCTTCGTCGAGGAAGAAGCTTATAAGCGCTCTCTGAAGCTTTGCACCCTTACCGAGGTAAACAGGAAAGCCAGCGCCTGTCAGTTTTATGCCGAGGTCGAAATCGATAATATCATATTTTTTGATTAGTTCCCAGTGAGGAAGGGCATCGCCTGATAGTTCAGGTATAACACCTCCCTGTTTGACTGTAACATTATCCTCGGCGCTTTTTCCGGGATTTACAGATGAGTGAGGCAGGTTCGGAAGTTTTACAAGTTCATTTTTAAGATCAGCCTCAATGGGGCCGATTTTTTCCGAGAGTGTCTTTATTTCATCCTTCAGAGTGTAGGTTTTTTGCTTTGCAGCTTCGGCCTCATCCTTTTTCCCTGCTTTCATGAGTGAGCCTATCTCTTTGGATATCAGGTTCATTTCATTCTGCAGAGCGTCGGTCTTTGTCTGGATTTCCCTTCGTCTGGTATCAAGTTCAACAATATTGGCAATAATTTCTCCGGCGCTGAAATTTTTTATTTTAAGTCTTTCAATGATGAAATCCCTGTTTTCGCGGATCTGGTTAATTGTAAGCATAGTTAGGAGTATATTAAAAAAAATGCAGGCTGCTCAGAGCCTGCACAAAATTATTAAAAACTACTGTAAATATTTTCCTGTATTGAAAAAGATTTCAGGAGTTTGTTTACTGTAAGATCAAGACTATTCAGTTACGGGCTTAACCGAAACGTATGTTTTATTGTCTTTTCTTCTCTTGAATTCAATTTCTCCGTCAGTGAGAGCAAAGAGAGTATGGTCCTTGCCAAGGCCTACATTAAGCCCGGGATTATGTTTTGTTCCCCTCTGGCGGACAATTATGTTGCCTGCTTTAGCTGTCTGGCCTCCGAAAAGCTTCACACCAAGCCTTTTGCTCTGTGAGTCGCGTCCGTTACGTGAGCTACCCGCTCCTTTTTTGTGTGCCATAATTCTTTATTTTTAAAGATCTTTACTTGTTCTACTTATTCTTTTTTTGCTGCTTTCTTAGCTGCAGGTTTCTTTTCTGCAGGTTTTTTCTCAGCTGTCTTTTTTGCTGTTGCTTTTTTTACAGGAGCTTCCTCTGTTACAGGTTCTGCTTTCTTAGCAGCTGCCTTCTTTGCTTTTGCTGGAGCTTCAGCTTTTGGTTCTGCAGCTTTTGGTTCAGCTTTCTTAACTGCTTTTTTTGGAGCGCCTTTCGGACCGATGCTGACTATCTCAACATGAGTCATGTTCTGGCGATGACCATTTTTAATCCTGTAGCCTTTTTTCCTTTTCTTCTTGAAAACAATCACCTTGTCAGCTCTCATGTGCTGGAGTACGTGACCATCAACAACATAATCTGAAACAACAGGTTCACCAACAGTTATGTTTCCGTCATTGTCAATGAGGAGCACTTTGTCGAACTCAACAACTGATCCCTCTTCTGCTTCGAGACGGTGAACAAAAATCTTCTGACCTTCCTCAACTTTAAATTGCTGTCCGGCAATTTCTACGATTGCGTACATTTCGTTTTACTTTTTAGTTACTCCGTGAGGCGTATATGGAAATATGCCATATAACTTCACCTGCCCCTGACGGATTTATTTTAAATCGGACTGCAAAGATACATAAAATAAGCAATTTTCAAACCGGATGATACTTTTTTTCAGTTTGATACAGCATAAGCCGAAAATGCAAAGCTGATTTATTGCTTCTTAATTCCGTGTTAATAAAAAAGAAGTCAGCATCCCCCGTGATACTGCGATAATATTTATATTTGTTTGATATACCGGAACTTTTTCGGATAAGGTTTGTAATATGTTGATATGAAGAGAGTCAGGTTAAAAGTGATGGGTATTTCCTACAGTCAGACTCAATCAGGAGCCTATGCCCTGATACTGAATGAAGAGAAAGGCGACAGGAGAATTCCGATAATTATCGGCGGCTTTGAAGCCCAGGCAATAGTGATCAGGCTTGAGAACCTTAATCCGCCGCGTCCCCTTACTCATGACCTTTTTAAAATGTTTGCTGATGAGTTCGGGATATCTGTTCTTGAAGTGTTCATTTACAAGCTTGAAGAGGGCGTATTCTATTCAAAGCTTATCTGCAACAACGGAGAGAAGGAAATTACAATTGACAGCCGTACATCTGATGCTGTTGCTCTTGCCCTGAGGTTCGGATGTGCAGTATATATCACCGAAGAGATCCTTGATAAAGCAGGGATAACTGTAAATCCTTCATCCTCAGACCTTATAACTGATTCATCCGTTGAAAGCATTCTTGAACCTGAAGCCACAAAATATGATTCGTCAACCGATGACGAGCTCTATAAAATGATCGATGAAGCTGTAAAAACAGAAGATTATGAAAGAGCTGCAGGCATCAGGGATGAAATTGAAAAACGGAAGAAAAAGAAAAAAAAGTAGAAATACTTCCGTAATACTCCTGCTAACAAAACTTAAGTCATGATTAAAAGATTCTTCTTACCGGCAATGCTTTTATGTATTGCAGCTGTTGTTTCAGCAAAAGATTATAAAGTTACCTCGCCTGACGGGAAGCTTGTTATAGCTGTCACAAAAGACAGTCAGTTCAGCTGGAAGGCAACATACGAAGGAAAGGATCTGCTTGCTTCCGGAAATACTTCAATGGAACTGGCAACAGGTACCTTACCTGCATTAATGGACAGGATAAAAAAGGGAACTGTGAAAAAATTAACAGAGACTATAAGACCTGTTGTTCCTACAAAACGATCGGAAATTGCAAGTGTCTGTAACCAGCTTGAACTTGTTTTTTCCTCAGGAACCATAATTGAATTCAGGGTATTTGACGACGGATTTGCATACAGGTTCAGGACAGCAATTGATGGAGAGATTACAGTTCTGAATGAAACTGCCGACCTGGCCTTCCCTGAGGGAACACATTCATTTTATCCGCTCGAGGAAAGCTTTATGTCGCACAACGAAAGGACATATATATCGTCCCTTGCAGATACAATAGGAGAGAAGCATCTTGCAAGCCTTCCGGCTCTTTTTCAGGTAAGCGGGACAGATGTTCTTATAACCGAAGCAGGAATTGAAGATTACCCCGGAATGTGGCTCAGGGGAAATAAAAACGGAAAATTCACGGGAGTATGGCCAAAATATCCTGAAAGTGAGGAGCTCAGGCAGGACCGCAATCTGTTTGTAACTAAAACAAAGCCTTTCATTGCCGTAACAAAGGGAACAAGAACCTTCCCCTGGAGAACATTTGTCGTTGCAAAAAACGATTCGAAACTTGCTGAAAATGACCTGGTTCTTAAGCTTGCAGCTCCATGTAAAATTGAAGATACAAAATGGATAAAGCCTGGTCAGGTTGCCTGGGACTGGTGGAACGCAAACAACATCAGCGGAGTTGATTTCAGGGCAGGTATTAATAATGAAACTTACAAGTATTACATCGATTTTGCATCAGCAAACGGCATTGAATACATTATCCTTGATGAGGGTTGGTATGTGCTTGGCGATGTTATGAAACTGGTTCCTGAGATAAATGTTGACGAGCTTTGCCGTTATGCTGAAAGCAGGAATGTGGGAGTTATACTTTGGGTAGTCTGGAATTCATTATGGGATAAGATAGACGAGGCCTTGCCGCTTTGGGAGAAATGGGGTGTGAAAGGGATTAAGGTCGATTTCATGCAGAGGGACGATCAGAAGATAGTGAATTTCTATCAGGAGGCTATTGAAAAATCAGCTAAACATCACATGCTCATTGATTTCCATGGAGCATACAAGCCTGACGGAATTAATATTACATGGCCAAATGCCCTCACCAGGGAAGGGGTCAAGGGAATGGAAAACAATAAATGGAGCAGGGACATCAATCCGGATCATGATGTGACACTTCCATTCACACGAATGGTTGCAGGGCCAATGGATTACACACCGGGAGCCATGGTTAATATGGACAGCGCCAACTTCACTCCGAAGTTCACAAGGCCTGAAAGCCAGGGTACCAGGGCACACCAGGTTGCACTGTATGTGGTTTTTGAAAGTCCGCTTCAGATGTTGTCCGATACACCTACAAATTACATTAAGGAGCCTGAAACGACAGGCTTTATTACAAAGATTCCCGTTGTGTGGGACGATATAAAGGTTCTTGATGCCAGGGTGGGGGATTATCTCCTTCTTGCCAGGCGTTCAGGCAGGGAATGGTATCTCGGAGCCCTTACCGACTGGAAAAGCCGTGATCTTGACCTTGATCTTTCATTCCTCCCTGCCGGAAGCTACAAAATGGAGATCTTCCAGGATGGGATAAATGCCGACAGGCATGCTGAAGATTACAAACACATGGTTGTCACAGTACGGTCGGGTGAAAAGATGAAGATTCATCTGGCCCCCGGTGGAGGTTATGCAGCAATTATTACGCAGGCACAGTAGAAAAATCGATTATGAGGCAATATCTTGATTTACTTGAACATGTTCTTGATAAGGGAACCAGGAAAGCAGACAGGACAGGTACAGGGACAATAAGTGTGTTTGGCTATCAGATGCGTTTCAACCTTGAAGATGGTTTCCCGGTAATGACAACAAAGAAACTGCATCTGAAATCAATAATTCATGAACTGCTGTGGTTTATTTCAGGGAATACAAACACTAAGTACCTGACAGACAATGGCGTAAGTATATGGAATGAGTGGGCTGACAAAGAGGGGAATCTGGGGCCGGTATATGGCTATCAGTGGCGGTCGTGGCCGGCTGATGGTGGAAAAAAGATCGACCAGCTGGCTGCAGTGGTTGAGAGCATACGCAAAAATCCTGATTCCAGAAGACATATTGTAAGTGCATGGAACGTCGGAGACCTTGACAGGATGGCTCTTCCGCCATGTCATCTCCTGTTCCAGTTCTATGTGGCCGAGGGCAAACTTTCGTGCCAGCTTTACCAGAGAAGCGCTGATATTTTTATCGGAGTCCCCTTCAACATAACTTCTTATGCCCTTCTTACAATGATGGTGGCCCAGGTAACAGGGCTTAAACCGGGTGATTTTGTACACACACTGGGAGATGCCCATATCTATCTTAACCATATTGATCAGGTAAAGCTTCAGCTGACAAGGGAGCCATATCCCCTGCCTGAAATGAAGATAAATCCTGAGGTGACTGATATAAATAATTTCAGATTCGGGGATTTCTCACTTGTGAATTATACGTCTCACCCCCATATCAAGGGAGATATTGCTGTTTAACCTATCAGATTTAAGAAAAGTGAAAAGGATGATATCCATAATTGTTGCAGTATCGGACGACTGGGGAATAGGCAAGGATAATGAGCTTCTCTGGAGAATTTCGGAAGATCTTAAACGCTTCAGGCGGCTTACTACAGGGAAAACAGTTATTATGGGCAAAAAGACCTGGGAATCACTGCCAAAACGACCCTTGCCAAACAGACGGAATATAGTTTTGACTGATATACCTCAGGAATGCATAGATTGCTCAATTACAGCATATTCAATTGAGGATGCACTCGCAAAATGCCCCGAAGGCGAGGAAGTGTTCATTATCGGCGGAGGCAGTGTATACCGCCAGTTCATGGCTATTGCCGACAGGCTTTATATTACACATGTTCACCGGAAGGCGCCGGCAGATATTTATTTCCCGGTTATTGACAGCGGAATATGGAAAATCAGGGAGCAGGAGGAGTTTCCGGAGTCAGAAACAAATCCTTTGCCATATACATATATAATATATGAGAGAAAATAAAGACTGAACTAAACTATTGTTCTGATAATCAGTTCAAAAGGTAATCGGGTTTATGTCTTTTATGAAGCTTTAAGAACCTTCAGGCTTATGTGCTGAAGTTTCTGTGCGGCATATTCGGTAGTGATTTCAAGCTCATCGGTTTTCTCTGATGGCATTTCATACATTGCATCGAGCATTATAGCCTCACATATCGATCTGAGTCCTCGTGCACCGAGCTTGAATTCAACAGCCTTGTCAACAATATATTCAAGTACCTCATCATTGAAAGTCAGACTGATACCGTCCATCTTGAAGAGTTTTATATATTGCTTTATCAAAGCGTTCTTTGGTTCTGTAAGAATTGCCCTGAGAGCTTTCCTGTCGAGAGGATCGAGGTGTGTAAGTACAGGTAAGCGTCCGATGATTTCCGGTATGAGGCCGTATGATCTGAGATCCTGGGGAGCAATATATTGCAGCAGGTTATCCTTATCGACCTTATCCCTTATTTTGGAAGCGCCGTAGCCGACTATCTGTGTGTTAAGCCTTGAGGCTATTTTCTTCTCTATTCCTTCAAATGCGCCGCCACATATAAACAGTATGTTCTTTGTATCAACAGGAATCATTTTCTGTTCAGGGTGCTTGCGCCCTCCCTGCGGGGGGACGTTAACTATTGAGCCTTCAAGCAGTTTCAAGAGACCCTGCTGAACACCTTCTCCCGATACGTCCCTTGTGATTGAAGGGTTATCGCCTTTTCGTGCGATCTTGTCAATTTCATCAATGAATACTATACCCTTTTCAGCTGCCTTAACGTCGTAGTCGGCATTCTGAAGCAGCCTTGTAAGCAGGCTTTCAATATCCTCACCCACATAACCGGCTTCAGTCAGAACTGTGGCATCGACAATAGTGAATGGAACATGGAGCATTTTTGCAACGGTTCTTGCAAGCAGGGTTTTGCCCGTACCTGTTTCACCCACAAGGATGATATTAGATTTTTCAATCTCGATATCCTCGCTATCGGGTTTCTGCATCAGTCGTTTGTAGTGGTTATAGACAGCGACTGAGATTATTTTCTTTGCAAGGTCCTGGCCAATAACATAATTATCAAGAAACGCTTTGATCTCAGAAGGTTTGAGGAGGTTTATAGTATCGAACTTCTGGTTTTTCTTGTTGCCGAGCTCCTCAGTCATTATTGAATGGGCCTGTTCAATACAATGGTCGCAGATGTGCCCCTCGAGACCTGCTACAAGAATATTAACTTCCTTCTTTGTTCTTCCGCAAAATGAGCATTTATCCATTACCGGCTCTATTTTTGAGTCTTCTGAAGAATCTCATCAATCATACCATAATCCTTTGCTTCCTGTGAGGTCATCCAGTGATCCCTGTCGGAATCCTTTTCAACCTTTTCGAAGGGATTACCGGAGTGGAGAGCAATTATCTCGTATAATTCTTTTTTCAGTTTAACTATCTCACGTACAGTTATTTCTATGTCGGAGGCCTGACCTTCAGCTCCACCCATAGGCTGATGTATCATAATCCTCGAGTGCTTCAGGGCTGATCTTTTGCCTTTTGTGCCTGCAGTAAGGAGCACTGCTCCCATTGAAGCGGCCATCCCTGTGCATATTGTTGCAACATCGGCCGAGATGTACTGCATCGTGTCATAAATGCCCAGTCCGGCATAAACTGATCCGCCGGGACTATTGAAATAGATCTGTATGTCTTTTCCGGGATCAGCTGAATCGAGGTACAGCAACTGAGCCTGGATAATATTTGCCACATAGTCGTCGATAGGGAGTCCCAGGAAGATTATCCTGTCCATCATCAGGCGTGAAAACACGTCCATTGAAGCGACGTTGAGCTGGCGTTCCTCAATGATTGTCGGAGATATGTAGCTTCCGAGGATAGAACTATATTTATGAAGTGACAGGCTGCTTACTCCGTGCCTGCTTCTTGCAAATTTTCCAAAATCATCGTGCAGATTCATTTTTCTGATATTAAAGTGTTGAACAGCAAAGATAATAAAAAACGTCCGGGATCATGCAATGTGCTGATCCTTATTCAAAAAGCTTATTGAATTCCTCGACTGTAACGCTTTTGTTTTCAATATTGAGTTTTTCCTTAAGGAGACTTATTACTTTCTCTTCGAGCACCTTGTCAGCTATTCTTTTTGCATCCTCCTCGCGTTTAAGGGTTTCCCTTGCATAAGTTGCTATGTTTTCGTCAGTTACATAGAACAGTCCGTACTGCTGGAACTGGTAGCGGGTGATATTTTCAGCTTCCTTCAGCAATTCTTCCTCGGTAATTTTTACCTCATTATCTTTTGCGACCTTGTTCTTGATTATCTGCCATTTAAGGTCCTTGCGGAAAGAATCAAATTCCGATTCTATCTGTTCTGCGGTTGTTTTATCATTGACTCTGAGCAGCCATTTCTTCAGGAACTCTTCGGGAAGGCTGAACTCTGTTTTATCGAGTGCAAGGTCCTTAACGTCGAGCATTAGTTTATAATCACTTTCCTTTTTAAGGTTGGCAGCTATCTCTTCTTCAAGCTTCTTCATGAATTCCTCTTCAGTGGCAACAACACCTTCGCCATAGATCCTGTCAAAGAGCTCTTTACCAAGTTCGGCAGGGTAGAAGCGGTTTATCTCGTTTACAGTAAACCTGAAATTGCCGCTTATTTGTTCAGCTTCCTCTTTCTTTATTTTCAGGAGTCCGCCAACTTCACTGTCATTGGGGAACGCTTTCTTTATATCGAAAACGAGCACATCACCAGTTGACTTTCCGAGGAATGATTTTTTGATTTCTTCATCCTTGATAATATCAATACCGAGTGTTGTATCTTCAGCTGAAGGTCCGTCAGCAAGTGCATTGCCATCTGCGTCGGCAGCTTCAATTTTCCCTTTCACAAGATCCTTATCCTCAATTGCATCAGCCTTTCTGAGTTCCCCGAATCGTCTGGTGTAATTGTTGAGATAATCATTCTTCATCTTTTCATCGATTATTATCTCATGGAAGCTGACCTTGTTTTTCTTTGAAAGCTTCAGTTCGAAGGCAGGTGCAAGGCCAAGTTCAAATGAAAAAGTGAAATTCTCCTGTGTGTCGAAGTCAAGATGATCATGTTCATCCATTTTTGGAAGTGGATCGCCGAGGATCTCTATTTTCTCGTCCGAGATATATTTCTGGATACTTTCTGTAACTAGCTTGTTTATTTCGTCAACCTGAACAGCTTTACCATACATTTTACGGACAAGGCCTATCGGAACCATTCCCGGGCGGAATCCTTTTATATTTGCTTTCTTCCTGTAGTCCCTGAGAACAGTTTCAACTTTCTCATCCCAGTCAGGTTTGCTGATCTCTACTTTCAGTACGGCATTCAGGTCATCAATGTTTTCTCTGGTGATATTCATTTCAGTAACAATTAATTTCTGTTAAAAAAAACCGCCAGAACGCCCCCTGGATTATTTTGAGGGCGCTTTGTCAGTTTGTGCGGATGAAGGGACTCGAACCCCCACGTCACGAAGACACAAGATCCTAAGTCTTGCTCGGCTACCAATTACGACACATCCGCGTCAAAAAAATTTCCGCAAAAGTACAATAATTTCCAATGAAAACAAATAGAATGTGTTAGCGGCGCAGTTCAAAGTTTTTCCCAAGGTAGACTTTTCTTACATGTTCATCTTCTGCAAGTTGTGCTGCAGTACCCTGTTTCAGTATATGTCCTTCAAATAGAAGGTAGGCTCTGTCGGTTATTGTAAGAGTCTCGTGCACGTTGTGGTCGGTAATAAGGATACCTATGTTTTTCTCCCTGAGTTTTGATACTATTTCCTGTATATCTTCCACTGCAATCGGGTCTACTCCTGCAAAGGGTTCATCAAGCAGGATGAACTTAGGTTTGAGCGCCAGGGCACGTGCAATTTCTGTACGTCTGCGCTCACCCCCTGAAAGCTGTATTCCCTTGCTTTTCCGTATTTTGTTCAGTCCGAATTCAGCCAGGAGAGTCTCAAGTCTTTCTTCCTGTTCCGCCTTTGGGAATTTTGACATCTCAAGAACAGCCTTTATATTATCTTCCACCGACATATTTCTGAAGACTGAAGCTTCCTGTGCAAGATAACCTATTCCTTTCCTGGCTCTTTTATAAACCGGAAGTGTTGTTATTTCTTCCTGGTCGAGGAATATTTTTCCCTCACCCGGTTTTATAAGGCCCACAATCATATAGAAAGTAGTCGTCTTGCCTGCGCCGTTTGGACCCAGCAGACCAACAATTTCACCCTGCTGAACCTCAACAGACACATGATCGACAACAGTCCTGCTGCGGTATTTCTTTACCAGATCGAGAGTGTGGAGCTTCATTTTCTGTTAAGAATTTACATTATCGGGCTGAGGTTCATCGTTCATAAATGCATTAGTGTCCTTTTCTTTCTGCCTCATTACCCTGGCCGAGATAAGAATGCTAATTTCATATAGAAGGAGAAGAGGTATAGCAACAAGAGTCTGTGAGAATACATCGGGAGGAGTGATTATTGCAGCTAATATGAAGATAACAACTATTGCATGTTTCCTGTATTTCCTCATGAAAGCAGGTGTTACAATACCTATTTTTGTAAGAAAAAATGCAATTATCGGAAGTTCAAATACCACTCCGGTAGCAAGGCATATTGATGTTATTGTACCGATATATGACCTTATATTTATCTGGTTTACAACGTCAGGGCTTATTTCATAGGAGCTGAGAAAATGTATTGAAAGGGGAGCAAGCATGAAATATCCGAAAGCAACGCCTAAGAAAAACAGCATTGAAGCAGCAAATACAGCTCCTTGTGCATACCTGGCTTCATTTGCCTTCAGGGCAGGCTTGAAGAACTGCCAAAATTCCCAGAGTACCACCGGGAAGGCCAGGATAAGCCCTGCCACAAGGGATACAATGATATGGGTTGTCAGCTGGCCGGACATATTAATATTTATGAGTGTCCATTGCTGGCGGTTGATACAGAGTGCATCAGTATTGAGATATTCACCAAGTTGACAGAGAAGCCTGGCAGTAATGAATTCAGGGCTCCTTGGTGCAAGGATCACGGAATCGAATATAATGTTCTTAAAGATGAAAGCCAGGATCATCATTATTATTATGGCAATAATTGACCGGATGATATGCCACCTTAGTTCCTCGAGATGTTCAAGGAATGACATTTCCTTTTCTCCTTTTTTGCCTTTATCCCATAATTTTGCCATGTACAATAATATTTAAAAATCAGCCTGTAAAGATGATAAATCTTATTTTGCAAAACAATATCAATTTTTTGACTGTCAAAAGTTATTTCCACTGTTAAATGTTTAAAAATTTCTTAATAATCCCAAAAAAAACTTATTTGATCAGGAAATTTATTAACTTTATATAGAATGACAGGTAATTTACACACATACTTGATTTTCAAGGAAGGAATAATATGGTTAACGACACTATAATACATGATTATTTAAAAAAGTATTTTGGTTTTGACACGTTCAAGGGTAATCAGGAAGCAATTATAAGGAATGTACTTGACGGGAGGGATACTTTTGTACTTATGCCGACAGGAGGCGGTAAATCTTTATGCTACCAGCTGCCTGCGGTTATGAAGTCCGGCACAGCAATAGTCATTTCGCCCCTTATTGCACTTATGAAGAACCAGGTTGATGCCATGCGCAATTTCAGCACTGATGACGATGTTGCACATTTCCTCAATTCCTCGCTCACAAAATCCGAAATAGCCAGGGTAAAAAAGGATGTTCTTTCAGGCAAGGCAAAACTGCTTTATGTCGCCCCGGAATCGCTTACAAAAGAGGAGAATATAGATTTTCTCAAGAATGTAGGGGTTTCATTTTATGCAATTGATGAAGCACACTGTATTTCTGAATGGGGTCACGACTTCAGACCGGAATACAGGAGGATCAGGCCTATAATTGAAACGATAGGACGTTCCCCGATAATAGCACTCACGGCAACTGCAACGCCTAAGGTGCAGCATGATATCCAGAAAAACCTCGGGATACTTGATGCCGATGTTTTCAAGTCCTCATTCAACAGACCAAACCTGTATTATGAGGTAAAATCGAAGCAGGATGTTACAAAGGAGATAATCAAATATATAAAGAACAATCTCGGCAAATCGGGAATAATATACTGCCTCAGCAGGAAAAAAGTTGAAGAGATTGCTGAATTGCTCAAGGTTAACGGTCTAAAGGCTCTTCCATACCATGCCGGAATGGACTCTGCGACAAGAACAGCCAACCAGGATAAGTTTCTGATGGAAGAAGTTGACATCATTGTTGCCACAATAGCCTTCGGAATGGGAATTGACAAACCCGATGTCAGGTTCGTGATACATTACGACATTCCCAAAAGCCTTGAAGGCTACTACCAGGAGACAGGACGGGCCGGTCGTGACGGCGGTGAGGGTAACTGCATCGCATATTACAGTTACAGTGATATTACAAAGCTGGAGAAATTCATGCAGGGCAAACCGATTGCAGAACAGGAAATTGGCAAGCAGCTTCTTCTTGAAACAGTATCTTATGCTGAATCATCAGTCTGCCGCAGAAAACTTCTGCTACACTATTTCGGCGAGGAATATGACAAGGAAAACTGTGAAGCCTGCGATAACTGCCTGCATCCTAAAACACAGTTTGAGGGCAGTGATTCAGTTGTAACAGTACTTGAAACAATACTTGCGGTTAAAGAGAAATTCAAGGCCGATCATATTGCAAATATTCTTGCTGGAAAGGTAACTTCAGCTATAAAGTCATACAAACATCACAAGCTTGAATTCTTCGGCTCAGGAGAGGAAAAGGATGAGAAATTCTGGAACATGGTGATACGCCAGGCCTTGATAGCCAAGCTTTTAACTAAGGATATTGAAAATTACGGACTTCTCAAGGTAACTCAAAAAGGGCAGGAGTTTCTTGAAAAGCCTGTATCCTTCATGCTTGCAGAGGA
>ERZ795054.2702-NODE-2702-length-14645-cov-3.617958_pt1 | contig 14645 bp, 7 predicted proteins | sample MGYA00375138_ERZ795054 | MGnify/ENA primary metagenome ERZ795054 (study PRJEB30183, sample SAMN05720215) | anaerobic digester metagenome | isolation source: active sludge of municipal wastewater-treating anaerobic digesters | place: USA | collected 2014-12-23 ...
GGGGATGAGCTTTCACTGGTCGTCAAAACCAGACTTCTCCGATATGCTCAATACCAGTGCTTATGCTGACTCACTGGTGCTGCAGGTGAATTCACCCCGCTTCGTATATCTGAGGGTATCCGATGGTTACTGTGAAGCCAGCGATGCGATTTTTATCGATTTCCAGGTGATCAGTGCACCGGTACAAGCGATTGAACCTTCCTGTGCCGGAGATTGTGACGGTCGCCTGGTGGCCCAGGGCCTGGGGGGTACCCCGCCCTTTGCTTACACCTGGAGCAATGGACAGACCGGCGATACAGCCTTCTCCCTGTGCGCGGGCAGCTTTTCGCTCACGATCACCGATATGATGGGTTGTGTATCGGTCAGCCAGGTCGTTCTCGGGGAGCCGGATGCCCTGATGGCCGCTCCGGTGAGCAGCACGGTTCCCTGCGCTGAAGCCTGCCTGGGAACCATGAACCCGGGGATCAGCGGAGGGACACCGCCCTACGCCTATCTCTGGGATCAGGGTATGGTACAACCCGTGGCCAGCGGACTCTGCAGCGGACCACACAGCGTTACGGTGACGGATTCCAGGGACTGTGCCATCATCGCAAGCGATACCGTCACCATCGACTGGGTCTTCGAAGGGTTAACAGTCATCCCAGCGCAGGATACCGTGTACCGAGGTCAGCCGATACTGCTGCAAGCCACACCAGTTAACGGACTGAGCTATCTCTGGAGCCCCACCTCCGGTCTCAGCGATCCGTCATCCTACTTCACCGAGGCCCGGCCGGGGCAGTCCATCACCTATTATGTAACCATTCGCGACGGCTTCGGTTGTGTTTATGTCGATTCGGTAAAGCTGATGGTGCTCGATGTGATCTGCCGTGAACCCTATATTTTTGTTCCAAACTCCTTCACCCCCAATGGCGATCACCTGAACGATGTCCTTTACCTCCGCTCGGCCGTAGCTGCGGAAGTAGAACTCATTATTTATGACCGTTGGGGGGAGAAGGTCTTCGAGACCGACCGCCTGGAGCGGGGTTGGGACGGCACTTTCCGTGGACGCCCCTGCGACCCCGGTGTCTTTGTTTACCATTTGCGTGTCCTTTGCTTCGACAAGCAGGTGTACGAAACGAAAGGCAACATCACATTGATACGCTAAGGCCGGGGAATCATGAGGCGCCGAATCCAGCTGATCCTGTTCCAGTGGTTGACCCTCACCGCCGTTCCGGTGGCCCAGGACATCCATTTCCTGCATTTCTCCGGGACCGGCCCATTGCTCTCCCCGGCCGAAGCCGGGCAGGGGAAGGGCGGATTACGCTTCACCCTTGGTCATCGCAGCCAGTGGGCGTCCGTCACTACCCCTTTCCTTTCAAATTACATGACTTTCGATGCTTCGCTCCGGGAAGGCCGTAAAGGCCCTGGAATAGGGCTGGGCATCAGCATGCAACAGGATGAGGCCGGAGATGCCGATTTCGGCACTACCGGGGCCATGTTCCATCTCGCATTGGATGCCGCGCTGAGCAGGACACAACGGATCATAATGGGTGCCGGAGCGGGGATGATGCAGCGAAGGTTTGACCGTGAAGCCCTGAACTTCGATGAGCAATTCAATGGGCTGGTCTACGATCCTGACATCATCCCCATGGACCTGCTGGGCGAAGGCCCCCTCAACTTCGTGGACCTCAGCCTCGGAGTGGCATGGATTCATACCCTAAACGAAAGGGAGTACCGGCGGGGGGGGCTTGCAGTGCACCACCCCCATCGTCCATTGATATCCTTCCTTGCCGATAACGAGGTGAGGCTTGACAGGCGATGGACAGCCTACTTCATGGGCTCCTGGCCCTTGGGGACCCAGTGGTCGGTGATGCCCGAGACCCGACTGATGAGCCAGGGCCCATACGTAGAGTGGGTGGTCGGTGGCTGGTTCAATCGCTCCGAAGCGGGGGCTTTCCCGGAGGAGCTGGGGGTGGATGCGGGAGTGTTCACCCGGGCAGGGGATGCCCTCATCCTGGCCCTGGGGGGCGATCTCCGGGCATGGCATGCCGCCATGAGCTATGAACTGAACTATTCCGGCCTTCGCCGGGCTTCGGCCTGGAGGGGAGGCTATGAACTCAACCTGGTGTACCAGCTGGGCCGACTGGCCCCGGGACTGCGCCGTAATCCCGGATGCTATATCCTATGATGAACCCGCGTTCCTGCCGTTACTTCCTCACTGCCCTGCTGCTGATGGTGCTTTCCCTGCCAGGTCACATCCTGCTTGCGCAGGGAGCGGCCGAATGGGTCCGGGCCGGGGAAATGATGATGCGTGAAGGGGATATGGTTGGTGCCATGCATTGTTTCCTGAAGGCCAGCGAACAGGATAGTGCGGACCTGGCCCTGAACCGGAAACTGGGCGAAGCGGCCCGCGGAGCACGCGATTACCCAGTGGCGGCCAGAGCCTTCGACCGTGCCGCACTGAAGGTTGCAGAGAAGCACAAGGCGGAACTGCTGCTGCAGGCCGCCCTTATGCACAAACAAAGCGGCGACTATACCTCCTGGATGCAGCGTCTCCTCGCAGCCACCCAGGCCATGCGGCCCGGGGATGAGGTCATGGCATGGCGAATAGACCAGGAAAAAGCCTCGATGGAAACCGTACGTCGGCTGAGACAGGACAGCGCCCGCGTCAGGGTATGGAATGCAGGTACAGGGATCAACGGGGAATATGCAGAGATCTCCCCCTTTCTTCAGGGAGACAGTCTGCTCATTTACGCCAGCAGTACACCCCTGCACCCCTTCGGAGAGGACTTCCATCCGGAGGAGCAGCAGTTCCATCTGCTGCAGGCCGCTTTCCAGGCCATGGCCATCGGCAAACCTTCCGAACTTGGGAGCAGGCTCAATGCAACGGGTTATCACAACGCCAATGCCGTGATCAGTGCCGACGGCAACATTATGGTCTTCACCCGTTGTGACCCCGGCATACCCCGCCAGGGCAACTGCTCGCTGTGGATGTCGCGCAACCAGCGGGGCAAATGGGGAAAACCGCGTCCGTTGGAAGGGGTGAATACTTCAGGATTCAGCACTACCCATCCCTGCCTGGTGGGTATGCAAGGGAAGGAGGTACTCTATTTCGCCTCCGACAGGCCCGGGGGGCTGGGTGGCTGGGACCTCTGGTATACCGTGCTAACCAAAGGAAGGCCTGGACCGGTAGTGAACCTGGGTCCGCCCTTCAATACCCCGGGCGATGAAATGGCCCCCACCGCCACCGACAGCAGTGCCGGACTTTGGTTCAGCAGCGACGGGCATCCGGGTTTGGGAGGGCAGGACCTGTTCTTCTCCAACGGAGGCTTCAACCAATGGGACAGGCCATACAACCTGGGCCTGCCTTTCAACTCCCCGGCCGATGATTTCTGGTACCGGCCCTCCGGACCAGCACGGCCCGGGCTGCTGGTGTCCAACCGGGCAGGGAGCCAATCGCACACTGGAGAGACCTGCTGTTATGACATATACTTACACCGTGCGTCGGACAAGGTTCTCCTTGCCCGGCCGCCCGACAGCCTCACCCTGGTGAAACGCCTTGCCGCAGAACGGCTGAATGCTCTCCTTCCCCTCGAGCTCTATTTCGACAATGACCGTCCTGATCCTGCTTCGACTGCCGATACCACCCTGGCCAGCTATTCTGCCCTGCTGCAGGATTACCTTTCCCGCGAGCGGGTCTTTGAACAGGCCTATGCTGCCGGGCTTTCCCAGCCTGAAGTGGCACGCGACAGCGTGAGGCGGTTCATGGAGTCTGAAGTCCGGCCCTCAGGACCCAAACTGGACAGCCTTCTCCGCCATCTCGCGGGCCTGCTGCCGGAAGGATATGGGGTGACCCTGGTGCTGAGGGGTTATGCCAGTCCCCTCAATACCCCCGAATACAACGAGAAACTGGCCGGGCGCAGGGTGGCCAGCGTCCGGAATGAGATGATGCAGTGGAAGGCCGGGGAATTGGCCGTCTGGATCGGGCAGCCAGATGGGTTACGGATCACGGAAGTACCCATGGGCGAGAGGGCAGGGTTGCACAATGTCAGTGACGACCCCGCTGATCCGAGGAATTCGGTGTATAGCCCGGCGGCTTCGCGCGAACGTAAGGTGAGCATTCTTTATGGAATGGTGGATGGACAGACCGGCCTCTGGGGGGGCATCCCTACCACAGTGAGACTCAGACTGACCGAGCCCATGCCTGAAACTCTCCGGGATGGAGAGCACCGTGTCCTTCGACTGATATTGGCAAACGAGGGAACTTCCGTCTTCTATTGCCGGGGGGTGAGTGTCTCAGACCCAGCTGCTGAGGCCGTAATCAGCGGGAACCGCGTGGAGCCTGGACAGGAAGCTGACCTGTTCCTGCTGCTCCGCGGACCGCTTGGCCATGAAACCCCCGATATCCGACTAACGGTCTATGGTAACCTATATGAAGATCCCTATACCATTGTGCTCCGGAACCAATAATTTCCGACATGCTATGGGGCAAAGCGATAATTCCGTATGATTTTTTATATTTACTGCGGAATAGTGTAACCATTCGAACTTGTTAACACTGAATGTGTTTATAACTAAATTCTGACTCCAGGGTTACCTTTGGGTTACCCCGGAATTAATCAATGGTTTCGGATGCACTACGATGGTGGGCTGATCATAGATAATTTCAAGAAACAGGACAATGACACCCTGGATTTTATCTATAGGAAGTTTTACCCTGCAGTTCGGAACCTGGTGGTGCTGAACAGCGGTTCAGAGGATGATGCAAGGGATATTTTTCAGGAATCCATTGTGGTCATCTACCGAAAATTGACATACGATGACCTTACGCTGAGCTGTTCATTCAAGACCTACCTTTATGCTATAGCCAAGCGGCTGTGGTTGAAGGAGCTCGAGAAACGCCGGCTGAGCAGGGAGCGGCTGAGTGCCTGGGAAGTCTGGGAAGACGAGGGAATAGAAGAACCGATCATCGAGGAAAAAGATGCACGGTACAGGCTTTATCAGGATCATTTCATGTCGCTGAGTGAAAAATGTCAGCGTTTGCTGCGGCTTTTCTACCAGAAGGTTCCCCTCCGCGAGATCGCAGAGTTGATGGGGTTCTCCAGTGAGAAATATGCCAAGAAACGCAAGTATCAGTGCAAGGAAAATCTGATTAAGCGGATCAAGGAAGATCCAAGATTCGCAAACCTTTGAAAACAAGGTATATGAAGTATTCTGAAATGATTCCCGCCTATTTGGATGGGGAACTGGAAGGGGCCGAAAAGCAAGCGTTCGAAGATGCCATGAAGCGGGATGATCTCCTGCGGAAAGAGGTGCAATTGCACCAGGAAGTGGACGCCGCCCTTTCTGAAACCGATGTTATTAACCTCAGGACCAAGCTCCACCGCGCCCATGACCGCATGGAGCGTGGGGATGAGGAAACGCGGATACTCCGTATGCGCCCCCGACGGGCCATCGGTGCCGTGGCGGCCGTGGCCGCCCTGTTGATCGCCTCGGCCTGGGTATTTACCCTCCTCAACCAACCATCCATGTCACCGGATGAAATCTACGCCATGTATTATCAGCCTGACGATGCCGTCATGGTCATGCGATCCGGGGAACAGTCCGGAGAAGGTGACCAGCTGGCCGAAGCACTCCGGCGCTACGAGCAGGCCGACTACGAAGGCGCCCTGCAGCTCTTCAAGGAAGATAAGTCCAGCCTGATGGTCCATTTCTACAGTGGCCTGGCCTACATGGAGATCGAAATGTTCCATGAGGCGATACGATCGTTCCAGACCATATTGGATGACCAGCAGAACCTGTTCATGGAGCAGGCCCAGTGGTACCAGGGACTCTGCTACATCAAGATCGGCCAGCCGGAAAAGGCCAGGGTAGTATTCAAGGAACTGGCGGCCAGCAACGGACCCTACAAGGCTAAAGTGGACTTCATTCTCAAGAACCTGAAGAAATGATCCGTCGCCTCCTGCGGAGGAGGTAAAGGACAAGCAACCCCACAGCAGAGAGGGACAGGGCAATGATCCATGCCAGGTCCCTCCCTTCTTTTTTATATAAAGGGGCATCTTCTCCGATCGTAACATAAGCCGCCCAGAAATAGGGGTGGGCATGCAGCCGGTCGGCCGAGCTGAGGTAGGCAAGCTTGCTGCTCCTCAAGGCCTCGCTCTTGCTCTGGCCCCGCGACAGGTTCTCGTAAAAACCTTCCATGATCTGTGCCCCGGAACGGTCTTCCACAGCCCAGAGCGTCATCACGATGCTGGGTACCCCGGCATATTTGAATGCGCGGGCCAGGCTGATGATGCCTTCGCCCCGCAACAACTGCCCGATTCCGGTATTGCACGCGCTCAACACTACCATACGGGCCCTGAAGTCCATATTGTAAATCTCATAAGTATTCAGCAGGCCATCCTCCTGGTCTTCGGAAGGCAAGGTGAATGCCAGTTTGGAAAACATGGGGTCATGATCGTCCACCAGGGTGTGCATGGCCAGGTGGATGATGTCGGCCTGATCGGCCTCGGCCTTGAAACGGGACTCGCTGGCCCCGCTGCCATTAAAGATCCTGGCTCCGGTGATCCGTTCTACCATTTCCATCTCCGACCGCGCATGTTCGATGGGAGGCAGGGCTTTTTCCATCCCACGAAGGTTCCCCAGCTTCACCTCCGGGAGCCCGGACAAATGGCTGTAGTCGGGGGCGAAGCCCAGGACCTGCATGCGGCGCCGGCTCTTTTCCTCGCGAGCCCCATAGGTCAGGGTGGCCAGGTAGGAATAGCTGATGTCATGATCCCGCAACAGATAGGGAAGGTTGCGATAGTCCATGGTACCAGTATCCGCCGGACGGGTCAGGAGGAGGTCAAACGAGAGGTATCCCAGCAGCTCATCCGGGATGATGATGAGGTGGCGATCGCGAAGGAAATTTTCCACCGGTGCAAGCAACAGGGTGTACATGCGATGGGCTGCTGCCTGCTGTTCATTGAAGCCTGCATGGTTCAGTTGGGCCAGCGCACCCGGGGCCAGGGACTCCCGCAGCAGACGGATATCCGATTCGAAATGGTGTGGGAGCTCCCTGCGCAGCGGGATAACCGAATATGGCGAAACGAAGAGGGCATACAGGGCATGCTCTCCCAGGAAATACTCCACCACTACCTCATCAGGATGAAGGGCCTGTTGCAGGTCGGGAAGTGTCATCACTTCCTGGGAATATTTGAACTGATAATATTTGGGGTACTCCTGTTCAAAGCGTTCGATGAGTTCTGCCTGTTCACGTTTCAATTCGAAGATGGTGTTTTCCCAGCGGGCGATCCGTTCCCCATCCGGGTTGCCTCCCATGTTCTCCTCGTTGATGAGTTTCTGGTAAGCTGTGATGCGGTCGCGGGTCATACGCTCCCCGTCACGCAGGGAGTCGGGGATACCGCCGAACTCTCTCGCTTCCACGTCCCGCATGGAGGACAGCAGTACAGCATATTTGCTCTTTTCTGTGAAGAGGAAGGCATGTTCAAGCAGAGAGGGGTCTCGCTCCCGTTGATGGAGGAGGCAGGTGAGGTACAGCCCTTTCTCATAGAGGCTGCGCAAGGTGCGCGTCAGTAGTTGCTTGCTGTTCTCCGCCAGCTGGTTCCTTATGGCATCGGCCAGCTCCGACGCCTGAAGCAGCATGTCAAGGGCGTGCCTCAGGTGAGGGCCCCTGGGATCTCGTCCGGCCAGGGCGGTCAGTGCCTCGGCCTTGCCAAGGATGGGGTCCAGGACTTCGATCGTAATGATGCCCTCTGAATAGACCGGATTCATCAGTGGATCGGTAGCGTTAAATCCTGGAACCAGGGCCCTTAGGGCATCGTGGTACAGCAGGAGGGCTTGCTCCGGCTGTCCATTCATCTCTAACAGCGCAGCCTTGGCCTGGTAAGCCTCTGACAGGTCTGGATGGTGCTGGCCGTAATAGCTGATCAGGATGCGGATGGCCTCCTCCGTGCGCGCCAGGGCACTGTCGGTAAGCCCCATATCCTTGTAAAGCAAACCATAGTCAAGGGAAAGATTGGCTGTCTCGGCCCGAAGGTCCCCTTCGGTTGACGAAAGGGTCTGTCCTGCCCGTTGCAGGTAGGCCAGGGCGGAGGCATAATCCCCTTTGCGTTGGCGGATGCGGGCAAGGTTACGGAAGGTGATGGTTTGCAATGACTCTTCGGTGCCCAGGCTGAGACTGCGGCTGAGATGGTCCTCTGCAAGACTGTCCTGGTCCATAAGGAGGTAGACGGCCCCCAGATTGTTGTATATCTTGGCAATATTGGGGTGGGAGAGGTTTCCACCCAGGGTGTATATGTGCAGGGACTTACGATAGTAGCTTACTGCCCGGTCATAGTCTCCCATCACTTTAAGGTTGTTGCCGGTATTCAGGTAAAGTGTGCCCAGGCCAGGGTACTCGGTGCCGAAATGCTTGATATACACTTGCTCCGCCCTGGTGTTGTATTCAAAGGCCTTGGGATCGTCACCCAGCATGCGGTAGAGCCGTCCCAGGTTGGTATAGGTGTAGGCGAGGTCGGGGTCATCGTCGGGCAGTCCTGATTCCCGTATCCCGGCCGAGCGTTCCATATAGTTAAGGGCCGTATCCAGCCTTCCCTGTATAGCATGCACTATGCCAATGTTCTGATAGTACATGGCCAGGTCCAGGCTCGCGGGGTGGGCAGCAGGGTCCAGTACCTTCACCGCCTCCTGGTAGTAATGCAGGGCGGAGTCGTATTGGTTGAGGAAATAGAAGTTGTATCCTATATTATTGATACTTAATGAAATGCTGCTGTCCTGTGAGGGCCCGCCCAGGCGTTTGTAACGAACGGCCATCTTCATCTCCCGAATAGCCCTGGGATAATCCCCTTCGTCGGAAAGCAGGTTGGAGCGCAGATGGAACAGTTCTCCGCGTATTTGAGGGCTCAGGGAGGATTCCGGCCCTATGCCTTCCGCCCGGAGGAGGTATTCGTGGGCTTTCCCGATCTCGCCCATGGTCCGTGCAGTTTCCCCGGCCCTGATGAGGGCCGTTGTCTCACCCATCGGATCTTTGAACAGGCGGTAGGCGATCGCGGCCCGTTCGAAATGCCGGATGGCTGCATGGAAATCAGCATTCCTGGCCTTATGCTGCCCTTGCTGCATCTCGGCTTCCGCTGCAGCACGACCGGGCCTGTCCTGACCAGGAAGCAGGAGCAGAAGGATGGCCAGGAGCACAATCAGCCCCGACCTCTTCGAATGAACGTGATGAGGCATAAGTCCTACGCTGTCCCTTTTTACCGCTGCAAGGCCGTAAAGTTACATACAGTATCTATGGGACATAAAAAACGGAAGGCTGGTTGCCCAGCCTTCCGTGAACAATATCGTTGTGACCATCAGTGTCCGGCCACGGAAACCTGGCGGGAGATGTGCATTTCTTCCCCGGATTTACCCTTCAGGAGGAGGTGAGCGACATAATGCCCTGCCGGAAGGGAGGCCAGGTCGAGCGAAAGCTCATGGGCTCCCGCTGTCAGCGTTGTGGACGGGGCCGTCAACAATACGCGACCCGTGAGGTCCATAATGCAATACCCCACTTCGGCATCGCTTAACAATTGTAATCCGATACGCGAGTGATTGTTGGCAGGATTGGGATAGGACTGACCCACCAAGCCCAAATCCTCGGAGACCATAAGGGCAGGATAGCTCAGCGAAGCATACATTTCTTTGGTGCCTCCCGAACCAATGAAATGGCTTCCATGCAGGCTGGTCAGGGGATCGATCTCTCCCTTGGATGCTGCGCGCACCGTAAAGAGGATATCGAACACCACCTCCCCATCCGTATAGGAACGGGGGAGGTCATCAACGCTCATCCATGCCAGTTGGATGTATCCTTCGGCGATCGAGAACACGGCTCCTTCCGGGAGGCCTTCAATCCCCTTGGCTGACAGACGTGATGCATCATATCCTATGCGCAGTCCGAACCCCCTGATGTCATTCATTCCTATGGCCTTGAAGGGAATGCGGACTAGGTCGCCGGGCTGGGCGGAAAGATATCCTTCGGCGCTCAGATATTGGACATCCCCGGGCTTTTTCTGAGGCTCGAATGCGCCATCCACGTCCCCACGTTTGGATCCTTCGGACTCATAATAAGTAGTATCACTTTCACTGGTATCTGTCGTGACAATAAAGGTGTCCAGTATCTGTGTGTTCAGAAATACCCATTCCTCCTCTACGGTCGCAATGGCGCCATGGTTATTGTTGCCGTTGCCGTTACCATTTCCCCCTGCATTGCTGTGATTGTGCGCCCAGAACTGTACTATGGCGACTTTGTCTGCCTGGGTCACCAACCCATCCTTGTTCATGTCAGCGGCCATGAGCTGAATGGGGCTGAGCACGATCTGGCTGTTGGGATTGAGATAATCCATGATGAGCGCGGCGTCAGCAAGGTCTATCCCGCCTTCGTCGGCTTGTACACTGATTTGAAGGGTGTAGACCCCGGGATAAAGCCCGCTGAAAAAATACAGCCCGGTACTGTCTGTGACTGTAGTGGCTACCGCGGTTCCACTGACCTGGTTGACCAATACCACCGTAGCCCCTCCAACAGGCCAGTTGTCGTGGTAATAAAGCCTGCCTTCAATGTTGCCTTGCTGACCTAAGGCTGCCATCGTGGTTAGAAGGAGCAGGAAAGCCATGATACAGGGAGTAAAATATCTGGTTCTCATAGGAATCTGGTTTAAGGCTTATGGCAACTATCCGGAGAATTGATTCCCTAATTTATAAAAGGTAACCCCCGGAATTGTCAATTTGCCTGTTCCTGCGGCAAAATTAAGTTATTAACAAGTGTGTATTTATAAACAGCAGAAAAACGGTATCTAATGTCCCGGTAACCCCAATGCAAGGTTACGTTTGCACTTCAAGGAGTATAAAGCAGGGAAGCCTTGCCGTTCGGGCGTTGTAATTGCCTGAATCGTGGTCTATCTTTGTACCGCTGCAAATTATACTAACAACATACCCTGTCATGAAGAAAATTTACGGAACCTTAACCTTCCTTGTACTGGTATTCCTGCTCCAAGGTTTCCCGATGCGTGGAAATGCACAGAATATCGATACCGCTTATGCGGTAGCCGATAGCGTATGCTCAGCCGATTCCTTTCTGCTGATCGCGAAGTTCAGTAGCCCGGTCGCTGTTGAGGCCACCTGGGATGGCCCTAACATCTCTGCTCCGCTGGTTTGGCAGGATACGGCCATTGTTGACACCCTAAAATGGGCCTACACCACGGGCACCACCAATGTTTACCAGTTCAATATCCAGTTGCGGGACGCATCTACCCTGGCGCTGTATCAAACCAAATATGTCAGCGTCTTCATCGGGGCCCGCCCGAACGGGGGTTTCGGCGTGGATTCCGTTTGCGTGGGCGACGTGACCAATTTCACAAACACATCTACCGCCTATGGGTCCGAGACCATGACCTATGCCTGGGACTTCGGGGACCTGTCCGGGACCTCCACCCTGGAGGATCCGACCTACACCTATGGGGCCCCCGGGAATTATCCGGTGCAGCTCGTGGTCACTTCTTCGTATGGTTGCACGGATACGGTGACCCATACCGCCTATGTTTTCCCATATCCCACGAACAGTTTCAATTCTCCTGATGGCTGCGAAGGCCAGGACATTACCCTGAGCCGCGATACCACAGGGCTCAACCTGCTGGGCTGGCGCTGGAAGTTCGGGGATGGCAGCTTCCACCTGGGCGATACGGCCGTTGCCTACCGCTACGCCACGGCAGATACCTTTTCGGTGACCCTCATTGATACGAACGTGCTGGGGTGCGTGGACTCAACTACCCAAACCCTCATCGTGCATCCCAAACCAGTGAGCGCCGTGAGCTTCCCCTTCGACACGGTTTGTGCCTATAATTCAATAACCTTCACACGCACCACTACCTCCGTGGATCCCATCCTCACCTGGTGGTGGAGGTTTACTTCGCGCAGCCCGCGTGAAGGCACCAATGCCCGCACCCAGACGTACACCGGACCGGGCCTCAAGACAGTGATCCTGATCGATACCACGATCTATGGATGTTCCGACACCGTTACGGATACCTTCTATGTTATGCCGCTTCCCGAGCCGGACTTCAGCTGGGATACGGTTTGTGCCGAACACCCCACTACCTTAACCTATACCGGCTCCAGCGACTCTCTGGTCACCGGCAGGGCCTGGATCTTCCCTGACGGGGACACGCTCATCGGGGGGACAAACGTCCAGCATACATTCGACACCGGCGGAATTTACCGGGTCGTGATGGTGGATACCACCATCAACGGCTGCTATGATTCTTCGGTGCAGTTTGTGGAGGTCTACCCTCAGCCCATCCCGCTCATTTTTGCTGACTCCGTATGCTTCGGTGATTCCACCACCCTATCCCGTATCCCGCTCCAGCTTCCTTTGCCCGTCAAGAATGGATTTCTCTCGGGCTGGTCATGGAAGGTGGAGGATTCCGTGTATCATGATACCTATCGTTTCAAGCACCGCTTCAGCGGCCCTGGGAAATTTGCAGTCACCCTCATCGACACGGTTGCCATCACCGGCTGCGTTGATTCCATTACCGATACGATCGTGGTGTGGCGCCTGCCTGAGCCTGCCTTTGCGCATGACACGGTTTGCTATGGCGATTCCACCACCCTCACCCATACCTCTCTGCACCTTGGACCTGTGAAGGCCATGGACGACAGCCTTATCCGGGGATGGACCTGGTTTGTGGAGGATTCGGTGTACCACAACGTCAACCCAGTCCGCCACCAGTTCCTTACACCAGGAGAGTACCGTGTCACGTTGATTGATACCACCCTATACGGTTGTCTGGATTCCATCAGCGACACCGTGCTGGTCCGGCCGCTGCCAACCCCTGATTTCGTATATGACTCCGCCTGCCTTACGCATCCGGTGACCATGGAAAGGAACGACACCACGGGAATGCTGCTTTCGGGCTGGACTTGGGTGCTCGACGATACCATCGCCTATTCGGGTCAACTGGTTCAGACCCATGTGTTCGCCAGTGCCGGGGTGCACAATATCCGCCTGGTAGATACGACGATATACGGCTGCGTGGCCTATACAGAAGAGTATACCGAGGTGTACGACCTCCCGGCCCCTTCATTCACCCATGATAGCGTATGTTTCGGGGACAGCACACTGCTGAGGACCGAAAGTGTGTTCGGATCGAAATACGACATCACGACAGGCTATACCTGGTTCATTGAAGACAGCGTTTATCACCGCACCCCTGCCGATGACCGCGAGTTGCTCCACCTGTTCTCGACCCCCGGGCTGCACATTGTGACCCTGGTCGATACCACCATATATGGATGTGTGGATTCCATTTCTGATACCGTGTTCGTATTTCCATGGCCGGCTCCGGGCTATACCGCCGACACGGCCTGCTTCATGGATCCTTCCACACTGGTCCACCTTGACACCGCCGCGGCCCCTTCGGCCAACTGGCGCTGGGTACTCGATGACACCCTGGTGTTCTTCGACCTCGATACCCTGGTATGGACCTTCGCGAACCCCGGCCTGCACAGCGTGCAGCTGATCGATACGAACATCTGGGGCTGTGTGGATTCCATCTCCGGCTTTGTGCTGGTGCACCCCCGGCCGGTAGTGTCCATGGGCATCACCGATCCCGATACGTTCTGTGTTGATGAGGCCGGGATCAGCCTCAATACCGGTGTACCGGCCGGCGGCAGCTATACCGGCAACGGGGTCAATACCTTCCTGCAGGCCTTCTTCCCGGGCCTGGCCGGGGCAGGGGACCATGTGATCACCTATACCTATACCGATCCCCTGACAGGATGTCCATGGAGCGATTCGGTTTACGTTCATGTGAACGCCCTGCCCTTCGTTACTATGGATCCCCTCACCCCGATATGCGCAGACTATGGGCCTCTGACCCTTTACGGGGGAAGCCCTTCCGGAGGCACCTACAGCGGGGCCTTTGTTAATTCAGGCGTCTTTGATACCGATTCTGCCGGAGCAGGGACTTATCGCATCATGTATTACTATACCGACCCGGTGACCGGTTGTGTAAACCGTGATTCCTCCGATCTGGTCGTCTACCCCTTGCCAGTGGTTACCCTGGCCCCTCAGGCCGACGTATGCGCCGATAATGGTTTGCTCGTCCTCAGCGGTGGAGCCCCGGCCCAGGGCACCTTTACCGGAGATTACGTGAATGCGGGCAGTTTCGATGTGGCATCCGCCGGCCCCGGAACCTACGACATATGGTAAGTCTATGAGGATACGCTGACCCTTTGCCGCGATAGTGCCATGCAGACCCTGACCGTGCATGCCAATCCGGTGGTGACCATCATCAAGGACGATACAATCTGTCTGGGAGAATCAGTGACCCTTCAGGCCACGGGTGCCCTGACCTATCTGTGGGGTGATGGGGAAACCACCGCTTCGATTGATGTAAGCCCGTCAACATCCATGACCTATCATGTGACGGGCACTGATGAACACGGGTGTACAGCTACCGACGATGCTCATGTGATGGTCCGCCCTCTGCCTATTCTCAGCGTTTCCGCCGATACAGGGATATGCGCCGGTGACTGCGCCAGCCTTATGGCTTATGGTACAGGCAGTTTCAGCTGGTCCTCAGGGAGCAGTTCGGCTTCGGCCAGCGTATGTCCAGGAGCTACAACTACCTATGTGG
>ERZ795054.2706-NODE-2706-length-14639-cov-9.987109_pt1 | contig 14639 bp, 10 predicted proteins | sample MGYA00375138_ERZ795054 | MGnify/ENA primary metagenome ERZ795054 (study PRJEB30183, sample SAMN05720215) | anaerobic digester metagenome | isolation source: active sludge of municipal wastewater-treating anaerobic digesters | place: USA | collected 2014-12-23 ...
GCCCGTCAGATCGTGCAAAACCATCTGCTTGACGAAGCCGCCGCGATCAAGGCGACCGAGCAGGCGCGCAAGGACAATATTCCATTCGTTACCTACCTGGTCGATAACAAACTGGTCCGCGATAAGGATATCGCCCGCATCGCCGCGCGCGGCTTCAATCAACCGCTGTTCGATATCGACGCCCTGGATCTTGATCCGACGGTCGTGCGTCTGGTTGACAGCAAGTTGATCCGCCAGCACCACGCCCTGCCTTTGTATAAACGGGGGCGCCGGTTGTTCGTGGGCGTCATTGATCCCACCAACCTGCGGGTACTGGAAGACATCAAGTTTCAGACCCGGCTGGATATCGAACCGATCGTGGTCAGCGAGACCCAGCTCAACAAAGCATTGGACAGCTCGCTTGAAGCGCCAGCAAGCAGCATGGTTGATGAAGAGGTAGGCGACCTCGACTTCAGCACCGAAACCGATGCGGCGGCGAAAATTGAAACCCTGACCCAGGGCGACGCCGAAGACGCTCCGATCGTGCGCTTTGTCAACCAGGTCATCATCCAGGCCATCAATCGTGGCGCTTCCGATATTCACTTTGAGCCTTACGAAAAAACCTATCGAGTCCGACTCCGGCAAGACGGCATGCTGGATGAAATTTACAAGCCGCCAGTCGCCATGGCGCCGCGTCTGGCCGCCCGGCTCAAGATCATGGCCCAGCTCGACATCGCTGAGCGCCGGGTACCGCAGGACGGGCGCATCAAGCTCTATCTCACCAAGCAACGGGCCATTGATTTTCGCGTCAACACCCTGCCCACGATGTGGGGCGAAAAAGTGGTCATGCGCCTGCTCGATCCCGCCAGCGCCCAGATGGGCATCGAAGCCCTGGGCTATGAAGATTATCAAAAGGAACTGTTTCTCAAAGCCATCCACAAACCGCAGGGCATGGTGCTGGTGACCGGCCCCACCGGCAGCGGCAAAACCGTCTCTCTGTATACAGCGCTCAACATTTTGAATACCGCCGAGGTCAATATCTCCACCGCCGAGGATCCGGTGGAAATCAACATGGCCGGCATCAACCAGGTCAATGTCAATCCCAAGGTCGGGATGACTTTCGCCAATGCCTTGCGCGCCTTCCTGCGCCAAGACCCGGACATCATCATGGTCGGCGAGATCCGCGACCTGGAGACCGCCGAAATCGCGATCAAGGCGGCCCAGACTGGTCACATGGTGCTGTCCACCCTGCACACCAACAGCGCGCCCCAAACGTTGACCCGGCTGATGAACATGGGCGTGGCGCCCTATAACATCGCCTCCAGCGTCACCCTGATCATCGCCCAGCGACTGGCGCGGCGGTTGTGCCCGCACTGCAAGGAAGAGATCAAGATTCCACCGGAACAACTCATGAGCATCGGCTTTCGCCAGGATGAGTTGTCTGAACTCACCATCTACAAGGCCGTCGGTTGCGACCAGTGCAACCATGGTTACAAGGGCCGGGTTGGCGTTTACGAGGTGCTGCCGGTTTCCGAAGAGATCGGCCGGATCATCATGGCCAACGGCAACGCGATCCAGATCGCTGATCAGGCGCGCAAGGAAGGCGTGAACGACCTGCGCCAGTCGGGCCTGAACAAGGTTCGCCTGGGGCTGACCAGTCTCGAAGAAATCAACCGAGTAACAACGGAATAACGGTCGTGGCTACCCAACCAAAACTGGCGAAAACCAAAAAGAAGGAAGAAGAACCCACGTTCAAGTGGGAAGGCACCGACAAGCGGGGCGTTCGGGTCAAGGGCGAACTGCGCGGGGCCAACCAGAACATGATCAAGGCTGAACTGCGCCGGCAGGGCATCCTGCCATTGCACGTCCGCAAAAAAGCCAAGCCCCTGTTTACCTTTGGCGACAATATCGTTCCCAAGGACATCATGCTGTTCTCCCGCCAACTCTGCACCATGCTCGGCTCCGGCATCGCCGTGGTGCAGGCGCTGGATATGGTCGGCCACAGCAATCGCAAGACCAAGGTCAAGGAACTGATCCTCAGCATCAAGGCCGATGTGGAAAGCGGCACGGCGCTCTCGAAGGCCTTTAGCAAGCATCATATTTATTTCAATGATCTGTACTGCAGCCTGGTGCATGCCGGCGAGGAAGCGGGCGTCCTGGAGGATCTGCTCGACAAGGTGGCGACCTATCTGGAAAAGACCGAGGCGCTGAAGGCCAAGGTCAAGAAGGCGCTGACTTATCCCGCCATCGTGCTGGTCTTCGCCTTTGTGGTCACCGCCATTCTGCTGATCTTCGTCATCCCGACCTTCGATGACTTGTTCAAGGGCTTCGGCGCTGAGCTGCCGGCCCTGACCCGGATGGTGATCGATATTTCTCAGGTGTTCCAGAAATACTGGTGGGCGATTATCGGCGGGCCGGTGGTGGCTATCGTCGGTTTCGTGGAAGCCCGCCGGCGCTCGCGGACCTTTTATCAGTGGCTGGATCGCATGGTTTTGAAACTACCGCTGATTGGCGATCTGGTCGCCACCTCAGCCAACGCCCGCTTTGCCCGCACCCTGTCCACGCTCTTCAACGGCGGCGTGCCGCTGGTGGACGCCATGCTCAGCGTGGCCGGCGCCACGGGTAATTACGTCTACGAAAAGGCGGTGCTGGACATGCGCGAAGCGGTATCCATCGGCCAGCAACTAAACTTCGCCATGCGCCAGAGCAGCCTGTTTCCGGACATGGTGGTGCAGATGGTGGCGATTGGTGAAGAAGCCGGTTCGCTCGGCGACATGCTGGCCAAGGTGGCGGATTTTTACGAGGCGGAGGTGGACCAAAAGGTGGATACGCTGACCACCATGATTGAGCCGCTGCTGATGGCCTTTCTGGCCGGCATCGTTGGTACGCTGGTAGTTTCTATGTACCTGCCGATCTTCAAGCTGGCGGCTGCGGTCTGACGGCAACCGCGAGATGACTCTCCTGGAACTGCTCGCCGGCTCGCCAGTGTTGTTTATCATTCTGGCCGTGCTGCTGAGCCTGATCGTCGGCAGCTTTCTCAACGTGGTGATTTACCGCCTGCCGCTGATGATGGAGCGGGAATGGCGGGCGCAGTGCGCGGAGTTGCTGGGTCAACCGGTTCAGGGCGACGGATCGCCCGCTCTGACGCTGTGGGGGCCGCGTTCGCAGTGCCCGCACTGTGGTCATCTGATTCAGGCGGTGGAGAACATCCCGCTGCTCAGCTATGCCCTGCAGCGCGGGCGGTGTGCGCACTGCGGCGCGGCCATCAGCCGCCAATATCCGCTGGTGGAAGCCTTGAGCGGCCTGCTGGCTGGCGTCGTCGCCTGGAAATTTGGCTTCGGCTGGCCCGCAGCGGCGGCGCTGGTCTTCACCTGGGTCCTGCTGGCGGCCAGCGCCATTGATTTTCGTCATCAACTGTTGCCGGATGATCTGGTGCTGCCGTTGCTGTGGCTGGGACTGTTCGCGGCGCTGTTTGGCTTGTTCGCCGACCTGCCCAGTGCGGTCATTGGCGCTATGGCCGGTTATCTGGCGCTCTGGTCGGTCTATCAGGGCTTCCGCCTGCTGACTGGCAAGGAAGGGATGGGCCATGGCGATTTCAAGCTGCTGGCGGCGCTCGGTGCGTGGACCGGCTGGCAATACCTGGTCACGATTGTCTTGCTGTCGTCGCTGGTGGGGGCGATTTTCGGTCTGGCGCTGATCCTGTTCCGGGGTCGGGACCGGCAGGTCCCGATGCCATTCGGCCCCTTTCTCGCTGCGGCCGGCTGGATTGCGCTGCTGTGGGGCGAGACGATCAACCGCACCTATCTGAACTGGCTAGGGCTATAACGGTGCTGGTCATTGGCTTGACGGGTGGCATCGGCAGCGGCAAAACCGCGGTCAGCGACCGTTTTGCGCACCTTGGCGCACCAGTCATTGACACCGACCGGCTCGCTCGTGAACTGGTCGAACCGGGCCAGCCGGCGCTGGCAGAGATCATGACCGAATTCGGGCTGGAGTGCCTGGATGACGGGGGTCGGTTGCATCGCAGCCGGTTGCGCGAACGAGTGTTCGCCGATCCGGCGGGTCGGCGGCGGCTGGAAGCCATCCTGCATCCCCGGATTCGCGCCCTGGCGCGGGAACGGATCGCGCGCCTGACCGCTCCCTACTGTCTATTGGTCATTCCACTGCTGGCGGAAACCGGGATGACTGATCTGGTGGACCGGGTGCTGGTGGTGGACGTGCCGGAAGAAGTGCAGATTCGCCGGGTCATGGCGCGGGACGGGGTTACGGAAGCGCACGCCCGCCGCATCCTGGCCGCCCAGGCCGACCGGAGTCAGCGGCTGGCGCTGGCGAACGAGATCGTGGAAAACGCCGGCGATCTGGCGGCGCTGGATCATCAGATCGCCGGGTTGCATCAGCATTATCTGACCCTGGCCGCCACCCAGGCTGGTTGAGCGGCGGCCCGGCGAGCCGCGCCCGCACATTGGCCCCACTCCCCGACGATGACTGCGTCCGCGAGGACTATCGTGCCCCAGACTATTTGCTACGAACAGCCGCTCAACGAACGCGCCCGCTCTTTGTTGCGCCTCGAATTTTTGTTTCATCAGGTTCAGCATAGCCTCGCTGGGCCTTCGACCTGGGACAGCCGCACGGCGTTGCAAGGCCTGTTTGACATTCTGGCGCTGACCGGACGCAATGAGTTCAAGGGCGACCTGCTCAAGGAACTGGAGCGCCACGCCGCCGCCTTGAACCGGCTGCGGCTGAACCCTGGTGTACAGGTGGATACGCTGGATCGGGTGCTGGCGGAGATCGGCGCGGTCATTGGCCAGGTTCATCGGCTGGACAGTTCGGCTTTGGAGGTCGTGCGGCAAACCGATTTTTTAAGCGCCATTCATAAGCGGAGTCAGGCGCCCGGTGGTACTTGCCGGTTTGATCTGCCCGCGCTCCATTTCTGGTTGCAGCACGATCCTGAGGTTCGCGCCCAGCATTTGCAAGAATGGCTAGAGCCCTTTACGCCCTTGCAGGATGCCGTTACGCTGATTCTGCGACTGATCCGCGACAGCGCCATCCCACAGCCGGAAATAGCCTACCGGGGCTTTTTTCAACGGAGTCTCGACAGTAACGCGCCTTCGCAGATCATCCGGGTGTTTCTGCCACGCGCTGTGGCCCTGTTCCCGGAAATCAGCGGCGGCCGGCATCGCTTCACCATTCGCTTTCTGGAGCAGCCGGACCCCAATCGCCGGGCGGTTCAGAGTACGGCTGACGTTCCGCTGCAACTGGCCTGCTGCGCGATTTGAGCGCACTCCCGGCGCAGCCGCGCGATGATCGGTGCATCGGCGGCAGGAAAGGCGAAGTTGGCCAGTTCGGCCGGTGACGCCCACCGCAGCGGTTGACCTTCCCGCCCGTGCAGCTCGCCGCGCCAGGCAGTTACCCGCCAGACATCCAGAAGTACGGTTTTATCGGGATAGGCATGGCGAACCTGCAACCACGGTTCGGCGGCCTGGACGGTGATCCCCAGTTCTTCGTGCAATTCACGCTGGAGCGCCGTTGCCACCGTTTCAGCCGCTTCCACCTTGCCGCCGGGAAATTCCCACCGCCCGCCCTGATGCACATGGTCGGGCCGGCGGGCGATCAGGATCGCGCCGGATGCATCCGCGACGATGCCCACCGCTACATGGACCGTTCCGCTCACGTCCGATACTCGGCGTTGATGCGCACGTAATCGAAGGACAGGTCCGTGGTCCAGATCCGCGCGGCCGCCGCGCCCCGGCCCAGCTCAACCCGAATCGTGATTTCGGGCCGCGCCATCACCTGCTGACCCTGCTCTTCGGTGTAATCCAGCGCACGACCGCCATTTTGGACGATGCAGACTTCGTCCAGATGGAGCGCCACCCGGTCAATTTCCAAATCCGCCAGCCCGGCCCGACCCACTGCCGCCAGAATCCGACCCCAGTTGGGATCGGACGCGAAAAATGCGGTTTTGACCAGCGGCGAATGGGCGATGGTATAGGCAACCTGCCGGCATTCAGCGGGGTCGCGGCCCCCTTCGATCTGCACGGTGATGAACTTGGTCGCGCCTTCGCCATCGCGGATGATGGCCTGCGCCAGATCGCTGCACACCTCGCGCACGGCGCCGGCAAACCGCGCGTAATCCTCACCCTGCGCTGGCACGTTGGCTCCGGACTGACCCGTCGCCAGCAACAGGCAGGAGTCATTGGTGGAGGTATCACCGTCCACAGTGATCGCGTTGAAGGAATCGGCGACTGCCTCCGTCAGTACGGACTGCAACACAGGTTCATCCACGGCGGCGTCGGTAGCGATGAACGCCAGCAAGGTCGCCATGTCCGGGCGAATCATACCGGCGCCCTTGGCAATACCGGTTACCGTCACCTCCCGATCAGCGAGATGCAGCCGCCGCGACGCCCATTTGGGCCGGGTGTCGGTGGTCATGATACCGTGGGCCGCTTCGGTCCAGCCGTCCGCCCGCAGTGCCGCCAGCGCCGCCGGCAATCCGGCCACGAGGCGAAACAGCGGCAACGGCTCGCCGATGACGCCGGTGGAAAAGGGCAATACTTCTTCCGTTCGGCAACCGACCCGTTCCGCCAACGATCGGCAGCTCGCTTCGGCGTCCACCAACCCGTGCCGACCGGTGCCGGCGTTGGCGTTGCCGGTGTTGATCACCAGGTAGCGGGGGCTGGCGGCGGCCAGATGCGTTCGCGCCACGATCACCGGCGCGGCGCAAAAGGCGTTACGGGTAAACACAGCGGCGGCCCGGGTTCCCGCCGCCGCTTCGATCACCACCAGATCGCGGCGGTTGGGATACTTGATGCCGGCGCACGTTGTTCCGAGACGAATACCGGCAACCTTGAGAGATTCCATGATTGACTCTGCTTGATTTTGATGAAAAAACGATAGCAAACCTGACCAAAAAGTTAAACTGTTTTAGTACAGGGCTGGACTGCTGAACGGCTGCCGCAGAGTCATTTTATATGGCCCGGCGAGTGATGACCCGAACGGGCGTCAACGCGCTATTGGCGCCGATCAAACAGGAGGACAGACGTTTGCTCATTAGACCGATGCTCGAAGAAACGGCGCGCCAACGCCCGGAGCGGACAGCGATCATCGCCGGCGACGTGGCGATCTCCTACGGGCAACTAGCGGATCAGGTTGCGCGGTGTGCGGCGGGGTTGTTGGAGCTCGGTCTCGCGGCCGGCGACCGGGTCGCCGTGCTGTTGCCCAACACGATGGAGTTTGCCACGACCCTGCTGGCCGCCCACTATGCCGGGTTGATCGCCGTGCCGTTATTTGCCGATTATCCACCGGCGGAACAGCGCGATATTCTGACGCAGACGGCCGCCCGCGTCTTGATCGCTTCCCCATCCCTGCTGCCATTGGTCCCGGATGAATCCATCCCGGCGCTGACTCGGGTCATTCTGACCGGAGTAGAAGCGCCGGGATGCCTGACTTACGAAGCCCTCCTCGAATCGCCGCCGCTGGGCGCATCGGTTGATCAGGACGCCAACGGCGATCCCATCGCGATCATTGTCTATACCTCCGGCTCGACCGGACGTCCCAAGGGGGTGGCCCATACCCAGACCCGTCTCGTCAATCGGGCCGATCTGTTCATCCAGACGCTGGGGATTACCGGATCTGACCGGACCCTGTCGGCGCAACACCTGGGACGTCCCCTCTTTTTGGTCGCCAATCTCCTGGCGATGTTACGCGTCGGCGGTTGCCTCACGCTGGTTGATCCGCCCGCGCCCGACCGGTTCTGGAAATGCTACGGAGAGCTCCAGCCCACCTATTACCTGGCGCCGCCTGGCTACAGCTATCAGCTCATGGACCGCCCCGGCGCGGTGCAGATCAATCACTCCCGCCTGCGCTTCTGGATCAACGTCGGCGACCGGCCCAGCGCAGAACTCCGCCAGCGCGTGACCGCGATCACCGGCCGCCCTTTCCTCAACATGTTCGGGATGACGGAGAGCGGATTTCTGGCCATCACTTCGCCCACCAAGCCGACCAAGACCGACGCCATCGGCAAACCCATGGCGGGTGTCGAGTTCCAGCTCGTGGCTCCAGATGGCCAGGAGGTAGCGCCCGGCGAAGCGGGACGCCTGCGGATTCGCACCCCGAACCTGATGGTCGGTTACTGGAACAATACGCTGTTGACGCACCGGACCATCGGTTCGGGCTGGCTCGAAACCCAGGATCTGCTGCGGATCGATGAAGACGGCGACTATGGTTTCGTGGGCCGGCGCAGCGACATCATCGTGCGGAACGGCGCGAATGTCGCCACAGCCCTGGTCGTCGAGTCCTTGCTCACCCATCCGGCCATCGCTGAGGCGATCCTGGTCGGCATGCCGGACCGCTGCGACGGTCAGTTGCCCATGGCGTTCTATCGTCTGCGGGCGGCCGCCAGCGATCCTGGCGGCGCGGCCCTGCATGCCTGGGTCGCGGCTGCGGTGGATGCCTGGTCCATCCCGGCGGGCTTTTACCCGATCGACCACTGGCCGTTGACCCCGAATGGCAAGATCGACCGCAACCGCCTGATCGACATGGCCGCGGGTCTGGCTGCGGTCGCGCGCTAAGCGACCGTCTGGCCCGGCTCCGGCTCCGGCAGCCAGAACGAGGCGATAAAGCTGATCAGATAAACGGTCAGGGCGACCCCGCCCGCGGTATAGGCAACCCTGGCGGCATAGGTCGCCTCCAGCGGGAGCCAATAGGCAATCCACTGGGTGAGTGCGGCGAAACAGGTGCCGATCATGCGCCCGCCGAGATTGGCCGCAAAACTCTCGCCGGTGCCGCGCAGGTGCAACGGATAGGCTTGCGGCAGGTAGTTTCCCCAGAAGCTGAACTGGGCCACGGTCAGGAAGCCGGCCAGAAAGATACCGTATTCCAGCGCGTGCAGACGGGTCACGCCTGCCCAGCCGAAGATCAGCGGCATGAGCACCAGGCCGGGGGCCAGAAACAGGCGCAGCAACCGCTGCCGGCTGGCGATCGCCAGCACCAGCACCGCGATGGCGAGCCGCCCCCAGAGTCCGCCAATCTCCTGAATCTTGGTGACGCGGGCGGCGCTGGCCTGCTCGATGGGGCCGGCGATGCGCCGTTGTTCCGCCGCCAGCGCGGCCTGAATTTCGGCCTCGCTCTTGCCCGCCGACTGCCACTGGGTGATCAACTCGGTTTGCCGGGCCTCGGGTAATCTGGCGGCCAGCGCCGCGGCGACCTCGGCCTTCACCTCCGGCAGGCCGGGGACGATTTGCGGAACCTGCTGGATGGCCCCGAAGGCGGCGGCAAAGCTGCACGTGATCATCAGGGTCGTGAGGAGGGTCGTCCGCCGCAGGCAGGGCGAAAACAGCGCGATGAGGCTCGGCCGCTGCAGAGTGCCGGCTTCCCGTCGCTGCCGCCAGGCCGGGGATTCAGGGAGCAGGGGACGGATCAGGAGCAGCGGGATGGCCGGAATCAGCCCGGACATCAGGGTATAACGCCACTCGGCATGGGGATTGTCGATCTGCCCGAGAAAACTGAGGAATTCAGGGATCTGGATGGCCGGCAACGCCAAGGCGGGCAGTTGAATCCCGAAAAACAGCGGGGCCGGCTGGTGGATAACCCAGGCCGCCAGGATGCCATTGACCAGGGCGACCATCAGTCCCCCAACCGAGGAGAACGCTTGCGTGAATCCCAGAACGCCCTCCCGCTGGCGATGATTCGGGAACAGCTCGGCCAGCCAGGCCACCGCCGCCACAAACTCGACGCAGACGCCGACAAAGACCAGTACCCGGCATGTCAGCAGCATGGGCAAACTGGTCGAGAAGCCAGCGGCAAACGCAGCGCCGGCATACAGCAGGATGCTCCAGGTCAGAACGCGCCGCCGACCGAGCCGATCCGTGAGATAACCGCCTGCCAGGCCGAACAGTCCGCCAACCAGGGCTGGTACATAGAACAGTAGACTGAACCACAGGGTGAATTCCGGCGAACCGGGGCGGAATCCGCCAAGTTCGATCAGGGCCGGCCGCACGATCAGCGGCAGCATCAGCAATTCGTAGATGTCGAACGCAAAACCGATGGCGGCGATGGCGCAAACCAGCCACTGGGTCGGCGTCAGGCGGGGCGATGCCGGGTGATTGCTGGACACCGTTATCCACCTCGCCTGGCTGACTCCGGGCGCAAATCACTTGACTGGTGGGGTCAGCATGGCGCTACGAATCGCTGTCGCCTGGGCGTATACGGAGTCGCGGGCCTGGCGCAACGCCTCAGGAGTTTTGTCCCCGGCGGTGCGGCGGGCGATGATTTCCTTGATCAAGGCCATTTTTTTAACCGGCTTGCCCTCGACCTGCAGGGTCTCATCTGCACGGCCCGCGGCCTCAAACAGGCTGACCAGGGTCTGCATCCATTCGGTGATGCCGATATCGGGTTTGGCCACGGCCTTCAACATCTGGCTCTCGCCCGGCAGTTTGCTGCGGTAGAACTGCCCCATCAGATAACCGGTCTGGATGGTCGCCCCATACAACGAATCAATGAGATATTCGGCGCTTTTCGGATGCGCCATCAAAGGCGGGATATCCTTCAGGTAATCCGCCGCCAGTTGATCGATCAATGATTTGATGTCCACCGATTCGGGGGCGGCGGCGGCCTTTTTCAGCGTAGTGAAAAAGTTGCCGCTCAGATCGGCGTAGGAGCGGAGATTGAGTTTGTCGTTAATCGCTTCAATCGTCTGCACCGATTCAGCGACGGCCTGTTTTTGCAGGAACGTGGCTGCATACAGGGCATCAACCAGTTTCACGCCGGCGTAAAAACGCAAACCTGGCTCGTCAAGCTGGTTGACCAGATCGTTGGGCGCCAGCAGCGAAGGTTGCCAGGTCAACCCCTGTTCCTGAAGGCGCCGCAGCAAATCAAATCGGTTGTGAATCTTGTCTTTCACCAGCAGGCGCTCGACCTCGGCGGCGATCTGTTCAAGCGGTTTGACCGGGGTCTGCGCCGGGGGATTATCAGCGGCATGGGCGCAGACGATCAGCAGCAGTAATGACAGCGGCCACAGGAAAAATTTTTTCATGGCGAACTCCAGAGGGAAATGGATGAAGATCAACATCGTACCTTATGACGACCGGTGCCAGTAACGCCGGCCCAGGCGCTGCTGGATGGCGCTGATGCCTGACAGGGCCAGCGGCAGCAGACGCATGCCCAAGGCCAGATAAAGCAGCAGGGTCAGCAGCAGAATAGCCGCCAGATTAAACCAGTAGGTGGATATCCGGTGATTGCCGAGCTGTTTATCACCGGCAAGAAAGTGTGCTCCGCCCCAGGACGACTCCGGCATTCGATAAACCGGCAGGGTTCTGCGATACAACCCCTCGACCCCCTCGCCCACCGGCTCCAGTTCCTGCAGATTCAGCACCTGGCGCTGAATCGCCTGGTTGGTGAAGGTTTTCTGCAGTGACTCCAGTTCGGCGCGCCCCAGTTCCCGTTCGAGCCGCACGAGAATGGCGCCCCGCTCGTCTGCGGCGGCGCGCCGTTGCGCAAAAATCGCCTGGCGGACCGTGGTCAGATAGTGATCGAGACGCGCCGCCGTGGCCGGATTGAACTGCTGGATATCGAGATCAGCCGGGCCAAGTCCCGCCGCCAGTCCCGTTTGTTGTTCCAGCCGGGCCAGCTCGCGGGCGAGTATCCTCAGCCGGGCGCGCTGCTGATCCGCCGGAACGCCCTGGTCGCGCAACAGCGTGATCGACTGGACCCGACTCTTGAGTTCGGGGAGGTAAGAGTCGAGATCGTCTTCCGCCAGACGGACCCGTGCGTCCACCTCCACCAGATGCCGCATATACGGATTGTTGCGGTATTGCTCGACCACCAGCGCCTCATAGCCCCAGCGGGACGGCAGCAGATTGGCGTAACCGGGTACCTCGCGCCGGCTGGACCAGGTCGGGATCAAATCGTCGTAAGTGATAATGACCCCGCTGAGCAGCATCTGCGGGACGAGCAGCAAGGGAATGAGGATGTAGATGGCGACCGCTGAACGCAAGGCCGCGGAAATATTCAGGCCCAGTACGCTGGCGGCGAAGGCGCAGGCGAACAGGATCAACCAGCTCTGCAGAAACAGCGCCGGGATCTCCAGCAGGGGGATCGCTACGCTCAGAAACAGCGCCATCTGCAGACCGGTCGCCAGCGCCAGATACAGCACCTTGGAATGGATATAGCTCCACCAGCTCAGATGCAGAAAACGCTCGCGCTGCAGAATCCGGGCGTCGCGGCAAATCTCCTCCGCGCTGATGCTGAGACCCAGAAACAGGGCCACCACCACGCTCATGAACAGGAAAGTCGGGAGGTTGTGGTTATCGTGGAAACTGTAGGGCGCGTCCACCGGCCCGCGCGCGAGCAGGCTCAGCACCAGACCCAGCAGCGGCGGCTCCAGCAGGGCGATCGCCAGGTAGGTCTTGTTAGCCAGCCGGGCGCGCAGATCGCGGGAGAAAAAGAGCCGCAACTGACCCCAGGACGTGGGGGTATGCAAAGCGGGTTCGGGCAGCGGGAGTTCCGCCGGCGGCAGGCGCGGGGCCGGACGCTCCGCTTCATACTCCCGGCGCCACTGGCTCCAGGTCTGCGGAGGCGTCTTGCGCTCGTCAGTGGGATTGCCCGCCGCATCGAGCAGGCGCGCTTCGATGATGTCGAACAATTGTTCCGGATTCAGACTGCCGCAGACCGGACATACGGCCTCCTGGGCGCCGGCCCAGCCACCACGGGAACGGAAATAAGCCACTGCCTCCAGGGGTGAGCCGGAGAAAATCAGCCAACCGCCCTGGTCCAGCACCCAGAGTGCGTCAAACAGACGGAAAATCTTTGACGACGGCTGATGGATGACGACAAAAACCAGTCTGCCGTGGGCGGTCTGCTGTTTGAGCAGGCTCATGACCAGCTCGGAGTCAGCCGAAGAGAGGCCGGACGTCGGCTCATCGACGAACAGGACGGTGGGTTCGCGGATCAGCTCGAGCGCGATGTTCAGGCGCTTGCGCTGGCCGCCGCTGATGCTCTTGTCGAGGGGCGAACCCACCTTGAGGCCGGCGATACTCGCCTGGCCGAGTTCGCTCAACAGGCCGTGCACTCGCCGGATGATGTCCGCTTCGGGAAGATGCGCGAGGCATAGTCGGGCGGCATAGTAGAGGTTGTCGAACACCGTCAGGTCTTCGAACAGCAAATCGTCCTGTGGAACAAAACCGAAGACGCCCCGAGTCACCCCCGGCTCGGCCTGCACATCGCGCCCGTTGAGCCACAGTTGGCCCGAGGCCGGCGAAATCGCGCCGCTCAGGAGGCTCAGCAGCGTGGATTTCCCGGCTCCGCTGCCCCCCATGATCGCGACCAGCCGGCCATCGCGTTCCTGGAACGAAAGATCGTGCAGACCGTTCGCGCTGCCGGGAAAACAGAATTCCAGCCGTTCCCCGCTGAGGACGACGCGCGGGGCCGCCGGCGCCGCGCCGGTGAACGCGGCGACAATCTGGACATAATGCAGCTCATTACCCCACTGATCGCGCAACACGTGACCGGGACGCAGTGGATGGCAGCTACCGGGATGCAGGATGCGTCCCTCCAGATAGATCGGCTCGGCGCCGACCGGCGCGATCAGCAGGAATCCGGCGTCGGCCAGGCGCAGCGCCGCCAGCGGCGCCCGAAACGACTCATCGGTTCCGCCGCCCAGCCGACGGCAGTGGTTGCTCAACCGGGTGCACGCCAGCGGATCGGCGATGAAGCACAGCACCTCCTCCAGGCTGGACAGCGGGACACCCAGGGTATGGCCGATCAGGAGCGCAATCCGCCGTGGTCGTTCGTCCGCCGGCAGATTGGCGGCCAATTCCAGGAAACGCAGCAGGGCCGCCTGGCGCTCGTAGCCGTGCAGCAGGGTTTTCAAGCGTTCCGTCATGCGGGCGGCCTGCTCCAGAATCACCGTCTCCCCGGTTGCAGCGTGCAGTTCGCTGAGTTCGTCAAAGATGCCGATGTAGATATCAACATCGACCAGGCCGACCGACTCGTGGAGATAGGCAAACACCCGCTGCCGGGCCACGCCCCGCGCCGCATCTTTCAGCCCTGCGGCCTGCAAGGCGAAGAGATGCAACACTGCATTGAGCAGGCGTTCTTCGATCACAATGATTTTTGTGCTTTTTCGTGCTTTTTCGTGGCTTTCGTGGACCCGGTTCTTTGCCGGTCAATCCAGTTGACCATGACAATGCTTGTACTTCTTGCCGGAGCCGCAGGGGCAGGGTTCGTTGCGCCCGATCTTGCGGCCTTCACGCACAAAAGGAACGTGGGGCGTTTCTTCCGGTGGCTGGCGCGGTTCGCCCCCTTCCTCTTCGGCTTGGCCTTCGGCCAGCGCCGGCGCTTCGGCGTGGACGAAGTGCAACGCGGCGGGCGCGGGCCGACGCGGCTCGGGGATTGGCGCGGGTTCGGTCTGGAATTGCGCCCGGACCAGGAAGCCGACCGCTTCCTGATGGATGCGCTGTACCAGCGCCTGGAACATCTCGAACGCTTCGCGCTTGTATTCCTGCTTGGGATTCTTCTGGGCGTAGCCGCGTAGATGAATGCCCTGGCGCAGATAGTCCATCGCCGCCAGATGCTCGCGCCAGTGGGTGTCGAGCACTTGCAGCAGCACCGCCTTCTCGAACTGCCGCATCCACGGGGTGCCCACCTGGGCTTCCTTGGCGGCGTAG
>ERZ795054.2715-NODE-2715-length-14616-cov-3.849186_pt1 | contig 14616 bp, 13 predicted proteins | sample MGYA00375138_ERZ795054 | MGnify/ENA primary metagenome ERZ795054 (study PRJEB30183, sample SAMN05720215) | anaerobic digester metagenome | isolation source: active sludge of municipal wastewater-treating anaerobic digesters | place: USA | collected 2014-12-23 ...
ATTCAAAACGTTCTTCAACAGCTGGTGGACCCCCGCATCCACGTCTCTCCGGAATTTTAACCGGCCGACGGCGCCTTTCCCTCCTCCATCAGCGGCAGGACCGTCCGCACGACGGTCCCTTTCCCCCTCTCGCTCTCCATCGACAACCGGCCGCCGTGGCTCCGGATGATCTCCTGGGCGATCACCAAACCCAGGCCTGTGCCGTCCTCCTTGGTCGAATGGAACCCTCCCAAAATCTTTTGAATCCTCTCCTCGGAAATGCCGGGGCCGTTGTCGCAGAACTCGATGACGCATTCCCCCTTCTCCCGGCGAAGCGCCACCGTCACCCGCCGGACCTTCTGCCCTTCCAGCGCCTCGACGGCATTCTTGGCGATGTTGAAATACACCTGCTGAAGGCTGTCCTTGTTGCCGAAAACACGCAGATCGCCGTCCCCCGGAAAAGCCGTTTCGAACCGGACGCCCTTTGATTTGGGGTGGAACTGGATCACGGTGACGATCGTCTCCAGGAGCCCCGCCGGACGGATCTCGCTTTTTTCCTCCTCCCCCGGTTTCACAAAATGGAGCATCCGCTGTATCAGCTTGGAGATGCGGTCGGCCTCGCCGACGATGATCTCGAAATCCTTCCGGGCCTCCGCGTCGAGATTCTCGTTCTGTCGATGGATCTCGACGAAACTGCTGATGGAAGAGAGGGGGCCGTGGATATCGTGGGCGATCTTGGTCACCATGGCGCCGATCTGCGACGTGGCCTCCAAATGCCCCATCCGCTGCACCAACTGTTCTTTCTCCCTCTGTTCATCGGCGACGCGTTTCTGCACATTTCGATAAATGATGTCGTAGTAAAGGGCCGAGACGATGAGAAACCCGACGGTCGTCACCATCACCAGGAGCGTGGCGAACCAACTGCCGTACACCAGTTCCGGAGAAACCGTCCGATACGGGATCCGCCCCGAAAACTGCGCCAGGAGGACCGCCACGTACGTCAGGATGGTCGCCGGTAAAATCCACCGGTGGCGCAATTCGCTGACGCTTCCGAGGATGATGATGCAGGAAAAAACGAACACGAAGGGGGACAGGATGCCGCCGGTGTAAAAAACGGCGACCCCGAGAAGGAAAACGTTGAGGTAACTCATCCACAAGGGGACCCAGGACTTCAACCGGGGATAGAAAACATACAGGATCAGGTGGAGGACCGCCGACACCACCGCCACGATCCCGAACCGCCGGTCGAACGGCCACCGGGGAAGGAACACCAGCAGGGAGGCGGAGGCCGTCAGAAGCACATTGAAGAGGATGTGGTTCCGCATGATCTGCGGAAACGGGACCTGGAATTGATTTGCGATGGGCGACGGTTTTGACGGCGAGTCGGGCTCTGTCAACTTTTACCCTTTTGAATCCTGTTTTTTCGTGTATTTGACCGCCAACAAATACAGCGAAAGTCCCGCCGGAGGAGCATAGAGGTAGAAATTCACGTCTTCCACGGGGATCCCCCAGAACTTGATCCCCATGATGGGATTGTAGATCCACCAATCGTATTTGAACGCGAAATAGTCCCAGATCAACCCCACGAGGAACATGAACCCCGTGATGAGCGCCATCGCCCGGGGGTTCACGTACCGCCAGACGGCCTCGCACAGAACGATGGCCAGGCCGTTATAGACGATAAAATGGCTGTAGAGGTAGTAGGGCTTTTCGTCGCGATAGAGGAACGCCAGGACGGCGAAGACCAGCGTGCCGGAATAGAGATAGAGGCGGTAGGACCAGGGGGATTTCAAGGTCTGCGGGCGGGCGCGGTCGATGACGTTATAAAAACCGATCATGAACAGCATCACCATGGGGTAAAAAAGCATCTCCTCCAGGGGAAGGTTCGGCAAGAGCCAGATGCCGATGAGCCATTTGCGCGGGAAGATCCACCACTGCTGGGCGGAGAGGGTAATGCTCCAGGCCCACCCGATCAGCGTCACGAGGGCAAAGCCGAGGAAGACCGCCTTCGCGTTGGCGCCCCTGAAAAGCCACCGCCACAACACCAGCAGCGGCAGGATGAAAACCCCGACCAGGACCTGAAGATAGCGGGGCCGCGGCGTATCGGCGGCCGTCGTGGGATCTCGACGATAGTCGCGGCGTTCCGGCATGGCGGGACTTACCCCTCAGGGAAGATCGGTCCGGGTGTGGCGTCCTTCAAAAGCCCCCTGCCAATAGCGGACGAACGTCGGACCCAGCAGCATCAGCAGGCAATAGCCCATCAGCGCCTCGTAGGGCATGTTGAAAAACGGGATGGTTCCCCAGTTCCACTGCAACACGTCGTAATTGTAATCCCAAACGCCCGACTTGAGCCCGACGGTTTCCAGCGGAAGCCCCACCAAAGCGGCCCCCAAGACGTCGAAGAGAAATATCTTTTTGTCGTAGGGGTCGATGGCGGTTTTTTTCAATATCCAGCAATACAGTTTCTCGGAAACAAAAACGACCAGCGTGAACATCACGCCCCAGCCCAGGACCACGGACAACGGCACGTCCTTGTAAATGGTGAGGCGGAAATGATAGGTCCAGAGGGGCTCGGTGGAAAATTCGATGAACGCCCCGATCATGGCGCCGGCCACCATGTCCCCGAAAACGTTTTTCTTCGCAAAACGGCGAAAGAGATACCAAATGACCGGAAGCTGAAGATAGGACCATATTTCCCATACGATCAGTTTCATGAATTTTTCCTCCCTTCAATCTTGTGTTTCACAAACAGCATAAAAACGATGACGAAGAGCCCCGGGAACCAGTAATAGAGGAGGGGTTCCTCGAGGGGGACGCCGAAGACCTTCGGGCCCCAAATGCGGGCCTCGTTGTAGACCCAGTGGCCGCGTTTGAGGCTGTAATGCTCGGCGAAAAGCATGAAGGTCTCAAAACAGAGGATGGTCGCCAGGGCGGCCCGGCCGTTGAGCTCTTTGCGCGCCACGGAGTAAAAAGGCTTGAAGAGGAACAGGAAGGGCAGGAGGAGGAGCGAGAACGCCGGCCACCAGGCGCCGCGGCGGTAGGTGGGGAACTCCTCCTTCTTTTTCCCCTCCGGCGGCAGGGGTTGTATGTGTTCAGGCATGGGGGACCCTCCTGAAAAACCGCCGGTCCAGCAGATCGAAGGCCAGGTAAAGCAGCATGATGACGCCGCAGGCGCCGAGCCAGAAGAAGAATTCCTCCACGGGGGCCCCGAAGAGCGTCCAGCCGATCAACGGGTCCCACGCCTCGGAAAAGTTCCACACGTCGGCCCAGAGATAGACGTATTCCACCACCAAGGAGGTCGGAAGGCAAAGGCCGAGGAACGTGATCCAGAAGGCTTTCCGGGTGGATTTTTCCAGGAACGGCCAAATCGCCGGCATCAAGACAAAGGACGGCACCCAGAACCCGAAAAAATAGAGGAGGAAATAGCGCGGCACGTTAGAGAAGGGCTTTTATTTCGGAAAGGAAGGTCTTGGGATTGACGGGTTTGGCCATGAAGAAATCCACCCCCGACTTCTTGATGGCGGCGATCTCCTCCGGATCCTTGGCGGCGGTGAGCGCCACGATCTTGGTGGTGCTCAGAGTGGCGTCGGCCCGCACGAGGCGGACGATCTCCCGGCCGTCGGTCTCGCCCAGATAAATATCCAAAACGACGAGTTCCGGCCGGAACACCTGCATGAGGAAACCCGCCTTGAACCCGACCTGGGTGGTTTGCACCTCCAGGAACGGGTCCTTCTCCAGCAGACGCTTGATGAGGCGGAGTTCGACGGCGTTGTCCTCCACCACCAGGATTTTCTTCCGCCGGGTGTGTTCGGGGGTGTAGGGCAGGCCGTTGTCCTTGGCGAATTTCTCCAAATCAGCCGGGGCGATGCGGAAATGCCCGCCGGGAGTGGAATACGCGTTCAACTTTTTCTGCAGGGCGGCGCGGAAAATCGTGGAGTGGCTCACATGGCACAGCCGGGCGGCCTCCGCCGTTGTGTAATATTTCTCAAATTGCTTTTTGGAATCCATATCCCCATCTCCCTCTATTTACAGTCTATTGACAAAATAGATCAACCGTGTTAAGTTTACCATAATTCCGCGACAACACGACAGATTCGCTCCATTCCATCGGTTTCTGGAGGGTCTCCATGAGAAAACGTTCGTCCATCCTTTTCTGTCTTCTTTTTTTCCTCGCCTCCCTGCCCCGCATGGCCCGCGCCGCCGGATACGAATTCGAAGGGATCGGCGCAAGGCAGGTCGGGCGGGCGGGCGCGGCCGTGGCCGACGTGTCCGATTGGACGGCCATTTATTGGAACCCGGCGGGCATGGCCGCCCCCCGACTCGACGGCGAAACGAACGCGGGACAGGTGGGGTTCGAAGCCTTCGGCGGGTATGCCCGCACGAAAGACGGCAACTCCCTCTCGCGCCTGGCCGGCCCCCTGTTCAACGAAAAACATATGGCGTCCTCCTTCATCCTCGGCGCGTTCGGCGTCCGGGTCCCCCTTGAATCCGGATGGGTCCTGGGAACGGGCGTCTACACCCCCCTCATCCAGGGAGCCGACTTCAACGACACCGCCAACGGAATGACGCTCGATTATTTCGCGCAGGCCGGCATCGCCGTGGTCAATTTCTCCGTGGCCCGGGTCCTCTGGAACGACGTCACCCTGGGGGCCGGGGTGAACGCGGTGTACGCGCAGATGCGGAGCAACTCCCGCCTCACCAATTCCCTGAGCGGCACCGTGGCCAACTCCGACATCGCCGGGGACGGCTGGGGGCCGGAAGGCATCCTCGGGTTGCAGTGGCGGATGTCCTCCGCCTGGCGGTTCGGCGCGGTCTATCGCACGGGGTCGCGCATCCCCCTCAAAGGGGACGCCGACGCCTCCATGACCGGCCTCCCCGACGAGCGTTCCACCTTCGGGTACGATTTCAACCACCCGGCCACCGCCGCCGTGGGGGTCTCCTTCACGCCCGTGCCGAAGGCCACGCTCTCCTTCGACATCAACCACACCAACTGGCGTTCCTTCCGTGGAGACATGGACTTTGAAACCAGCGGCCCCCTGTTGAGCGACATCCGGAACTCCTACGCCTGGAAAAACACCTTCAAGTTCCGGCTGGGCGGCCTCTATCGCCTGACGGACAAAACCGACCTGCTCGCGGGACTCTCCTACGACAACTACGCCCTGGACAGGAACAGCATCGATTTTTCCACCACCATCGACGTCCCCATTTTCCGTTATTTCGGCGGGGTGACCCGCCGGCTCCCGAAAGGATGGGAAATGAGCGCCAGCCTGCTGGCCGCCAAGGGCCGCCGCGAAAAGAACGGGGTGGATTACTCCATCGGCGGATGGCAGGCGATGGTGGAAACCGCCTGGAATTTCTCGACGAAACATCCATAAATCCGGAGGCGCCATGAACGACCTGATCCAGACCATCGAATTCTTCGCCGTCTTCTCCATGGCGATCGAAATGGGGTTCGCCACGCTGTTTTCCCTGCCTCCCGTGTACGCCTTTTTCAAAAAGAACCCGGACAAAAAGTATCTGAAACGCCTGCTGGTGCTGGCCTTCTGTCTCCTCCTCTGCGCCGCCCTTTACAAAGCCGTCTCCGCCGACAAGGGCGCCCTCTTCCTGGAGAGGATCTTCGGCCAAAAAGTGCCCGTGGTGGACGTCCTCCTCTCCGCCCTGATCCTCGCCGGCGGGTCCCGGGCCATCCACGACATCCTTAAAAGACTCAGCGGCGCCACCGCTCAGAAACTCCTACAACAGGGAAAACCCTGATTCCCGCACCCGCCGTTTCTGGGGCGCGCCGAACCTCTCGGCACCCGAGGCTCCTCAAAATATCCAGCGCCCTCCTCCTGGCGGCGTTCGGCACGGCCACCGCCCTGCAGGCCCGTCCCCGCCCACCGAAAAACATCATCCTCCTCGGCTGGGACGCCTGTCAACGGAACCATCTGAAGGAATGCCTGTCCCGCGAGGAACTCCCCCACCTCAAAAAACTGATCTCCGAGGGGACCGTCGTGGCGATCGACGTCCTCCGGCACACCGACACCAAGGCGGGCTGGACCCAGATACTGACGGGCTACGAGCCGGAAATCACCGGGGTTTATTCCAACAACAGATTCGGGCCGATCCCCCCGGGTTATTCCGTTTTCGAACGTCTGGAAAACTTCTTCGGGCGCGACAACATCGTCACCATGGTCTTTTCCGGGAAAAGGATCCATTTCGACTCGACCCCCCCGGCCAAAATCCCCTATAAGGACGCCGATCAACTTCCTCCCGACGATGTGTCGATGTACAAAACGGACACCGGCGGCGGCGCGCTCATCACCGAAGGCGGCGAAAAATACTGGGACGTCCCCGCCCAACCCTATCATCTCATGGCCAAGGCCGTGGACGTGTGGGAAAACGCGCTGGGGCTCAACGACGACGTCACGTCTCCCCTGCTGGAAGCGATCCGTCGCCACAAAAACGAACGTTTCTTTATCTTCGCCCTGTTCAACGACATCGACTATTTCGGCCACGAGTTCGGCGAGAACTCCCCGCAGTACAACGACGCCATCGTCTCCGCCGACGCGTGCCTCGGCCGGATCGTTTCCACCCTCCGGGAGCTGGGGCTGTACGACGACACGCGCATCTACATCACCGCCGACCATGGATTCGACGAGGGGAAGAAAAATCACAACGACGCCCCTTATGTCTTCCTCGCCACCAACGATCCCCGGGTCATTCGGCGGGGCGAACGGAGGGACATCACCCCCACCCTGCTGGACCGCCTGGGGGTCCCTCTGGAAGGGATCACCCCGCCCCTCGACGGCCGCCCCCTCACGAAACGTCATAAACCGCCCCGCTGGTAAGTCTTCCCCCTCAAAACACCCAATCGGCTTTCGATTTCTCCTCTTCCAATATCTCCGCGATCCGTCGACGGCATTCCTCCGGAAGTCCCGTCCCGTCGTTCCGTAATTTTTTCAGATGTTTCAAAACTTCCCTCTGCACCTCGGGGCTTTCGTCCCGTTCCAGCTCGAAAAGGACGTCCACGGCCGCCGGATCGCCGGTTTCCGCCAGCGCCGGCACAATGAGGAGCCGCGTGGTGGGATTGGCGTCCTTCGACAGCCCCCGCAGGAAGCGGAGGGCCTCCCGGGGCGCCGTTTCGTAGAGGTTCCTGACCTGGGCGGATATCCGGCCGGCCTCCACCTCCCGCTCCGGAGGGGTCACGTCCACCAACACGTCCCGGATCTCCTGTTCTCTCCGATGTAAAAACATCTGTTCCAGGAGGGTGCCCCGTTGTTTGCCCGCCGGCCCCTCTGTTTTTCCGGGAACCGGCGCGGCCTCCTGTTCCAATCCCCGGTCAAACCGACGCATCAACCGTTCCAGTTCCTCCTTATGCGTCGCCTCCATCCGACGCAGCATGTCCGACTGGGTCTCCGATTTCGCCTGAAGGGCGGCCCGTTCCGTGTCCAACCGGTTCAGTTTCTCCCGCACCGACTTCATCTCCGTTTCCAAAGCCTTCTGCCGGTTTTTCTGCAGGAGGACGGCGACCCCCAAAAACAGGATCACTCCCAGGGACACATAACGGCCTTTTGTCTCTTCCGCCTTCTCGCGTGACGAGGAAGGAGCCGGGGCGGGCGCGGGGGACGGGACGGAAGCCGGCGCCGTCCGGACGACCGCCGGCCCTGTCGCCGCGCGGGGCGCCGCCTTGGGCGGGGCGGGCGCGGGAGGAGGAGCGGCGGGAGGAGGAACCGCCTTGCGGACGGAGTCCGAAAGGGCGGACAACTCCGAATCGAACGGAAAATATCTTTTCGCCTCCTCCACGTATTCCCACGCCCGCCGGTAGTTGCGTTTCTCGAACTGGTCGTGGATGGCCCGAAAATAGACCTTCAACAGAAGCCGCTGGGCCTTCTCGTCGCCGCCGTTGGCCTCCAACGCCTTCTTCAACGATCCGATGGCGGCCTCATCGTTGCGGTCGATGTATTCCTTCACGCCCTGCTGAAAAAAACCCGCTCCTTCCGGTTTCACCGGGGTGTCCCCCCCGACGCGCGACGCGATCGGGACGGAAGGGACCGCCAAGAGGCCCGTCTGTTGGTCGTCGGCGAGAAGCCCGGCGACCGACAAGAAGAGAACCCCTGCCAAAAGAAACGACCGTTTCCGTTTCATGGCGTCCCCTTGGCGGCCGCCGGCTCCGAAAGTTCCAAAACGTCGCGGAGCCTCTCGTAGAGCCGTTGGGCCTCCTGATTTTCCGGCGAAATCCTAACGACTTTCAACAAATGTTTTTCGGCCCCCTCGTAATTCAGTTCCTCCAGGTAGATCTGCGCCTGCGTCAGGCTGGCCAACACCTGGGCGTCGGCGAATTCGCGGTCGCGGAGGAGGGCCATTTTGGCCATCTCCAAAGCTTCCCGGTACTGTCCGGCGTCGTAGAAACCCTTCGCCTGCCGGCAAAACCCTTCCGCGGCGATCCGGGCCTCGCGCCGCTCGATCTCCCGGCGGAGATTCAACGCCGTTGGATCCTCCGGCCGTTCGTCCAGCACGCGCCGGAGCCGTCGTTTGCTCTCGTCGTATTTCGCGTTTTCGAAAAGGAGCTGGGCCTCCAAAAGGAGGGTCCTCAACTCCGCCTCGCGCGCCAACCGGACTTTTTCCTTTTGGACCTCGTCCTTCATGGCGTCCAGTTCGGCCTCCCGCGCATGGACTTTCCGCCATTCCGACGCCAACTTCTTCTCGGCGAGAGGCGAGAGGACGCCGTAGCGCAGGCTGATGCCGAAATGATGAACGACCGCCAGCTCATGAAAAGAGGCGGCGTAATCAAAACGCGCCGGCCCCTTCTCGATCCCCCATCCGAAAGAGTATTCCCTGTGGTTGAACCCCACGCGCAAGGTCAGAGGCAGGGGCGCGGTGGGCAACAGCAGAGCCTCCAACCCGCCGCCCCAACGGGCGATCCGCCGGCCCCCCAAGCCGTGATAGACGTCGTATTCGCCGGTCCAGGAAAAATGCCGGCCGAAAATCCGGTAGCCGTACGTCCCTCCCAGGCGCATCACCGCCGGGAACCGATCGGTGGCGGTATTGAGCCGAAGTTCGGGCGGCACGAGGTTCTGAACGGCGGCGCCGCAGGAAAAAGATTCGGAGAGTTTCACCCTCACCCCCGCGTCCAGCCCCACGCCGGTGGCCGAATATTCCGCCACCGACTGGGACACCGCTTTCAAGTTGACCCCCCCGCTCCATCGCTCTGAAACCTGCGCCCCGTAGGAAAGGAGGAACGCGAAATCCTGCTCGTCGAAACTTCCCTGGGACTGTCCCAGGAAATCCGTTTTCTCCGCCTCACCCGAGCCGAGATGAAGGAGCGTCACGCCGACGCTCTGTTTCGGCGTGAGGGGATGCGCCACCGCCAGGCTCTGGAATTGGCCGGCGGAGAAAAGCGGCGACATGGAGAACACCGCCTCTCCCATGGGATTCCCCGCAATGCCCGCGGGGTTGGCGTAAGCGGACGCCGCTCCCGGAAACGACACCGAGGCGTTCCCCAACCCGGCGTCCCGGGCGCTGGCGGCCAACGCCGTGAGCCACTCGCCGGCCAAACCGGCGTTGGCCGGCCGGTCGCGGAACGGCACATTCACGCCGGCCCAGACGGGGACGCCGCAAAAGAGAAGCAGGGGCAAAAGCCGCCTCACTTGACCACCCCGATCCGGCGGATCTCCCGACGCGCGCCGGAAGACGATTCCGCCCGGATCTCGGCCAAATACATGCCGTCGGCCACCACCTCGTCCCGGCCGTTCCGGCCGTCCCAAAGGACCTCGTTGGTATATCCCACCGCCGTTCCGACGCCGCCGGGGGCCCCTTTCTCCGCTTCATATTCGCGCACCAAATCCCCCCACAGCGTGTAGATGCGGAGGGTGACGTGGGCGTCCTCCGTGAGCGCGTACCGAATGCGCGTGGTCTCCCGGCCGGCGGCGAACGGATTGGGGAAATTCGTCACGCTCGAAAGCGGCGCCAAGACCGAAGGGGAGGCCACAAGGCTGAACACGGAAAAGCCCCGGACCGAACCGCGCGCCTCGCCCGAACCCGCCGCCTCCTGGCGGGGGATCAGTTCCCAGCGCCCCTGCGGACCGTTGAGCGAAACGATCTTCACGTAATCCGCCTCCAGCACCGGCGCGCCCCGAGCAGCCGATGGCGACGCGGAATACCGGAAGACGAGGCGGCTTTCCACATCGTCGCTGGGGAGCACGCGGCCGGAGAGATCCCGCACCTGCACGTTCCAGGCGGGACTGCGGATCGTCCGGAGCAGCCGGTCACCGAGAGAATCCCGGTTCGCCCGCTGGATCAACTCCCCTTGGGAGACCCGGGCGTCCTCAAAAAAAAGATACCCGTCCGGAGGCCGTCCCGAGACCGTCTCCACGGACAGGAGCCGGTCCGGACTCTTCGCCTTATGTCGGAAAAGGCGGAAATTTTCCACCGCGCTGTCCGTCTCCGCCGAATACACGTCCCGCGCCGTCACCCGCCAGTAATAGGTGGTGTCCATGGCCAGACTGCCGAGCGGCGGGGTGTAGAGAGGATCGCGCAGATCGACGACGGCGGCGCCGGCCAGGGCGGGGTCCGTGGAATACCGCAGGGTATAAAACACCGCGTCTCCGTCCGGATCCACCCCGGCCTCCCACGCGAACGACACGTCAAAAACGGCGGGGTCGTCGTCCGCCAGCGGACGGAGCAATCGGAATGGCCGGGGTGGGTTGGAATTATGGACGGCGAACTCCGGCGTCACGACCGTATGCCCCAGCGGCGGTTCCCCGGAATCCGTGGCCTCCAACATGAGCCGGTAGCCGGCCTTGTTGGGCCATTCTCTCGTTCTCAAAACATACGTTGTGGCGGAGGTGTTCAGCACCAAGGGGATAAAACCCGCGCCGGTGTGGGTGGAAAAGTAGAGGTTGAACGTGTGGGTGTTGAACGTGTTGGGGTCGAGCGCCCGCCATCGCACGGCGAAATCGCCGGAAACGGGCTGGCCGTTCAGCGGAGCCAAAAAACTCGCCACCGGCGGCTCGTTCACGTTGTCCACGCGAAAGTCCCCGTCCGACACGGCGGAGGAGACGAACCCGCCCTGGTCCACCGCCTGCACCTTGACCCGGTAGGCGGTTCCGTTGGAAACGCTCCGGGAATCCCAGAGGAAAGACGTCGTGCCCATGGGGAGGCTCGCCAACAGGGCGGGGAACCCTTGGCCGCCGTCGGGGGAGAGAGAGACCGATACGGAAAAAGTGCCGGCCGGATTGGGATCGGAAGCGATCCAAACGATGGTGGCGATCTGCGTGACGAACGCCCCCCCGTTGGGATAAACGAGCGCCACGTGGGGCGGGGCGTTGGTGAACGCCACGGGACTGACGGAGGAAAGCGCGGAAAGGTTCCCCACCTCATCCTCGGTTTTAACGGCGAAATAATACGTGGCGGCGTCGCTCAGCCCGGAAACGGCCGTTTGCAACGCCTGGGCCGGATCCGCGGAAAAATTGAACGTCCGTTCCGCGGCCGCCTGCCAATCCGGTTCCGTGAGAATGGGACCGGAAACGGAATACCGCACGCGGCACAACCCGTTGTCGACCCGCCCCTTGTCGTCTCCCGGGAAAATCCAGGACAGGACGACCGACCCGTTGGCCGCGCCCATGGCGGCCGCGAGCTGCGTCACCGGAGAAGGCGGGGTGTGGGTATCGAGGAGCAACTGAAACGGCGACGACCAATCGCCGTAGAGACCGGCCTCGTCCCGGCCGCGGACGCGCCAATACCAGGTGCCTTCGGTCAGCAACGTGGTGGTGGAGAACGAGGCGTCGGCAAGACCGTCCCGGGAAATATCGGGCGACGCGAACCCGGGATCGTCGTCCGCCTGGAACTGATAGCGCAGGGCGGTATCGCCGTCCTGGTCCGCCACGGGATTCCAGGCAAACACCGGGGTGTCGTCGTTGAGCCGAGACCGGTCGGCCGGAGAGAGCAGCGTGGGCCGGAACGGCGCCCGGTTGAAAACGATCTTGAACTGGGACGCCCAGGGTCGCGCCGGAACATCCTCGACGGAGAACGAACTTCTCAGCAAGAGGAACCGCCGGTCCCCGTGTCCCGCCCAAATGGTCTGAGCCGCGGCGGAAGCGACGTAGAAGGTCTGCGAAGACCCGTCCGGGCCGGAAAAATCGTTGAACGTCACCCCGTCGGTCGAAGAAGCCAACTGAAAAGAAACCGTGCTCCCCTCCACAACAGCCGAAAGACCTCCCCAGCGGATCGGCGCCGGCAGACCGGCCGGAAAACTTTCCCAGGAATCCACCCGGGGCGAAGTCCACGTGCCGGTGGACGCGAAGGTGTAATACCGCAGAAGGTTGGAGCTGACGTCCCTCCTTCCGGCGAACAGCATGCCCCGCTGACGCACCGTATCGTAGGCCATGCCGTGGCCGTAACGACCGGGAGGAGCCCCGACCTCGCGGTCGAACTCCTGCCAACGGTCTTTTCCGAAATGATAGAACCGAATGTCCCCGAGATACGTGGCGACCGCGTCACGGCCGCCGAAGAGAACCGTCTGGCCGTGGCGCGCGTCGTACAGCAGGGCGGCCTCGCTGCGCGGCCCGGGGGGCGAGGAGGGAGACTTCTGTTCCCACCCCATGCCGGAGACGTCCAGCGCCCAAGTATCGCCGTAGATCTCCGAGAACTCCCATCCGTTCCGGCGGCCGCCGAACAGGATTATCCGCCGGGCGCTCCGGTCGTAAGCCATGCAGGAACCCATGCGCACACCGGGGGAAGGCGTCGGGCTCCATCGGGACCAGCTCGAGGCGGCCACGTCGAACACCCAGGTGTGGGCGTTGACCGTAATCCCCTCAACCCCCTCCCCGCCGAAGAGCACCACTTTGTCCTGGTCCGCGTCGTAGGCCATGGCAAAGAAAGCCCGCGCCTCGGGGGCGTCCGGAGAGGCCACAAAGGTCCATGTGTCCTGAACCACGTCGTACATCCAGGTGTCGTTTAAATAACCGCCCGACGCATCGAGCCCGCCGAAAAGGAGGAATTTATCCCCCGCCCAGACGAGTCCATGGCCGTAGCGCGCCGCCGGGCCGCCGGCCGGAACATGTTCCGTCCAGCCGGAGGAGGGATCATACACCCACGTATCATCGAATTTCAGATCGTTCTGATCGTGCCCGCCGAAGACGACCGCTTTCCCACGGGCCTCGTCGAAGGCGAAACCCGCGTGGTAGCGCGCCGGCATGGGCGAGGAGGCGGACCCCCACAGCCCGGCCAAAGTCAAATACCCCGCCTCCACTTCCGTGTCCGATGTTTGCCCTGAAAAAAAATTTCCCGAATCGAAAATCTTTTCCGACGCCCCCTGGCCCCCGACGGGCGCCAGAAAGAGGGCGGCGGCGAAGAACCCGGTGAAACCGGCTCTCTCCAAAACGGACCTCCCTGTCTCCCGGCCGATGCCCATCGTTCACTCCGTTCTTGATTTGCCCGCCTCCAAAACATCTTCCACGGAACGCCCTATCCCAACACTTCCCGCAACTTTTCCAAAAGTTGCGCCACCCGAAACGGTTTCTCCAAATAGGCGGCCACGCGAAAATCCTGCCGCACCTCCAACAACTCCCGGAGATGCCCCTTGCCGGTGACCACGAAAACGGGTATTTCCCGTGTTTCCGGGTTTTCCTTCAAGCGCGCGTTGACGGAAATGCCGTCCAATTTCGGCATCATCAGGTCCAACACGATGGCGTCGGGCCGGAGGGACGGCACCTTCTCCAAGGCCTCGACGCCGTTGGCGGCCGTTTCGGCGGCATACCCGTTCTTCTCCAAAGCCGTCTTCAACACGAACACCACGTCCGGCTCGTCGTCCACGATCAAAACCGTTTTCTTATCACCCGTCGTCATGTTTTCCCCTCCGCCCCCGTCGTTTCCCTGTGTTTCGGCAGCTCCACATGGAAACGGCTCCCGTTTCCCAAACGACTCTCCATCCAGACATGTCCGCCGTGCATCCGCACGATCCCGTCGACGATCGCCAGCCCGATGCCGGACCCGCCCGCCTCGCGCGTATCCGAGGAGTCCACCTGGTAGAAGCGTTCGAATATCTTTCCCTGGTGTTCCGGTGCGACCCCCTTCCCCGTGTCCCACACGCTCAGCCTCACCCGGCCGTCCTGCTCTGACAATTCAATCCCCACCTTCCCCCCCGGCGGGGTGAATTTCGCGGCATTCCCCAGAAGATTCACCAACACCTGCTGTATTTGCCCCGCGTCCACCTCCGCCATCAGCGACGGCAGTCCCTCCGGCAGAGGTTCCACCGAAATCCCGTTCTTCGTAAACAAGGGCCTCAGGTCCTTTTCGGTTCGTCGCGTCAGCTCGGTGATGTCCACGGGCAAAAAAACCGGGCGGAGCGTCCCTCTCTCCATACGAGAGAAATCGAGCACGTTGCCGACCATTTCCCGCAGCCGGTCGTAGTTGTTCTGCACCACCTCCCGCAATTTCGCCGATGTCGCGCTGTCCGAGGGGCCGTCCCAGAGGAGTTCCAGGGCCGCCCCCATGGCGAACAGAGGCGTGCGCAACTCATGCGACACGTTCGACACGAACTCCGACTTCAGCCGGTCCAGTTCCTGATGGCGCACGATGGTTTTTCGAAGCCGTCCCATTTCCAGACGTTGTTCTTCGTGGTCCGAACAGCGTTTCGCCACGGCCACGATCTCCTCC
>ERZ795054.2716-NODE-2716-length-14615-cov-4.405907_pt1 | contig 14615 bp, 13 predicted proteins | sample MGYA00375138_ERZ795054 | MGnify/ENA primary metagenome ERZ795054 (study PRJEB30183, sample SAMN05720215) | anaerobic digester metagenome | isolation source: active sludge of municipal wastewater-treating anaerobic digesters | place: USA | collected 2014-12-23 ...
TGAATCGTTTCAGCGTTTGAATACCTCCGGAGCCTCGCGCTCAATGATCCCGACCGCCGTGAAAAGCTTTCCGGGGTCGAGTACGTGCAGCTTTCCCGCGTGTTCCGCCATGAGCGCCTCGCCTGCCTGCCCGGCGAGTCTCCAGCCGAACGGCAGCGCGCGCACGGTTGAGGACCCGTCCATGAGCGCATGGATTTTCTCCTCCTTCTCGTAGAAGATGCCGGCGGGAAAGAGCGCGATATCCGAGATACTTCCGGGCCGCGCGATCTCCCGCGAGCCGCGGCCGTCCCGGGAGATCTCCGTAACCGTCCACGAGCCCGACGAGCCGGTGATACACCGGATGCCCCGGTCGGTCACAGTGACCCTGGGGGAGGCAACGGCCCTGTTCGCCAGGATGACCGACGGCGGTGACGTGGAGATGATGCTCATGGCATAGCGGCCGGCGATACCGGTAACGACGATGGCCCGTCCGGGCAGCGGTATGATTGCCGCCCGATAGAAATCTCCCCGGAAGGGCGGGGGGAATTTTTTGCCCGCCAGAAAGGGGGCCGCGGTGTCGCTCGAAAACGAGTAGCGGAAGAGAGAGGTGCCCGCCAGAAAGAGGACCGAATCGTTGTCGAGCCTGCACGCTGCGCGAACGGGGCCTTCAGCGCACGGGACCGTCGCGATTGTATTCCGCCCCGTATACAGGGCCAGACCTCCGGCCACCGCGACCGCCACCGTTCGTTCCGATGGATCGGTCGACAAGAGGACCGCTTCTTCCCCGCCTTCGATCGTCCGGCTGAACGGATAGACCACCGAGAGTTTATTTTCCTTTCGGAAAACAAGAGCGTTGCCCGACTCGACGGGATGCGGCGAACCGAACGATTCAATTGCGGCCATCGAGATGATCGCGTCTCCAATGTCCGCGATCGCGGCCGCGGAGGGGGCTTCCCTGTAGCGGGAAAGCGCTTTTTCGAGGGCCTTTCGGCCGTCTCCGGCGCAGGAAGCCGTTAAAACGCACGAGAGCGCGGTGATAAGTGCCGCGGGGATGAGGTGTTTCATCGATTATACCCTTATGATTTGGAGCGTTTCATCATCACGCGCTCCACCGCCTTGTTAAGGAAGGTCGCGTCCATAAGCTCCACCATCATGGAGGCCGCCGCGTTCTTTGCGCGGATGCTGAACTTGGCCGTGGTCAGATAGATTCCGCTCTTGCAGTTCTCGGCGTTCATACGCTGATAGAAATCGTTGATCTGCGCCTCGGTGATGTCCCGTGTCGTCCTGTTGAAATAGATCGCCAGCGGAGGCTCGTTGATGCGCTTGATGTTGAAGGCCTTGTAGAAATACTCGCTTACGTTCACCTGGCTTTTCGAGATGATGTTGTAGTTAAGCCTGGCGATTACCTCGGTGATGAGCGGCTGAAGCTCCTCGAGGGAGGCGGTGAACAGCACCCGCTGGTTCTCGTTGTCGAGTATGCCCCGGTAATCCTCCAGCTTGGTCTTCGTGCTTCTGTAGGACGAGTTGACTTCGTAAATCTTCTGCCAGTGATAGACGGCCTCGGTTATCTTGTTCGCCCTCTCGTAGCACTCGGCGAGCAGGTAGCGGTAGGCGAGTGAATCATCGTCCTTGCCGCTGAGACCCGTCAGTCCCTCCTCGAGCCTCTCGATGGCCTCATCGTACATCTCCTGTTCGAAGTAGATCTCCCCGAGCGCGCGGGTGCTTCCTAGCATGAACCGACGGTCTTTACGCACGGCGGTGTACATCCGTATGGCCGTCTCGTAGTCCTTGCGCGACTTGTATATGGCGCCAAGGTAATACTGGGCCTCGGCGGTATCGGAGGAGGTTTCGAGCGATTTGAGCAGATACTGCTCGGCGTTGGAATGATCCGCGGAGTGAAAGCACGACACTCCGAGTGGAAGAAGGCAATCGCCGAGAGACGGGTCCTGCGTATACGCCTTCAGAAGATGATCGCGCGCGTCGCCGTAGTGTTTCTGGCGGTAGAGGACATGTCCTATCCTGTGATTCGCGCGCACGTCATCGGGATTGAACTTTAAAATGGCCCTGTATTCCTCGACCTCCTTCTGCCATTGCTGGGTGTCGTGGTAGAGGTCGGCAAGGTGGTAGTGGATGTCGATTTCGTTTACAAAATTAGCGAAGTCGTTTATTCCGAGCACGCCGTTAAGCTCGGATATCGCAAGCAGGTACTGCTTCTGTTTTATCAAAATGCGGGCGCGGAGGTAGCGGGCGGGCACATAGTCCTGTTTCTTGTTCAGAATCTTCTTCACGATTTCGCTGGCCTTCTGTATGTCGTCGCTTTCCAGAAATTCCTCGGCCTTTTTTATACGGCCCGGAAGATGGGCTTTGCGCGCGACAAGGGCCGCTATGACGGCGATGCAGAGCGTAAAGACGACGGCGAGAAGTTTTATCGTTGTCATCGTTCGTTGTCCATTTGGCCACGATCCGCGTCGGGTTGTTCCTGTTCGGTGCAAATTTGTATCGGGGACGCGCGCCTCTCTTAAAGAAAGACCACCCGCACGCTACCGTCAAGAATAATACCTCAACGGCGGGGAGCCTATAAAATTCTTTACAATAATTTGAGCGCGGCGTCAATGTGTATCATCCCGGAGCATTCACTTGATGAGAACAGGAGGTATCGCATGCCGCTGGTATCGGTGGTTTTAGGGAGCGATTCGGATCTGCCCAAGGTCAGAAACTGTTTCGATCTGCTCGAGGAATTCGGCGTGGATTTCGAGGTGGTCGTTTCGTCCGCGCACCGGACTCCCGAAAGGACGAAGGAATGGGCGCTTACCCTCCGCGACCGCGGGGTAAAGGCCGTTATCGCCGTCGCCGGCGGTGCCGCGCACCTGCCCGGGGTCGTCGCCGCGTTTACCACATTGCCCGTGATCGGAGTACCGATAGAGTCCTCAATAGCCGGCGGGCTCGATTCGATATTTTCTATTCTACAGATGCCCTCGGGCATACCGGTGGCGACCATGCCCGCCGGAAAAGCGGGAGGCGCGAACGCGGCGCTCTACGCGGTGGCGATGCTCGCCGCCTTCGACACGGAGCTCGACCGGAAGCTTTCCGCCTACCGGAAAAAGATGGCCGACGGCGTCGTCGAGAAAAATGAGAAACTCCAGAAAATCGGATACAGGGAATACATAAAGGGACTAGAGGCAAAACGATGATCGAGCATTTACCGGGCGTTCCGTCCGAAAAGGTGATGATCCTGGACTTCGGGTCGCAGTATACCCAGCTCATCGCCCGCCGCATACGCGAGCAGAACGTGTATGCCGAGATCGTTCCCTATCACATGCCGATCGACGAGATCCGAAACGAGAATCCCTCCGCGATCGTGCTGTCGGGAGGGCCGTCCTCGCTGTACGAAAAAGGCGCGCCGCGCATAGGTCCCGAAGTTTTCGCCCTGGGAGTTCCGGTCCTCGGGATCTGCTACGGCCTGTACGTGGTGGTAGAGGCCTTCAAGGGCGGCATTAAGGGGTCCAGCCGCAAGGAATACGGAAGGGCGGTTATCACAATACGGGAGAAGTCCAGGCTCTTCAAGGGGCTGAGGAAAAACGAGACCGTATGGATGAGCCACGGCGATAAGGTCACCGCGCCTCCACCGGGGTTCAGGGTGATAGCAAGCTCGGAAAACGCGGAAACCGCCGCGATCGAGGACCGCGAGCGGCGGATATACGGGGTGCAGTTCCACCCGGAGGTATACCATACAGACCACGGCACCGAGATACTCAGGAACTTCCTGTTCGATATCTGCGGCCTGAAGCCTTCGTGGAACATGAAATCGTTTATCGCCTCATCGGTAAGCGCCATCCGCACCGAGGTCGGCGATGGGACGGTGCTGTTGGGACTTTCCGGCGGCGTCGACTCCACGGTCACCGCCGTGCTCCTGGACCGGGCCATCGGCAAACGGCTGTACTGTGTTTTCGTGAACAACGGCGTGCTGAGAAAGAACGAGGCGGAGCAGGTCATCGACCGCTTCAAGCGCCACATGAAGCTCAATCTCATCTATGTGGACGCCTCGGACCGTTTCCTGAAAAAGCTTAAGGGAGTCGAAAACCCGGAAAAGAAGCGGCAGATCATCGGGCGCGAGTTCATAAAGGTCTTCATGGAGGAGGCCAGGAAGATCGGCCGCTTCGATTTCCTGGCGCAGGGAACGCTCTATCCGGACGTCATCGAATCGGTCTCAACCAAGGGCCCGTCGGACACTATCAAGAGCCATCACAACCGCGTGCCCGAGGTGCTGAAGCTCATACGCTCCGGCAGGGTCATCGAGCCGCTCAAGGAGCTCTTCAAGGACGAGGTGCGCGTGCTCGGAAGGGAACTGGGTCTTGCCGACGAGCTGGTGCACCGCCACCCCTTTCCGGGGCCGGGACTGGCCATACGCATAGTCGGCGAGGTGACCAGGGAACGGGTCGCAACCCTGCAGGAGGCGGATGCCATACTTATCGAGGAGATCCGGGCCGCCGGACTGTACCGTTCCCTCTGGCAGATGTTCGCGGTGTTTCTGCCCGTCAAATCCGTCGGCGTGATGGGCGACAAGCGCACCTACGAAAACGTCATAGCGCTTCGCGGCGTCACCTCTGTCGACGCGATGACGGCCGACTGGGCGTACCTCCCCGAGGCGGTAATGCGGAAGATTTCGAACAGAATAATCAACGAGGTGCGGGGCGTCAATCGCGTGGTATACGACATTTCATCCAAGCCGCCTTCCACGATCGAGTGGGAATAGGCGGGCGGTTTATTCCTTCGCTTCCGGCGGCGCCTCCTTCGCCGGTCGGGGGGCCTGCCGCTCCATGTGCACCGCGTCTTCGCGCACGGTGACGCCGGGAGAGTAGTGGTTCGCCATCGCGAGACACTTCTTGGGGCAGACCTCGACGCAGTAGCCGCAGAAAATGCACCTCAGCCGGTCGATCTCCCATTCCCTGGGGTCCTTTCGCACGGTGAGCGCCCCGGTGGGGCACCTCCGCGAGCACAGACCACAGAAAATACACGCCTCGATGTCGATGCCTATCATGCCGCGCGAGCCCGGGCCGTACTCGCGCTTTTCCTTTGGATAGCGGCGCGTCGCCGGCCCTTCGAATAAGTTCCGTGCAACATTTTTTCCCATCGACAGAAAACTCATCATTCACCTCTATCGCTCTATGCAGCTGATGCAGGGATCGACCGTCAGGATGATGTTGGGCACATCGGCGAGCCCCGCGCCCTTGAGCATCCTCACCATGGCCGGAAGGTTCGCGAAGGTCGGGGTGCGCACGCGGAATCGCTGCAGGTTCTTGGTTCCGTTCGCCTTGACGTAATAGATCACCTCGCCGCGCGGCTGCTCAACCCTGCTGAAGAACTCGCCCTCCGGCGCGCCCGTCACCTTGAGCGCCGTTTCGCCCGGGGGCATTTTCCGCGCCGCCTGGGCGATGAGGTCGATCGACTGGAATATCTCGCGAACACGCACGCGGCAGCGCGCGTAACAGTCGCCCGCCTTCTCGACCACGGGCTCGAATTTGAGGTCCCGATAGGCAGCGTACCCGATCTTCCTGGCGTCCATCGCGATACCGCTCGCGCGGAGCACGGGGCCCACCGTGCCGAGACGGCGCGCTTCCTCGCCGTCGATGACGCCGACGTCTTTCAGGCGGTGCTGGACCGAGTAATCGTCGAGAAATACGTCGGTGCTGCGCTTGATCTCCGTTGCCATCGCCTGGAGCTTCTCTACGATCCCCTTCATGGTGTCGTCGTCGATGTCACGCCGGACGCCGCCGATTTTACAGCTTCCGAAAATAACGCGCCCGCCGGTCGTGGCCTCGATGATGTCGAGCACCCCCTCGCGGAGCCTCCAGCAGTTCATGAAAAGGCTTTCGAACCCGAACGCGTCGGCCGCAAGCCCCAGCCACATCAGGTGGCTGTGGACGCGCGACAGCTCCGCCCACACGGTGCGAAGATACAGGGCGCGCGGCGGCACGGCGATTCCCATTATCTCCTCAACGGCCTGGCAGTAGGTCATGCCGTGCATAAAACTGCAGATACCGCAGATGCGCTCCGCGACGTACACAAAATCCTGGTAGTCCTTCTTCTCGACGAGCTTTTCGAGCCCCCGGTGCACGAAGCCGATCGAGGGAACGGCCTCGACGACGGTTTCGTCCTCGGTTACCAGATCCAGGTGAATGGGCTCCGGGAGTACAGGGTGCTGGGGGCCGAAAGGTATAATGTTTCTCTGTGCCATGGCGGATTCCTAATCGGTGTCCGCCGGTTTCCCGGCGTCCTTTCTGCTCGCGACGAACGGGGTAGGAACTGCGGTGCGGTAGAAATGGCCCCGGTAATCGACGGCGATGTTCCTGATGTTGACGCCGAAAAGCTCCTTCATTTCGTTCTCGTAGGCGAAGGCGCACCAGTAGATGATGCTGACGCTCTGCACTTCCTCTCCCGGCCGCACCGTGAGGCGGAGATTGGTGAACCGGTAGTCCCTGTCGAAGGAGTAGTTGATCTCGATTACGTCTCCGAGCGCGGTGCAGCAGATCTGCACAAGGCGGTATCCCTGCGAGTAAAAATCGGCCACGGCGCCCAGGAGGGTGTCCTTTTCCACCGCGATGGTGGTCTGTTCCTCAATCATCCAGATGGTACCTCCTCAGTTTCCTCTCCTGCCGGCGCGCTTCCCTTTTCGTTTTCCTGAATTCCCTGGAGCGCCGTTCGAGTATGTCGAGCGCCTTTATGATGCCGTCGATGATCGACTCGGGCCGCGCGGCGCAGCCGGGGACGTACACGTCGACCGGGATGACCTTGTCGACCCCTCCCAGTACATTATAGCACTCCCTGAATATGCCGCCGGAGGTCGCGCAGATTCCGACCGCCACCACCACCTTCGGGTTGGGCATCTGGTCGTAGATGTTCTTGACGACCGCGCGGCTGCTCTCGTTAACCGATCCGGTCACCACGAAGATATCGGCGTGCTTGGGGTTGCCGGTATTGATTATGCCGAATCGCTCGAGGTCGTACAGGGGGGTGAGGCTGGCGACAACCTCGATGTCGCAGCCGTTGCAGCTGGTGGCGTCGTAGTGAATGATCCATGGAGATTTTCTGAAAAACATGACGCTTCCCCCGCCCTACGGCCTCATGGCGAAATACAGGATGATGATGTTGGCCGCCCCGAAGAGCGCGGTGACCACCCAGGTGCTCTTGAAGGTGAGCTCCCATTTGAACCGGGCGTAGGTGTTGTCGATGACGATTTCGAAGAAGTAAAGCAGGAGCATCGCCGCCACCCCTACGATTGAGTTGAATGAAAAGAAAAGGTAGATGATTCCCAGAAGCAGTACGTTCTCGTACCAGTGGCCGATTTCGATCAGGGCGAGGGTCGTGCCGGAGAACTCGGTTTTCAGGCCGCTCACAAGCTCCTGGTGCGCGTGCGCGGACATGGACAGGTCGAAGGGCGACTTGCGCAGTTTGATGGTGAGAACGTGCAGATAGCCCAGGAACACTCCGGGGAGGTAGAGGATGAGCGGCTCGTCGTACAGCGCGATGGCGTCCACCCTGAATGTGCCCGTCACCTGGTACATGCCAACCGCGACAAGAATGATCATGGGGTCGTAGGACATCATCTGGATGAGCTCGCGCTCGGCTCCCACGTGGCAGGAGGGGGAATTGACCGAGAAGCCGGCCAGGGCGAAGAATACCCCGGCGAGCGTAAGCGCGAAGATAACCAGCAGGAGGTCGCCGCCGAGGAAGAAGAGCGAGCCGGTGAACACCATGAACACGAAGAAGAGAATCACGTTGAAGTTCTGGAACTTGTTGACGATGATCTTTTCCTTCTGGAAAAGCTTGAGGACGTCGTAGAACGGCTGGAGGACCGGCGGCCCGATCCTGCCCTGCATGCGCGCGCTGAGCTTCCGGTCGACTCCGGCCAGCAGGCCGCCGAGGAGCGGGGCGAGCACGATGTAGATGGCCGCCTTGAGGTAGATGCTGTCCAGGTGGATGTAATAATCGATCGGCGTCATGTGATCACCACCCCGAGCATGAGTATGACAAGGAACACGGCCGCGACCCAGCCGTAATCGAAGAGACGCTTCTCGCTGAAAAAGTTCTCAAGGTAATAATTTCGTATATCGGCGGTCCTCTGCGCGCCGGTCGAGCCGAGGAAGCGGGCGTTGTCGACGTTCGCGCCGCCCAGATAGGTGCCGACACGCTTGTAGTCCTTGTCGAGCCAGGCGTAATACATGAGCGCGACGGGAAGCATGGTGAGGAGCCCCAGCATGATGATCATTATAATGATGATGTTGAACCTGTCCATCGACGGGCTCGCTCCGAAGATCTCGGTGATGTAGGGCTCGATGAGCGCCGAGGAGAGTACCGGAAAGACGATGCAGACCCCGATGGTCATGAACGAGAGCACGGCCAGCGTCGTCCACTCCCAGGGGCTCACCACCTTTTCGAGGTTTTTCAGGCCGTATTTGATGGTGATGATCTTGCCCATCCACTTGGTCCAGAAAAAGAGCGTGGCGGCGCTGCCGTAGGCCAGTATTATCGCCATGACGGGATTGAAATCGATGAAGGCCTTGAGCGTGGCCCACTTGCTGATGAGCATGCCGAAGGGGGCCAGAAACATCCCCGAGATGCCGATGATCATGGCCGCCGAGACCTTCGGCATTTCCATGATGAGGAAATCCATGTTCTCGATTTCCTTGCTGCTCAGCTTGTGCTCCGTGATGCCCACACACAGGAACATGAGCGACTTCGCCACCGCGTGGAACACGATGAGGAGAATCGCGCTCCAGACGGCCTCGTTGGTGCCGATTCCCGCGCAGGCGACGACGAGGCCAAGGTTCCCGATAGTGGAGTAGGCCAGCACCTTCTTGGCGTTGCTCTGCGAGATGGCGATGAGCGAGGTGACGAGGAACGTCAGCCCGCCCAGGTAGGAGAGCATCGCCGCCGCAAGGGTCCCCTTGAGCGCCGGAGCCACCTTTATGATGATGTACACGCCGGCCTTCACCATGGTGCTGGAATGCAGAAGGGCGGATACGGGCGTGGGTGCGACCATCGCCTTGGTGAGCCACGACGAGAAGGGAAGCTGCGCCGATTTGGCCAGTCCCGCGAAGGCGATGAGGGCCGCCGGAATGACGGCGTACGCGCCGCCGTCGGCGATGAGGCGGTCGAGCTCGAGCGTTCCGGCATACATGCCCGCGTACGAGATCCCGGCCGCGAAGGCAAGGCCGCCCAGAAGGTTCATGGTGAGCGCGGAAAAGGCGCTGTCTATCGATTCCTCGTCCTCGTGATACTTGATGAGAAGGAACGAGCAGACGGTGGTGACTTCCCAGAAGAAATAAATCCACTTGAGGTTGTTGGAGAACACTATGCCGAACATGGCCGAAAGGAACAGGTACATGAGGAAGAAGAAAACCCTCCTGTTGTCCTCGGATTCCTTGTGCCGCTCGTGGTATTCCTCGATATATCCTATCGCGTAGAGACAGATGAAACTGCCGATGATCCCGATGATCAGGGCGAGGATGATTGAGAAGTTATCGGCAAAGAGGCTGTGGACCACGTGGATGCCGGGCGCCGCGACCGTTTCGAAATGTATCAGGAGTCCGAGCTGGAGCAGCGTGAAAAGCACGACCAGGTAGCGCCTGAAGCGTACTCCCATGTACAGGATATATACCGAAAGAGCCGCCTCCAGGACCAGCATGGCGCGCTCGATCCAGACGCTTTCAAGCTCGAAACGTACGGTCGCGCCCGACGATTCGTACAGCAGGTGGATCGTTCCGGCGATAAGCGCGATATTGGCGATGACCGCTATCAGCCTCCGCACCGATTTTACGGGTATGGAGAGAAGGAGGAGCGAGATCCCCGCGGGGAAGAGTATCAGAAAGAGTATGGTTTCCACATGACCTTCCAGGCCCATCGATAAGCGGACCGCCGGGCTCGGCCGAAGTGCCCGGAAGTCATTCAAATTATACTATCGGCCCGCGCATTAAAGTCAATGAAAAAGTCAGCGGTATTTTTTCATCGCGCGCTGTATCTCGCGGTCGCCCTCGCGTTTCTGTATCGACTTCCGTTTGTCGTACTGGGCCTTTCCCTTTGCCAGCCCGAGAAGCACCTTGACCTTTCCATTCTTGAAGTACATCTTCAGCGGAACCAGGGTCAGGCCCTTCTCCTTGAGTTTTCCTATGAGACGTCGTATCTCGTGCCTGTGCAGAAGGAGTTTGCGCTCGCGCGTGGGCTCGTGATTGAAGCGGTTTCCCATCTCGTATACCGCGATGTTGAGCCCCAGTATGTAGGGTTCGCCGTTCTTCACCCTGGCGAACGACTCGTTGATGCTCACCTTCTTCTGTCGGACTGATTTCACCTCGGTGCCGACCAGGACTATGCCCGCCTCGAAGGTCTCAAGCACCTCGTACTCGAAGCGGGCCTTTTTGTTCTGCGCAATGTCGGTAAATTTATCTTCCACCGTAGTTCTCCGATCTCCGCGTTGACCAGAGTATTCTATCCATACCGGGCGCCGCGCGGTCAAATCTTTTTACCGCGGGGTAATAGTATTTGACTCGGCCGGGGACGGGGCCTATCATACTATCCCGCGGCGGTCCTCGAGACCGGCCGCCTAAAAGTATTCGTGACGGTGACAGCGGCCCGATGAGCGAAAAACGGGACACCATAAAAGGACCTGACGCGGGTAAAACCGCGGTATCCGCCGGAACGTCATCCGGAGGCGCGCGGATAAAGGACGTGGTGCGATCCCTCGGCGGGCGCGAGGATTTCCTTCGCCTGGTCGCCGATAATGTGCGCGACGCCATCTGGGTCCTCGACATCGGGACCCTCCGGTATATCTACGCGAACTCCTACTGCGAAGAGATTTTCGGTCTTCCTCCGGAGCTGTATATCGGCTCGCCGGTGGGGATTAACATGAATCGGAAGAACCGCGCCGAGGTGAGGCGCATTATCGCCGACGAGATCGCGAACGACCACGCACGCGATCCCGCCCGGTCGCTTCTCTATATCGGCAGCGAGGTGGAGAAAAAGGGCGGGCGAAGGGTCTGGACCGAGACGAAGGCCTCGTTCGTGAGGGACGATCACGGGAAACCCGTGGCCATCCTCGGGATCACGCGCGATATAACCGAGCGCAGGAGGATGGAGGAGGCGCTGCGCGAACGCTACGATTTCGAAAACCTGGTGGCCGTAATCGCCACGCGCTTCATCAATACGCCGTCCGACGAGATCGACGAAGGTATCCGTCACGCCCTCAGGATGATCGGCGAGTTCGCGCGCGTCGATCGCTGCTTCATCGTCCTCCTCTCGGTTGACCGGCGTTTCATAGGCGACGCGTATGAATGGAAGGCGCGGGGTATCGAACCATGGATCGACGCGCTGAGAGGGGGCTCGGCGCGCCATGTAAACTGGCTCGTGGAGCGCCACTCGAAGCTGGAAACCGTACACCTTCCCCGCGTCACGGGCCCCGTGCTCCGGGCGGGCAGGGCAGATGTTAAGTCCCTGGTCTCGGTGCCTCTTCTCCTGGGCGGCGAATTGATCGGCTTCTTCGGGTTCCACTCGGTGCGTTCGTACAAATCCTGGTCGGACGATATCATCGCGCTTCTGCGGATCGTCGCCGAGATTTTCGTGAATCTCCTGGAGCGCAGGAAATCCGACCAGGAGCTTTCGCTCTATCGCCGGATCGTCGCGCATACGAAAGACCAGATGGTCTTTGTCGACGCGTCCATGACAGTGCGCGCCGCGAACGAGGAATTCATGAGGGCCTTCGGCATGAGAAAGGACGAGGTCGGCGGACGGACCCTTGCGGACCTTTTCGGGTCGTGGTGGTCGGATGAAATCGCCGGCCCGTCGTTTCAGGGATGTCTTGCGGGACGGGAGATGTTTTTCGAACAGCTGTGCGAGTACCCGGTATCGGGGCTGAGATATATGGAAATTTCGATGTATCCGTTCATAGGAGCGCGGGGCGGTAAGGTCGAGGGCGTGATAATAAATCTCAGGGATATCACGGAACGGCTCAAAGTGGAGGGCAACGTGCTGGCGGCGACGCAGAGGGAGCGTCAGCGCATAGGCATGGAGCTCCACGACGGAGTTAGCCATCACCTGCTCGGGGTGGCCATCCGCTGCCGCCTTTTGTACGAGCGCCTGAAGGAGCACGGCGTCGGGGGGGCGGAGGAGGCGCTTGAGGTGGAAAAGGGAGTAAACCGCGCCATAGAAGACGTGCGCTCGCTGGCGCGTGGACTGCTTCCGCTCGTCGGGGAAAAGGACAGTTTCAACGCGCTTCTCGAGGAGATGAAGCGCGAGATGCTGGAGAGGTTCCGGGTGGAGTGCGTTATCGAGGCCCCGCGCTCGTTCGATATCGATGACGCGGCGGCCTCAACGCAGCTGTATTACATCATCAGCGAGGCGCTGGCCAATGTGGCAAAACACGCCCGGGCCAGGCGCGTGGTGATAACGTTTCACCTGAGCGGCGATCTTCTTACCGCGAAGATCCGGGATGACGGCGTGGGAATCGGGGATGACGCGGCGAATTCCGGAGGCCTCGGACTCTCTCTGATGAGGCACCGCGCGCGGGTCATCGGCGGCACCCTGTCGGTGCATAACGCGAGGAACGGCGGTACGGAAGTCGTGTGTAAATTCAGATTGAAGGGACGGTTGAGGCATGAGCGGAAAAACGGCCGAAAAAAGGAACGAGCCGGGAGCGGCTAAGATACTGGTCGTAGACGACCATCCCATCGTCTACGAAGGACTCGAGAAGCTTTTCAGCCGCGAAAAGGACCTCAGGATAGCGGGTTACGCGGAGGACTCGGAGGGGGCGATGCGGGCCGTGGAGCGCATCAAACCCGAGCTCGTCATAGTGGACATCTCCCTGGCGGAGGGCGTAAGCGGGCTGGAGCTCATCAAGGTGCTGAAGCGCCGGTACCCGAAACTGCCGGTGCTCGTCCTTTCCATGCACGAGGAATCGCTGTACGCGGAGCGCGTGATTCGCTCGGGGGCTCGCGGATATGTAATGAAGAACGAGCTCACCGCCAAGGTGGTGGACGCGGCGCGGGCGGTGCTTTCCGGCAAGGTCTACCTGAGCGGCGCCATGTCGTCCCGCCTGCTGGACGAGCTCATGAGCCGTCGCACCGCGAAGACCGTCAACCCGGTGGACCGCCTTTCTGACCGCGAGCTCGAGGTGCTGCGGCTTGTGGGAAGCGGGAACACCAGTTCCGACATCGCCTCGAAGCTCAACGTCAGCGTGAAGACCGTGGAGACACACCGCCTGCGCATCCGTGAAAAGCTCCATCTTAAGAACAGCGTACAACTGGTCAAGTTCGCCATCGAATGGATGCACGGGCGGCGTTAAGGGACGGGTTTATTCTCTTGACTTGTTCCGATTTTCGTTTATTATTCAACGCGTCACACCCATTCCGGGGAAAAATATCATGCCGGGCGCGAGAATATTCATAGTCGAGGACGAAAAGATCGTTTCGCGCGATCTCCAGAACGTGCTGGAGTCGATGGGATATGAGGTCGCCGGAGTGGCCACCTCCGGGGAAGAGGCGGTCGGGCTGATTCCGGGACTGCGCCCCGACATTGTCCTGATGGACATCATGCTGAAAGGGCGGATGGACGGCATAGAGGCGGCCGAAAGGGTCCGCTCGGAGCTCGAGGTCCCGTTAATCTATCTCACCGCGTACGCCGACGACATGACCCTGCAGCGCGCGAAGATCACCGAACCGTACGGTTATCTGCTCAAACCCTTCGATGAAAGGGACCTCTCCATCGCCATCGAGATGGCGCTTTACCGCCATCGGATGGAGAACCGGGTTCGCGCGAGCGAGCGCTGGCTTTCCGCCACGCTTAAAAATATCGGCGAGGGCGTTGCCGCCGTCGACGCCGACGGAAAGGTGGTATTCCTGAATCCGCACGGGGAGGTCCTCACCGGCTGGCCGGCGGATGAGGCCCGGGGAAAGCCGGTGGAGGAGGTCTTCAACGTGCTGCCAGCCCGCGGCGGCGCGGAAAACACGGGCGAAGTCACGCTGATGACCACCGGCATGCCGGACCCGTCGACGCATGACGATTTCATCCTGGTCGACAGGGGTGGAGTGAGAAAACATGTGGAGTTCAGCGCCTCGATAATCCGCGACGAGAAAGACGCGGTTACCGGCGGTGTGCTCAGTTTCCGTGACATCAGCGGGCGGCGGAAGGCGGAAGAGGAGCTTCGCCGTCACCGCGACCATCTCGAGGAGATGGTCCTCGAGCGGACCGCCGAAATACGCGCCGCCAACGAGAAGCTCCAGGGAGAGATAGCGGAACGCCGGAGGGCCGAAAAGGAACTTAAAAAGGCCATGGAGATGGCCGAGGCCGCCAATCGGGCGAAGAGCGAGTTCCTGGCCAACATGAGCCACGAACTGCGCACCCCTCTCAACTCGATCATAGGATTTTCGAAGCTCATGAAGATGCAGTTCGAGGACGGCGACTTCGCGAATTATCTGGACAACATACTCTCCTCCGGCCTGCATCTGCTCAAGATCATCAACGATATACTCGACGTCTCGAAGATAGAATCGGGCCGAATGGATTTCAACCGGGCGCCCATCGATCCGGGGGAAATAATCGCGACCTGCGTGGCGATAATGGCGGTGCAGGCCGACGAAAGAGGAGTCACT
>ERZ795054.2728-NODE-2728-length-14593-cov-4.574838_pt1 | contig 14593 bp, 8 predicted proteins | sample MGYA00375138_ERZ795054 | MGnify/ENA primary metagenome ERZ795054 (study PRJEB30183, sample SAMN05720215) | anaerobic digester metagenome | isolation source: active sludge of municipal wastewater-treating anaerobic digesters | place: USA | collected 2014-12-23 ...
CCAGGCGGCTGGGCGAGCCCAGCCGGGCGTCGGCATTCAAGGCGCCGGGCGTCGGCTCCGTCAGTTGCCAGGCCGCATCGGGGCCCGCGCGTCCGAGGGTAAAACCATCAGCCTGCGGGCCGAAGCGCAGCGCATCGACCCGCTGGCCGGCGGCGTCGTGAAGGAAGAGCTGATCCCCTTGCCGGTCCAGGCCGAAGCCGGTGTGCAGACCCGCCGACTGGAAATCGGCGTCGCAGAAGACGATCAGGTATTGATACGCGGGCAGGATCATCGGGGGAAACAGGAGACCGCGGTTCGCGCGGCCGTCGCCGAGAATCCAGCCCGTAAGGTCGGCGTCGGTTGGACCGGCGTTGTAGAGTTCGCACCAGTCGGAGGTGCGGGTGCCGGGTGGAGCGGACGGCGAAGGGGTCGCGGCGATCTCATTGAGACGCACCTGTGGCAGGGGCGGCAGAGGGTTGGCGGCGCCCGGGGACCCACCCGGTTGGGCGCTGGCCTGCCAGTTGGCCGGATCATCGGGGTCGCCACTGGGATCGATGATTTCCAGGGACCGTCCGGCGCCGTCCGCGTCGGCCGGCCATCCTGCCGCGTCCTGGTAGTCCACGGAGACGATGGTGCGATTGGCGCCATCGAGAAGCGCAAGGCGTTCGCCGCCGTTGGCGAGGCTGCCGTCGTACCGTCCAAAAACCGCGACGCCCGGATACCGCTGGGCAAAGGCGGTCGGATTCGCATCGGAGATGAGCAGCAATCGCGCGCCGCCCGCCAACAGTGTGCCCTTGGCGAAGCGGAACTTCACCCCCTCGAAGTGCACGCCGCTCAGGTCGATGGGCACGGCGCTCAGGTTCTGGAGCTCGATGAACTCGTATTCCTCGCCCCCGGACGGGTGATACATGATCTCCGTGATACGGAGCGGGAGACCGAATTCATCGACCTGGAAAGCGGCCTCGGTCACCGCGCTCCAGTTGGTGCCCCACTGGCTGCGTGCCCGGACGAGCACCGTGCGGTCGATCACGATCGAAGTCCCCGGCACGTAGGGGTAGGCGTCCGGCGCGACCGCTCCGCTGAAGCGAACGCGCGGGTCGGCGCCGTTGGTGGTGTAGTGGATCGTGCCCAGGCGGTTGGTGAGCGTGAGGTTGAAGCCGCGCGGGACCCGCCCGCCGAACTGATTGAAGACCGGCGCGTTCGAGGAGGCGAGCAGGCCGGCTTGGGCGAGATGGTTGGTGAGGTAGCGCCGCCGCAAGGGAATCCAGCTCGTGGCGATGGTGTTGTTGAACCCCGAGATGGCCGGGGCGATCATGGCCCGGAGCCATTCGTAGCGGGTCTTGAGCCGCTCGTCCGTCATCGCGCCCCCGTTGAAGAAGTGCTTGTGAACGCGATCGGCGAAGAGGAGCCGGAACTCCGGGCTGGCCTTGAGGCGAAGGAAGAGGGTCTGGATTTCCGAGCCTCCCCAGGGCGGGTTGAGGTTGCTGAGCTGGTTGGCGATGGTGTTGTGCGCGACGTCGTTGGCGTAGCCGAAAGACCACTCGGCGTCCCAGGCGTAAAAGCGATAGCGGCTGCCGGGGGTGCGTTCACGGGCCGCCCGCCAGTTGTTATGCGGCCAGTCGTCCGTGTCGGCGTAGATGAGCGGGATGAGGTATTCGACGAAATTGGTCGTGTCGAGGCGCCGTTCGATTTCGAGGTACTTGTCGGCGAGCGCGAGGTTGTTGGCACTCGCATAGCTGCGCAGCGCGTTCCAGGCAACGGCGTCGCCTTCGCGGATTTCGCCGCCCATGGCCATCACGTCCCAATCATTGGCGCCGCCGTGCCAGGTCCGCAGAAAGTCGACGTCGATGCGTTCGGTGGGATTGTAGTAGCCCTTGTAGACGCCGTTGAGGAAGAGATGGACGAACGTGCCGCGCGCGGAGACCTGGCCGACATCGGCTTCGAGTTGGCGGGCGAATTCGTCGCGCAGAAAAGGGTTGGTGGCATCGTTCATCCCGGCGCGCAGCACGATGGTGTCGAAGGAATCGACCGGCACCCCGGGAAAAATCGCCTGGCGCAGCCGGCCCTCGCCGTAATCTCCCCGGAAGTAGAGCCGGAACGAGTACTTGCTCTCGGGGATGGAGCCGCTGCGGTAGTTGTAGAGATTTCGAATGTAGCCGCCGCCCTGAATCCGAAGGCCACAATCGATCTGGAAGCCTCCATTGTCCTCGGGCTGAATCCACTCGGCGGAGACCGGCCGTTCCCAGGCGAGACCGTGGTTGAGCGTGTTGCGCGGGTTGTACTCCATGATGCCGGTCCTGCCGTAGAGATGGTTTGAGGCGGTGACCAGCGAGAGCGCGGGCAACGTGCGCCGAAGCGGACTCTGGTTGTACAGATACGTGTGGGTGGTGACCTTCGAGGGGAGGCTGCTGCTCCGAAACGCCGCGGCCCGAATCACGCGCGTGCCATTGATGCCGATAAGGTTCGTGTAGAGCAGACCGTTCGTGAGACTGGGCGCGCTGCCGTCGATCGTGTACCGGATGGCCGCGCCGGGGGTGGGACACGCGAGCGACAGGTTGAATGGCTTGGCGAAAAAACCGCGCGGCACGCTGAAATGAACCGGCTCGACAACGTCACTCACCCAGGTCGAGGCGTTGGCCGCCCCCGGCGTGGCGATCATGAAGTAGCGCCACGCGCCGGACGGGTGGCGCCCAAACGCCACGTCGTTGCGTTGCTCGGGGTATTGGGGGGCAAGTTCGCTGACGGCCAGGCGCGGCGACTCGGCGTTGTAGAGGCCGAGGTACTCGCCCGCGATGCCCAGCTTGAAGTTGGTGTGCAGTCGGGCGTTCGCCGCGGTGGGCCGGCGGTTCTTGCCCGAGGCAAACACGACCAGGTAGCGCTTCGCCGCCAGGCTCACTGCCGGAAAAACCCACCGGCCGGGCTGTTGGGGATCGTCGGTCAGGGACCAGCCATCGAGGTTCACGGAGGTGTCGCCAGCGTTGTAGATCTCGATCCAGTCCTCCCAATCCCCCTCCTCGTCTTTCAGGCCGCTAACGTTCTCCGCCATGAACTCGTTGATGACCAGGGCCGGCACGGACACCGCGGGATTCACGGTGTACGACCACGGCTCACCCTCGAACGCGTGCGCCTCGGGCGTGAGATCGACAATGCCAGGCGCCGCCACCCAGGCGATCGAGACCGCGCCGGCAGGCGGCGGTGAAAAGAGGAACACGTAGGGCCCGGCGGCAGCGCCGGTCACCGCCGCGGTCGGAACACCGTTGATCAGGAGGTCCTGCGCGTCCACGCCCTCGACGGCTTTGTCGAAGAGCACCTCGATCTGGCTCAGTTGGCGGACGATGGCGTTGGCCGGCGGATTGAGGGCAGCCAATTTGGGCGCGATGGGGTCGTAGAGTTCGTAGTACCAGGTCGCACCCGGGCCGGTGGGATTGAACGCGTTGGGGGGCTGGCTCAGGTCGGTGATCCCATGCCGCATGTCCCACGAGGCCTGGATCGTGCCCCACGCGGGCTGGGGAAACGTGAAGGTATAGGTGGTGTCGCCGCCGCTCAGGCCGCTGCAGGGCATCCCGTTCAGCCACAAATCCGCGGCGTTCACGCCGGTGACGGGCTTGCTGAAGGTGACGGTGACTTGCGTGAGTTGGGTCAGGGCAGACTCCGGCGCGGGCGTCACGGCGAGCACGCGCGGATCCGAACGCTCTCCCACCCTGTCTGTGAGCGCGGCATCAAACACCAGGTTGCGCCACGTCGCGTTGGCGTCGAAAAGCCCGAACGTCTGACCGCGGGCCGCAATCGGGCTGAGATCGAGAAGCAGCACCGCCAGGGCCAGTCTGAAGTCGAGACAACGACGCCAGCCCTGGAACGGCGGTGCGCTTGGTCCGGAACAGAACTTCACGGGCATGGACCGTAGCAGGCCCGCGCCCGCACACGAGCAAGAACTGGCGAGGCGCGCCCTACCGACTCAGTGCTCAACCTCATGAACCAGCCCCGCCGTTTTCCCGTCGTCCGCGACGAGGATGGGCGCGCCTCGAGTCAGGAGTTGCAGGTCGATCCAAGGTGGAGGCGTGTCCGTATCGCCGCTGGTGAGCCGAAACTCGAATTGGCCTTCCGGGATATCTCGCAAGCCGCCGGTTACGGGCAATTCTCCGGTCCCGTTCCAGTTGGCATCATGAAGAACCGCTGTTGCGCCGCCGTCCCATGTCAGATAACTGCCGCTCGGCACGGCGCCCTGGATGGTGAGCGACTCATGTCCAAAATGAAGGACGGCGTCCTTGAGCTGTGTATCCACTTCACGCAAAGCGGTGAGGCCTTCGACCGTGACGCAAACCGTGGACTTGGCAGGCAACATGCCAAAACCCATTTTGATCCAATTCACCGCTTCGTAGTGCGCGTGCTTCGAGCCCATGCGCCACCCCCAGCGGCCGTCGCTCTGGACAAGCTCATGCACGACGCGCGACTTGAGATGATGGCCCGCCTGCTCGAGCGGATCGTTTTCAGAGCCATGGTCCGCAGAATCTGGCGGCGTTGTGCCGGTTGAATGAGGCCATTGATCCGCTTCCAGTTCCGTGCCGCTTCCAGGATGGCACTGGTCCGGCCATGCTGCTTGAGCGTGTTGACGTTGATACCGAACAAGGGCTCCGGTTTTTGGATATTGTAGAAGTTGTAGCCGTGGGCGCACATCTGGCTGAGGCCCCAGTGCGCGTCCAGAACAGTGCTGGCGGGCCGGGCGGGTTCGTCGAGCATGATGGGCACGATCCCCTTGAGTCGCCCCTGGAACAGCCGACGTGTGGCATTCAGGCGATGTTCGAGGTAGCAGGGAGGCGGCACGCCGCTGCTGGAGAAAGCGGTCACCGGCTGATCCAGGTTCTGATAAACCAACGAGGCGAACTTGTGATACCCCCACATCCGACCGTTATAGGCGTGCAGCTCGGCACCGTCGTATTCGGTGTGGGGGATGCCGCAGCGATTGAGGAACTCGGCAAACTTCCGCGCCACTTCCTCGATCAAGGTGGAGTCGTTGTCCGGCAGGGCATTCTGGCCATAGGCGGTCACACGGCCGCGCACACGGGCCCCCGCGGCGTGCTGGCCGGGATCCGTCGTGAACAAGCCACGCTGGCAGCCTCCAGTGTCCACGGGTCTGCCACGCGCGGATGGGGCAGGCCTTCCTCGGTCCAAATGCGCAGAATGGTCTCGTCCTCGTCCTGGGGATCGCGCGGACAGTAGAGCGCGAATCCCCCAAGCGGATTGGCCGCGCCGCGGTTCCAAACATGAGACCAATCGACCGTGGCCCGCCCGAGAGCCCGCCGGTCTTCGGTCTTCGCGGGGGAATGATCGGGGGAGTCCCTATGCGCGGCGAAGGTGTGAGGGTGTGCCACATGGACGTCGGTCATGTAGTCCAGCTCCAGGAGCCCGACCGGCTCGACACAATTGGAATGGAAGTGCAGGGAGACCTCGCGTGACGCCGGAACCGCTTCCATCCGTTCAATGCGCAGGGATGCGTGCGTCTCCGAGGCGCGAACGACACACGTGATTCGAGGCCGTCCGTCCGGGCCGGCCGCCATGAGCCGATCGTTGACCATGCTCAGGCGTTCGAGGCGGACGCGCGCCCCACCGCGTGTCTCGAGGTAGAACCCCGGTCCCGGGTCGGCGAGGTTCAGCCACTCGCGCCCGTCGACCTTCGTCTTCAGCGAAGCGGGCCGCCCGTCAGCGGCGAACGCGAGCGAGAATCGCGGGGTATCCAGTGAGACGAGCCCCGAATTCGCACACGCCGGCTGCGCGTGCAGGATGCCCAACAGCAGTGCAAGAACGCCACCCCGCGGGTGTTTGCTTTGACTCATAGGGATCTGGTCTTTCGAGGTGGCCGGAGCGTGCCCAGACAGAAGGCGCTGTTCAAGGCGAAATGAGGCAGAGTTGCGACCTCGCCCAGATTTGACCGGCCTTCAGAAGCCGCAAGGGGGTCAGTGTGCCGATGCCCAACCACGATCACCTACTGGCAGAGACGCTGGAAGGCGACCTGGTGGCGGGGATGCGGTGGCTGCGGCGAGGCAGACGAACGATCGGCGGAACCTGGAGTGGCGGCGGAAGCTCGAGACCGAGCATTCCTGAATTCCGGGACCGACCCCGCTGCGCATCACCAGGAAACATGCGGGCTGGAATTCGCGTTTGAATTCGGGGCGCCTGTTGCCTTTAATCCCCGCGTGCCAAGTCAAGTCATCGCCGTTGCGAACCAGAAAGGGGGCGTCGGCAAGACCACCACGACCGTCAACCTGGCGGCATGCCTGGCCGCCATGGGGCAGCGCGTTCTGCTGATCGATCTCGATCCGCAAGCCAACGCCACAAGCGGTTTGGGTCTGCCCAAAACCGAGGGCGGCAGCGCCTACCGCGCCTTGCTCGGAGAGGAACCCCTGGCCGAGCGAATCAAGGCCACGGGGTGCGAGCGCCTCGAACTTCTCCCCAGCGAGCTGGATTTGTGCGGCGCGGACGTCGAATTGCCGCGCGTGGAGAATCATCTGCAGCGGCTGGCGCTCGTCCTCGAGCCCGTGCGGCGCGACGAGGGGCGCGACCTGATCCTGATCGATTGCCCTCCGTCCCTGGGCATTCTGACCCTCAACGCCTTCGCGGCGGCCGATTACGTCCTGGTCCCGCTGCAGTGCGAGTACTTCGCCCTCGAGGGGATCACGATGATGAAGCGCCTGCTCGATCAGTTGCGGGCTTCGGGAACCAATCCCAAGCTGCAACTGCTCGGCGTGCTGATGACGATGTTCGACATCCGGACGCGCCTCTCCCAGCAGGTCGTGTCGGAGGTCCGCGAACACTTCACAGAGGCGGTGTTCGACACGGTGATCCCGCGCAGCACGCGCCTGGCCGAGGCCCCGAGCTTCGGCAAGCCAATCATCCAATACGATCCCTACGGCGCCGGCGCCGCCGCCTACGAGGTCCTGGCCCAGGAAGTCCTCGCCAGGCTCGGACGCACACCGGCTGAGGCCCACTAGCGCGTATTTCGTGGCCCAACGGTGCATAGCCCGCATTTGAGGTGAAATGTGACGGTGACCGGTCAGATGACATCAACAGTTGGTGAGAAATGCGGGATAGGGCGGTCAGACTTCGCAAGAGGACTGCCATGCGGGCTAGAAGAGCAAAACCGCGCCTCGTACCCTCGTTCCAGAGAATCCTCGACCCCTTGAACGCAGCACGGAACCTTGACTCGTCTGAAACATGTTTCACCGGTCGAGGCTAAGGGTGGTTGGAGTGCGATTGGGGCGTCGCGTCCCTACAACAGTTGCCGGATCTTCGGTTTGACCTCCTGCAGCTTTGCGTCCTTCACTTTGCCAGCGGCGTTAAGCTCTGCTCCCTGCAACCATCGTCGGTGCTCGGCAGCGGGGATCACTCGTCGCCTCTTGGGAGGGTGTAGGGCGGCTGGCCTCACCCGGTGGCAGCGTGAGAAGCGCTGCCCCGGATTGCGTGTTGCCGGACGCCGATCGAACTGCCAGAGTTGTTGCAGTGGCAAGGTCCGGTCCGATGGCGCCCAGAATGATGAGAGCATGGTGGCATCCGATGCTTGGTCTGCTGGCGGCAATCTGCGCGGCGGCAGCGGCGGAGATCGGCTCGAACGTCTTCGAAGACCCCGCGCCCCCGACGCCGAACAACCGCATCGACGAATTGGTTTTCGCCAAATTGTCGTCTCTGGGCATCCAGCCGGTCCTTTGTTCGGATGCGGTCTTTGTCCGCCGCGCCTTCCTCGATCTCATCGGCACGCTGCCAACAGCCGACGAGGCCCGCCAGTTCATCCGAGACCGCGACGCGCGGAACAAGCGTCGTCTCCTGATCGACCGGCTGCTCGATCGAGAGGAATACGCCGACTACTGGGGGATGAAGTGGGGCGACGTGCTGCGCATCAAAGCGGAGTTTCCGGTCAATCTCTGGCCCAACGCGGCCCAGGCCTATCATCGCTGGGTCCGAGCCTCCCTCGCCCAGAACAAGCCATACGACCGGTTTGCCCGCGAACTGCTCACCGCCAGCGGCAGCAACTTCCGGGTCGGTCCTGTCAATTTCTACCGCGCGATCCAGAACCGAACGCCCGATGGAATCGCCGGAGCGGTGGCTTTGGCGTTCCTGGGCGCGCGCATCGAGGGCTGGCCCGCCGACTGCGCGACCGGGATGGCGGCGTTCTTCGCCCAGGTGGGTTACAAGCCCACCAGCGAGTGGAAGGAAGAACACGTCTTCTGGGATCCGCTGGGCGCCACCCGCATCGCGGCCAACATCGCGCCCGGACGCGATGCCGTTTCATCCGTTGGACAGGCCCTTCAGGACGCGCCGCAACCGTGGGTCGGCACGCGCACGAACAGCCCGCCGCGGGATGCGGTCTTTCCGGACGGCACGGCTGTCGCGCTGCCCGCGGACCGCGATCCGCGCGAGGTTTTCGCCGACTGGCTGATCACGCCGCGGAACCCGTGGTTCACGCGGGCGATTGTGAACCGGGTGTGGGCCTGGCTGCTCGGGCGCGGCATCATCCACGAGCCGGATGATATTCGGGATGACAACCCGCCGAGCCATCCCGAGCTCCTGGCCTATCTCGAACAGGAGACGGTGTCCGGAGGCTACGATCTGAAACACCTCTGCCGCGTCATTCTCAACTCGAAGACCTATCAGATGTCCTCGCTGGCGCGGCATCAGGGCGCCGAAGCCGAGGCCCAGTTCGCCAGTTACCCGCTCCGCCGTCTCGACGCCGAGGTGTTGATCGACGCCATCAACCAGATCACCGGCGCCTCGGACCTCTACACCAGCCCCATCCCGGAACCGTTCACCTACATCCCGGAAGACCTGCCGGCCATCGCGCTCCCGGACGGCAGCATCACAAGCCCGTTCCTGACCCTGTTCGGGCGCTCGGCGCGCGCCACCGGCATGGCGAATGAACGTGACAACAAGCCGATGCCCGCCCAGTGGCTGCATCTCCTCAACTCGAGCCACATCCAACGCAAGCTCGAACAAGGTCCCCGGCTCAGGGCGCTTCTCGACTCGAAACGGAAGCAGGCGGAGATCATCGACGAACTCTTTCTGACAATTCTATCCCGTTTCCCAACGCCTGACGAGGTACGGATCGTGGACGGCTATGGCCAGGTCCAGCCCCCAAGGGCGGCCCGACGCGGGCGGCCCGGCGCTCAACCCGCGGCGTCCGGAAAGCCCGTTGTCGTGAAAAACCGGGGCGACTGGGTAGACATCGCCTGGTCCCTGATCAACAGCAAGGAGTTCCTGTACCATCACTGACCGCGGCGCACAGCCAGAGAGGCCGAACAATGCAGCACGCTCTCTCCATGAACCGAACCTTGGAGGGGGGACGGCTCGTCCCCCGCCGAAGAGTGTTTTTGAAGGAGTTTGGGGCGACGAGGCCGTCGCCGCTCCGCACCGGTTCATGGCCCCCGTGCGCATTCAACCGTTGAATGTCAACGCTCTCCATGAAAGAACACCCTCACGATCGACAGGACGCTCCTGGTTCCCTTTCTGGGCGCGATTCTGCCACGGCTCCGACATCAGACGCCGCGAAGTCTTCGAGTGCGAGCGCCCGGAATTTGCGCAGCCGGCGACGGGTTTCGGAGGGCCGATCCCGCGGCTGCGGGAGAAGCCCCGTCTGCGAATCGCTCGGTGAGCAATCCAGGGCCTCTGCCACAGCCGCCGGATCGGCGCTACGACCTTTGGCTGAAGCTCTGCCACGCGGCGAAACGTCCGGGCCGGGGCACAGCCTGAACGGGGGCATGTCCCGGCGCGACCTGCTGCGGATTGCGTTGTTCGGCACGGCGGGATGGATGGTTGCGGACCGGGCGTTGTGGGCAGGGAGCGACGCGCCTGTTGCCGGGCGGGACCTCGAAACCCCGCGTCTCGAGCCCAAGGCCCGATCGGTCATCCAGATCTTTCTCTGGGGCGGCATGTCGCACATCGACACGTGGGATCCGAAACCGGACGCGGGCTACGATTATCTGGGCGAGTTCAAGAACGTCATCCCCACCAACGTAGACGGCATCCAACTCGGCGAGCTTTTCCCGAAGCTGGCCCGGCAGGCGGACAAGTACTCGCTGATCCGCGGCATGACGCACCGCAACAACGGCCACGAGACGGCGGCCTACCTCATGCAGACCGGCCACACCCCCGGCGAACGGCTCGCCTACCCGAGCATCGGCGCGGTGTTCGCCCTCTTCAAGAGCCCCACATACCAGGGCCTCATCCCGCCCTACGTGGTCCTGACCCAGCCGCAGGGGCGGTTCTCGGAAGAGGGTTTCCTCGGCCCCAAGTTCAAACCGTTCGCCACGGGCGGCGATCCCAACGCGCCGCAATTCGAGGTGGAAGGGATCGTCTCGCGGAACATCACCGACGCCCGACAGAAGAGCCGCCGCGAATTGCTCGACCGGATGGACACGCTGGGCCGCACGATGGCCGGAAACCCCCAGGTCGCAGCCTCGGAGGCCGCCAAGCAGCAGGCGTATGAACTCATTCTGGGTCGGGGCCGCGAGGTGTTCGATCTCTCGAAAGAGAAGCCTGAACTCCGGGACCGCTATGGCCGTCACACGTTCGGCCAGGATTGTCTGGCCGCGCGCCGACTGGTCGAGGCGGGTGTCCCGTACATCGTCATCAACTACCCCGGCGGCTGGGACACCCACAGCAATCACTTCGCAACCATGCGCCGGCAGTGCCCGCAACTCGACCAGGGGCTGGCCATGCTGCTCGAGGATTTGCACGATCGCGGCCTTCTCGAAAGCACGATCGTCTGGTGTTGCGGCGAGTTCGGGCGCGGACCCAAGATCGACTGGCAGCCGCCCTGGAACGGCGGTCGCAACCACTACGGGAACGTCTTCACCGCGCTGGTCGCCGGCGGCGGTTTCAAGGGCGGGCGCATCGTCGGTTCGTCCGACGACAAGGCCGCGGAGGTCAAGGAGCGGCTGGTCTACCCGGTCGACCTGCTCGGCAGCATCTATGCCCTGGGAGGCATCGACCCCCGCGCGCGGCTCCCCCATCCGATGGGCGCCGAGGCCTACGTGTTGCCCTCCGCCGACGAAGGTGTGAAGTCCGCCGGGATTCTGAGGGAGATCATGTGACTGGGAATTGGCGAACCTCACTGCCCTGGCTGATCGCCTGCCTGATCCTGGCGCCCGCCCTCCGCGCCCAGCCGCGCCCCTATATCGGCTTTGTCTATCCCGCCGGCGGACAGCAGGGCGGGTCCGTCCAGATCCGATTGGGCGGACAGAACCTCGACGGCGTCCACGCCGCAACGGTCACCGGCGCGGGCGTCACGGCGCGGGTAGTCGAATTCCATCGGCGCCTGAACAACCAGGAGGTGCAGTTGCTCAGGGAACAGTTGAAGGAGTTGAAGGGGGCGCCGGCCCAGGAAGAGGAGGCATCCGATCTCATCGCGCGGATCGAGAAACGCACGCGCGAGTTTGTCCAGACACCGGCCTGCGCCGCGATCGCCACGGTGACGACCATCGAGGTCGCAATCGCCCCCGACGCCGAGCCCGGCGAACGGGAGATCCGCCTTGTCACGCCCCGCGGCGCGTCCAATCCGCTGCCATTTCACGTCGGCCAACTCCCCGAGCACACGAGGAAACCGATGCCCACCACGCCGCGGCAGGTGCTGGGCAAGGAAGCCCAAGCCTTGCGAAAGAGACCGGCGGGCGAAGTCGAGGAGCGCATCGTTGTCCCGTGCGTCGTGAATGGCCAGATCGCCTCTGGCGAAATCAACCGCTATCGGTTCGAAGCCCGCCGAGGCCAGCGGCTGGTCATCTCGACCCTGGGCCGTCAGTTGATCCCGTTCATCGCCGATGCCGTTCCGGGCTGGTTCCAGCCCGTGATTGCCCTGTATGACGCGACTGGGAAAGAGGTGGTGTATGCCGACGATGACCGGTTCAACCCCGATCCGACCATTCTCTACGAGGCACCCGAGGAGGGCGAATACGTCCTCGCGATCCACGACAGCATCTACCGGGGACGCGAGGATTTCATCTACCGCATCACCATCGGCGAGGTGCCATTTCTCGCGAGCATCTTTCCCTTGGGCGCGCCGGCGGGCAGTTCGCCGGAGATCCGGATGGCGGGCTGGAATCTCGATGACGCCCGTTTGTCGCGGCCGGCGACGGACGCAGGGCCTGGACTCGAGTGGCTGACCGCCACCCGCGCAGGTCTACGGTCCAACCGCGTGCCCTTTGCCCTGGACACGCTGCCCGAGACATTCGAGCAGCCATCCGACAACGACACGCCGAATCAGGCACAGGAAGTCGCGCTGCCGATCATCGTGAACGGGCGCATTGAACGGCCGGGCGACCTGGACGCGTTCGCCTTCTTCGCCAGGTCCAACGAAACGATCGTTGCCGAAGTCCAGGCCCGCCGACTCGATTCGCCTCTCGATTCCGTCATCAAGCTCACGGATGCCAATGGTACGGTGCTGGCTTTTAACGATGACTTCGAGGATCTGACGTTTGCCGCGAAGACGCACCACGCCGATTCCCGCTTCATGGTCACCGTGCCGTCCGATGGCCGCTACGTCCTCCATCTGGGCGACACGGCGCGCCAGGGCGGCGAAGACTATGGTTACCGCCTGCGCCTGAGCCCGCCGCATCCGGACTTCGCGCTGCGCGTTGTGCCTTCGAGCATCGGGTTGCGCCCCAGGTCCACCGCGACGCTGACCGTCCATGCCCGGCGCACAGACGGCTTCACAGGCCCCATCCGGCTGGCTCTCGACAGTCCGCCCGACGGATTCTCGTCGCAGCCCGTGACACTATCATCGACGCAGACGGTGGCGCGCCTCACGGTCCGAAACAGCGGCGCGGCAACCGGGATGCCGGTTGGTTTGTCCGTGGTGGGTAAGGCCAGGATCGGCGGACGCGAGGTCACGCGCCGGGCAGTGCCTGCCGAAGACATGATGCAGGCCTTCCTGTGGCGCCACCTGGTCCCCGCCACCGATCTCAAGGCCGTGGTCTCGAATCCCGCCGCCGCTACCCGGCCCGACCGCCTCGCGCAGACGCGTCCGCAGCCCTCGAAGACGACCAACGCACTCGAGGTCGCCATGATCAGCGGCGCAACAAACGCCCTGGCCGCCGTCAATCCCGTTGGCGGAACGAATGTGGCCGCTGCGGCCTCCGGCGCGGCACCAGCTCCACCCAAGTTCACCAAGCAACAAATCGCCGGACGCCTGCGTCAGCTCCGCCTTCTCCACGAGGACGGCCTTCTTACGGACCGGTTCTACCAGGCCAAAGTCGCCGAATGCGAAGCCGCGCAGTGAGTTGCGCGGCGGCCTGATCGAACAGAGCCTGCCGAACGATGAAGTGTGCGATGAAATGTGCGATGAAGGCCCTGCAACCGCATCGAGACGGCAACTCGAACTGTCATTTCAATCGCCGGAACGCCGGGCTGTGTCGGATTTCATTTCCGGTCATTATGATCCGCCACCGCTGGCGGTGAACCTTCCTGCCGGACCTGTCCTATGCCCGTCCCGCATCAAAGCCGCTCCATTGGGGATCGAGCTGCCGAGGATGCCGATCGCGTCATTGTTCTTCCCGGCAATGTGCCGATGTTTTTTCGGGGCATCTCCCCCGGCATTTTCCTCATGGGGTCGCGGGGGCCGTATGCGGATGAAGAGCCGGCGCATCGCGTGGTCATTCCCCGCGAGTTCTATCTGAGCACATTCGCGGTAACGCAAGAGCAGTATCGCGCTGTCGCCACCCAATGCCCTGCCTTGAGAAAGACGCCTGAGCCGAGTCACTACAAGGGCCTGCGCCGCCCGGTCGAAAACGTGAGTTGGTTCGATGCCTCCGCATTCTGCGAATGGCTGGCGAAGTGGGAGGGACTGCCAGACGACATCACGGACGTCCGTCTGCCCACCGAGGCGGAGTGGGAGTACGCCTGTCGCGGTCAGAAGGACGTGTCCTTGGGCCGGGATACGGAATTCTACAATGGCGACGGTGAGGCCGCTCTGGCCGAAGTAGGTTGGTACTCGGCGAATTCCGGCGGCGAAACGCATCCTGTCGACGAGCCCGCAGGCGAAAGGCCCGATGCATTCTTGCGCCGGTCCCATCGTGCTTGAAGAAGCCATTGTCTGCGGATGCGGGGATCAATCGCGGGTGACGCAGGCAGTGGCGCCGGGTGAGACGGGCGAGCGCCAGATGTCGGGGGGCGCAGGATGCCCCAATGCCGAGTTTTCCTGAATTCCGGGACCGACCCCATGACGGGACCGACCCCATGACGTCATGTCACTATCCGTGTTTCATCCGTGTTCGATCCGTGGCTCTTCACTGGCCGATCCGTGGTCCATCCTTAACACTGCACCATCCCATCCGTGTTCGGTCCGTGGGGCAGCCTCACTCCGGCTATTCCGCATCGCGGTCCGCCTGTCCGAGCAATCCGCGCATCGCGGCCATCAGCACGGCTTCGGCCTCGGGTGTGGTGTTCGAGGAGGTCGGCTGGGTCTCGCAGCCGCCTTCGAGGTAGGCGACGGCGGTGCCGATATACCCGGGGCCGTAATCGCCGTAGGCGGCCATCATGACACGCAGATCGGGACGCATGGCCTTGGCCGCAAGCTGGTACTCGACAAACAACTCGCCCGGCAGGTGCAGCAGGCGGGTGTCGCCGACCCGCAGGC
>ERZ795054.2736-NODE-2736-length-14576-cov-5.206873_pt1 | contig 14576 bp, 16 predicted proteins | sample MGYA00375138_ERZ795054 | MGnify/ENA primary metagenome ERZ795054 (study PRJEB30183, sample SAMN05720215) | anaerobic digester metagenome | isolation source: active sludge of municipal wastewater-treating anaerobic digesters | place: USA | collected 2014-12-23 ...
TCCCCGGCGTATTCGAGGAACGTCCCCTGGTTTGTCAGCCAGGCCGGGTTGATCATCTTGTCGCCGTTCACCTGCACGTGGCCGTTGGTGTCGAGGGAATTGGCATTGACGCGCCAGGCGACACGCCCGACTTTGTCCTGATAATACAGGCGCGAGGTCTTGGTGTCGTAGCTGCCGCCGGCGGCGCCGGCGGCGAATTCGCGGCGGTCCGGGACCCGCGTCATCACGTTGAGCGTGCCGTTGAGGGCGCCGCCGCCGTACAGGGCGGAGGCCGGCCCGCGGATCAAGTCCAGCTGTTCCACGGTCTGCGGGTCGATGGTCTCCAGGGTGAACCCCCGGCGCAGGGTGTCCGTGGGGACGCCGTCCACGAGGACCCGGGTCTTGTTGTTGTTCCTTCCGCCGGAGATGCCGCGGATCCCCAGGCCGGAAAGGGCCCCGATGCCGGGTTTTTGGACGGTGACGAAGAGTCTCTGCTGAAGGAGCGTGGCGATCTCGGGTTGGCGGCTTTCTTCGATGTCCCGGCGCGTCAAGACATCGCGCGTGCCGGCCAGGTCGGCTTTCATGCGCGGATAGCGTTCGGCCAGAACGGTGATCGGTTCCAGGCCGAGCGCGCCGGCGTATTGAGCGACCGGCCCGTCGCCCCGGGCCGCATTCGCCAGGAGGCCCAGACCGAGCCCGGCGGCGATGGAAAAATACGGACGGAACTTGCCCATGGATGTTTTCCCCTTGGAGTTACACTTCCAAATAAGAGATGTCTTTATGGAATTTCTTGAGGAGATAGGGGATCCCCAATTCTTTCCGGGTGGAGATGAAATATTTTTTGTAACGGGCGGCGAAGGCCACCGGGTGCGTGGGCCGTCCGTTCTGGCGCAATACCGCGATGCCTTTCCCGCGGGGAACGTTGCGCAGGTGATTGGACAACAGACGCAGCCGGTCTTCCTGGAGGGGGCCGGAGAGGAAGGCGAGGATGAAATGGGTGTCGTCCGGGGAGAAGGCTCCCAGGGCACACTTGACCGAAGCGATGAGGGGGTAGGCGGTTTTTTCGTTCTTGACGGCGCGCACGTCGTGGAACCGGATTTGGCGGGCGAGGGGGGCGGTGTCTTTGCCGTAGACGAAAATGATTTTTGAAAAAGGCGGATGGGGGTTCGCCGCGAGCCGGTTGACGATCGAGAGGGTCTGTTCGGCCCGGGCCCGTTCGCACGGTTTGGCGCCCAGGATGATCAGCGCCGGAGCGGGTTGGCCGCCCCGGGGGCCGCGTGTCGCGCTCAGGAAGGCTTCGTATTGGCGGATGCCGATCACGGCGGCCACCGGGCGAGAGTCCTTGCTGACGAGCCGGGGGCCGGTGATTCCGACGGCCTCGGCGATTTTGAGGAAGTCGCGGCGGACCTGGGTGATGGGAAGCGCCTCGGCCGGCCGGGCGCCGCTATTTTGCATTTTAGTGCTCATTAAAATGCATTATGGCTTATGGGGGGCGGGGGAGTCAAGGGGGCGGAGCCGCAACGAGGCCGTTCCCCCGGCAGACGCTCCTCGGCCGCCGAAGGATGCGTGGAAAAGTTACGGTTGGTTCCGGGGGGAGTTCAGCCCCGCTTCGTGGGCCAGTTCGTTGAGGAGAAGACTCAAAAGGACGACGAAGGCCGCGCGTGACAGCGTTTGGCCCCATTCCATCAGGCCTCCGCCGCCGTGGACGAGGTGGATGCCCATGATCAGAAACGCGATGAGCAGGGAGGTCATGAGGCTCTGCCGTGCGCTGGCGTAGATGGCCGTGGCGATCGGGGTCAGCACCAAGAGCAGCCAGATGGGGGGCCAGTAGGGGCTCAACTCATAGACGAGCACGACGTTCACCGCCAGGTTGGTGTACAAGCGCAGTTTCTTGAGACGGGGAAGTATTTCCGGCCGCCGGCGGATAAGACCGACCGTCACGAGGTTGAAGAGGATGCTGAAAGCCAGGAGGCTCAGACCGATGATCCGAACGGAACGGATGGGAGAAGGCAGGAAGATGGCCAGCGCCACCAGGAGGATGGCGAACGGCGTGGCGTAACGATTGACCACTTGGACTCTGCGGACGTCGCGGGGCGAAATTTCCGGGGTTGTCATGACGGGTCTCCCTTGATGAAAATATTTTTCAATGGGTGCTCCACGGCGTTCCCGCCGTGTCGGTATGGGTGCATTGGATCCAAAAGTGGCCGGCGTCCTGTCCCGCGGGGACATATCCCCAATGGGCCGCGTCGGAAACCGGGTCCATGGCCGGCAGATCGTCCACGGTTTCCGAGAGGGGGTGTTGCGCCGTATAAAGGAGGGGCGGGGCGTTGCCGATATACTTTGGGGAGAGGGCGCTGAAAGAGGGTGGATAATTCTGGTCGTTGTCCATGTAGTAGAGCCGGAGGGCGCCCCGCACGGCTCCCAGGTGGCCTTTGGTGGACCCTTCCTTCGATTTTTGGACCAGCGCGCCGAATTTGGGGAGGACAAGCAGGGCGAGGATGGACAAGATGGCCACGACAATCATCAGCTCGATCAGGGTAAACCCGCCGACCGCTGGACGCCGATGTCGCATGGGGCTCCTTTTCCTCGTGTCCGTCGTCCGAGACGAACAAGTGTCTTGGTTTTTCTGGATGGTCCCTGAATGGCCCCAACGGGATTCGAACCCGTGATCTCTGCCTTGAGAGGGCAGCGTCCTAGGCCGCTAGACGATGGGGCCCTTCAGGAACCAGATTGTTGCATAACCCAGACACGCGCGGCTCCGCCGCGAACCCGGGATAACTTCTTTCGGAAGTCCCGCGAAAACACTGGGCCCGGTCCGCGGGAGGACGGGGCCTTCCGCGGACTTTGAAGAGGGGGAGGAGATTTTAGCAGATTTTCGAGACGATTCTCGGCGAGCCGATCCGCTTCCTTTCAGCGGACGCCCCGGGTGTTTTCCTACACCGGGTTTTTAATGAAGGTGCCGTTGTTGAATTCTTCAAACGCCCGGCGGAGTTCCTCCTCCGTGTTCATGACAATGGGGCCGTACCAGGCAATGGGTTCGCGGAGAGGCTTCCCCGCAATCAGAAGAAACCGCACGGGACCCTTTTCGGAGGACACCCGCACGTCGTCCCCGTCATCGAAGAGGGCCAACATGCCGTTGCTCACGAAGGGGTCCCGTTTCATATCGAAATAATTCACGCCCACCGCTTCGTAGGTGAAGGGGTCTTTCTCCCGGCAAAAGGAGCCCTGTCCTTCAATCACGTAGGCGAAGACGGTGTGCCCGCGCTTGGTCGGATGGACGTATTCCCCGCCGGCGGGGATGGTCACATCCAGATATTCCGGATCGATCACAACGTCCCGAACGGGGCCCTGTCTGTCTCCCACCCGGCCGGCGATGATCCGTATTTTGACCCCCTGGGCCAGGACCACCTCCGGGATTTCATCGCGGGTCACGCCCCGGTACCGAGGCGCCATCATTTTTTGTTTTTTGGGGAGGTTGGCCCACAGTTGAAAGCCGTACATCCGGCCTTGGGAATCCCCCTTGGGCATTTCTTGGTGGATAATGCCGCTGCCCGCGGTCATCCATTGGACGTCTCCGGCGGAAATCACGCCTTTGTTTTTCATGCTGTCCCCGTGCTCCACGTCGCCGGCAAGGACATAGGTAATGGTTTCAATCCCCCGGTGGGGATGCCAGGGGAACCCTTTTAAATAATGGGCCGGGGTGTCCGAGCGAAAATCGTCCATGAGAAGAAACGGATCGAACAAGGACTCCGTTCCGAAGCCGAACACGCGGTTCAAATGCACGCCGGCCCCCTCCATTGTCGGCCTGGCTTTGATCACCTTCCGGATCGATCTTGTCTTCGTCATCGACGGGTCACCTCATTTAAACGGGTCATGTTCGGGGGAATGCCATCGGGCGACAGGGCTGACGGGGGGCGTGGCATTTCAAAAACGGAATAACGCGGGCCTACTTCTCCACGGGCGCCGTCGTCGCGGCCGGCGCCGGGGCGGTCTCCGATTTTTTCTGCGCGGCGGCGGTCTGGATGCGCTTGATCGTGGCGGCGGCTTCCTGCGTGGAGACGCCTTCCAGCCCCAGTCGGCATTCGGCCAGGGCGTTGTCGTACTCGCCGAGCTGTTCGTAGGACAGGCCCTTCTGGTAATGGAAATAGGCGATGTCTTTTCGGAGGTCTTCCACCTTTTTTGCCAGATCCGCCGGGATTTTGTCCTTGGACGCTTTTTCGTTCAGCGCGTCGAAATCGCCGGAGAACTTTTTTATGAGGGCGTCGTAGGCGTCGACCGCCCCGGTGTAGTTTTTGTCGTTGAACAAGGCCAGGGCGAGCCCTTTTTTCGCCTCCACCATGTCCGCGTTCCGCGCCAGCGCTTTGTCGAACTCGACCGCCGCCTCCGTGTAGTTCCCCAGGATGAGCTGCGCCTGTCCGATCTTATATTGGAGGTTCTCCTTGTTGGTATAGGTCTTGGGGAGTTCGGCTTGGAGGAGGTCGATCGCTTTCTTCGCGGCTTTCTTGGCGTCCTCCGTTTTACCCAGGGCCTGATACGCCTGAGCTGTTTTGAAGAGATAGTCGCTGTTCTCCGGGGCGAGAGACGCCGCCTGTTGGATGCTTTTGAGAGCTTCGGGCAGGTTGTCGAGCTGGGTATGGATCAAGTACAGGTCGGCATGGGCGGTTGCGGCGAAAGGGGAGTCGGGGTAGTCGGTGGTCACGTCCTGATAGGCGGCGAGGGCCTTGTCGTTCTGGCCGGCCAGCCGGAAACACACGCCCTGGGTGTATTGGCACTTGGCGGAGGCGGCCTTGTCCGTGGCGGCGGCCGACGCCCACTCCAGATTTTTTTGGGCCTCCTCGTATTTACCGGACTTGATGTGGCCCTCGGCCAGTTTCAGAAGATCGCCGGCCAACTGGGAAAGGAATTTGTCCAGGTCCGCTTTGAGGGCGTCCCCTCCGGCGGGGATTTTTTCTTTGACTTCTTTGCATTGGGCGATGCCCTCGTCGTATTTTTTTCCGTCGACGAGTTGTTTTGAGAGTTCAAGCTGGGACAGGGCCAGGGTCTTGGCCGACTCGTTGACGGAGGGGGTGTCCTTGTAGGTGGTCAGTATCTGAAGGGCGAGGGTTTTGGAATCCGCGAAATTTTTTTCATCGAAGGCCGTCTTGGCCTGGAGCAGAAGACAATTCGCCATGCCCTCCCGTCCTTCTTTGACGAGCTGCGGTTCCTTTTGGGCGTTCTTCCCCATCAGTTCCTGATAGATCGCCATGGCTTCCGTCAGCTGGCCGGCGGCGGCCATTTTTTCCGCTCGTTTCGCTTTGGAGCTTAGTTCCGCCGCGGCAAAACTCGCCACCAGCATCAAAGAGACCGTTAAAGAGACCGCCCGGGCATGGTTGAACATCGGATCCTCCCAAAAGAATCGCGTATGGATGCGGAGATTGTAACATGTTTTTTTGTCGAAGGAATTGCGGCGGATTTCCAGGAAAGCGGTTTTCCGTTTCGGAGGCCGAGCGGCGGCGGTCCCCCTCCCGGCTCAGCGGGTGGGGTTTTTTTCTACGGAAATCTGCAGATCACCGACGGGCAGCGACGACTGAATTTTCTCCCAGGAAGGCAACGCCGTCTCGTTGTCCGGCATCCGATAGGTCGTGCGCGTCAGAGAGGGGTGCTGGAAGAGATTGAATTTCAAGGTGAACCACGTCCAGCACGCCATGGCCAGCGCCACGAGGGACATGCCCCGCTCCCCGAGGGTCGGACGGCCGAGTTCCGAGATCACCCGCCTCTGTAAATCGCCGATCCCGCGGCGGACCGCGGCGTTGGGGCCGAGACAGCGGCCCGAGAGGAAAATGGGGTAGCTCTTGCGGAGGTCCTGGGCGTAGACGGCGGCTTTTTTCCGAAGGAGGGGATTGGAGGAATCTTTAAGCTTTCGATAACCTAAGAGCCAGGCTTCGATGACGCGGAAAATGCTCGGGCCGAGCTGTTGGTAGTCCTGTTCGAAGCACCAGCGCTGCGCCCCCTCGACCTCGTCGGTGGTCATGGCGGGGTGCTTGACCATGACGGAGAAGCCGTCGGCTTTTCGGAAATATTTTTCCGGCTGGCCTTTGAAGCAGTCCCGGAACCTGTTTTCTTTTTCCATCCGGGCGTAGAGCGGCGTTCCCGGCACGGGGCCGTAAATCAGGAATTGAGACAGGGCGGGGTGGAGTTTCATAAGGCCGGCGTGTTCCTCGGCGATGATGTCGCGGTTTTGGTATTCGAACCCCACGATCATGGACGCCAGGATGGTGATGCCGTGTTCGCGGAATTCGGTGAAGATGTCCGCCACCGGGCGACCCTGTTGCTTGGCGTAGCCGGACCGGGTCCCTTCGTAGCCCACCCAGATGCCGTCAATGCCCATTTCAAGGATCTGTTCCACCGTGTACTGGCTGATGGCTTTCACGCTCGAAAAAACGAAAATGGACGGGACCCGCCCCCCCTTGCTGACGCAGTCGCGGAATTCCATGGCGCGGGTTTTGTTCAGGAGGAAATCCTCATCAAAAAGCATGAACACCGTCTGGGGATCGTTCTTCCAATAGCGCTCGATCACATCGTAGATGTCTTTCCCGGTGGGGAGGAGTCGGATGTGTTTCCGGCCGAAATAGTGGGAGGTGCAGCAGAAATCGCAGCCGTTGGGGCAACCGAGCCCGGCGAAGATCTGGCCCGTGCGGGAGATCGGGATGGAAAAAAGTTTGAGGGTGCTCAGCATGATCGGGTGCTCGTAGGGCATGGACAGCGGCGTTTCGCCCAGCAGTTCGCGGAAAAATCCGACGCCCTCTCCCCGGCAAACGAAATCGCCGTAGGGTTTCAGCAGGTCGTCCTCCAGGATGGTGCCGTATCCGCCCAGGACGATCTTGGTTTTTGGGGAATGTTTCCGGATGAGCTCCACGGTGTCCTTCATTTTGTGGAACACCGCCATGATGAAGGAGACGCCGACGTAGTCATAGCCTTTTTCAAGTTCCCGAATGAGCTCCGCGCGCGAAGGGTACTGCAGGACCACCGTGGGGGTCTCGAGGTTGGCGGCGATGTAGTCGAGGGAGAAAAACGAGTTGATGACCCGCGGGCTGAAAATTCCCTGGGCCCGGGTCACCTGTTTGTGGAGGAGTTCGTAACCCACGGAGGGGGCGTCCCCGGCGCTTTCGCCGAAAGGCCGGCAGACGCTGGTCAGAAGCACTTTTTTCGTCGTCAAATTGGTCCTCATTTCCTTCGGAAATTCGAAAAAATCAAGAGGCCATCGCCTGAAAAGATGACTTTGTTTTTATCGGCGCGCGTCGGGCACGGAGATTTCGGTGTTTTTCAGCAAACTGGCCAGTGGGACACGAATGGGGGAGCGCTCTTATCCATCGGCTGGTCAACCACCGTCACTTTAACATAATAGGACGTGTTTCGGGGGAAATAGGTGCGCGGGGGCGGCGGGGGGCGGGATTCAATTTTTAAGGCGTCCGCGCTTCCGCCGCATGATGTCCACGAGGGTGTCGTCCACCTGGGCCATGCCGACAGTAGCGATTTTCGCCAGATTGCGGATGGTTTCTTCCGCGGTGTGCCCGACGAACCCCTCGATGGCGGTAATGCCGTAATGCCGGGCGGCCATGTAGGCGGAGCGGATCGCGCAGTCGGCGGAGCTGACCACTTTCAGGGCGCAGCCGCTCTTGGCGCCGTCGCAGAGCATCCCTCCGATGTCGCTGACGACATTATTGATGGCGAGTGTGATGGCCTTGAGGTCCCCCCCCTTCTGTTGATACGCGACGGCGGCGGCGGCGCCTACCCCGGCGGCGATGGCGCAGCCGCAGAGGGGCGAGAGTTCGCCGATCTGGGCCTTGACATAGGCGTTGACGAGATGGGAAAGGGCGATGCTTTTCAATATGCGCCGGCGGGAGATTTTAAAAGCTTGTCCCACGTTGTGGGGAACAAGGACGGCGACGATCCCCTGGTTCCCGCTCTCGCCGCTGCACATCACCGGGACCGGGCAGCCCGCCATTCGGGCATCCACCGCGCACGAAACAATAATTTTCGTCGACGAGAAGACGTCGTTGAGGAGGTATCCGCGTTTTCGGAGGTCTTTAAGATAAAACCCCACTTTTTTGAGCGCCATTCCGGCCTCGGCCGCTTTTAGATTCGTTGTGACCCCCTCCTCGATGTAGGCCGCGTCGGCGTTGTCCATCTGTTCTGCCGCGCGGAGGAGTCCGCGCAGGGAGATTTTTTTCAGGATTTTTTTAAAGTGAGGGGAGGCGCTTCTCCCCGAGACCGAGCGGTCGATGAGGGTGGTGTCGTCGCGCAGAAGGAGGGAGGTCTCATTATGATGGTCTCGGACGATGCAGGTGGCGCGGTGGCGGCGTCCTTCCACGCGGACCTCGATATGGATGCCTTTCTTCCGAGGGAGAACCGTGAACGAAACGCGCCCTTGTCGGATCGCCCGCGCGGCTTTTTGGGCCAGGGACGGCGTGCAGGTCTTGAGAAGCTGCATCTTTAAATGGGGTGCTGCGAGGAACAGCCCCATTGTGCCCGCCAGGAGACACCCCCGTCCTCCGGCGGTGTTGGGGAGGAGCACACCGACGCCGTTTTTGTAGGTCGCTCTGTCCGTGAAGATTTCGGCCCGGCGGACCGGTTCTCCCAAGGCGTGGGCGGCCCGGGAAGCGCAGAGGGCCACCGCCCCCGGTTCCGTGCAGCCGATGGCGGGATAAACCTGGGCGCTCAGCACCTCCTTAAGAAGATTCATCCCGGCAACGGCATTCCTTTCTTGGCGGCCACGGGACGGGCGTCATTCGCCGTGATGATGGGCGCACGCCATATCGGGGGTCACTTCGGGGAGCTGTCCTTGGTTGTAGGCGCTTACGGTTTCCTTGAGGGAGGGAAAGGCCGTTTTGTAAACCGCGATGCCGGCGGAGCGAAGTCTGTTCAGCGCTCCCGCGCCGATCCCGCCGACGACGATCCCGTCAAATTTTTCTTTACCGAGGACCGCCAGAGGCTGACACATCCCGTGGGCATGGTGTTGATTGGCGTTGGGGATGGTTTTGAGGGACAGGGTTTCGGTATCCACGATCAAAAAAAACGGCGCGGAGCCAAAATGAGCGCAGATGGGACTGGAGAATCCTGCGTTTTTCAATACGGGCAGACAGAGTTTCATGGGGCATCTCCTTTTAGGGGTATTTCGATTTTAAGCGCTTTTCCGCCCAGGAGGGCGTCGGCGATTTTTTTATGGGCGGAATCGATGATGCGTCCGAAGGTTTGCCGGGAGATGCGCATTTGTCCGGCGGCCTCTTCTTGATAGAGGCCGTTCAGGTCGGCCAGGCGCACGGCCTCCAATTCGTCGGGGCGAAGGACGGTTTCCTCAAGTTCGACGAGGGGGATGCCCCGCGGCTTGAAATAATTCGAGTTCACGAGGCAGCCGATGCGGCGGCATTTCCGGGGGCGCATGCCTTATTATGAGCATATGCCCATAATAATGTCAACTTCTCGGGCGGTGGGTGGCGAACGGCGTGGGGTTTGTTTGTGTTATCGGCGGGAGAGGGCGCGCAGGCGGAAGGCCACGGCCACCGCACCCGCCACCAGCACGCCGTAGAGGATTTTCCCCCAAAGATCGTCGAGGAGGCGGATGAGCGGCGGCATCAGGACGAGGAAGAGGATGATGTAGAGAAGCGCGAAAATGATTTCCTGAAAGGCTTTTCTAGTTTGTTGTTCCAAGGTGCGTCTCCTTCAGCCGGACGATCTCTTTCATCACCCGGTCCGAAAAGGCCTGATATTCTTTCCCCCCGCCGGCGGACAGGGGGGCGCCGAAACAGACCCACAGCCGAGGCAGGGACCAGAGCCGGTAGGTGTTGTGCACGTACACCGGGACCACCGGGGCGTTCGTCTTGGCGGCCAGCATGCCGACCCCGGCCTTGGCGGCCGCCAGTTTGCCGGTCCGCTGCCGTTTTCCTTCCGGAAAGACGATCATGGCCTTGCCCGAGATGATGAGCCGCTGAGCGGTCTTGAAGGCGCCGACGTCGTGTTCCGTGCGTTTCACCGGGAAGGCGTTCACCCGGCGGATGATTCCGCCGAAAAGAGGGACATCGAACAGTTCCTGTTTGCCCATGAAATAGATCGGCCGCGGCAGGCTGCAGCCGATGACGGGCGGGTCCGCCCAGGAGGCGTGGTTGGCGGCCAGGATCAATGGGCCTTCGAGCGGGATGTTTTCCCGGCCGACGATCTTCAGTCGCCAGACGAGCTTATAGACGGTGAAAAAAAAGGTATGGCCGAGCCAGTAAAGGAACCGGTTCAGCCGGGGTTCGGGGTGGGGATGCGGGCGGGGCGGCGTTTCTTTGGCCGTTTCCATGATGGCGCCGGGCTCAGTCATTCCCGTTGCGGCCTTCGCGGCGGACGTGGTTGAGGATGAACTTGAAAACGTCGTGGAGCGTCATCTTCGTGGTGTCGATGACGGTGGCGCCCGGGGCGACCTTGAGCGGCGAGATGCCGCGCGTCCGGTCCTTGTAGTCTCGTTGGCGGATGGCCTCGGCGATGGAATCCAGGCTGACGCGTTTGTTCTTCGCTTTCAGCTCGCGATATCGACGGAGCGCGCGTTCCATGGGGGAGGCGTCGAGATAGAACTTGAAGTCCGCCTGGGGGAACACCGCGGTGCCGATGTCGCGCCCTTCCATAACGACGCCGCCTTCGCGGCCCATTTCGCGCTGGCGTTGGCGCAGGACCTGGCGCACCCCCTTGACCGCGGCGAGGGTGTTGGTCAGTCGGGTGACGCGTTGGGTGCGGATGCGTCCGGTGACGTCTTCCCCGTCCGCCAGCATGCGGGAGACGCCTTTTTTCTGCACGAAGCGGAGTTTTGTTTTTTTCGCCAGGGAGGAGAGCGCTTCCGGCGAGTGGAAGGGGACCCGGTCGCGCAGGGCCTTCCAGGTGAGCGCGCGGTACATGGCGCCCGTGTCCACGTAGCGGTAGCCCAATTCCTGGGACAGAAGTTTGGCGATGGTGGATTTTCCCGCTCCCGCGGGACCGTCGATGGCGATGACGCTTTTTCTCGGCATGGGGGGCCGCCTCCTAAATTTTTTAAGTCGTGGCGACGCGAAGTTTTTCAAATTCTTCCCAGAACGTCGGGAAGGAGATGTCCACGCAGTCGGCGTTGCGGATGCTGGTGTTGCCGTCGGCGATGAGGCCGGCCACGGCGAAGGCCATGGCCATGCGATGGTCGTTGAAAGAGTCCACCTCGGCGCCCCGGAGGGGCGTGGGGCCGCGGATGATGAGCCCATCGGGGAGTTCCTGAATGCGGGCGCCCATCTTGGTGAGTTCCGACGTGACGTGGGCCAGGCGGTCGGACTCTTTGACGCGGAGTTCGGCGGCTCCGCGGATCTCGGTGACGCCTTCGGCCTGCGTGGCGGCCACGGTGAGGATGGGGATCTCGTCCAGCAGGCGCGGGATGATCTCCTCGTCCACCCGGGTCGCCTTGAGCCCGGAAGTCTTTACCACCAGGTCGCAGACGGGTTCTCCCCCCATCACCCGGATGTCCTCCCGTTTGATGTTGGCGCCCATCGCCTGCAGGACCTCCAGGAGGCCGTCCCGCGTGGGGTTCACGTCCACGTTCCGCAGGAGGATTTCCGAGCCGGGTGCGATGAGGGCCGCCACCAGGGGGAACGCGGCGCTGGAGATGTCGCTGGGAACCACCCATTCCTGGGCGGTGAGCGTTTGGCCGCCCCGGACGGCGACGCGGTTGCCCTGGATGTCCAGCTTGATGCCGGCGGCGGAGAACATCCGTTCGGTGTGGTCCCGGGACTTGAAGGTTTCCTCCACGGAGGTGATGCCTTCGGTGTAAAGTCCGGCGAGCAACACGCAGGACTTGACCTGTGCGCTCGGCACGGGGGACTTCCAATCGACGGGCGTCAGCGGCCGGCGGCCGTGGATGTGGAGCGGCGCGTATTTGCCGTCGCGGGCGGCGATCTCCGCACCCATGGCGCGGAGCGGCTGGGCCACGCGGTCCATGGGCCGGTTGGAAAGACTGTGGTCTCCCATGAGTTTGGTCTCGAACGGCTGCCCGGCCAGCACGCCGGAAACGAGCCGCATGGTGGTGCCGGAGTTGCCGCAGTAAATCGTCTGCGAGGGGGCCTCGTTCAGGCCGTAGAGTCCCCGGCCGACCACGACCCAGGCCCCGGTGCGGTCCCGCTCCACGCTGATGCCGAGGGAACGGAAGGCCTCTGCGGTGCGTTCGCAGTCGTCGGCGGCCAGCGGGTGGATGATGCGCGAGGTGCCGGTGGAGAGGGCCGAGAGGATGATGGCCCGGTGCGTGATGGATTTGTCCGGCGGGGGGAGGGTTTCGCCGCGAAGGCTGCCGCCGGGGACGACGATGCGCGAGGAGGTGGAAACGGTCATCTCAGTGGTCCGCTAAAAGAGAGTGCAGCCGCCCGGCTTTTGCTAGGGGGATCCGGCGGTTCCGGGCGCCGACGAGTCGGCGCAGGATTTTTTGGAACCGCGCGGCGGCGACTTTCAGGTTTTTGTCGTTCATGCGGAAAATGGCGTCCCATTGGCGTGGATCGGCCTCGGCGACCCGCGTCATGTCGCGGAAACTTCCCGCGGCCAGGAGACGGAGTGTCCGTCGGGCCGAAGGGCCCCGGTCCGCGGCCAGGACCAGACAGTCCGCCAGCAGGTGCGGCAGGTGGCTCACCAGAGCCATCCAGCGGTCGTGCGTGACCGCGTCCAGCCGCACCACCCGGGCCCCGGCCCCGCGCCAGAAAGACCGGGCGCGTTCCAGCGCCGCGCGGGGCGTGTTTCCCGACGGCGTCAGCACGCAGACGGCGTCCTGATAGAGGTCGGCGCGGGCGTGCTGGACGCCCGTTTTTTCCGAACCGGCCATGGGGTGGGCGCCCACGAAGTGGGGGCCGCCCGAGGATGAAAAAATCTTTTGCAGGGAACGGACGATGGGCGCCTTGACGCTGCCGACGTCCATCACCAAGGCCCCGGTTTTCAGGTGGGGGCGGATCCGGCGGGCGAGGGGGGCGATTTCGTCCACGGGCACGGCGAGGACCACGATGTCCGCGTCCCGGACGCCCGCGGCCAGGTCCGTGGTGTGTTCCTGCACGGCCCCGTGCCGCCGCGCCAGGCGCAGACGCTGCGCGTTCCGTCCCACGCCCGCCACGTGCCAGCGACGTTTCTTCCGGAGGAGCGCCAGTCCCAGCGCCCCGCCCATGAGACCCACTCCGATGATGGCCACGCGTTCCGGTTTCATTTGGGAGAGTTCCCCGCCTCCGGCGTTAAAGTTCCCGGCCGACCGCGGCCGCGATGCCGCGGAGTTCCTTCATGAGCTGCGCCATGTGGACCGGCAACAGGGCCTGGTGCGCGTCCGACAGGGCTGTGGCGGGGTTGGGATGCACCTCGACGATGATGCCGTCGGCCCCGGCCGCGATGGCCGCGCGCGCCATGGGCGCGATGTAGTCCCGCACCCCCACGCCGTGCGACGGGTCCACGAACACCGGCAGATGGCTGAGGTGCTTGAGGACGGGGACGGCGTTGAGGTCGAGGGTGAAACGGGTGGCGGTCTCGAAAGTGCGGATGCCGCGTTCGCAGAGGATGACGTTGGGGTTGCCCTTGGCGACCACATATTCCGCGGACATCAGCCATTCCTCGACGGTGGTGGCCATGCCGCGCTTGAGGAGCACGGGCTTGCGGGAGCTTCCCAGTTCCTTCAACAGCTCGAAGTTTTGGGCGTTGCGCGCGCCGACTTGATAGATGTCGGCGTAGCGTTCCAGGAGTTCCACCTGCCGGGTGTCCATCACTTCGGTGACGAACGGCATCCCGGTGGCTTTGCGCGCCTCGGCCAGGTAACGCAGGGCCTCTTCGCCCAGCCCCTGAAAGGCGTACGGGGAGGTGCGCGGCTTGAAGGCGCCTCCGCGAAGGATGTGGGCCCCCATCTTTTTGAGTTCTTTGGCCACGCGCAGGAGATTGTCGCGGGTGTCGACGGAACAGGGGCCGGCCATGACGATGATGTTTTTCCCGCCGATGGAAAATCCGTCGAAGTCGATCCGCGTGTCTGTCTTTTTGAATTCGCGGCTCACCATCTTGTAGGGCTTGGAGATGGGGGTGACGGTCTCGATCTGCTCCATGGACTCGAAGACGTTTCGGTAGGCGATGGCACGGTTGCCCTCGCCGATGACGCCGATGACGATCTTCTCCGTCCCCTTGGAGAGTTCCGGGGTGAAGCCGAGTTCCTTGATCTTGGCGAGGACCTCGTCGATCTCCGTTTTTTTGACGCCGGTTTTGAGTGTGACGATCATGGGCTTTGTCGGACCTCCTGGAACGCTTTGAGAAAGAGGGTGTTTTCTTCCGGCCGGCCGACGGTGACGCGGAGATAGTGCGGCAGGCCGTATTCCGCCACGGCGCGCACGATGACGCCCTTTTTGAGAAGTGCCGCAAAAACGTCCGCCCCCTTGTGCGGGGAGACGTCGATGAGCAGGAAGTTCCCGGCGGAGGGGACATAGGCGACGTCCATCTTTCGAAACGCCGCCTCAAGCCGGGCCATCTCGGTTTTGACCAGGCGCAGGGAGCGGCGCACCTGGTTTTTGTCGGCGAGCGCCGCGGCGGCGGCGACCTGCGCGGCGTAGGAGATGTTGAACGGCGGG
>ERZ795054.2738-NODE-2738-length-14567-cov-5.787142_pt1 | contig 14567 bp, 8 predicted proteins | sample MGYA00375138_ERZ795054 | MGnify/ENA primary metagenome ERZ795054 (study PRJEB30183, sample SAMN05720215) | anaerobic digester metagenome | isolation source: active sludge of municipal wastewater-treating anaerobic digesters | place: USA | collected 2014-12-23 ...
GGCATACGAGATGGTGATGAGTGACTGAAGTTCAGACGTGTGCTCTTCCGATCTTCGGGCGTCAGGTTCGGGCGGCTCCCCTTCACGCCGTAGGTGCAGGGGCTCGTGTCGACGACGACCGGCAGGCGCCCGCCGTCGGACCAGGCCCAGAAACGCTCGATCGCCCGGTTCGCGGCGAACGCGTTCGCCTCCGTGTACCCCTTCGAGGAGAAGGGGACGCCGCAGCAGACGCCTTCGACGTCCTCCGGGATGAAGACCGGCGTCCCGGCCCGCTGCGCGACCGCGACGAACGCCTCCATGAGCGACGTCTCCGACGGCTCGCCGGGGAGCGCCCCCATCGTCCGCGAGATGCAGGCCGGGAAGTAGACCGCGGAGGCGCCCTCCTTCGTCGTCGCCGGGCGCGAGGCCTTCGCGGCCCGCGGCATCTCGGCGCTCCATTGCGGGAAGGGCTTCCCGACGACCGCCCGGATCGCGCGCGTGATCCCCGCCATCGCGCCCGCCCCGAGCACCGACTGGACGAGGTGCCCGGCGCGGAGGCCGGTTCGGAGGAGCGGCTCGACCGTCGCGAAGCGGCGGGCGACGGAGAGCGCGGCCTTTCGGGCGCGCGCCGAGTGGCGCGCCTTCCGGAGTCGCTTCGTCAGCTGGCCCGTGTCGATCGAGACCGGGCAGGCCGTCGCGCAGAGTCCGTCGACCGCGCAGGTGTCGACCGCGGCGTACGGGAACTCGGCCTCGAGGGCCGCCAGGAGCGGCGCGTTCGTCCCCTCCGCCTCGAGGCGGGTCATCTCGCGGCGGAGGACGATCCGCTGGCGGGGAGTGAGCGTCAGCTCGCGGCTCGGGCACTTCGGCTCGCAGTAGCCGCACTCGATGCACTTGTCGACCTCTTCCTCGACGGTCGGCATCGGTTTGACGTCCTTCAGGTGGCAGAGCGGGTCGCCGTTCAGGATGACGCCCGGGTTCAGGATGCCCTCGGGGTCGCAGAGCGCCTTCAGCCGCTTCATGACGGCGTAGGCCTCCGGGCCCCACTCCGTCTCGACGAACGGCGCCATGTTCCGGCCCGTGCCGTGCTCCGCCTTCAGCGCCCCGTCGTACCTCTTCACGACGAGCTCGACGACGTCGTCGATGAGCCGCGCGTACTTCTCGACGGCCGCCGGGTCGTTGAACGACTGCGTGATGACGAAGTGGAGGTTCCCGTCCTTCGCGTGGCCGAAGAGGATCGCCTCCGGGTAGCCGTGCTTCGCGAAGAGCCGCGTCAGGTCGACGGCGGCGTCGGCGAGGTGCTCGATCGGGAACGCGACGTCCTCGATGAGGACGGTCGTCCCGCTCTTCCGGGCGGCGCCGACGGACGGGAACGTCCCCTGCCTCACCTTCCAGAGGAGCGCCTGCTCCGTGGCGTCGTGCGTGAAGCGGGCCGGCTCGAGGAGGGCGAGCGGCGCGACCGCCGCGGACGCGACGGCCTCGAGCCCCGTCCGCTCGGCCTCGGCCCCCGCCTGGTACTCGACGAGGAGCGCCGCGGCGCCTTCGGGAAGCGTCCGGATGGAGGGCGGGACCCCCGGCTGCGTCTCCACGGAACGGAGCGAGGCGCGGTCGAGGAGCTCGAGCGCCTTCGCGCCCGAGTCGCGGAGCGGGACGATCGCCGCGCAGGCCGCGTGCATCGAGGGGAAGAGGAGGAGGCCGGTGTACTTGACCGGGAGGTCCGGGACCGTGGAGAGGACCGCCTCGGAGATGAACGCGAGCGTCCCTTCCGCCCCCACGAGGAGGTTCCGGAAGATCTCGACGGGCCTCTCGAAATCGAGGAAGGCGTTCAGCGAGTAGCCGGTCGTGTTCTTGATCCGGTACTTCGACCGGATGCGGGCGACGAGAGCCGGGTCCGCCTCGAGCGTCGCCTTGAGGTCGAGGAGCCCCTGCCAGAGGGCCGGCTCGGCCGCGCGGAAGCGCGCGTCGGCGTCGGGGGCCGCCGTGTCGATCCACGTCCCCGAGGGGAGGAGGAACGTGAGCGACTCGAGCGTGTGGTAGGCGTTCTGCGTCACGCCGCAGCACATGCCGCTCGAGTTGTTCGAGAGGATCCCGCCCATCGTGCACGTGTTGATGGAGGCGGGGTCGGGCCCCATCTTGACGCGGTAGGGCCTGAGCGCGTTGTTCACGGAGGCGCCGATGACGCCCGGCTGCGTCCGGAAGCGTTTCCCTCCGTCCTCGACCTTCACCGTCCGCCAGTGGCGCGCGACCTCGACGAGGAGCCCGTCGGTGACGGCCTGCCCCGAGAGAGAGGTCCCCGCGGCGCGGAGCGTCACGGGCACCTTCGTCTCGCGCGCGAGCCGGAAGAGCGCGGCGACCTCCTCGACCGACTGCGCGAGGACGACGGCCTTCGGGATCAGGCGGTAGAAGCTCGCGTCCGAGGCGAACGCGATCCGGTCCAGGGGTCGATCGAGAACGCGCTCGGGCGCGGCGATCCGCTCGAGGGCGGTGCGAAGCCCCGCCGGCGAGGCCGGCATGCCGGACGCGGGGACCGTGGAGCCATCCGGGGCGGTCGTCATGCGAGGCCCTCCTGGGCGGCGTGCGCGGCGCCGGGGGGATTCTCCCCCGCCGGCGCCGCTCCGCCCGAGGTCAGAAGTAGAACGCCTGGAGCTGGACCGTGAACTGGTTCGTCGGCTTCACGGCCGAGCTCTTCGGCTCGACCCTCAGGACCTGGGCCGTCAGCTTGAAGTTCTGCCCGGAGACGTACCAGTTCAGCCCGCCGCCGAAGCGCTCGATGTCCTTCCCCTCGTCGGCCGCGTTCGCGAACGACTGGCTCTCGTACTTGAGGAAAGGCTGGACCTTCGCCGAGGAGAGGTAGTACGCCGCCTCGACGAGGAGGTCGTCCTGCTTCGGGATCGACGCGAGGAAGTCGCCGCCGTCGTACCGGATCCACTGGACCTGGCCCCCGACCTCGTCCCCCTTCGCCACCGGGATCGTCGCGAAGACGTCGCCGCTGAAGGCGCGGTAGTCCTTCTGGAGGTCGGCGCCGGCGCTCACGTTGACGACCTTCTTCTTCCCGAGGTTCGTCCCGGCGAAGACGTAGCCGCGCTCCGTCTCGAAGAAGTTGTACTGGAGGTAGCCGGCCGTCCGGAACGAGTTGCGCGAGGCGGAGTCGCGCACGCCCTGCATCACCGCGGCGCGGTACTCGAGGCGCCCGCCGTCGACGAGGTACCCCTTCGCCTGGAAGCCGTTGTCGCGCAGGCCGTTCGTCTGCGTCGGACCGGCCATGACCGTCGAGGCGGGGCTGATGTCGAGCGTGAAGAACGAGAGCGTCGACTGGAGGATGTTGCGGCTGAGCGGGACGAGGAAGTGCCCCGCCTCGAGGGTGAGCGCGTCGTTCAGCTTCCAGGAGACGAAGGCGTCCTGGATGACGAAGCCGGTGTTCGTCTGCTTCGCTCCGGCCGGGTTCACCTTCCCGAGGTTCCCGCTGTCGGTCTGGAAGAAGAACGTGACGTCCTTCGCGACCTGGCCCCCGACGAGGAGGCGGGCCCGCCGCGCGAAGAGGTTCTGGGCATAGCCGCCCGTCGCGGCGCTCTGGGTCCAGTCGGCCCAGCCCTGGAACTGGAAGCCGAGCTTGAAGTTCACGTTGTCGTTGACCTTGATCACGGCCTGGGCCGCGGCGGGCGACGGGAGGAAGGCGACGGCGAGCGCGGCGGCGGCCGCGGCGCGGGCGAGCGTCAGAACGAGCTTCATCGGGCGCCTCACTTCGCGACCGCTTCGACGGTCGGGATCATCCAGGGGAAGACGTAGGCCTGAAGGAAGACGAGGACGCCGACGAGGCAGGCGAGGACGATCGAATGCCAGAAGACGTACCGGAGGATCGTCCCTTCCTGGCCCTGCTGGTTCGTCGCGACGCTCGCCACGACGATGCTCTGCGCGTCGATCATCTTCCCCATGACGCCGCCGCTGCTGTTCGCCGCGGCCGCGAGGACCGGGTTGATGCCGAGCTTCTCGGCGCTGATCATCTGCAGCCCGCCGAAGAGGACGTTCGAGGAGGTGTCGCTCCCGGTGAGCGCCACGCCGAGCCACCCGAGGAGCGGCGAGAAGAAGGGAAACAGGACTCCCGTCGAGGCGAAGGCGAGGCCCATCGTCGCGTCGAGGCCCGCGTAGCGCGTCGAGAAGCCGAGCGCGAGCATGGCGCCGATCGTGAGGAGCGAGATCCTCACCCGCATCAGCGTCCCCCAGAAGACCTTTGCGATCTCCTTCAGAGAGAAGCCGAGCAGGAGGCCGCTCAGGATGCCCGAGAGGAGAAGGCTCGTCCCGGTGGCGGAGAGCCAGTTGAACGTGAAGACCGCCTCCTCGGGCTTCTCCTCCTTCACGACCGGCGGCGCCTTGATGACCGCCTTGTGGAGGCCGGGGACCTCCCACTTCAGCATCGAGACACCCTTGAGGACGTTCGGGGAGTCCTTCTTGCCGCCGTTCAGGACGTCCTTGACCTGCGGGAGACCCCACGCGAAGACGAAGACGGAGAGGAGGATCCAGGGCATCCAGGCCATGAGCGCCCGCTTCGGGGTGTGGACCGGGCGCGCCGCGGCCTCGGCGGCCCGGTCGGCGTGGTTCTCGTGGTCGAACGTCCAGGTCTTCTTCGGCTGCCAGAACTTCAGGAGGAGGACGGTCGCCCCCATCGAGACGATGGCGCCCGCGATGTCGACGACCCAGGGGCCGTGGTAGTTCGAGACGAGGAACTGCGTGATCGCGAAGCTGAGGCCCGAGGTGAGGCAGGCGGGCCAGACCTCCCACATCGCCTTGCGGCCCGACATCGCCCAGACGAGCCAGAACGGAACGAGGAGAGAGAAGAACGGCAGCTGCCGCCCGGCCATCGCGGAGAGCGCCTGGACGTCGAGCCCGGTGACGGAGGCGAGGACGACGATCGGCGTCCCGAGCGCGCCGTAGGCGACGGGCGCCGTGTTGCCGATCAGCGCGATCCCGGCCGCGAGGAGCGGCCGGAAGCCGAGGCCGATGAGCATGGCGGCGGAGATCGCGACCGGCGTGCCGAAGCCCGCGGCCCCCTCGATGAACGCCCCGAACGAGAACGCGATCAGGAGCGCCTGGATCCGGCGGTCGTCGGCGAGCCCCGCGACGGTGTGCTTGACGACCTCGAAGTCGCCCGACTTGACCGTCAGGTCGTAGACGAAGATCGCGCAGAGGACGATCCAGCCGATCGGGAAGAGACCGTAGGCCGCCCCGTTCAGCGCCGACGTGAGGGCGAGCTTCGTCGGCATCCCGTAAACGAAGATCGCGACCCCGAGGGAGGTCGCGAGCCCCAGGAGCGCCGCCTTGTGCGCCTTCACGTGGAAGAACGCGAGCAGCCCGAGGAGCACCACGACCGGCAGCGCCGCCACGAGAGCCGACAGCAGGAGGTTCCCTGCCACCGGCGTGTAGATCTGGGTCCAGGTCAACATCAGCCCCTCCTCATCCCGACCAGATGGGCCTAAGGATGGGAGGGCGAATACTTAGGTGCAATGATGAAGATTCATCAATTTATGCGTGTTTATACCTAGAGAAAGCAACCATGACGGCAGCGGAGTCCTACGATCCGCCGGGGGGCTTGGTCAGGGTGTCGCGAGCCCCTCTCGAATGGCGAAGCGCGTCAGCTCGGCGGCCGAATGGATCTCGAGCTTGTTCATGAGGTTCTGCTTGTGGACCTCGACCGTCTTGCTGCTGATCTCGAGCTCCTGGGCGATCTCGCGGGGGCGCTTCCCGCCGGCGAGGAGCCTCAGGACCTGCCGCTCTCTCGGGGTGAGCGACGCGAGCGACGGAGAGCCGGGCGTCGACGCCTTACGGACGAGCTCCTCGACGACGAGCCCGGCGATCGAGGGGCTGAGATACGTCTTCCCTGCGAGCGTCGTCCGGATCGCGAGGGCGAGCTCCTCGAACGCGCCGTCCTTAAGAACGTAGCCGAGCGCGCCCGCCCGGAGGACCTCGGCGACGAACCGCCGGTCCGCGTACATCGACAGCGCCACGATCCGCGTCCCGGGGAGCTCCGCAAGGATGAGCCGCGTCGCCTCGACGCCGTTCAGCTCGGGCATCGCGATGTCCATGACGACGACGCCGGGCCGGAGAAGGAGCGCCTGCGAGACCGCCTCGCGGCCGTCCGCGGCTTCCCCGACGACCTCCATCTCCGGCTGCTGGGAGAGGAGGGTCCGGAGGCCCTCACGGACGATCCGGTGGTCGTCCGCGAGCAGGATCGTCGTGCTCATTCGCTCTCCTCCCCCGCCTCCGCCCGATAAGGTAGCACGAGGGCGACCGTCGTCCCCTCGCCCGGACGGGAACGGATCGCGACGCTGCCGCCGAGGTCGTCGAACCGCTCCTGGATGCTGAAGAGGCCGAAGCTGCGGCTCTCGTCCGGCGCCGGGGCGGCGGCCTCGAAACCCTTCCCGTCGTCGCTCACCGCGACCTCGACGCCGGTCTCGAGCCAGCGAAGCCGCACGGACGCACCGTCGGCGTCCGCGTGCTTGACGACGTTCAGGAGGAGCTCGCGGACGGCCGCGAAGACGAGGAACCGCCGCTCGTCGCCGAGGTCCCTCCTCTCACCCTCCCTCTCGAAGCGGAACGCGATGCCGTGCCTCTCCTCGAAGCTCTCGCCGAGCCACTCCAGGGCCGCCTCCAGGCCGAGCTGGTAGAGGACCGGCGGGCTCAGCTCCCACGTCAGCTCCCGGGTCTCCCGGACCGCTTCGCCGACGAGGGCGTGGACCGCCTCGATCCCGGCAGCGAGCGGCGTCCCCTGCGCCTCCTGCCGGAGGGAGCCGAGCCTCACCTTCCCCATCGAGAGCGTGGCCCCGAGCTGGTCGTGGAGCTGCGCGGCGATCGCCCGCCTCTCCCTCTCCTCGACCCGTGTGATCTCCGAGGCGAGCCCGCGCAGCTTCCGGCGCGAACGGTCGAGCTTCTCCGCCATCTGCCGCCGCTCCGTGATGTCCTGGACGATCCCCTCGTAGTGGTCGAGCCTCCCCTTTTCGTCCCGCACGGCCCGAGCGTTCTCGAGGACCCAGATGAGCGCGCCATCCTTCCTCCTCACGAGCGACTCGAAGCCGCGGACCTCCTCCTCCTCGACCAGCGCCTCCTCGAAGCGTTCCCGGCTCGACGGGTCGACGTAGAAGTCGCGCCGGATGTCCGAGATCGACTCCGTCATCTCGGCCGGAGAGGCGTAGCCGGCCATCGCCGCGAGGGCGGAGTTGACCGTCAGGAACCGCCCGGAAGGTGTCGACTGGTAGATCCCTTCGGCCGCGTTCTCGAAGATGCTCCTGAGGTTCGACTCCGCGACCCGGAGGGCGCGCTCGGTCCTCGCGCGCTCCAGGATGTCCCTCCGGAGCTCCTCGTTCGCCCGCGAGAGCTCCTCCGAACGCTGCCGGATCGTCTCCTCGAGCGCCTCCTGGTGCCGGCGGAGCGCCTCCTCGGCGAGCTTGCGCCGGCTGATGTTCAGAGCCAGGACCGCGTTCAGGACCCCGAGGAGGACGAGTGCCCCGGCGCCGGCGAGGAAGACCTTCCGGTAGCGCGCGAAAGCCGACTCCGGGAGGTTGAGGACCGTGCTCCCCTTCGGGAGCCGCGAGGCGGGGATCCCCCAGCGCGCGAGCGCGAGGTGGTCGAAGAGGTCCCGGCCCGGCAGGCCGCGGAGGACCGGGATCGATTCCGGAGCCTCCCCGCGAAGGATCCGGAGCGCGATCCGTGCGGCGGCCTCCCCCTGGTCGAACCCGCTCGTCAGCCGCCCCCCCACGATCCCGAGGCCGAGGTTGAAGTCCCAGGCTCCGTAGACCGGAACGCTCGACGCGCCCGTCACGAGTCGCGCGCTCTCGTCATAGCCGAAGACGCGGCCGTCGGCGTCGCGGAAGAAGAAGGCGAAGAAGACGAGGCTGTCGGGGGGGAGGGTCCGGAGGCGCGCGAGCAGCCGCTCCATCGAGAGACCGTCGAGCGGCTCCATCGGGACGCCCCTCACCGCGGGTCCCAGCTCGGCGAGCCGGGCCCTCACCGCGAGGCCGGTCTCCGTGTCGTCGTTGACGACGTAGATGCGCCGCGTGCCGGGGTGGAGGTCGAGCGCGGTCTCGAGGCTCGCCCCGAGGTCCGCGTCCTCGCTCACGCCGGTGAAGAGGCGCCGCCCCTTCAGCTTCTCTTCGCGGAAGTAGTTGACGCCGCAGAAGACGACGGGCGTCCCGGGGAAGACCTCGTCGCGGTGCTCGACGAGGAAGTCCACCGCGCGGTCGTCCACGCCGACGACGAGGTCGATCCGGTGGTCCGCGTACTTCCTCCTGTAGACCTCCGGGAGCTGGGCGACGTGCCGCGGCTCGTAGAAACGCTTCGTGTCCATGTACTCCACGAAGACGTTCTCGACGCCGAGGACCGGCTCGAGGACCGAGGTGATTCCGCGATGCTCGTCGTCGGCCCACTTGTAGCCCTTGTAGTACGAGTGGAGAACGAGGACGCGGTGGCCGGACGCCGCGTCGGCCCCGGAGGTGGCGGCTCCCGCGGCGACGGCGCCGGCGGCCGGCCCGAGAAGGAGCGCGAGCGCGGCGAGGAGAGCGCGAAACCTCATTCCGACCCCGGGATGGAGGCTAGCAGGCCGCTCCGGAAGCTCCAGACGACCGAAGCTCACGGGTCGAGAATAACCTAGATATTTTTACGTAGATTCAGATAAGCTGACCCGTGGTCACCGGAGAGCGCTCCGGGCCCGGGAGGCGAGCGATGTTCGAGGCATTTCGCGCACGAGCCGAAGCCGTCAGCGCCGAGGTCCACCGCGTCGGCGGGAGCGCCGAGGCGCTCGCGTTCGTCGCGGAGGTCCTCGCCAAGGAAGGGGTCGCCGCCCAGGCCGGCGCGCGGGCGGTCTGGGCGCCGGGTCCGCTCGTCGCGGGGATCGACCGCGACGCGCTCGCCGCCCGCATCCCCGGCCTGACGTTCGACGTGACGCGGGAGGCCGCGGCCGAAAGCCGCGTCGGCGTCAGCGAGATGGATTGGGGGCTCGCCGATACCGGAACCGTCGTCCAGGACGCGACCGACCCGGCGCTGCGGCTCGTCTCGACGCTCCCGGAGATCCACGTGGCGCTCCTCCCTTCGGACCGGATCCTCCCCAGCCTCGGGGACGTCCTCCCGCGCCTCGACCCTCGGACCGCCCCGTACGTCGCGTTCGTGACCGGGCCGAGCCGGACGGCCGACATCGAACGCGTCCTGACGATCGGTGCCCACGGGCCGTCGCGTCTCGTCGTCGTCGTCCACGGCGCCGGGGCCGCACCGGCGGAGGTGACGCCGTGACGGTGACGTTCCGCAAGGAGATCGCCGGCGCGCTCGGCGACGCGAACCTCGCGTCCGCGCTCGGCCGCTTCTACGAGGCCTATCCCGTCAGCCGCGCGAAGGCCTGGCAGGGGATCGACTTCGAGGCCGTCCGCACGAGGATCGCCGAGGTGAAGGGGCACGCGGCGGGCCGGCTCGCCGAGCTCGCCGAGCGCTTCGCGAAGGAGGCCGGCGCGCGCGGCGCGAAGGTCGTCCTCCTGAAGAGCCCCGAGGAGGTCCGCCGGTACGTCGTCGACCTCGCCCGCGAGAAGGGCGTGAAGAGAGTCGCGAAGTCGAAGTCGATGGCCTCCGAGGAGGTCCACCTCAACGAGGCCCTGGCCGAGGCCGGGATCGACGTGAGAGAGACCGACCTCGGCGAGTGGATCATCCAGCTCGCCGGCCAGCGCCCCTCGCACATGGTGATGCCCGCGATCCACCTGACGAAGGAGGACGTGGCGGAGATCTTCAGCAAGGAGGTCGGCGAACGGCTCTCGACCGACATCCCACGGCTCGTGAAGGTGGCGCGCAAGGAGCTCCGGAGCGCCTTCCTCGAGGCCGACATGGGAATCTCGGGGGCGAACGTCGCGGTCGCCGAGACCGGGACGCTCGTCCTCGTGACGAACGAGGGGAACGCGCGCCTCGTCACGTCGCTCCCGCGGATCCACGTCGCCATCGTCGGGCTCGAGAAGCTCGTCGAGCGGCTCGCCGACGTCGTCCCGATCCTGACCGCCCTCCCGCGGAGCGCGACGGGGCAGCTCCTGACGAGCTACGTCTCGATGATCACGGGCGCCGCGCCGAACACCGACGGGACGCCGAAGGAGCTGCACGTCGTCCTGATGGACCACCGCCGGACCGAGATGGCGGCGGACCCGGTCTTCAGGGAGGCGCTCCAGTGCATCCGCTGCGCCTCCTGCCTCAACGTCTGCCCGGTCTACCGGCACGTCGGCGGGCACGTCTTCGGCGACGTCTACACGGGCGGCATCGGGACGATCCTGACGGCCTGGACAGGCGCGATGGAGCGCTCGAAGGAGATCCAGGGGCTCTGCATCCAGTGCGGCAACTGCGTCGGCGTCTGCCCGGGGAAGATCGACATCCCCGAGCTCATCGTCGAGGTCCGCCGCCGGCAGGTCCAGGAGAAGGGGCAGCCCCTCGTCCAGAAGGCGATCTTCAAGGTCGTCAACAACCGCCGCCTCTTCCACTCGGTCCTCCGGTCGGCCTCGCTCGCCCAGAAGCCGTTCGAGAAGGACGGCTTCGTGAGGCACCTGCCGCTCTTCCTCTCCGGGCTCGCCGACTTCCGGAGCCTCCCGGCGATCGCCGAGGCGCCGTTCCGCGACGCGTTCCGGGCCATCGAGCAGAGGGTCGTCCGCGCGGAGGAGCCCGCGGCCCCCGGTGCGGAGGCGCGCAGGATGCGGAAGGCCGCCTTCTACGCCGGCTGCCTCATCGACTTCGCCTACCCCGGGATGGGCGGGGACGTCGTGAAGGTCCTGAACGCGGGCGGCGTCGAGGTGACCTTCCCCGAGACGCAGACCTGCTGCGGGGCCCCGGCCCGCTACAGCGGCGCCTACGAGGTGGCCGCGCAGAACGCGATCGACAACATCGAGGCGCTCCTCGCCGAGGGGGCCGAATGGGTCGTCTCCGCCTGCCCCACCTGCACGACGGCGCTCCGCCACGAGTTCGCGCGGTCGCTCCGGAGCACGGGGCGGACCGAGTGGCTCGCGAAGGCCGAGGCGCTCGCGGAGAAGGTGATCGATTTCTCCTCCCTCGTGACGAAGCTCGTCGACGAGGGCTCGCTTCACATCGACCCGAAGAAGGTCCCCCCGGTGACATACCACGACTCCTGCCACCTGAAACGGACCCTCCACGTCTCCGAGGAGCCGCGCGCCCTCCTCCGGAAGGCCGGGCACGAGGTCGTCGAGATGAAGGAGTCGGACACCTGCTGCGGCATGGGCGGCTCCTACTCCCTGAAGTTCCCCGAGATCTCGAAACCGATCCTCCAGAAGAAGCTCGCGAACATCCGCGACACGCAGGCATCCGCCGCCGTCATGGACTGCCCCGGCTGCGTCATGCAGATCCGCGGCGGCTTCGACAAGTCGAAGGACCCCGTCGAGGTCCAGCACATCGCGCGGCTCCTCGCTCGGGCGGTCGCCGACCCCGCGGGAGACGGCTCCGAGCCCTGAGGGAAGGCCGCTTCAGACCGCCGGCGCCGTCGCGCGCGGGACCGGGCGCGGCACGGCTGGCGTCGCGGGGATCGGCGGTCCGGAAGGCTCCTTCGCGAGCGGCGTTGCCACCGGCGTCGGCGCCGCCGCGGACCCCGGCACGGCCCCCGCGCCTGCCGCGGGGCCGGCCGCAGGCGGCGGCGGAGCGGTCGACGGGAGAAGGCCGGACGGGGCCGGCTCGTCCCCCGCGGCCGCCGGCGCGACGGGATCGAGGGGCGGGACGCCGACCTCGTCCAGAGCCTCCTCGTCCGGCTCGAGCGCGCCGGATCCGGCTCCGCCCGCCACGAGCTCCTCGCCGGCCACATCGGCCGGCGTCCACCGCAGCCGCAGCGGCGTCTCGAGCTCCACCTTCAGCTCCTCGTCGGTCAGCATCCCGACGGAGGCCAGGCGGCGGAGGACGCCGTTCACGAGCCGGGTGAAGCCCCTCGACAGGACCCCTCCCGCGAACGAGGACTGGTACTTGATCGGCCCCGGGATCAGCGCCACGAGGAACGCCCCCTCGCGGGGCGTCAGGTCCTGGGGGTTCTTGCCGAAGTAGTGGCGCGCCGCGGGACCGAGGCCGTGGAGGCCCGGCCCCCACTCGATCACGTTCAGGTAGATCTCGAGGATCCGCCGCTTCCCGAGCGACGACTCGAGCAGGAGCGCGAGGGCCGCCTCCTGGAGCTTCCTCCGGTAGCTCCGCTCGCGCGTCAGGAAGAGGTTCTTCGCGAGCTGCTGCGTGATCGTCGAGGCGCCCCGCGCGCGCCGGCCGCGGACCCAGTTCATCGACGCCGCGACCGGGATCTCGCCGAGGTCGATGCCCGGGTGTCCCCAGAAGTCGGCGTCCTCGGAGGTCAGAAGCCCCCGGACCAGGTGCGCCGGCACCTCTTCGAGCGGGACGAAGTCGGGGCTCTCCGGGTCGACGGCCACCGGCGTCCGGCGGCCGTCGCGCCCCGTCATGACGCGCCGGAACGGGCCCCGAAGCCGCTCGATCTCGGGAAGGGGCTGCGCCGGCGGGCGGAAGTCGAGCGCCTCCTCCACGACCCAGGACTTCGGGTCGAGCATCCGACCGCTGATTCGCCCTTCGAGCGCCGCGCTTCCGAGGTCGCCGCCTTCGGCGGGGAGCTCGAGCCCGGACGCCGCGAGCAGCGGCCCGAGCTCGAGGCGAGGGATCACGAGGGCCACGTCGATCCAGGCGTCGCCGGGCGCGGTCGCGCCGACTCCTCGCGCCGAGCCGGCGAGGCCGGCCGCGTCGCCGGTCGCGCAGGCGACCTCGACGAAGCGCGCCTCCGGATGGAGCGTCGCGCTCACGGAGCCCACCGCGTCGAATGGTTCGCCCAGGGAGGCTTCGGCCGAAGCGTCCTCCTCGGGCGGGAGCCCGAGCCGGACCTGCCGGGAGAGGAGGTTCGCTTCGACCGCGAGGCCTTCGCCTGCCGTCCGCGACAGGGCGAGCGTCCCGGTGACGACGCCGAGGTCGCCGACGAGAACGCCGTCCCGCCGAAGCCGGACGAGGCGCGTCAGGTCGAGCCGGTCGGCACGGAGGTCGGCGCCGCCTCCCGCCGTCCGCCCGAGAGCGAATGCCCCCTCGCCGGAACGGCCCGAGAACCAGGCGACGCCGCCCCGAGCCGACACGTCCCACTCCGACGGAGCCACGCGAACCGAGAGGCCATGGGGCAGCTCGGCCGAGATCGAACCGCTCTCCAGCCGACGCAGTCGGCCGACGAGGCCGTGCCCCGCGAAGCCCGCACGCACGTCGACCCGGTCGAGGCGCAGGGTGACACCGTGGCCGGCCAGCGCGAGGCCCGTCAGCCGCGCGCGGAACGGGAGCCGAAGGCGCACACGCTCGAGCTCCGCCCGGAAGCCGCGCTCCGCCGCCTCGGAGACGATCCGGGCGCGGACCTTCGCCTCGAGCGCCGCCTCGACGACGGCGAGGAGACCGCGCATCGCCGCGCCCGCGAGAAGGGCGCCGAGCGCGAGGAGGAGGACGCGACGCGCGCGGGACATCCGGAGCCCCGACTTTACCGGGAGGCGGCGTCCGAGCGCACGCTCGACTTCGGCCGGCAGGGACGCCCTTGACGCCGGAGCGCGCGCCCCCTACGGTTGCCGATCGAGGCGGAGTGCGGGATGGACCAGGAGGAAAAGTCGGAGCGGAGCCGGGCGCAGATCCTCGAGGCGGCTCTCGAGCTCTTCTCCCGGCAGGGCTACCGCGGGACGAGCATCCGCGACATCTCGAAGGCGGCCAGCGTCTCCACCGGAAGCGTCTACCACCACTTCCGTGACAAGGAGGAGCTCTTCGACACGCTCCTCTCCCAGTACTGGGCGGCGATCGAGAGCCCCGATTTTCCCTTCAACAGGGCCCTCGCCTCGGGGGCCTTCCCAGACCGTCTCGAGGAGCTCGCCGAGGCGGCGGAGGCGAGCGTGCGGGCCTGGGAGCGCCACGTCGCGCTCATCTACGTCGACGTCGTCGAGATGCAGGGGACCCACATCCAGCGCTTCTACTCCGGCATGGCGGAGCGCTTCGCGGCGTTCCTCCGCCGCTACCACGCGCAGGACGACTTCGAAGCGCGCCTCACGCCGGACGTGTCGCCGCTCTCGGCCGTAATGCTCGCGAGCCGGATCTTCCTCCAGTACTACGCGGTCGAGCGTCTCTTCCACGTCCCCGACCAGTTCGGCAAGCCGTCGAAGGAAGCGATCCGGGACATCTCCGAGATCCTCCGTCGCGGCATGCTCCGCGAGCGCCGTCCCGCCCGCTAGGGACGCGGCTCCGCTCCGGCGGCAGCATCCCGGCGCGAAGGAAGGCGGCGAGCGCCGCGGCGGGTGCATCGGTCGTCCACTCCAGCGGAGGTCCGGCGCCGCCGGCGCGCCGGCGCCCCTCGCCCGGCCCTCTTCGCCCATACTCGAGGGTCGAGTGGCCGCGGCCCCGCCCGGCCGGGAGATCGTCATGAGCCTCGTCGAGGAGCGTCTCGAAGCCGTCGGCCGCGTCCCGCTCGCGGTCCTTCCGACCCCCTTGCAGGAGGCGCCGCGACTCGCGGCGCACCTCGGCCTCGCAGGCCTCCTCGTCAAGCGCGACGACCTGACCGGCCTCGCGATGGGGGGGAACAAGGC
>ERZ795054.2742-NODE-2742-length-14559-cov-5.623069_pt1 | contig 14559 bp, 16 predicted proteins | sample MGYA00375138_ERZ795054 | MGnify/ENA primary metagenome ERZ795054 (study PRJEB30183, sample SAMN05720215) | anaerobic digester metagenome | isolation source: active sludge of municipal wastewater-treating anaerobic digesters | place: USA | collected 2014-12-23 ...
TATATTCAATATCTCCTTGTGGAATTAAAATACCTGTTTTTTTATCTAAAATAATTTCCTTCGCTCCACCATTAGGAGTAGAAATTACTGGAATAGAAAATAAACCAGCCTCTAACAACACAGTTGGCAATCCCTCTGGATAGTTAGAAGGATTAATAAAAACATTTGTTCTAGAAAGAAAATAAAATAAACTAATAAAGCTTCAGAGAATTCATAAAATTGCACCATAAATAATTAATTTAGTAATATTTGAAGCTTTGTCTAAATAATTTACCAAGATTTGACTAATTTTAGTGTCGTGGTTATTATTGTTGGTAAAAATTGATTTAATACTGCTAGATATAACTTTGTTACTGCTCATACCTAAAAAGGCATATTGTTTTTCTAAATTGTTGACTATTACATTTTTACTTAGAAAATCATCAATAGCTTCGTCTAGCGTACGATTTAAACTTGAATCTGGTTTGAGTTTGTTTCAAGTATCAAAACCAGCCTGAGCGATATTACTTAATGTTCATTTCTGAATATGGTAGCCACTCATGTTTAAAAAGCCAAACAAAAAAATAATCAAAACTAAAATTAAACTAGACATAAACTGATGACTAAAACCGTTACGAAAAATGGTTTTTCAATTAAATTTTAAATAAATGGCATCAGCTTTATGATATTGATGGGCCACAAAAAACAAATAAGCAAAAACAATTAAAAGTGACAAATAAAAATAAATATTGTTAAAAGCAATTATATCGATAAACAATAAAAGCGAACAACTAATATAAGCAACTATTCAATACATTAATAATTTTTCTTTTAATTGGAAAAGCATTAATGTCAAAAAACTCATATTGAAACAGAAAAAAATAATAAAAATAATCTGATCGCCAACGGTAAATGATTTAGCCAATATAATATCTTTCAAAACAAAACTAAAAACAATCGCAAAAAAACAGGAAATTGCTCCTAATATATTTTGTTTAATGAAATTAGGATGAACAATTTGGCGATCGGTGCGAAGTTTGTGAGTGGGATTGTCGGCAACCGGTGATAAATTTTTATTTTTAAAAAGATTAAACATGTTGATAATTTTAATATATTAATAGTTAATATATCAAAATTAATGATTAGCGTCAATGAAAAATTATATTTATTTTCTGTTTGCCAATCGCTTTTAACTTTTAGTTAAAAGCGATGGTTGGTTTTGAATTATTTTTCTTCAAAATTTGTATCTTGAACGTTATCTTGATCGCTGGAAGGTTGATCGGTAGTTTGGTTACTTGACGGTTGGTTAGGGGTTTGATTTTTATAAAGATGTTGACCAATTTCAGAAATGGTATGAGACAAATCTTCAACGCCTTGCTTTAATAAATTGGTGTTTTCGTCGATTGTCACATCGTTTATTTCTTTGGCTAAAATATCTTTAACCACTTTAGCTTTATCATTAATCTTTACTTTTAAATCTTCAGGAATTTTTGATTCATTATCTTTTAAACTAGATTCGGATTGGTATACCAAACTTTCGGCTTGATTGCGTAATTCAATAAATTCTTTACGCTTTTTATCAGATTCAGCAAATTGAGTGGCTTCATTTTTCATTTTTTCAATTTCTTCTTTAGATAGATCGGTTGAAGCTTCGATTCTAACTGATTGAGATTTGTTGGTAGCTTTGTCTAAAGCCTTGATGTTTAAAATACCATTTTTATCGATATCAAAAGTAACTTCGATTTGAGGCATACCACGGGGAGCTGGCGGAATACCATCAAGTATAAATCTAGCTAGAGTTTTGTTATCACTGGCCATAGGACGTTCACCTTGTAAAACATGAATATCCACAGCTGGTTGATTATCGGAGGCAGTGGAAAAGGTTTCAGTTTTAGAAGTTGGGATATAGGTATTTTTTGGAATCATAGGAGTAGCCACACCACCAAAAGTTTCAATGGAAAGAGTTAAAGGTGTAACATCGAGCAATAATAAATCCTTGACGTCACCTTGGAGTGAACCAGCCACAATGGCTGCACCCATAGCCACAACTTCGTCAGGATTAATATCTTTTTTGGGATCTTTTTTAAAATAATCTTTGATGCGTTGTTGAATGGCAGGAATACGAGTGGTACCGCCGACTAAAATAACTTCAGAGATGTCATCAACATTAAGGCTGGCTTCTTTTAAAGTTAGTTCGGTGCGTTCGATTGAACGATCAATTAAATCTTTGGTAAGTTCATCAAATTTTGAACGGGTAATTTTCATAACTAAATGTTTTGGACCACTTGTTGTAGAAGTAATAAATGGTAAGTTAACTTCCGTTTCAGTAACGTTAGATAATTCTTTTTTAGCTTTTTCAGCTCCGTCTTTAATTCTTTGAAGAGCAAGTTTGTCATCGTGAAGATCAATACCTTCTTCTTTTTTGTATTCAGCTAAAATATAATTAATTAATTTTTGATCAAAATCATCACCACCTAAATGAGTATCCCCACCAGTAGCAATAACATTAATATTTTCGCCAAAAGTATCGCCACTAGCACTAACCACTTCGATAATTGAAACATCTAAAGTCCCACCACCAAAATCATATACTAAAACTTTTGATTGTTGATGTTTGTTAAAACCATAAACAACCGCAGCGGCTGTTGGTTCATTTAAAATACGAGAAACTTTAAGACCGGCGATTTCACCAGCATTTTTGGTAGCTTGACGTTGAGAATCATTAAAATAAGCTGGCACAGTAATAATAGCTTCGGTTATACTTTCACCTAATTTAGCTTCGGCATCAGCTTTAATTTTTTGAAGTACCATGGCAGAAATTTCTTCTGGTTTTAATCATTTATCACCAAGTTTTACTTCAACGCCACCGTTACTTGATTCTCTGGTTTCGTAAGGTAAAGTTTTAATATCATCTTGAGTTTCTTTATCAGTAAAACGACGACCAATAAATCTTTTTACTGAAAAAATTGTATTTTGAGGATTAGTAATGGCTTGGCGTTTTGCCAAAGTACCGACTAATCTTTCATTGTTTTTGGATAAGGCCACAACTGAAGGAATGGTGCGTTCACCTTCTTGACTTTCTAAAATTTGAGGTTGACCGTTTTGAAAAACGGCTACTTCTGAAAAGGTTGTTCCTAAATCAATACCAATAACTTTTCCCATATTATATAATTTATATTTTTATTAATTTGTTTTGTTAATAATAACTTTGACTTTAGCGGGGCGCAAAATAATATCGTCTAGTTTATACCCCTTCTGAACTTCTTCGACAATTAAATTGTTTTCTTTGGATTCATCACTAATACTTTCGATAGCTTCATGCAAATTGGGATCAAAAATTTGGTTTAAACTATCGTAGCTAATGCATTGATGATGTTTCAAGAAACCAATTAATTGATTATAAATCAATTTTATACCATCTAAATATTCATCTTTTTGATTTTGATTTAAATTTTTAATAAGTAAATCAAAATTATCAACTACAGAAAGTATTTCTAAAATAATATTTCTCTCCTTTAAAATTAACATTTTAGAAATTCGTTCGTTTTCATCTCTTTGATAGTTGAGCAAATTGGCTCTTTCGGTTTGTCAGCCCTTTAGATAATCATCAGCTTGTTTTTTTAAAGTATCAACAATTGATGCTTCTTCAACGGGTTGCTTTTCTGATTTGTTTTCTTCATCCATATCGCTAGCTTAAAGAATTTATTAATTGATTAAAAGTTTTAAAATGATCTTCATAATCAGTCACTTTGGGAGTGATAATAGCTATTAAAAGTTTTTCTTTATCGGATTTGGTGCCAATAAAGGCTAAATTTTGATTTTTAAACAATGGATTCTTTTTCCCTACGTACACATTTATTTGCTTATCAAATAAAATATCTTTTAAATTGTCTAAATTTTCATCAATGAGATCAATGATACTGGAAACATTGTTTAATTCTTTGATGTCATTTACCACTTTATCATTAAGCAAGAAACTTACACCTTTTTTATAGAGTTTATTATTTTTTCAATCATAAACAATACTTAGAGCTTGAGCTTGCTGAGATAAATTGTTAGCAAATTCATTATAATCGTTGGACATGTCAAAATCATCTTCAATTGACCAAGTGCTATTTAAAAAATCATCTATCAATATTTCTCAACCAATATCGCTTAAAATTCTACCGGCCGAAGTATGAGGTTGCTCAAGATATTCCATTTGGCATAATTCAAATAATTCATGACGAATGGTAGCTGGACTAAAATCTAAATTATATTTTTCTTTTATTTGAATGGAAGCCACGGGTTCAAAACTTTCGATTTGTTCTTTGGCTAAATAATACAAGATTTGTTTTTGTCGAGGTGATAATTTTTGTTTCATAATATCTCTATATTAGCAAACTAGCACTCTTTTGTCAAGAGTGCTAGTTTAAGTTTTTTGAAAATTACAATATTTTTTTGATTTTATAGTGTATTTCCTTTTGAGGAGTTTTGACAACAGCTTCATCCCCTACTATATGGTTAAGTAAAGCAATGCCTAAAGGTGAATCTTGAGAAATTTTACCAGCTAATGGATCGGATTCAGCTGAACTTACTAATTCAACAATTTTAGCCGCATGGCTTGAATTATTAACTTGAATAATTTCTACTTTGGATCCAAGACCCACAATATTTTTATTGTGATTGGCGTCCACAAGAATAGCTTTTTTAATTTTGTCCTCGAGATCAAGAATGCGTGATTCAACAAATGTTTGACGTTCTCGAGCCGTTGAATATTCAGCATTTTCTGAAAGATCACCAAAAGATTTAGCCACTTTAATGGTTTCAATAACTTCGGCTCTTTCTTTTTTTAACTCAGCTAATTCTTTTTTAAGCTCGTCTAAACCGGTCTGAGTAATTTCGTATTTATTGTTCATAATATCTTTATTGTTAACAAATTGATTAATACTTGCGACTTCTAAATTATCTAAAATAATAATTTTTGAGAGAAAAAGATGGACAAGCTATTATAAATAGCTTGCTCATCGAATAAATGACTCGTATATAGTAGGAAACTTTTATAAAAATGTCAAGTGTTTTTTCCTATTTTTTATATATTGTTATTATAGCATATTAATTGCCATTTGTCAACATTCAAAAAAGACGTTCTGTTTTTTAAGGCAAAACGTCTTTGTAAATCGTTGCTCATTTGTGCGCTTTCTTGTTGTTGAAATAAGATTGTAATCTATCAACAACTTCTTGTTTTTGATCGGGTGTTCCATAAAGATAAAGTTTGTCATCTCCAGCTTTGTATCCACCCAAACCAAGTCGCATGAGCAATTCTTCTCGAGCATCAACAATAATGTTCAATTTATCACCAACTTCCTTTTTGTATAAATTTCTAACAATATTTTACCATATTTATATAAAAAGAAAAGATGTTAACACCTTTTCTTAAAAACCAGTATCACCTTGTTTTCCCATGGTAATAGTTTAATATTTTTTAAAAACCTGGATTGGCATCAAAATGATTTGTCATAATAATATAATTTAATATTTTTTATCTATCGGTTTCTTTAATACTATACCCTTCCGTACCTTCGGTTAAAAATTTCATATTTTTATATTTAATATTATATATATTGTAAAATGTTTTTTAGAAAAAAACAAGCGATTTTTGTTATTTTTTAATAATGTCAAATTGCTCTTTTAGTTTTATAATTCGATTATATGATTCGTTTATTCGAGTAATTGGTATATTGCCGTTTTTAACATTATTATAGATTATTTCATGCATTTTATAGGGTGTATTTTGGTCATATTGATTAGATAGGCTTTTAGTGGCCACTACAATATCGGCTCCAGCGTTTATAGCTAAAACAATTGACTCTTCAAAAGTAAAATTATTTTTTATGGCTGACATCTGTAAATCATCAGTCATAACAACACCATTGAAATCAATTTGTTGACGTAATATATTTTGAATAAATTTGGATGATAAACTGGCTGGATAATTTTGATCAATATTTTTATTTATTAAATGACCAACCATCACTGATCGCATTAAACCTTTTTTATTTAATTCTTGATAAGGAATTAATTCAGATTCGCTGTAAGTATTAGTAATATCGGCTAATTCATTGTGGGTATCTTTTAAAGCACTGCCCTGGCCAGGAAAATGTTTAACAACTGCAATAATATTATTTTTAAAATGATTTAAAATAAAATTGTTGGCTTGATACGTTACTTGACTTGGTTCATTAGAAAAAGATCTTTTGAGTCCACCAATAGCTGGATTGTTGTTTACATTAACATCCACCACCGGAGCTAAATTCATATTAAAGCCAAGATTTTTTAATCCTTGGGATAATTTTGATGATTCTATTTGGGTGATTTCGTTAGTTTTATTATTGCCCATTTCGTAGGCCGACTTTATTTCAATCAAATCATTGAGACGATTTACTTTGCCGCCTTCGGCATCAACAGCTATAAATAAAGGTATATCGGAATAACTTTGTAAATCATTGATTAATTTCTTGGTTTGTTGATAACTAACAATATTACTTAGCTTATCGCGATTAAATAAAATTACTCCGCCAATCTTTTTTTCTTTAATGGCTTTGACAACATCGGACTGTTCGTTAATACTGCTACCGTTAAAACCAACCATAATCATTTGACCGATTTGCTTTCTTAAATCGTCATCAGTTAAATTTTGATGATTATTGATATTTTTGACAATTTTGTTGGTATCAGCTAAGTATGATTTCGTATCATAGTTATCAAAAAATCAAATAATTGTTGACAAGCCCAAAAATATAAATAAAAATATAATAAAGTTTTTCATGTTGGAAAGTTTTTATAATATTATTATATCATAATTTAGAATAAAAAAAGAGGGGCCGAAGCCCCCGATTATCTTTTTCCAAAAATAGTGCTTAAAACATCGTCTGAAACGAGCATAGGTTTTTTTATCTTCGGTCCAATGAGATTTTGATTACCGTTTTGTTTCATTTCAATATAATATTGGTATATAATATCAAAAGCGAAACGAAAAACGGTTCTAGCCAATGACATCGGGTCTTCTTCTAGATCGCAACCCAAAATATCAGGAAAGCTACCAGTGAGGTGAAATTCTTTACCAGTACGTTGTTGAATAATAGTGATATCTACCCAATCTTGGTTAGAAAGCATGCGAGTAGGAACGGTGTTTAATATGTAGCTAAACACCTCTCTGTTACCATTCGACTCAAAAATTAGCTCTCTTTTTTCACCATAATGAGTTATACGCAACGACTCATCCACTACACCGTCAATAATGTGTCCAACTTTTTTAACCATTACTACACCTCCTAATTTATAATAAGCTACTGAATTAATATTATCATATCAAAACATGAATTTCAAGTTTTTTATAAATAAAATCGGGCGCCGTTTACGGCACCCGATATCGGTTTTCGTCTTGATCAAAATGGATCAAAAAAAGTTTGGTACGAACCTTTGTCAACCATTTCAATGGCGTTATACACGATTCCAGCATCTTTATTTTGAAGAAGCGGATTGATCGCTAATAAGGCGATCGTTTTTTGAACTAATTTCCATAGTTCACGAATTCGAAAATCAATTTTCCATAAATTTTTATCTGGATATGTGTATTTCAAGTTGTGTTTTTGTCCTATTATTTTATCAACAATAGAGATATCTATTTCGTGACCCTCCACCATGATTTCACGATCTCTATTGTTAAAATAATAATCGAAGGACACTTTTTTGCCTTTGGCGGATAATTCAATACTACCCTCAATTTTATATTCTCTGTTTGGATTCGGGATAATAACAATTTCCAATTTCACAGGCACATCCAAAATTTTCATAGTTCCCTCCTAATTTTTTGTTTGCTGTTGGCATATTAACATATTTTTATTCTAATATCAATATATTAAAATTACATATAATCGGTTGACATCTTTTCCAAATATGCTAATATAATAATGCCACTTCAAATATATAGTATTATTAGTTAGATATTTGAAATTGGCTTGTACCCATTTAACGCGCGTTGATACACCTGGAGAAACCAATAATTGGATAACATTTAACCCATATTATTGGAAAACTCTCCTTCCGACTGCTGGTTGGCGAGGCAATGGCTCACCAAGGCGAATGGATGTATGGTGGCCGCCCCTTGTTCTTAAGGGGCGCTTTTTTTAATTTAAACAATCCTATCTATTAACAAGGCCGTTCGATTTTTTAAAAAACCAGTTGACAAATTATAAAAATACTATACAATAATAATAATCGGTAAAGTAAACCAATGCATTTACTGGATAAGTTTGTACCTTATATTGGGCATTACTAATAGAATTACTTATTCTAAACTGAGATGCCGTAAAATTCACCTGAGAAATAATGAACAGAATATTATTAACCTTCTATGGAAGGACAAATAGAATCTTCAGCTATCAGCTAGTTGGCGAGATAATGCTCACCAAGGCTATGACGGTCAAAAATGGTGGTCGTCTCTTCGTTATTAAAGAGATGTATTATACCGAACAATCTCTAATGGCTATCGCCATGTAGATATAGATAGAGATTGTTCGGTTTTCTTTTATTTATCTAGGTTGGCGTTTATATTATCTGACCAATTGTTTATTACTGTATTAAAATTCAATTTATATGTTTTTTTAAAGATTTTTTTAAAATTTTCAAAATCATTTTTATTATTTCTTAAATTTTCTATAAGCTGTAATAATAAATTTTTTCCAAATTCTTCTAATAAATATTTAGCAAATAATCCTGATTGATTATACGAGTTATAGTTTTTAAAATCATTAAAAGTATGTAAAAGTTTAAAATTAATAATTTTCTTAATTTTTACTTTTTTAAAATCTTTCTTGGCTATATAATCTGCCAACCCTTCAATTAATCATCTTGGTTGGTTAATATTGTATATTTCTTTTATAAAAATGTGGGTTATTTCATGAGTTAAAACTTTAATAAAATTGCTGGCTTTATGACTAGTTTCAGATTTAAAAGCTGAAGGGCTAAAAATATAAATATAAAATTTACTTGGTATCCAAGCAACCATTCAAGCTAAAGAATCTTGGTGATATATTTTTTTAAAGTAATAATTGAAATTTTTTCTAGAATAAAAAAGCTTTATTTTTAATAAAGGTAATTCAGTCTCAAAAAATTTCTGATTTAATTTATAGGCTAGATGGATTAGTCTTTTTAACTTTTCTTCGGAATCTATTTTTTTATTGTATTGTATAGATAATTTTATAAGCATATATTTAATTTATTGAATATATTCGCTAATTTTATCAAAAACGGTAAGTGGCTCTCCCATTCCTAAATATTTTTAGAACATTAGATTGGGGGAGGATTGGAAAAGAATTGAATTTAACAAACATTAAATAAAAAATAGTACTAAAACTTTTTATAGTTTACCTCTTTGAACACAATCAAGTATTTCTTTGTGAAGTATTCCGTTAGAAACTATGCACCCAAATCCATCCTGATCATATCTTCTTTCATCTCCGTTCAAATCAGTGACTTTCCCACCGGCCTCTTCTGTAATAATCTTTAATGCGGCAACATCATGGCCAGCCTTTGCATAAAATACAGCCCCAACATATTTCCCATTAGCGACTTGTATACCACCGTAAATAAAAGAGGGGTATTTCATTACTGCACATTTCATTTCACTTAAAGTTTTCATAAATGGCAGATTTGAAAACCCAACCGCTCGTCCGGAGGCTCCTGTACTTAGATATGTATTTTTCAAAGCAATATCATTTGATACAAATATTTTTTTGCCGTTTCTATATGCACCACCATCTTTATAGGCCCAATACATGTTTTTCATTATTGGGTCATTAATTAGTCCTAAGATAGGCAAACCATTCGACTGGTCGACCAATGCAATAGAGAAAACAAATAGGGGCAGACCACAAGAAAAGGCCATTGTTCCATCTATTGGATCGCAAACTCAAATATATTTTGAATTTTCTTTTATTTCGCTTTTTTCTTCTCCGTAAATACTATGTTCTGGATAAGCTTCATTTATTCTCTTTATGACCAGCTCATTGATCTCTGTATCAGCTATAGTTAGAGGAGTATTGTCTTCCTTTCACGTACTATCAACTTCAAAACTAAAATATTTTAATGCTATTTCAGCAGATTCTTTAGCTATAGATTTTGCAAATTCTAAGTATTTTTCCATGAAAGAATTGTTTATAAAAAATTATTAATAAATAGACCAATGGATTCCTTATCTTACTTTTATTATATTAAATATTATACCAAATTTGGGATTCCAATGCAAACAAAAATCCCTAACAAAAATCATAGGAATCTAGCTCCACCGGTAATTATTACTGAAAAAACCTTATTATCAATGATTTCGTTAGCTATTTTTATATCACGTTAATTTACAAATGTCAATGTTTAATAAAATTTAAATAATAAAAAAAGGGGACGAACCCCCCTAAGGACTAATATTATATCCCGATGCAATTGACCCCCTCGGGATAAAAAATTGATATTTAAGAGACCCTTCCTCATGGGGTCTGAATATACCATTTCCTTCATAAACTAGCTCTAAAACAACAAGTTTTCCATCTTGCCTATCTTCTTGAAAAATTTCAACTGTTCGGGTCTCCCATTCATTTGGAGAAATTAATCCGTCCATAGCCGGAACTTGATCATATTTTATGGCACCATTATCTTGTTTTTTCAAAAACTGCAGGTAAGGAACATTTGATATCGTTACTTGCGTTATGAAAAAAAGTCCTCCGGTGCCTTGTGCAGAAATAGGCATTTGCTGGCTTAGAGAAAGAGCTACGAGCTTTTCTTCAGAAACCTTTTTCCAAACAAACTTTTCTGCTTTAAAACAAGACATTACTAACGCTGTTAAACACAAAAAAAATATTGTCAGTACTATTTTTTTCATTTTTTCTCCTTTTTCAAGCTACAAATTTGATTATATGTTACCATAAAATAATATTATTGTCAAATTTAAAATAGCAAGTTCTATTCTTTACTGCAACACCCTAATAAATCAAAAAGGATTGCTATTTTTTGTAGCAATCCTTTACTTGGGATTAAAATTATCCCCTTTTGATTTTCGAGAACCATTTTTTCTAAGCCACTCATAATAATTGTTAATTCTTTCATACATCGCCCTTATTTTTTCTTGATCACCACTTATGAGTATTTCATAGTCTCCAGGTCGATGGCCATTTAAACAATAATAAGCAAGAAATTCATCGGCAGTCATATAGTTCTCCTTTTAATAAAATTTACTATTTTGTATTATATCATATTTAATGAAATTTTACCAAAAAAAGAATGATTCCAAAAAAATTGATAAAAAGAAAAAAGTGCTTTGCGTTCTGTAAACGCTGAAAGCACTTTTTAAACGATCATTTCGGATCGTCGTAAACATGCGGGGTTTCGTTTGACGAAGAATTTGTGCTTGATCTTAGTTTGCTTTTGATTGAAAAAAAATCTAGCTCGGGTGGATCTCCCCATTTACGACCTCCACCGTTTCGGATATAACCCATTAGCCCGAACTGTATATAAAATTCTTCTGGAGTCATAACGTCCTCCTTTCTGTAAAATCTACCAATTATTATTATACCATATCTAATTTTAAATTACAATCGATAAATTATAATATTTTTCTTTGTTTTACAAAGATATATAAATGTGATAGTATATGTTTGGAGTCGTTACCAAGTCGGGCGAGCAAAAGGAAATATTCCGAGTAGCTTTATAGTGCCATTAATATGACAACTATGGCCCAGAGGAAGCTTGACAAAGCTTTCGGTGATTGGCTCCATTTTCTATTAGCTAAAAATTTAATTAATAATCTATAATAAATATTTTTTAATTCTATAAGTATTAATTTAAATCTTTTCTTTTAATATTTGATAATTTAAAATTATTTTTAGTAATTACTTTTTGACCAGTTTTTTGTTCTAATTCCAATCTTGCATGTTTTGCTATTTGTCCTCCCTTTTTAGCTGGTATTTTATTTTCCTTTAATCCTTTTGAATTCATGGTTTCAGCTATTTGACGAGTCGAGAGTTCGGCAAGTGAAGTAAATATTAATTCTGCATCTGACATATGATCTCTTAAATTTTCGTTTGTTAGATTTTTCAAATCTTTATGTTCTTTGACCGTTAAATCGCTCCACTCTTTGTGAATTAAATTTGTTAAAATTGCATATTCATCTTGATTTTTTACATCGTTATCTTTTCAATAATCAGTAAGTTTATTTCTAATTTCTTGTCCCATCATTCTTTGTTGTATTCATTTTTGGCTATGCCCCATTCTTTGTCAGTTTGTTCTAGCCCTATTAATAGATCTTTCGGGGTCAGTAGTTTCTTGAATTCTTTCATAACCAACTTTTGCAAGTCATAATTTAAAAGGTTCGGCATTAGGTGATGGAATTGATTGAATAATACGTAATAATGTTTCTGCATCAGCTACGTCAGTTTCCCTCATTTTCCCATCTTTTGCTACCATTTTCAACCCGTGACATTTTGTCACGGTTTCATTGGAACCTTCTTTAGATAATCTTTCTTTTAATTTTCTTCAATATGCACTTGGATCAATACTTTTAGTAAGAACGGCTATGATATCAGATATGGCAAAAAATCATGATTCTTTTTTCTCATCCCAATGACGACGTATTTGTTGACCTTCAAATAGAGCTATGTTTTTATTTTTTGTTTGCTTTTTCATATTAATATATTATTAATTTTTAGTTAAAATATTAATAACATTATATCATTATTTATTATGCTGTTCAATGCCAGCATATTTAATTTTTGATTGTTTAATAATATTAACACATTCTTGGATATAGTTATCCATTAATTTTTTATCTTTTAATATCTTTAAACTATTTGGATATTCTTTTTCCATCATTTTTACAAATTCAGGGCCAGCGCCTCTTAAATTCATAAATTCAAATCAATAATGATCTGTATAGTTTTTTGTGGAATCAATTATTTTTTTCAAATTAATTAAACCAGGAATTATTGGGCTTACAAAAACATAAGTTTTAATACCAATTTTTGATAATTTTTTCAGGGCCTCTAATCTCAATTTATAATTTGGAGCAAATGGTTCCATTAAATCTTTTGTTTTTCCTTCAAAATCATTGATGGTAAAACCAACTTCTAAATTTTTAAATTGTTTTAAAAGATTAATATCTCTTAAAACTAAATCCGATTTAGTTAAAATTGATAAACGGGCATCCTTATTTAGATTTTCTAAAATCTTTTTAGTTAATTCTAATTCTTTTTCTACTGGTTGATAGGGATCAGACATTGAACTCATAAATATATCTCCTTTTATTATTTTGGCTTTTACTAATTCTGGAGCATTTATTTTAGCTTCAACCCAAGTACCAAATTTACCATATTTCTTTCATTTACAAATAAATTTAGCATAACAATATGTACATGCATGTTGGCATGATACGTATTGATTTAAAACATAATCACATCCTGGTAATTTTGTTTTAGTATATATTTCCTTAGCTTGAGTTTTAATTATTTTCATAATAAAAATTGTTTAATCATTTGTTTATAATTTTCACAATAATTTTGTATAAAAACACCATCTTCAAATAAAGGTAATAAATCTTCTTCTAAGTATTTGATATTTAAATTCTGAATTAAATCATAAAGTTTTTTATATAATTCTTCTAAATTATCAATTTTTAAAGTATCTTTAATAAAATCCATATTGGGTTTAATTCCTTTTTGTAAATATCAAAGTAAATCAAAATAATCTCTGCCTTTGAAATTATAATTTTCATCATTTCCTTTTATATATTTTCGCGTAAAAATAGCATTGATTTTAGATGCCATTAGAGTTTCTAAATCATAGTTTTTAACAATAAAGTTAAAACCTAATTTTGATATCGGAGTTAATGCAACTTTATAGCTTTTAGATATAATATCAGAAATCTCTAGTTTTACATATAATTTATCGGATTCGCTATTATCCGATATATTTAATTCTTTTAATATTGGAAATTTAAAATAAATTTTCTCGTCTTTACCTGATATAGTATATTCTAAATTATCAAATAAATATGTTTGTTTAAAATATTTTACAATATCTTCGGCGAGTTGTTGTTTATTAATTGTAGTATTTAGTTCTATATCCATATCAATATCCTCTGATAATCTATTTAGACCATAACAAATACGTAAAGCACTACCTCCAATAAAAATTAAATTTTTACCATAATTTGAATTATAGATAAAATTCAAAAAATAATATTGAAGATGTTCTTTAAGAAGATTTAAAATAATTGGTTTCTGAACTCCTTTTTTTGTTTGTTCTATAATTATATCGTTTAATTCTTTTAAAAGCATATTTTATAATTTATATATATTGTTTTTTAAAATATTAGCAATGCGGATCATTTTTTTTGATTTTGATATTTGGCAATATTGATCAAATAATGCAAAATCTTTGATTGAAAAATTAATTCAATTAATTCTTAATCCTTCTAAAATTTCTTCCTTTAGTTTTGACCCTATGTTTCTTTTAAGATATAAATAATCAAATACAGCTTTGCTTTTATTGGCT
>ERZ795054.2745-NODE-2745-length-14548-cov-3.204513_pt1 | contig 14548 bp, 9 predicted proteins | sample MGYA00375138_ERZ795054 | MGnify/ENA primary metagenome ERZ795054 (study PRJEB30183, sample SAMN05720215) | anaerobic digester metagenome | isolation source: active sludge of municipal wastewater-treating anaerobic digesters | place: USA | collected 2014-12-23 ...
AGTCACTTTATTCAGACTGTTGGAGAATGCGGTTTGGGAGAGGACTCCACCCGTGTAAGCTGCTTTCACTGCCCAAAGATAGGTGGCATCGGGAACGGAAGCCCAGCCTGTATCGCTTAGGGTGAGAGCGTTCACGGGATCGGGGGTCAGCAGGGTCCAGGCAGTTTCGTTGGTTTCCTGTCCCTGCAGGAGGCGCCAGACCTTATAGCCCACCAGAGCACGGTTTGCTTCTCCTGAAGCAAGGGGTTTGCTGAGCCGAGTGGGAGCAGAAGAGCGCTCTGTCTTTCTTCCCAGAGGGACAAGAACAACCTCTCCATCGGGAGCGTTCATCCCCGCAAAACCCTGGATGTTCCAGTTGAAATCGAGATAGGGATTGACCGCGATCGAAGTGGTCCAGTTCCCTTGCCAGTGGATCAGATTGCCCAATCCGGGAGTGGCAGGACCAAAATCAAAACCGGCATAGGCAGGATTCATTCCGGTGGTGTCACAGAAGAAACCAAACCAGAGATCTGATGTTCCGGTGATATATACGGGATCGTTGAGCAGCACGGTGTTGTAGGAATTGAGCACAGGAACCACGTTTTGATCGACGACCATGGCTCCGGGGCCAGAGGCGTCTCCACCGCTCCACACACGCACGTTGTAGTTACCGCCCTGAGCAGGCCACATCTTGATCGCGCGGAGGCTTCCACCCGCATATTCCTGCAGACTTGCGGCAGGGAACCGCACTGCCACAGTGAAGCTGAGCGATCCGGCAGTGCCAAAGGAATTATTATTTGTACCGTCATCATAATGCAACCAGCCAGATTGAGCCACTGTGGGTTCCAGCCAGTTGAGATCTACGTTCAGTCCGTTTTCGGTGGCGACAACGTCCCTGGCAGGATATGCCATTTCGGAGAGCACGATGTCTCCGAGGTTGAGATTGGAGATTCCGACTGTCATGGTTGCTGTGCTGCTTTGATAGCCGAGGGCATTGACTGTGTAACTATATACATTAGAGCCATATACGTTTGGAATGCTGAAGCTGCCGTCTGCCGCGCTGGTGGTGCTGTAAGGAGCATAACCGGTGACGTTGATAGCGGCGTTGGCAATTCCGGTAGAGGGTGCATCGCTGCCGACCACACGTCCGGAAACGGTGACCAAAGCCAGCGGGCTGAGGCTGAAGTTTTGGATCGTGTTGTTGTTCTCGGTGATGGTCACAGCGTGTGAGACCATGGTGTATCCGAGCTTGGAGGCAGACACGATTCTGGCGCCTATGGCGATGTAGGGGAAGCTGTAGTTGCCTGCGGCATCAGTCGTTGTAAGCATGGCTGTATTCTCCACAGACACCTCAGCGCCTTCCACAGGTTGTCCGGAAGCTGTCACAGTCCCGGAAAGCGAACCCATGCCCTGGACTAGCACGAAGAAGGTAGTTTTAGGGAATTGGCCGGTGGTTCCGGTGGTTGGGGGATTATTGGGGTCTATGGTGGTGTTGTCGTTAAAGGTCACCAGGGAGCGGTCGGTGCCGATCGTCTGAGCCAAAAACACATCCTGAGAGCTGTAATAATCATCTTCATAGGGACGCTGAACCATCATCACCAGGTTTCCTCCGCCATAGGCAAAAGGAGTGGAGAAGGGGATGGTGATGTTGTTTTGTCCGGAAGGATAGTTCACCGGGCCGTTAAAAACCTGAGTGAGCTGATTGGCAGGGATCCAGCCACCGCTTAGGTTGCTGTGGACGGTTTCACCCAGCCAAACCACGGTGTCCAGATTGGGCAGGTTGGTCTGGAAGTTGTTGTAAAAGCGGATGCCGGTGATCAGACCACCGATATTGAGCTCTGAGGCCAGATAGATGGTCTCGAAGACGCTGTTCCGATAGTAGACGTTGATCGGAACAAGGCCGACCTGGTCTCCCGCGCCGACAGTCACAGAAACGATTCCTGCCTGCTGCACATCGACGTTCAGCGGAGCCGACTGGTTGTTGGCGGGAGCTTCGTCCGTGGCCAATTCCACTCTGGCAAAAATGCTGGTGGGGCCGGGCACGGTGGGGGTCCAGGACAGGCTGTAGGTCTGCACCGCATTCTGAGCGATGGTAGTGCCCGGGATGCTGGCCAATTCGATGTTTCCGGTCTGCATCAGCTTGATCGAATACACGCTTTGAGTGGCGCTGCCGTTGTTGCGGATGGAGACTTCATAAGTGCTGGCGGTTCCGGTGCTGGGATTGAGATTTCCGGTGATGCCGACTGCCGCGAGGTCATTCACCAAAGCCTGAGTGCTGAAGAAGAACGTGGTCTTGGGGAAAGTCCCGCTGATGGTTGCGTCCGCGGGGGGCAGAGCGGGATCATAGGGAGTGCTGTCACTGTAGGCATTCCGGGCACGGTTGCTTCCAACAGTCTGAATCTGGAATCTATCTAAAGATGAATAGTAGCCGGTGTCCATGGGACGCTGAACCATCAACACCAGATTCCCACCCGTGTGCATATAAGGACTGGAGAGAGGGATATTGATGGCGTTCTGTCCGGAGGGGAAGTTCAGGCTGCCGTCGAAGACCAGACTGAGACTGGTGGAGGGGATCCAACCCATGCTGAGATCAGCTTGAGTAGTGGAACCCAGCCAGATCTTGGCGGGAGTGTTGGTGATGGTGCTGCTGATATCGGTGTATAATTGGACGGCGCTGATTGTGCCGCTGCTAAAACCGAGTTCATCAGGGTAATACATGGTTTCGAACAGTGAATTGTAATAAAACAGATCCATCGGGATACGACCGAGTTCGTTGCCGCTGCCGATGGTGACCACCTGCACTCCGGCAGGCATGATAGTTATTGCCAGAGGCGCGCTTTGGTCGTTTGTGCTGTTCTCGTCACCGGTGAGGATGACTTTGGCATAAAGGCTGGCTGGGCCTGCCGCGGAGGGAGTCCAGGGCAGATCAAAGCTTTGAGTGGTTCCGGGTGCAATAGTGATGCCGTTAACAGAGGCCAGCTCTACAGCGGGATCACGGAATAGCTTCACTGTGTAGGTGCTTTGGGGGTTGGAGCCGCGATTGCGTACGACTGCAGTGTATATGGATTGTATTCCGGCTGTGGGGCTGGTGTTTCCGGAGAGGGAATTCAGAGCCAGATCATTGGCTGCCGCGACTGTGGGGCTAAATTCATAAATAGTGTTGGGATCAGGGATCTGGTTCAGGGAGCTGTTCTCCGTGGTGGAAGAGACCGTGGCAGGATTGCCCGGGGTGACACTGAAGAACCAGCCTGTGCCTCCGGGCAGCATGTTGATCCCGATCGAGGCGGAAGCGCTGTTTGGAGTGCCTGTGTAAGATCCGTAATGGATGGCTATTTTGCCGCTTTCATAGAGACGAATCTGGAAATTATACTGATTATCTCCGCTATAGTTCCATTTGAGGTTGTTATACTGAACCACGAAGACGCGGTTGGGTGAGCTGCCCTGAAGCAGAGTTTCGACAGTGCCAGAGCTCATGCTGGTGTCATCCCAGAGAGCCGCAATGACAGGCACATAAGAGGTGGAGGCGAGTTGGTTGCTGAGGTTGCTGCTGCTTTGGGATGTCCCCAGGCCTACCCAGCCGTTGGAAGAGATCTTGATCTCTGAAAAGCTGTCTGCTCCATAGGGGAAGCTGAATCCCAGGGGAATCGCCGCAGAGATGGCGTCATCGGATGAGATGGCTGCGTCTGTGCCTGTGATCGGGCTGTATGCCCCGTTGGTGGCCGAGAACGAATAAAATTCGTCGATTGCCGCAAAGGACAGGCTTGCCATGATCAACAGTGCAAAAAGCAATGTCAGTCGTTTCATAACTTTCTCCTTTTTTGTCTCTATTTATTTGGTGTAGTTATAATCTCTATTACTGTTTTGGAATCTTGATCAACTGTATCTCCAGCTTCAATGGCTGTTTACAAGTAATGAGCAACTTATGTGCCAATAGCCGACAAATAATTAAATACCTGTTTGAAAAGCTGACAGAGAGCTGCGCAAGCCGCTAATCTGTTAATCCGTTAATTTGTTAATCTGCTAATCCGCTAATCTGCCTTCCCAGCCAGCCAGCCGGTCGAAGCCGCTGCCTGGATATTGAAGCCTCCGGAGGGAAGATCGTAATCCAGGATCTCTCCGGCAAAAAAGAGTCCTTCACAGATTCTGGATTGCATGCTGCGGGGTGAGACATCCTTGAGCGGGACGCCTCCTGAAGTGGCCATGGCCTCAGCGAACCCATCCACGGCTTTGATGGTGACCATGGCTGTTCCCAGATAATTCGCCAGCATATTGCGGTCCGTGGTCTTCAGCTCTGCCATCAGAATATCGGGCTTGATTCCCAGATGTTTCAGAATTGCGCTGGCAAGGTTCTGGGGTAGATCCAGATATTTTAATGCTGTTTCCAGGTGTTTCCTGGGGTGATCTTTGACCAGCTGGAGAAGTTTGGATCCGGGCTCCTCTACCAGCATGATCGCCATTTTTGAGCCCGCCCCGAGCAGATGGCTGTGATCCAGGATCACGGGACCGCTTAAGCCCTTGTGGGTAAAGAGCAGATCACCCTGGGCACAGATTCTGCCTTTTTTGCCACAGAAACCTACTTTGGCTTGTGGAATGGCTATTCCGGCACAGTCTTTGAAGTGTGAAGCGGCTTTAAGCTCCACTCCGGCCAGGGCGGAATGCGGCGGGATGATCTTGTGTCCCAAGCTCTTGGCAAGCTTGTAGCCTATTCCGTCGGAACCTGTTTCGGGATATGACATCCCTCCTGTGGCTATGATCAGCTTTTCGCAAGTCAGCAGTTTGCCGGCTTCCGTAGATAACTCAAATTCGCCCTTCAGGTTCTTTTTAACTGCGGTCACGAGGGTATTATAGCTGATCTGAGCGCCTTTTGATAGCGCCAGTTTGAGCAGAGCGTCCCGAACGTCCGCGGAATGCAGAGATTTGGGAAATGCCTTACCATCCTCCCGATAGTAGCCGGGGCATCCGGCTTCGCTTAACAATCGCATAAAAGCTTGATTATCAAATTCATAGAGGGCAGGCTTGAGAAAGTTTACCGCGATGCCGCTGGCTTTGAGAAAGTCCTCTTTGCTGAGCTTATTGCTGAAGTTGCACTGCCCTGCTCCGCTGAGCAGCAGCTTGCGTCCGGCATAAGGGTTACGTTCCAGGATATGAGCGCCTTTTCCAACTGCGATTGCAGCCAGAAGACCTGCAGGTCCGCTGCCGATAATGATAACTTTGTTCATTTTTTCAAGCTCCCTTTGCTAAAAATTGCATCCGGAATTTTAAGGTCGAAGGCGATGGAATCCACATAATAATCAGTGCCGGAGCCTTCTTTGAGCTCATCTTTGAAGACCACATGTTTGGGATACCAACGGTTTCCGATCCGGCTCACCTGATCCGAGCGCACTGTCTTCAGCAGTTTTCCGCTGGAGCTAAACCACTGCTCATAGAGCGGCAGCAGGCGTTCTTTATCCACATAGATCCGCTTTTTGGGATAGCTGAGCCCTTTGCGTTTGGCGGTCAGCATGATATTCCAAACCTCACGCTTGTCATAAGTGGCCTCCCCTTCGATCACTGCGTTGTAATCCTGCAGCAGCGAATTCTCTTCCATAAAGTCTTCATAAGAGAGATCGCTGCCCATCACAGACTGGTTCAGCATATTGCCGGAGATCTGGACGATGCGGTCGGTGCCGGGGTTATAGATCCAGAGGTTTCCACCCAGTTTAAGCATTTTGGTGCCTTTATCCCGGGGGGGAGAGGTATATTCGCTAAAGAAGGAATTATCCCCTTTGGAATAGTTGATGGAGCTTACGGTGCGGCTTGCTCTGCGGCTCTTGATCACCATGCGGGTGGTGGATTTGAGGGAGGTGAAGCGAGTGTTGGCATCGATCGCCCTGAGGATGGAGGCGGGATCAGGATATTTGGCTGTCAAAGCGAGGCTGAAGGCCAGCAGCAGAATGGTAAACAGTCTTTTCATGTTTCGAGTTCCTTAAAGAGCTGGGAAGTTTGTCTTTTGAATACTGCCATCCCGGCCAAAGCGGCTCCCAACAGAGTGGAGAGCATACCGGGGATCAGAGCGCTGAGCGCGGTTTTGAGGCTGACCGAGGTGTAGATGATGTCTTCGGAGAGCAGGGAGGAATTGCGGCTGAACACGCTGACGTCCATGCCCTTGAGGTTAAAATAAGCACTGAGCAAGAGCCCCAGCAAGATACCCAGAACGGAACCAGCAAAGCCGATGGCACCCGCTTCGATCAGGAGACTGCGATAGATCTGAGTCTTGGATTCACCGATGGCCAGGCGCACTCCGATCTCTCCGTAGCGCCGAATGCCGTTCATCAGCCCCGAATTCCACAGCACTATCCCCAAAATGAAGATGAAGACAAGGCTGAAGATCGCCAGCAGATACTGCATCATGCCCAGCATATAGCCCATGTTGTTCTGATCGCTCATAGCCAGCATCACGGGTGCATATTCATCCCGGATCGCAGAGCTTTCGCTTTGGATCGCAGACTTTCCAGTCTGCGTGCCTCCGGAGGAGGCTGTCTCCTCTTCCCAGATCGCAGACTTTCCAGTCTGCGTGCCTCCGGAGGAGGCAGTCTCCATATCCCCGAAGCGTCTGTTAAAATCATCCCTGATTTGCTCCGCGGCTTTCTGGTCATAGCTTCCGTTCCTGAAGAAAGCCAGGATCTCCCCTGCTCCGCCTTCCATATCCAGCATGCCGCGCGCGTCTGCCAGGTCCACGATCACCGCACCCCGGTCCAGAGCTTCGACTCCAAAACGGACGCTTCCCGTGACCCTGAACTGGCGAAAAGTCATCGAGCCAAACACGTCTGAACCGATCAGCGTGACCGGATCACCCAGCTTGAGAGCCAAACGGCGGAAAGCTGAATCAGTGAGCAAGATCTCCGAGCTTTGAGAGGGGATTCTCCCGCTTACCAGAGCCTGGTCCAGATGCATGAGTTTGCGTTCTCTTCCGGAGGACAGGAGGTCGATGCCAAAAGCTACCACCTCACCCTGCTCACGGGTCTGACCCAAATTATCCGGAACATCCAGCAGGGCTCCGAAATGAATGCGCTCCACCCAGTCCAGCTGCGGATAAGCTGCTTTCCATGTGGCAAGCTCGTCCTGAATGTCCAGCAGTCCCAGGTCATAGGGTTTTTGGCTGAGGAGCCTGGAATAGGCAGCGGTGACCACTTTCAGATGGCCGGTGTCGAAGCCCGCGTTCTGACGGATAAAACTATCCATATAGCCGTTGATCAGAGCCAGCATGAAGACCATGATCAACACTCCTGAGCTTACGATCAGCAGAGGAAAGAGATAGCGGTGACGATCGCGAAACACGCCTTTGATCAAAAAGCTCAGCATCCTATTTGCCTCTCAGAGCTTCAGTAGGCATCAGCCTTGCGATCTTGCGGGCGGGCAACCAACTCACAAAGACGGTGAGCAGAAACATCAGCATGAGAGTGAACAGGATCAGGGGTAGCGGATAGACAAATTTCAGAGCCTCATTGAACCCCGCCACACCAAAGCTGTCGTAACCTTTGGGCAAAGAAAAGCCGATCCTGGCAAAATACCAGAACAGCGGAAAGCCCATGACAGCGGTCAACACGGTCGCGCCGAGCATATAGAGCGCGCCTTCGGTGGTAAAGAGCAGGATGATCCGGGCTTTGGTCATGCCAAGCGCGGAGAGCATGCCGATCTCTCTGCGGCGCTTGAATATAGCCAGAGCTTGGGTGTCAAAGATCGCCAGCATGGCCAGAAAGATCATCATCACAAATAGCGAGGCCTGACCGCTGGCTTTGGTCTTCACCATTTGGTTGAGATCGGCAAAGAACTCATTGGGGGGGATCAGTTTGAACTCAGGAGAGGCTACAGAAGCAAGGGATTGATCCCGCAAAGCTAAAGTTGTCGCCATGCCCGGGAGCTGTTTCAGGTCCTGCAGTGCCTGCAGATCCATCCAGACCGTGCCCTGATCGAGGGACGGCACCGGGCAATCCATGATTTGGGAGATTTGCAGGTCCACCGCGTTGAACGCGCCGGAGGAATCCTTCACTCGGATCGTAAAGGCATCTCCCTCTTGCAATTGCGCGCTCTTGGCCATGGTCTTGCCCACTATCGCAGGATAAGGATTGGCTTCCGTGGGCATCAGGGCTTGGCTGGGAAATCTCAGCAGGCTTTGCTGGGAGGGAATCCCCTTCACCACGGCGTTCTGCATTCGTCCCCCGGGATAGATCACTGCGGGAGAGAAGAGCACCGGAACTATTTCTCCGGAAGCCACCAGATTGCCGGCTTGAGCCGGGATAGGAGCATGGCTGTGTTCCAAAGCAAAGACGTCATAGGGGTCATAGCTCTTGACGCGCAGCAAACCGCCTCCGAATTCCCACTGGGTGCTTTGCGTTTTGGCCAGATTCAACCAGCTGAACCACATCCCTTCCATCCAGATCAGTCCGATCAGGACCAGCGCGATGATAAAGACGTTGATCAGGCTGCGCCAGCCGTAGCCAAGGATATTCTTAAACGCCAGCTTGAAGATCATCGCTTTCCACCCTGCCATCGACGAGCCGGATCACACGCCTGAGATAGTTGATCACTTTTTGGTCGTGCGTGCTGAAGATGAAGGTCGTTCCCAGCTCCCGGTTGAGCTTTTGCATGCTGTCCAGAATATGCAGGGAATTCTCCGTGTCCAGATTCGCGGTAGGTTCGTCAGCAAGTACCAGTGCGGGATTCTTGACCATGGCTCTCGCGATAGCCACGCGTTGGCATTGACCCCCGGAGAGCTGAGCCGGACGGCTTTTCTGCTTGTCGCTCAGCCCCAGCCAGTCCAGCGCTTTCAGCACGGCCTGCTCCCGTTCTGCCTTAGTCATTTTTAGCAGGAGAAGCGGAAACTCCACGTTTTCAAACACGGTGTAGACCGGCAGCAGATTGTAGGTCTGGAAGATAAAGCCGATCTTTTGGCTACGCAAGGCAGCCGATTCACGCGCGGAAAGCTCCTTGACCTGATGCCCCAGGACGCAGACCTCACCCCCGCTTTGGACATCTAAACTGCCTATGATATTGAGCAGAGTAGTTTTGCCGCTGCCGCTGGGACCCACGATCCCGGAGAACTCTCCGGATTCAAAACTCAAATTGATGTCTTTCAGAGCCAGAAATTCACCTTCCCCGGTAGGGAAAGCCTTGCTCATCGCTTTGATCTGAACAATTTGTTTATTCATATTCACCCTTAAATATTGTAACTGAAACGCGCCATTATGCTATAAATAACAGGCTGGATCCCGGCTTGCTTCAGGGAGAGCCTCAGTTCCCAGCTCAGATAGTCGTAAGTTCTCTGCCAGCCAAGAGACAGATCCTGTAGTTCCAGGCGCTTCTCATAAAGCCACAGCAGTTGCAACTGATCCAGAATGCCCAGAGGATAAGTGACCATACTTGCCAGCCTGAATCCGCTGCTGATGCCCCAATGCAGATGTTCCACGTAGTCACGCCAATAGATCTCCTGCATCAGATAAACACCATTTCCGATCCCGAGAGTGTAATCGGCTCCGAGACTCAGCGCGCTTCCGGAAGCGGGCAGATCGATCCCTTCCTGTTGATATGAGGAAGCACAGGCTTCCAGCCAGACCCCCAGTGGACCGTCGTAGCGCAGATCGAGCCCCAGCCTGTGCTCCCGGAACCGCGTTCCGAAGATGGCTCTACGGAAATCGCGGTAATGAAAGCTAAATCCGGATTCGATCTTTCCCAAAGGCAATTCCAGGCGCGCGCCCACTTCTGGATCATCCGATACCGCGTCGATCTCGTCTGTGCCAACGCCGTCTTCAGCCAAAAGGCCCCAGGCCCAGATCCCGGCATTATTCCGAAAGTACTTGCGCAGCAGTAAGGCTTTAACTCCGGATGTAAGCTGAAATTTATCCTGCGGATCGATGCGGTCGAACCACTGCAGCGGTCTCAGGACCCTGGCACTTCCGAAATTGAGCTGTTGCAAACCCGCTCTCAGTTCATAACCGGAGTAATCCAATCTCCCCCAGAGCCGGTAGAGCTCAAGCCCGATGGAGGGATCGGTCTCAAAATCCGTTTCGAAAGTACTCTGAAAGCTCAATTCAGCCGAGACTTCAAGCTTGTTGTCCATGTTAAATTTCACCATGGACTCCGGTTGCAGCAGCAGACGGGAGGAGACGGATATGGAGTCGTCCTGCATGATGCCCGTGGTTTGCAGCGAGAGCAGATTGCTGAAGCCGATCTTGGCATCCAATAGAGTGGTGTTCAGACAGATCAGAAATAGAAATGCACTAAGGATAGATCTTGGAGGCAATCGCATTATAGATCAGCTCCTCGCAGAGATACTCCGCAACGTTTTGCCTGGCTCGCAGCCTGGCTAATTCGAGGGTCTTTCCGGTACCTTTGAGATTGGGAATGGTCTCGCTGTAGAGGATTTCGCCGGTGGCATTGTTCATCAGGCTCAGGCTGGGGCTTCCCAAGGCAGATTGCACCCCGATTTCCGGGATGTAAGCTCCGTCTCTGATATAGACGTCCACGCGCAGACTATAATCAGCCTGCTCCTGCGTCTCAGCCAGAGCCAGATCAAAATCCACCAGTCGGCCGGATACCTGATTATAGCTTTCAGCATCCGCTTTGCCATCCACCCGGTATTCCAGGCTGATCCTGGGTTTGCGCACTTTGATCTTCAGAACTGCCGGATTGAAACTGAGCCTGTCCCAGATCAAGGCAAGAGCCGGACTCTTAATCTGCCTGGAAAACATGTTCTTATCCACATTTACGTGGATATCCTGGAGGGTGATGAAGTTTGAGACCTCTTCCAGCCGTATTTCAAACATACCGTTGGGATCGGTGAGACTTGCAGCGAAGATCCTGGTCCCGGTCGCGGAGGCGGATGCACTGAGAGGAAAGCCTTGCACAGCCTGACCATTCTTACTGAGAGTGACCGCCAGGATCGTGTTTGTCTTCTGCCAGGCAACGGTTTCCAACTCTCCGGGCTCAATTTTGAGTTCAAGCAGGGCAGGCAGGCTCTGCAGCCGGGAGAGTAATTCCTGATAAACCTGGATATTTTTACTCTGATAAGGGGCAACGAGAGAGAGATCGATGAATTCATCCAGCACTTCCAGACCCTGCAAGAGATATCCGATCCCGCCGGTCAGATCCCCTCCGCTGTTGTCGTATCGGAAGAGCAGGTCGACTGCCTGCTGCAATGCCAGAGATTTTCTGCGTTCCCGCAAAGCCCGGTATTGAGCTTTATTCAGCCGGTACCAGGCATGGTAATCCTGAGCGTCCTGATAGCTGGAATAGAGCTCCACATCATTCAGAGAAGCGGTGGTGGAGCTTTGGATCCGGGAGAGGAACACCGAGGAAGCCACGCCCCCGATCTCGGTCTCCGAGCTCTCGATCTGACCCTGCACCTGCACCACGATCTGCATGGCGATATCCCGCAAGGCACGCTCTCTGGCAAGTTCTTTGTAATCCGCCAGATGCTTGTCTATTTTGACGATGCTGTAATAATAGTCCGAAGTTTGAGGATGTGTGTTCACCCAATCCGGTCTCCGGTTCACGGAGCAGGCACTGAGAGCCAGCAAAGGCAGCAAGCCCCAAACCAGACACCGGATCAGGCGCAGTTTCATAGTTTTACTTTATATATTGCTTAAACTCGATCACAAATTGCTGGCTCAGTTTGGACAGCGCCAGGCTCACCAGTTCAATATCGGTGGGAGGGACGGGTTCGGTTTTTTTGCAGAGGTTGAGTGAGGCAGTGGACAGCGCTTTGGGATCGCCGGAATCGACTTTGCCCCAAGTCTCGCTCCAAGGATTATCAGTGGTAAAAGTTCCCGTCTTTTTCACGGTTCCTGTGGTCACGTCGATAATGCTGTAAGATCCCGTGATCTGAGCATTGGCGGTCTTCACATACTTGGTGAAGCTGCAGGTGACGTCGCTGTAAACGTCTCTGGCAGCGGTGTTTCCGTTCTCATCGACGTATTCTTCCTTGCCGGTGACCAGGCGTTTGCTCTCGCTTTCGTTGGTGGAATACACCTTCATGGGCACAGAGATCACTTGATTGATCTTGCCGGTGAGGATCTCATGCGCGCCACTGAGCTGTCCGATCTTGACCGCGGTCTTTTCGTCCACCAGACCTGCTGCCACGGCTCTCTGTTCGGCAAGCACAGCGCCCAGTTCTGCCCGGGTCATGATCTCCACAAATTCTCTGGATTCCGGATCACTCATCACGGAGCTGACAATTCTATCCACGAGCACTGCGGGCAGATCGCCAAACTTTTTGTCCGTGCCGCTGCCGTCTTCAAAAGGAATAATGGCAATGCGTTTGATTCCGGCCTGACGTGCTTTTTCATATTGCGCGGCAGAGTCTTTGTAATTCGGGATAAAGCTCATCGCAGCCTTGAATTCTTTGGCAGCCTGCTTTTGGGTGTCCACGTTCTGGGAACTGCGGGAGAGACTGAGTCCCTTTTGATAGTGAGCTTCTGCCGCATTCTGCTTGGCTGTCTGAGCAGCGGGTTGGTAATCTTTCAAAATCAGTTCCACGCGCTTGCCGGTCTTTTCATTGACCAGAATGGGAAGCTTTTTGACCTTGGCCTGAATCTCTTCCAGGGCAGCGTATTCCACCACGATCTTGTCCCATTTATCGGCTTGTGTGGAGGCTTCCAGAGAGGCGATCCCGGCTTCCCGGTTTTGGATGACCTTGGGGTAGGCCAGATCGATCAGGTTCTGAGCTTTCACATAGGAAGGCTTGAGCTGAAGTGACTGGACCACAGTGCCTAAGGCAGGCTCCACAGCCCCGGAATTGTATTGCTTCTGAGCCTGTTTGTAAAGGCTGACGTTCCTGGCACAGCCGGTCAACATCAGCATTGCCAGCAGCCCTGCTACCATCAGTAGACTAAGTGTTTTCAAAGTTCTTTGCATGAGCTCCTCCCAGAGCGGTTTATTCTATCTTTTTACTTGAATTTGCGCCTTTTCCTCCATTTTGTCTTGCGCCGCGTTATTGTCAAGCTAAAATGGTAGAGCAGCATGCCAATGCTGCTGAAAGCCAATGCTGCCGAAAGATATTGAATAGTACGGAAGGAGGCAGGAATCCACTCTGACCCTCGGCGCTACAGCGAGCGCCGGTACCCTCCCCCTTCAGCAGGATCGGTATCCTGCTCTACAGTGCATCCCAAAAAAATCCCTGCTCTGGAACGCAAATTGAATGTAGAATAGCCAAAGGACTATATTAATGATAAACTTTAGTGAAGATGCCTATAGCTTTACCCTGCGAAAGGCTTTATTATACAGATCCCAGGGACGTTTTCCGCGGATCATCCTCTTGGCACGGAGCTGCCAGGGGGCTCGCTTTGCCTTGTGTTTTGACAAAGCGCAGGATACCGATGCCCGGATGCGTTTTCAGGATCTGGAGGTCTTGATCGACCCCCAAATCCTGGAGCAGTATCAGGGTTTTGAGCTCGGCACCGAGCAATTTTTCTTTGCCCCGCGGTTGGTGATCAAACCGGTCCTTGACTTTCGCGGATGTGATTGTAATTCTAAATGTAACAATAAAACCGAGGATTCTGATGAGCATGTCTAAACTATTAACCATCATGGTGCTATGGGTTCTGGTGGGCGGTCTCTTTGCCGCTCCGCAGAGCTATCTGCCCCTGCAAGTAACTCAGCCTGAGGGCAGCAAGCTGGAGCTCTTTGCCTCCGGAGACGAATATCATAACTGGCTGCACGACAAAGATTTTTATACTATCATGCAAGATGAGACCGGAGCCTATGTCTATGCCGAGTCATTCGGAAACAGCATAAAAGCCGGTTCCCTGAGAGCGGGAGCAAGCAGTCCAGCCTCCCGTGGGCTCACCCCGGGCCTTAATCTCTCAAAAGCGGAAATAGCTGCCAAATATGAGCGTTACAAAGATACCATGCGGGTCTATGACAACGGACGTTCACCCCACTCGGGAACCTTTAACAACCTTGTGGTCTTCATCAAATTTGCCGATGATCCCAATTTCTCCCAGCCTATCACCACCTATGACAATATGTTCAACAACAACAGCCCCGGTGCCAATTCCATGATCAACTATTTTCAGGCTGCTTCCTATCAGCAGCTCAGCATTGGCTCCAGCTTCTTTCCCGCACCCAATGGCACGACCGTGGTCTGCTACGTCGATTCTCATCCGCGGGGCTACTATCGTCCTTTAACCGCAACCAATACAATCGGTTATGACCCAAACAACGACGAAGACCGTATGCTGCGTGAACATACCATGCTGGCAAATTGCATCACTGCTGTTGCCCCCGGCATCCCTGCTTCCCTCGATGTGGACGGTGATGACGACGGTTATGTGGATAACGTATGCTTTATCGTGCAAGGTTCTCCCGATGGCTGGGCAGAGCTGCTCTGGCCACACCGCTGGGTATTATATGGAGCTGAAGCTTACATCCAGGGTGCCATGGTCTGGGATTTCAATCTGCAGCTGGAAAATTCGCTTTCCGGCAGCGGAGCCAGTGTGCTCTCGCATGAGATGTTTCATTCCCTGGGCGCGCCTGATCTCTATCGCTATGATGACAATACAATTACGCCGATCGGAGGCTGGGATCTGATGGC
>ERZ795054.2746-NODE-2746-length-14547-cov-3.218603_pt1 | contig 14547 bp, 14 predicted proteins | sample MGYA00375138_ERZ795054 | MGnify/ENA primary metagenome ERZ795054 (study PRJEB30183, sample SAMN05720215) | anaerobic digester metagenome | isolation source: active sludge of municipal wastewater-treating anaerobic digesters | place: USA | collected 2014-12-23 ...
TATTCAGCAGGGTCCTCCGGACGATATCTATGAACGTCCCACCAGTATATTTTCTGCCTATTTTATCGGGGAGACCAACCTGATCAGCGGAGAGGTGACAGGTATTGAAGACGAATATGTGCAGGTGAAGTGTGACAACGGCGCGGGTGAATTCTTTGAGATCGATTCCACCTTCCATTTTCATCCCAATATCGGGCAAAAGCTGACCCTTTCATTACGTCCTGAAAAGATCGCAGTATCCCGCTTCAAACCAAGACATCAGGACGATATCAATATTCTGCGCGGAGTGATCGAAGACATCCTTTATCTGGGCTCGCATACCCAATATATTGTGCGGGTCGGCAAGCTCAAATTCAGGGTTTTCAGCCAGCACAAACGCGTCTATTTTGACGAAAAAGCACTGGATTGGGAAGAATCCGTCTGGCTCTTCTGGCATGATACAGATACCTGGCTGATCGCGGAAGAAGTCGATGAAAACGGACGCAATCAGGATTTTAGTACTGAGGCTCCTTATCACCGGGCCCTCAAACGGAGTAGTCCCGGCAGTGAATAAACAGCATGGATATCTGAATCTCAGCGAGCAAAAACAGCAGAAGAAGCTGAATCTCCAAAGCTGGATTCTCACAGCTCCGGCAATGCTCTGGCTCACCTTCTTTTTCCTGGTGCCCTATCTCATTGTGATCATATACAGTTTCCTCACACCGGATATTTATGATATCAGATTTGAATTCTCCCTGGAAAGCTATCGCCAGATCTTTTCCGGCACCTATCTAAGGCCTTTTCTAATCTCTTTCCGGATGGCTTTTTTGACCACCATCCTCTGTCTGCTGCTGGCATACCCGGTGGCTTACTTCATTGCCCGCTCCAAAGAGAAGACCCGTAACACATTGCTGGTCTTCATTATCATACCATTCTGGACCAATCTGATCATTCGCATCTTCAGCTGGCGCATCTTCCTTGCCACCAATGGAGTGTTGAACGATATTCTGATGCAATTTGGCTTGATCTCAGCTCCGCTGCAGATCATGCGAACCGACCTCGCGGTAGGGCTGGTGATGGTCTACGTCTATCTGCCCTATATGATCCTGCCGCTCTACAGCGTGATCGAAAAGATCGATTTTACCCTGCTCAATGCGGCTATGGACCTCGGCGCGAATGAGGTCAAAGCCTTTTTCCGGGTAACTCTGCCGCTCAGCGTGACCGGCATCTTTGCGGGCTCAATTCTGGTCTTCATTCCGGCTTTGGGAGCCTATCTGATCACGCAATTGGTGGGCAACCAAAAGTCGCTCTACATCGGGCAGGTGATCACCTATAAGATCAAGAATATCCCCCGCAACTGGCCCATGGCGTCCGCGCTTTCGCTGACTCTTTTACTGATCGTAACCCTGCTTTTGGTCGGCGCTTATCTGCTCTGGCTCCACAACAAAAAGAGGAAGTTCTAAGTGCGGGCGGCAAAACTCTATAAATCCATGAATCTCAGCATCTTCACTCTGGTTATGATCTTCCTTTATATCCCGATTTTGATCCTGATCATCTTCAGCTTCAACGATGCCAAGATCATTGTGGGCTGGAGAGGATTCACCCTCAAATACTACGCCCAGCTCTTTCAGAATGAGACCATCAAACAGGCTTTTTGGAACACCATGCTGATCGCGGGGCTCTCGACTCTGATCTCGACCGCAATTGGGATCCTGACCGCGCTGGGATTGGAAAACAAGAGCTTTTCGGGGCGCCGGGGTCTGATGGCACTGATCTACACTCCGCTGGTGATCCCGGATATCTTGATGGGAGTGTCGCTGGCGCTGCTCTTTAACTTCACCAGAGTCAACACAGGGATGATCACGGTGCTGATCGCTCACATCACTTTTTGCATTTCATACACCATAATCGTGGTCCAGTCACGTCTGGAGGGTTTCGATTACTCTCTGGTGGAAGCTGCCATGGATCTGGGAGCCAAGCCCTCCGCGATCTTCTGGAAGATCAAGTTTCCGCTTATGATGCCCGGAATTATTGCTGCCGCTCTTCTGGCATTTACGCTATCCATAGACGATTTCATCATCACTTTCTTCACTTCGGGACGGGGTTTCGACACCCTTCCAATCTACGTCGAAGGCACTATCCGCCGGGGAACCATCACCACCATAAATTCCCTTTCCACTCTGATGATCGGAGCCACCCTCCTGCTGGTAGTGCTCACCAAACGCATCCGCGGCTCGCTCTTCAATCTCTGAAGCGTATTATGCAAATCACTTTGCGTCTGGAACAACCACAAGATTTCCGGAGAGTGGAAGAGCTAACCAGAGAAGCGTTTTGGGATGTTCACTGTCCCGGTTGTGACGAACACTATCTGGCTCATATCCTGCGGGATTACGAGGGCTTCATCCCCGAGCTGGACTACGTTGCGGAGATCTTAGAAGAGAGTGGGGCAGAGCCGGTTCTGGCAGGAAACATCATGTATTGTGAGGCCTACATCGAAGCTGATCATGGAGATAGATACCCTGTGCTAACCTTCGGTCCCATAAGTGTGCTGCCCCTATATCAGAGAATGGGAATCGGTTCAACCCTGATCAAACACAGCAAAGAGATAGCCAAAGAACTGGGGCACAAACTGATCGTGATCTATGGCGATCCCGACTACTATCAGCGTTTTGGCTTTGTAGCCGCAGAAAACTATGGGATCAAAGGTAAGGACGGATATTTCTCGCCCGCTCTCCAGATCTGCGAACTGCAAAGCAATACTCTGCAAGGGATCTCAGGCAAATTCCACGAAGGCAAGATCTACGAGCCCAACCCCAAGGCAGCAGCAGAGTTTGACCGATCTTTCCCCGCCCGGGAAAAGGGTTTCAAACCCTCCCAGCTCCGCTTTCAGGATCTCCTGGCACAGTCGCACCTCTAAATTGATTGGGCTGCCGATCTCCGAATCGGCATGTGATCACAGGATTGCAGATCTATCAGACTCAGATATCCAGCAGCGGAGTCTCCTGATCCGGAGCTGCGACCAGGAGATTGATCTCGGCGCGCACGCTGTCGAGGTAGTCTTTCATGGTTTGATAGGCGAGTTCGGGACGGTTGTTCTCTTCCGAGAGGTGAGCCAGCACCAGGTTTTTGAGTCCGGGATGCAGGATTTGGCTGATCAAGCCTACAGCCTGGTCGTTGGAGAGGTGTCCGTGGGTGCTTTTAATACGTTGTTTGAGGAACCATTCGTATCTGCCTTCCATGAGCAGGTCTTCATCGTGATTGCTTTCTAGCACCAGAGTCGAGCTTCCGGAGAGGCGGGCGGTAGTGAGCTTGGTGGGATAGCCAAGATCCGTTGCTACTCCAAGGATGCGGCTCTCGTCATTTATAAGCCGGAAGCTGAAATTACAGCTGTCCGCGGCATCATGTGAGCTGCTGAAAGGCATGATCTGAATGTCACCGATCCGAATCTCTTCTCCGCTGCTGATAAACTCCAGTCTCTGTTTGAGATCACCCAGCTTTTGCGCGCTGCACATATGGGTATCCCGGGTCATCAAGACGGGAATCTTGAGCGTGCGAGAAACTGCTCCGGCACTGCGGGTGTGATCGGAATGTTCATGCGAGATCAGAACCGCACGGATCAGTTCTTTATCGATCCTAAGACGCTCGAGAGCCGCAAAGATCCGCTTGACCGGGATTCCGGCATCAAGAAGGACGGCGTGTTCAGAGCTGCGGATGATGACGCAATTGCCACTGCTGCCACTGGCCAGGACGCTGACTTTAAAGATCATTCGCTGGGACGGTAAACTTTGTAATAGCGGTTGTTCAGCTTGTCAAATTCACTCCAGGGAGCATCCGGAGGCATGGCTTCTATCAGCTGAGCCACTCCGGTGCTCTGAGCGTCCAGATTGTCGCAAAGGTGCAGAACAATAGCTTCCAGGGTCTGCGGCAGGCGCACGGAGGCTTTTTCATATTCACCGTGATGAGCCAAAACCAAGTGACGAAGGTGAAGCAGGATATCATCCGGGAAACCCAGAATGCGCGAGGCGTGTTCGCAGATCATCTGGTCAGACAAAGCCAGATGCCCGATCAAACGTCCGGTATCGGTAAATTCAATGGTAGTGGTATCGCTATATTCGGTAACCTTGGCAACGTCGTGCAGCAACGCTCCTGCCAGGAGAAGGTCTCTGTTCACGGGATATTGCGCGCAGCAGAAATCGCAGAGCCTGGCCACGCTGAGGATATGCTCGATCAAACCGTGAATATAATTATGATGCCAGGATTTGGCAGCGGGTGCAGCCAGAAAGCGGGGGAAGAATTCCTTGTCGTCAAAGATCGAGCGCAAGAGCTTGTTGATAAAGGGATTTGTGATGCTGTCCAGATAACCGAAGAGCTCAGCAGCCATCTCCTGGGGATCGCGTTTGCTGATGGTGAGAAACTCGCTCATGTCATATTCGGAGTGATCCGCAAAGCGGGTTTTGGTGACGGAGAGCTGGATCTGGCCCTTGTAGCTGACCACCAGGGCTTTGATCTTGATCACGTCTCCGATCTCGAAGTTTTCTGCTTCTTTTTTGGCATCTTTCCAGATATTGCCGGCAATGCTGCCGGTCTTGTCTTTCAGCCGCAACCTCAGATACTGGTCGTTTTTGCCGTCCCGCAGCTCTTTTTCGGTGACGAGATAAAAGCTCATGATCTCTGTGCCCACATGCTGAGCCAGGTCTGTGATTTGGATTTGGTTTTCCATAATATCCTTCTGACTAATAAATCGTTATCTTTTTTGAGAAGCGTTGTTTTCTGCCTTTGGCGTCCGTTGTTTCCATCCTGACAATGTAGATCCCTGAGCCGGTGAAAACAGTCCGGGGCACTTCCAAGGGCAGATCTGATCTTGAGACAGACCCGCTGCTCCATAATTGTTGACCGCGGAGGTTAAAGATTGAATAACAGGATGAGACACCGGCTGCATCTCCACTTTTCAGAGTTAGATTTCTGGTTCCGGACAGCGGATTGGGATAGCAGCTGAAGGCCGGCGGGGTGTGGATCTCATCGTCGGCGCTCATAATGGTGTTCAGATCAGAATAGTTTGCGTAGAGCATGGTTCCGGTGTTTAGATGCTGAAACCAGTAAAAGAGCCGGTAGTTCATGGCGAGGTCGTTCAGATCGATGTTGCTGAGCGAGGTCTGATAGCTCTTGCGCGCTGTCTCTCCCGCCTGAAGACTACCGTTAATGGTGTCCGCGAACGCGATCCAGCGATTGAACACGTAGAGATCTCTGTTTTCAAAGGCAGTTTTTTTGAAGAAAGCGACAAAGAACCGGGACGAAGTGAGCAGGTTGGGTTCAGTCGCGCTGTTGAAAAGATGGGTGGAGGCGTTACGTAGGCTGAGCTGGATCTGCAGATTCTCTCCCTGCTGGGGCAGGACAAAGACAGCTTGTCCCGTGTTGATCAGGCTCTTGTCTGAGCTGTGAGTTAGGACCAATTGGTTGAATTGATTCTGATAAGTGCTTCCATAGCCTGAGATCCTTTCTGTTCCCCCGATCACAGTCACAGGCGTGGAAAACAGGGAATACCAGGAGTAGCGGTTGACGGCACCCAGATTGGAGAGGCTGTCCGCAAGGACAGGAAAATAGAACAGACTGTGTAATCTCTCAGAAGGGGGATTGGCCTGAGCTGCCCCAAGCATCTCCACTTCAGTGTTGCGCAGGAAATTCTCTGCGATTATCACCGGATTCTCATGTTCAAAAATGTTATAATAGATTGTCTTGCTATTGTTAAAGAGGGTATCGGCTGCGTTTTCGCTGCTCAGGATTGCCCTCACTTTGATCTGCATGGGGTTGGCCGGGAGATTGAAATGATGGATCAGGTAAGGAATGCTGGCAGCATCAACAGAGAGCGAGCTTTTGGGTGCGATCGGGGAAATGATCGGAATTGTGGTCTCCAAGCTGTAGTTCGCTGTTGTGGGTGAAGAAATCTGCAGGGCTATGGAAGCGTTGTTGATAGTACCGGTGGAATGGTTGTAGATGGTGAACGCGGGAGCGACCGAAGCTCCGGGGAGCAGGTCTCCCTCCAGCGCAAAGCTTTGCAGCTCCAGATCCGGATTCGAGAGCAGATACTCGCCTTGCACACTGATCAGAAACTCGCAATTGAAACCGGCTGTAGCCATACTCTGAAAATATGGCACGGAGACGTTTGTATTCAAATAATAGCTGTGGCTGCCCCCCCCATTTGAGGCGGACATGTAAGGTCCGTAGTAGTTTGTGTTGTAGGTTACCAGGAGCCAGATCTTCTCCGTCTGGATAGTGGTGGGGAAAGCGAATTGCATCAGGTTTTGAGACACCAGAGAGCGAATCTGAGCCACCCGGGTCTGTGGTTGATTGGCGCTGTCAGTGAAGAGCTCGACTGTTACGCTATCCCCCGTGACAGGAAAGTAGATCTGAGCTCCGGATATGGCAAACTGCGCAAGACTGAGGCTGGGATAGGCAGCTTTGAAGTCAAAGAGCACTGCCCATTGCGGAGAGCCGTACCAGGAGAGATCCGCGTTACCGTTGGAATAGGAAAAGCTGTAGGTCCTCGGGGGAGTGGGGAAGACGGGATCCCCGCTTCCCGGGAGGGATACTATCCCCCAAGCAGTTGATAGCAGCGTTATGGCAGTTAGGGCAAGAAGTATTCTCTTCACGGGTAACTCCTGATCAGGTTTCTGGCCAGTGCCAGATCACTTTGCATGGCGTTAACAAGCTCTGCCCGGGAGGAGAAAACCTTCTCTTCCCGCAAATAATCCAAGAGCTGAACTGTGATCCGGTCTCCATAAATATCCCGGTCGAAATCCAGAATAAAGGTCTCGATCACCAGATTTCCAGCCGATACCAAGGTCGGACTGTAGCCGATATTTGTCAATCCATAATAGTCCTGATCACCCAAGTGGACTTTTGAGAGATAGATACCGCATGCCGGAATCAGCTGTTGAGGATGATCAAGCTTCAGGTTTGCGGTTGGAAAGCCCAGTCCGCGACCCGCGCCTCTGCCTCTGATGACGGTTCCATAGAGGCTGTAGGGCTCACCGAGCAATTGATTGGCGAGCTTAAGCTCTGCTTTTTGGAGCATGGAGCGGATCAAACTGCTGCTGATCGGATTTCCCTGAAAAAGCTCTGGCTCCACATAGAGCAGATCATAGCCGTAGACTTGGCTGTGACTTTGCAGAAAGCTGTAATCGCCTTCACGTTTGTAGCCAAAATGAGAGTCAAAACCCACGACGATCAGTTCGGGTTCATACTTTGGCATCAGATAATTGTGTAAGAAATCATCTGCAGTGGTTCGGGCAAAATCCGGGCTGAAGGTGAGCATCTCGATCTCATTGATACCCATGGACTTCAATTTGGCATTGCGGATCTGGGGCGGCATCAGATCCAGTGCTTGCGGATAGGGATTCAGAGTGTAGGCCGGATGGCGGGTGTAGGTGATAACTACAGGTTGTAGCTCGCGTTGAGCGGCTTGCTCCAGCATCAGGGTCAGCAGTCTTCTGTGTCCGAGATGGATACCGTCGAAATTGCCGATGGTCAGGACATGTTTCATAGTTTAAAGTTTGCCATTGGTCTGATCGAACCGGCTTTGCGCTCTGCAACGCCGAGGATCGCACCCTCTTCATTGGTGATGATGAGTTGATCGGTATCTGCTCCCGGGTTTAGGATCTGCTTGCCGTTGTGCAGATCAAGGATTTCAGAGGCCGAGGCTTGTAATGAGGGAAAATCTGAAAAGAGCAAAGCAGGGTTATAGAGCCTATCCTGCCAGTTATGCGGATTCAGGTCTTCCAGCGGGATGGCAGATTCCACAGATGTCTTACCGATCGATATTCTGCGGAGTTCCGAACTATGGCCGCTGCTGTTCAATTCCTCAGCTATCCATTCGCTTAAAGCTCTGATGTAAGTGCCTTTGGAGACTGTGCAGCGGTAGATCATGCTCCGGGGTGTGTAAGACAGAACTTCAAAGGAACTGATCTTCACTTCGCGCCATGGCATTTCGGGAGCGGCACCCTCCCGGGCATATTTATAGGCTCGTTTACCATCGATCTTGATGGCTGAATAGGCAGGAACGGGGAGGCTGGAAAGATCGAGAGCCTTTCGGGTAAGTGCTGCCAGATCTGCATCCGGGGAGGGGAGTTCAGTCTGTTTGATAAGGATTCCTGTCTTATCAGCGCTATCAGTGGCTGTCCCAAAGCTGAGGCAAGCTTCATAGCTCTTCACACTGGCTTCCAGATATTGCGCGAGGCGAGTATAAACCCCCAGACAGCAGATCAGAAGTCCGGTGGCAAAAGGATCCAGGGTTCCGGTGTGACCTATGCGTTTGATTCCGGTAATTCTGCGCAGACGACTGATCACATCGAATGAAGTGATTCCCTCAGGTTTATCGATCAGCAGGAAACCTGCGATTTCAGAACCCGGCATCGTAATCCTTGAGAGCAGAATCAAAAAGAGAGATCAGATCATGCTTAATGCTATCCAGAGAGCCTTTAACGTGAGCCCCGGACGCGCTGCGATGACCTCCGCCTCCATAGAGATTGGCGATTTTATTCACGTCCAGATTAACGGAACGCAGGCTCAGCTTGTATAAGCCGGGCTCTTCCTCACGCAAATACACAATTGCGTCAATGCCTTTGACTCCCTGCACCCAGCGCGTGATATTCATCACAGCATCGGCATCCAGGTGGTTACTGTTCAGCATCTGCAGAGTGGAATGCATCATCAGCAGCCGTCTGTTCAAATGAAGCTCAATAGTACTGAGAACTTCTCCGGTATAGCGCATTTCTTCCGCGCTTTGATTGAGGAAATACTGCTTGTAGAGACGGCTGGGGTTGATGCCCAGGGCAGCCATATCTGCAGCAGCGCGATAAACCTCTGCGTTGGTGTTGGCATTCGCAAAGTTATTGGTGTCGTTGAGGATAGTAGTGTATAGACAATTCAGGACAGGGAGGCGGAGAGCTTCGTCCAGTTTGGTGATCTCGTCCTGAAAACAGCGGAAAATGATGGCACCGGCAGACACAAACCCTGTATCGATATAAGAAACGTCCGCCTTGATCAGCCTGTGTTCGACCTCATGATGGTCGATCAGAATCCTGATTCTGGCTTTATCTATCAGGCTTGCGCGCTCACCTACGCGGTCCAGACTGTTGCAATCTAATGTAAAGAGCAGGTCATAGATCAGAAGGGGATCATAGAGACGGAGCCGGGCTCCCTCCATCAGGTGCTCATAGTTACTGAAGTTACCGGGATCGGTGACGATCTCGCTGTCATAAGCCCAAATCCTCAGAAGCTGCTGCAAGGCAAGAGAGGCGCAGAATCCGTCCCCATCAGGATTGATGTGGCTCATGATCCCGATTGACCCGGCAGTTTGCAGCGAGGCAAGGATTTGTTCCTTTAGCTCAGGAAGTTTCATCATAGTGCCAAAAAATCGCCGGAAACCGACGATTTCATTAAATGGTTCAGGGCCCACAGACGCGGAAAAATGCTATTCGTCTTCTTCATCCTCGTCAAAATCGAAGTCTTCATAGTCGTCTTCTTCATCTTCAAGGTCGATCAGATCTTCATCATCGTCCAGATAATCCTCGATGTCGATATCAGGATCATAATCATCGTCTTCCCACTCATCTTTGAGAGTGGAGATCAGGGTGTCGACCTTTTCGGCGCGGTCCTCGGTTTCGTCGTAAAAGAAAGACAATTCCGGTATGGTTCTCATCAGTTTTGCTCCTGCTATTTGTTTTTTTAAAAAACCGGAACTCTTGATCAGGTGTTCCAGAATGGTTTTTGTGTTGGCGGGGTTGTTATAGTGGGAAAAGTAGAGCTTGGCATAACGGAGGTCTTTGGAGATCACAACCTCTGTGATGTTTACCCAGCTGAGTTTGGGGTCGTTTATCTTTTGCGTGAGGGCGATATTGAAGATCTTCTTCAATTCTTCCTGCAAGCGGGGAATCCGAAATGACTTCATTTACAGCTTCTTGGCGATCTCTTGCACGATGAAGCACTCAAGGACGTCGCCTTCCTTGATATCGGTGAATTTCGCCAGAGACAATCCGCACTCGGTGCCGGCTTTGACCTCTTTGACGTCATCGGCATAGTGCTTCAGGGAAGACAGATCGTCTTCCGTGATCAGGACATCATTGCGATAAAGCCGAACCTTGCATTTGCGCTGGATCATGCCTCTATCCACCTGGCAACCCGCGATGGTGCCCAGCTTCTTGATCTTGAAGACTTGCTTGACAGTGGCGCTACCGATCACCTGCTCTCCGTATTCGGGAGCCAGCATGCCTTCCAGAGCGTCGTGCACATCGTCCAAAGCGTCATAGATCACTTGATAGAGCTTGATCTCCACGCCTTCATCCTCTGCCAGCTTGCGGGCTTGCTGAGATGCACGGACGTGGAATCCGATGATGATCGCATCGGAGGCGGAAGCAAGGCTGACGTCGGCTTCGTTGATGCCACCCACGCTTTTATGGATGATATTGACTGCGACTTCATCGTTCGAGATCTTGGAGAATGAATCTGCAAGGGCTTCCGCGCTGCCATCGGTATCGGTCTTGAGGATGACCTTGAGTTCGTTGATCTTGTCCTCTTTGATGCGCGCAAAGATGTTTTGCAGGGAGGATTTGTTTTGATACTTCTCGCGTTCAAGACGGATCTGGGAACGCTCGGTACTGATGGAACGAGCGATCTTTTCAGATTCGACCTGATTGATCAGGTCGCCGGCCTTGGGAGTGTCCGAGAGACCGTAGATCCTTGCAACATCGGATGGCATCAGAACCTTGATCTCGACTCCCCGTTCGTTCTCCATCTTCCGGATGCGTCCGTGAACGGCTCCGCAGACCACGATATCACCGCGTTTGAGCGATCCTTCCTGCAAGAGGATGGTGGCAACAGCACCCATCTTGGTATCTTTCTGAGCCTCGATCACCACGCCTTCCGCGGGAATCTCCATGCGGGCAGTGAGTTCCAGCATCTCGGCATTGAGCAGGATCAGCTCCACCAGATTCAGGATTCCTTCACCCGTCACGCTGGAAGTCTTACACCAGGGAACTTCTCCACCATATTGTTCCAGATAGACACCCATATCCAGAAGCTGCGCGATCACGCGGTCCACATTGGAATCAGGAAGATCTATCTTGTTGATGGCGATGATGATAGTGACACCGGCAGCTTTGGCATGGTCGATGGCTTCCTTGGTCTGAGGTTTTACGCCCTCTGTGGCTGCCACGACGATCACAGCGATATCAGTGACGTTGGCACCGCGGGCACGCATTGCCGTAAAGGCTTCATGACCCGGAGTGTCCAAAAATGTTATCTTATGTTTATTGATCTCGATCTGATAGGCGCCGATGTGTTGAGTGATGCCACCGCTTTCTCCGGCGACCACATGGGTGTTGCGGATATAATCCAGGATCGAGGTCTTGCCATGATCGACGTGTCCCATGATCGTGACCACAGGAGGTCTGGGGACTTCCGCGACGTCGTCATACTGTTCGCGTTCCTTATCCAGAATGTCTGTTCCATATTCATCTTCAAAGCGGAATTCCACTTTGAATTCGTCGCAGATCATCTCCAGAGAGTCTTTATCCAGACGCTGGTTGATGGTTACCAACTGACCCATGGCGAAGAATTTTGAGATGATTTCGGAGGGCGAGACGTTCATGATCTTGGCAAGTTCACTCACCGAAGTGTATTCGCGGATCACGATCTCGTTACCGACCTGCTCATTTGAAGACTGAGCTTCCCGATGGTATTTCTTGCGCTTTCCGGTCTTGAGCATTGTCTTCTTAATATTGCGTGCGATCTCAGATTCATCTACTTCGGCTGGGACCGGTGTCTTGACCTTGGTCTTTTTGGTGCTTGTGATCAAAGCTTTTTTATGTTTGCTCTTGTCTCCCAGCTCTTCGTGGCTCACCTTGGCTTTGCCAAATTGCTTTTCTTCCACGGGTTTATTGGGATCGGGCAGTGTTGCCGAAGGGGCAGGGTTTTTATCCATGGCACCGGGTGCGGGACGTCTGTCATCAGGTTTGCGTCTGCTGTCGGGACGGTGTGCTCCTGCCGGAGCGGGTCTGGGAGCAGAACGGTCGTAGCGGGTTCCCTGATCCGGAGTGGGTTTGGCATGTTCGACAGTGACAACTGTCTTTTGCGGAGTTTCCGGCTCTGGCTCAGAAACGGGCTCGGAAACGGGCTCGGGAACTGGTACCGGCTCGGCTTGGGTCTCTTCAATAACGGAGGCAACAGCTTCAGGAATTACTTCGAGGGGTTCGGAAACAGGGTGATCATCCGGGATGGGGATATCAGGAGTAGGCTTGACCCGAGCTGCTTGTTTCTGCTCGATCAGGCGTTTGCGATCCCTGTCCGCTTTCTTTTCCGCGTCGATCTGTTCATTATATTTTACCCTGATCTTATCCGCGATCTCGCCTTCGATGAGGCTCATATGGCTTTTTGTGATCACACCCAGGTCAGTGAGGTGTTTCTTCAGCGCCATGGTGCTGATCTTCAATTCTTTGGCTAATTCATGAACTCGTATTTGCACGGTTCCTCCATTCATTTGTCCGCTGCCCAATATTCTTTCATCTTGAGCGCGAAATTCTTTTCGGACACTCCAAAGACGGCTGTTTTGGGCAAGCCCAGAGCCGCACTGATGTTTTCAGTGTTTCCCAGGCGTATCATTTGAGGCGCTTGTTCACTGAGTTCCAGGAACTGCTCCATCCTCTTAATTGTGCGTTCCGCGGCGTCCGCAGCAACGATCACCAGACGTATCTGATGATGGCTGACACTCCGCATGGTTGCTTCTGTGCCGCAAACCAGTTTTCCGGCTTTACGGGCAAACTGCATGAGAGTGATGATTTTATCTGTATCACTCATGCCGTCTTCCTTTTTTTGCCCGCACGGACGATCCATTTGTTCAATCCGTCCAAGCAGTCCGGATTCTGGCAGACATAGGATTTTCTGATCTGCATATCACCGCAGAGATCAAAGACTAATCCGGGCTTGCTGCCTGAGCCGAGCAGGCAAAAACTGTATAAAGCGGTCGCGTCGGTCTTTCTCCTGCAAACGACACAGGTTCGCTGTGGAATATGACCGGCATGGCTGCTTCTATTCGGCATTCTTTATCCTACTTTAAAAATATCGGGAGGCTTCTTTGAGACGTTCAGCCGTTTTCTGGCCCACACCCTCGAGGTTGGTGAGCTCTTCCAGTGACGCGGCAAAGATATCCTGGACCGAGGTATAACCAGCATGTCTCAGGATCTCCGCGATTTTGGCGGTCACTCCGTCCAGCTCTGTAATGTGGCTGACGGTACGGCGTTCTTTGGCTTTCTTTTCGTCAAACTCTCCCTGAGTGTAAATGTCTATCTTGAGCCCGGTGAGTTTGGCAGCGAGCTTGACGTTCTTACCCTGTTTGCCTATAGCAGTCACTTTGTCGGCATCATCAACAATCACGCTGGCAGCCCGGTTGCGCTCTATGATCACATTACGCACACCCTCGATGCCCAAGGCGTTCTCGATCATCTTTTCGAGATCTTCACTAAAGATGACGATGTCGATCTGTTCACCGTGCAATTCTCTGCGGATGGAATCGATCCGGGTTCCTTTTGGGCCGATGCAGCAGGAGACGGGATCCAGCTTGGGATCGGCAGTTTCGAGCTCGACCTTGGTGCGGATTCCGGGTTCACGCACGATCTTGCGGATCTTGATCACGCCGTTGAAAATCTCCGGGATCTCAGCCTCAAAGAGCTTCTTCACAAATTCCGGATTGGTGCGGCTGAGCACGACCACAGTGCCGTTGGCGTTGGTGCGAATGTTGATGGCATAGGCTTTGATGCTGTCTCCAACCTTGTAGTACTCATTTTCGATTTGCTCATCAGGAGGCAGGATCGCATCCGAAAACCCGATATCTATCCGGTAAGTGCCATTGTCATCGATGGACTTTACTCTGCCCGAGACAATGGTGTTCTTCTGTTTGCTAAAGTCATTATGGATCTTTTCCTCTTCTAAGGACCTGATCCGATCCATGATATTCTTCTGAGCCACTTTTACCAGTTTGGGTTCAAAATCATGGAGCGACAAGGTGCGCTGTATATATTGATCCAGCACAGCGTTGCGATCATATTCTGCTCTTGCTTCCGTAAGCGCGATCTCTCCCATATTTTCTTCCAGTTCCACCACTTTAGCCAGATATTTGACCTTGATTGCCCCGTTACTGGAATCCACAAATACTTCCAATTCATTCTCAGGCAGGAGTTTCTTGGCCAGGGTGCTGGTTATGGCATCCACGATGATCTCCTGGATCACATCTTTATCCAGTTGCTTGATCGCTGCCAGCTTGATTACTGCGTCAAGGATATTGGCACTCATTCATCACCTCTTTCCAGGGGGCCGTCCAGGAACAAAGTTTTGGCCCGTGTTATCGATTTGAAGGGAATTTCCAGCATTTCACCCCGGTCATCCACCAAAATGTAATCCTGGTTCACTTCCAGGAGTGTACCCATGGTGGAGTGCTTTTTCTCGTCTGAACTCCACTGGATCGCTATCTTTTCGTTGATCGCGCTGACATAGTGGCTCTTGAGCTTAAGCGGACGCTCG
>ERZ795054.2750-NODE-2750-length-14529-cov-5.074064_pt1 | contig 14529 bp, 13 predicted proteins | sample MGYA00375138_ERZ795054 | MGnify/ENA primary metagenome ERZ795054 (study PRJEB30183, sample SAMN05720215) | anaerobic digester metagenome | isolation source: active sludge of municipal wastewater-treating anaerobic digesters | place: USA | collected 2014-12-23 ...
CGCAGGACGCTGCCAGGCGGGACTGTGGTGTCGTTCCCCCCAGCCGTGATCCCGACGGGCATGGTGAACCTGTCCGCGAAGAACTCCGCGCTTCGCTTGCGATACTCCTCGGGAACCGCCTCCTTGGCCCCGCCGAACGAGTCCTGGATTGCCTCCTGGAAGCCCGAATACTCGATGTGATTGGCGTGGCCGTTGAGAGCCACCACGCCATCCACCAGTTCGGGATGCAGCGCCGTGAAGGTCAAGGCGCCCGTCGCCCCCATGGAACCTCCCGCCAGAACCACGCCCCCAATGCGGTGCTGTCGCTCGAGGTCATGGATGATCTGGACAACATCCGCCTCGGCGGCCGGCCCCATCCACGAGGTCTTGGCCCGGTAGTCGGGCAATACGAGAATCATCCGATGCTGCGCGGCCGTGTCCCGGGCGGCACGGGCCTCCCCGCGATCATCCCGGGCGAACTGCCAGCGATCCGAGCCATGCCCGTGCAGGCAAATCAGCAGGTCGTGCGACTGGGCAGGGTCGAACGGCTCGGGCAGAATGAGCACATAACGCTGCTCGCTGCCGTCATAAGCGGCGACAAAGGCAATGTCCTGCGGCTCGCCCGCCATCAGGGCAGCACCGGCGCACAGAATCGACACGCACGCCGTCCGGAACGTCAGGCGCATGTTCATCGTGCTCGGGCGCCCTGCCCTCGAAGCAGTCGGCGGTTCTCGTTCGAAGTCACTGGGGAAGGATAGGCGGCCGAAGCGCCAGTTCAATCTTCAAGTCAACCCCGCCCAAAATGATCGCCTCCTCCGCTGTTTCCGCATAGAGTGGATGGCCATGATTGACTTGAGCATGAACGCCAGCGCCTCGAGTGTGTGTCTCTGGGCCGTGCTGGGGCTGATCGCGGCCCGGTGCGCCGCGGAATGGTGGCTCGAACGGCTCAACCAACGCCACGCTCGCGCACACGCCGGCCGGGTTCCCGACGCCTTCGCCGGGGTGGTTGATGAACCCACCTACGCCCGCTCGGTCCAGTACACGCTTGCGAAGAGCCGTTTCCACGAGATCGAATGCCTCTGGGGGACGTTGGTCCTGCTGGCGATTCTGCTGAGCGGCGTGCTGCCGTGGGCCTACATGCGGTTTGGCCAGGCGTGCGGCGTCGCACCCTGGGCCCTGGCCTTGTTCCTGATGGCCGTCGGAGTCTGTCTGTCGTTCACCGACTTGCCGTTCGACTGGTATGCCCAGTTCCGACTCGAGGCGCGCTTCGGGTTCAACACAACCACGTCTCGCTTATGGTGGATGGACCGGCTGAAAGGACTGCTGCTGTCCCTGGTCCTCGGCTATCCCCTGCTCGTCCTGGTGCTGAAGATCGTCGAATGGACCGGGCCGTCGTGGTGGCTCTGGGCGTGGGCCGCGGTGCTCGGCTTCCAGTTCCTCATCCTCCTGCTCGCGCCAGTGCTCATCCTCCCCCTGTTCAACAAGTTCACCCCACTGGCCGAGGGAACGCTGCGCGAGCGGCTGCTCGCCCTGGCCGCACGCACCCGCTTCCGCGCTCAGAGCATCCAGGTGATGGACGGCAGCAAACGATCGCGCCACTCGAACGCGTTCTTCACCGGGTTCGGACGCTTCCGCAAGATCGTCCTGTTCGACACGCTCATCCAGCAGTTGGCGGAGCCGGAACTCGAAGCCGTGCTCGCCCATGAGATCGGACACTACCGCAAACGCCATATCTTCAAGCTGCTGGCGTGGTCAGCCCTCACCCTGTTGGCCGGCTTCTACGCCATCGCGTGGCTGGCCGATCAGCCCTGGTTCTTCCATGCGTTCGGCTTCACACCAGGCAACATCGTGCCCGCGCTCCTGCTGTTCGCCCTGCTGAGCGGCGCGGTCACGTTCTGGTTCTCGCCCCTGGCCAATCTCTGGTCCCGGCGTTTCGAGTATCAAGCCGACGCCTTCGCCGCCGAGGTCATGGGCGACCCCGAATCCCTGATCGGTGCGCTCCGCAAACTCAACGAGAAAAACCTGAGCAACCTGACACCCCACCCCTGGTACAGCGGGTTCCATTACTCGCACCCCACCCTGCTCGAACGCGAAACCGCCCTGCGCCAGCCGGCATAGCCCGCATTTCTCACCGACTTTTGATGTCATCTGACCGGCCACCGTCACATTTGACCTGAAATGCGGGATAGGACGAGCGCGGGCAGCCGCACGGGCGACGTGTCTCAACGGCCGCGGGCACCGGCCGTCGTCACGACCAGGCTCAAGCCGCGCACAGCCAACTCGACGTCCAAGAGACCCGGCACCTCCCAACCAAGGTTCATCCCGGTCAGACGATAGTCGGCCAGGTCCCGCGATTCATCGAGGAAACCGCGCTGCCACGCCGTCTCCAATGCCTCGATCAACAGCGGGCGCAGGTCGCGGTCCACCTCGATCCACTCCCCGTCGTGTGCGCTGCGCCGACTGAACAACTCGCCTGACGGTGTGTAGATGAACATGTCGCTTCCCGCCGTGTCGCGCTGCTTGTGCTCGGGCGGGATGCGCGCCCGATCATCGTAGAGCGGAATGCCGAACCAAACGAACCGTCCGAAGCCCGGCGAACGCCGATTCGCGTTCTGCAACGTGAGGAACATCTGATACTGCGCGGCGTGCAGCTCGGGCGTGTAATCGGGCGTGCGGTGCAGACGGGATTTGACCAGGCGGGCTTCGATCCGCAGCCGGGCTGTCCCGATCTCCCCGAGCGAGGGCGGACTCGTGAAGTTCTGTTGCACCAGCAGGTGGACCCACGGCTCGCCAGACTTCCTGGCTCCCGCCGCATATTCCCGGCTCGCGTTCACAGCCAGCGAGAGATCGGCCCGATTCGTCCCGCCTCCGCCCATCGTGACAGTCTTTGCCGCGTTGGACCAGCGCGCGGCTCCATGCTCCGATTCGACGGCAGGCCCGGCGGCGAGCGGAAACCGACTGCTCCATTGCGCGAGATCCCAAGCCGGCTCGGCCTCGCTCTCCGTGGGCGCCAAACGCCCGCACACCACACGGCGGCCCGGCGTCGGGTCCAGCAGATAAAAGCCCCGGGTGAAATGCGGATCGCGCACCAACTCGCGTCTGGGCGTCCCGGCTTCTTCCGCTGCGATGCCACAACGAGCGCAGCAGACCGCAACAGCAAAAACCACCCCAGCGAACTGGCACGCTCTCGAACGAGCCGGATAGGACGCGGCTTTGAAGATCACCCCGGTTCCCTACCAGCGTCGGCTCCACAAAATCAAGTCTGCGGTCGGAGACACCCCGCCGCGGACGGGGAACGCCAGCAGCACAATGCTGCAAACTGCAGAGATGCGGCTAAGTGTCCTCAACATTGATTTGACGCCCCGTCCCGCGCGGGTTAAGGGATGGTCATGACACTGAATCATCTTTCTCAACGCGATTTCCTGAAACTCACGGGCACGGCGGCCTTGGCTGCCGCCAGCGGGCTCCCGGCCAGCCTTTGGGCCGCTGACACCAAGAAGATCCCCGTCGGACTCCAGCTCTATTCGGTGCGCGAACAGTGCCAGAAGGATCTCGTCGGCACGGTCAAGGCCGTGGCCAAGATGGGATACAAGGGGGTCGAGTTCGCCGGCTATTACGGGCGCGACGCGAAGACCCTGCGCCAATTGCTCGACGACACCGGGCTCAAGTGCTGCGGCACGCACATCGGACTCGAGACGCTGCTCGGCGATGAACTGCCCAAGACGATCGAGTTCAACCGGGTCCTGGGCAACCCGTACCTCATCGTCCCTGGCCTCGGGGAGAAGTACACCAAAACGCGCACCGCCTGGCAGGAAACAGCCGCGATCTTCAACGGCATCGCCGAGAAGGTCAAATCCCACGGAATGCGCGTCGGCTACCACAACCACACCACCGAATTCCACGAACTCGATGGCGAGATGCCGTGGGACACATTTTTTGGCCGGACCCGCAAGGACGTCATCATGCAGTTCGACACCGGCAACGCGATGCACGGCGGCGGCGACGCCACGATCTATCTCAAGAAGTACCCCGGGCGCGCCGCGACGGTCCACATCAAGCCGTTCTCGAAGGCCAAACCCAACGCGTTGCTGGGCGACGACGAGCTGCCCTGGCCGGAAATCTTCCGCCTGTGCGAGACCATTGGCGCCACCGAATGGTACATCATCGAGTACGAGAGCGACGCCTTTCCGCCGCTCGTCAGCGTCGAGAAATGCCTCGAAGTGATGCGCAAATGGGGCAAGTGTTAGCGAGGCTCAGGCCGGACGGTTCGCCGCCTCGACGACGCGCCGAATTTTGCCGGCGTCCGTGACGCCGATCTCGTACTCGGGCAGGCCGGGCACGCCCATGAAGACGTGCGGGTTGCGGTAGATCATGCGGCTGGCGATCTTGCTCTGGCCCGAGAGATGCACCTCGCGCACGCCGGTCGTGTCGATGAGCTCGCGCACATTGCCCTCGTGAATGCCCGCGCCGGGCATCACAACCAGGCGCGCCCCGGCCCGCCGCACGAGGTTGGCGATCAGTCCCCTGCCCTCGAAAGCGCTGCCGCGCTGGCCGGACGTCAGCAGACGCTCGACCCCAAGCGCCAGCACATCGCCCAGGGCGTGATCGGCGTCGGCAGCCATGTCGAAAGCGCGGTGAAATGTCACCTGCATCGGGCGCGCGGCCGCGACCAGCGCCCCGGTGCGCTGGACATCCACGCTGCCATCCGGAGTCAATATGCCGATCACCACCCCGTCCACACCGGCGCGCCGGCAGAACTCGATGTCCCGCGTCATCACCGCGACCTCGGTGTCGTCGTAGCAGAAATCCCCGCCGCGCGGTCGCACCAGGACATTCAGCCTGATGTCGAGCCGTTGGCGCGCCAGTTCAATCGCCGCGGCGCTCGGAGTCAGCCCGCCCTCGATCAGCGCGGAACACAACTCGACCCGGGCGGCCCCGCCCGCCTGGGCGGCCAGAGCGGATGTGAGCGAATTAGCGCATGCTTCGACGAGCACCGGTGTTCTCATAGCAAACGATTCTCGATTTCAGGGACGAGGCCGTCCAGCGCTGCTCTCTCGATCAAATCCGAAATGAACGAGTCAGGATTTGCGGCGCAAGACAAAGGCCTGGACCGCCAGGTCGTACACCAACAAAGGCCACCGCTTTCTTCCCAACATGCGTTTCAAGACCTCTTCACGCAGCAGCCACCACGCCCGGCGCATCCCGCGCGGAGTCTCCGAACGGTAAGGCCCGTTGCAGGTGCGCAACAGGTCGGCCGGATGAACGGCCGCCTCGGGCCAGACCCACTCGAAGTGCCTGAGCAACTCCGCGCGCAAGGCCCGGTATCGCTCGGGCCCAATCTCGTGGTCGCCCCGCAGATCGAGGTCGTTCGTCAGCACCGCCAATCCCCCCGGCCGCACCACACGGGCAAGCTCGCGCACCGTCGACTCGAAGTCCGGGATGTGTTCGAGGACGCTGATGCAGGTGGCGACCCCGGCCTCGCCGTCAGACAATGGCAGGCGCCCTTGCTCGATCATGCGGAAGCTGACGCGCCCGGGCGCGGCGGAGACCAGCGGGACGGCCCGATCGAGATCCGTCCGGCAGATCGGGTCGGTGTCTGTGCAGATGACGTCGTATCCGAGCGCTCCCAGGGCGAATGGGAAAAAGGTGACGCCGCTTCCGACGTCCACGGCGACCGGGCGCGGCGAGGCCGGGGCGTCTTGCAGGAAACGTTCGAGGTGATAAAAGGCGTACGGGTACTCCCAGCATCGGCTCCAGTCGTGCAGCGGATCCCGTGGCCATGGATACTCGGGGCTCCGAAAAGACGACTCGTGCCGGCGAAACCGCTCCGCTTCCCGTTCGAGCCGGGCGAACAAAGCGATCCACTCGGCGGTGTTGAGATCGGACAGCGCGGCCTGTCCCGACCGATGAAAAGGATGCCCGTCGGCGTAGGTCATGAGCGGGATGTTTTGCGTGCCAGGGCGCACAGGATATAGGTGCCGTCCAGATGATACGGACCCTGCCCGAGGCGGTTCCAGACGCTTGCGATCAGACGCCCGACGCGCCCGCGCCGTGCAGGCCGCGCATCGGCTCGGGGCAAGTCGGCCTGCATGTATTCCCACACCTGTTCGAGGTAGAGATCGTGCCGCGCAAGCAGCGCGGCGAGCGTTCGTGTGCTGAAGTAATTGAAGTGTTCGAGATCGAGTCGGAATCCAACCCAGCTCGGGCCGATGCGGTCCACTTCGCTGCCGTTCGGAAGCGCCAGCAGCAGCCGTCCATCGGGCGCCAACCGCCGGCCAACGTCGGCAACGAACCCGCTTGGATCGGCCAGATGCTCGATCAATTGGAACGCGCAGACGACGTCGAAGGCGGCATCGTCGGGCATGGACTTGTGAGCCGGGATGCCCAAAGCGCGCAGGTAGGCCAGCGCCTGTTCGTCCCACTCGACCCCGGTCACGCGCGCCTTTGCGATGCGGCATTTGCGGAGGAAATAGCCGTAGGTGCAGCCGACTTCGCAGAGCTGCACACCGGCCAAACCACCGGTCTGAAGCAGGATTTCGAGGAACGGATTCGGTCGTTGCCACGGGATCCAGCGCCGCCACCTGGGCTCGGGCCGCGGGCAGAGCCCTTTGTACTCGCCGTAGTTCCTGTAGAACGCCTGCATCTCGGCCTCGCCGGGGATTTCGGGCAGGTAATGCATGCCACACGCGGCACAGCAGGCTACAACGAGCCGATCGGGCCGCCGGCAGATCGGACGAGGCGCATCGCCGCCACAGACCGGGCACGGGCGATGGATCAGGCGGTCCAGTGGCCACTGCGGGACACGCCCGGCTTTGACGCCGGGCGGCAGGGGCGGCAGCAACGGGATGACGTCGGTCGGGTTCACGCAAGGGTCAGGGGCTCTCAGTGCGCAAGAGACGAAAAGCGTACCAAATGGTCCACACGGCGTGGGCAGTGTAGGCAATTAGCCGGGCGCTCGCAAGCCCCAGCGCCCCCCAGCCCGCCAGGGCCCAACTGCCGGCCAGACAGACGATCGCCCAGCCCACATTCATCCAGAACCCGGGCCAGATGTTGCCGCTGGCAATGATCATTTGCCCGACGGGAATCTGCACGGCCACGAGCGCCGCGGTCACCAACACGGCCACGAGCGCCGGCCATTCATGGGCGAAAGTGGGTCCGAACAGGGCCATGATCCACGGGCTGGCCAGGCAAAGGAAAACCACGGGCAGCGCGGTGCAGGCATTCAGTTTCATCGAGAGTCGCAGCAACTGCAGACTCTGTCGTTTGCCCGCGGCGCCCAGTTGCTCGGCCATCATCGGCAAAACCGATTGCCCCAGCAGCGCCGGGAGGAACATCAGAGCCGTGTACCACTGGTTTGCCGCGTTGAACGCCCCCATCTCCCCACTCCCCCCCGGCTGGTTCATCAGGATCGCGCAACAGGCCCAATGGACCGGTCCGACCATGAGCATGGCCAGACCAGACGGCAGAGCAAAGCTCCAGAGCAGAGGAAGATCGGCACGCCGCCACGGCTCGCGCCGCGGAATGCCCGCGCGCGTCAACTCGCGCCGCAGAGCGAAGTGGTTGGCGACATAGCCCACCGCGGCCGTCGCGCTCAGCGCCCAAATGCTGCCCTCGATCCCTCGCCACAGAGCTCCCGCCACAAGCAGCGGAAACGAAACCACACCGGTGATGAAGTTCAGGCCCGCAATGGTCCGGAATGCCTCGAGCCCCGCCAGCGCGCCCGTCTGCGCACCGCTGATTCCATGCAGGAACAAGGACAATGCGGCAATCCGGAGCGCAGGCGCGATGTGCGGGGCCGCCACGGCCGCCGCCAGCCCGGACGCCGACGCAAACATCGCCAGCGCGACCACAATGCTGGCCCAAAACGCAATGCGATTCGAGAGGGTGATGATGCGCCCGGCGCGCGCCGGATCCTTGAGTCGGAACTCCGCGACATGCTTGGTCGCCGTCAGGCCCATGCCCAGGCCGGCAAAGACGGTGAACATCCCGATCGTGCTCTGCACGGTCCCCAGCTCGCCGAACACATCCTTGCCCAGAATGCGCGCGACCAGGATCGACGCCAGCAAACTCAATCCGCGCGCCACGACTCCGCCCGTGACGCTCCAGAACGCGCCGCGCGCCAGGCGCGTCCCCCACGGCGACTGCTCGAGCCGGTCCCACCAGGGCCGCAGCGGACGCGGGATGGCCGCGATCAACCTGGTTTTCCAGCTCACCCGCAAGCTGTTCCTCCTTCGAGAAAAGCGCGGCAGAGGTCGACAATGCGTCCGGCGGCCTGACCGTCCCCGTAGGGCGATGGGCGAATCCCGTCCGCATCGGCCTTGGGACATTCAGAGGCGGCGGGCGTTTCGAGCAACGTGCTGACACCGCCCACGATGCGGTCTTCGTTCGTTCCCACCAGTTTCACCCAGCCGCTCTCCAGGGCCTCCGGCCGCTCTGTGGTGTCGCGCATGACCAGGACCGGCTTGCCCAGGCTGGGCGCCTCCTCCTGGATCCCGCCTGAGTCCGTCAGAACGAGCGTCGCCGCATCCATCAACGCCACGAACGGCAGGTAGTCCAGCGGTTCGATCAGGTGAACGTTCTCGAGCCCGGGTTTTCCCCCCGCCCCTGCCAGCGGCCGGAGCAGGCGGTACACCGGCTCGCGCACGTTCGGATTCAAATGCACGGGATAGACGAAGGAAACACCCGGGAAATGTCGCGCCAAGCCCGCAATCGCCCGGCAGATCGCTTCGAACCCGCCGCCGAAACTCTCCCGGCGATGGCCGGTGATCAGCACCAGCCTCGACGCGCCGGCGCCCCCCAAGGCCGCCGGCTGCAATCGGTCGGGCAGACCCGGAACAATCGGCGGGCACCGCCGCACTCTTTGGACGGCGTGCTTGAGGGCGTCGATGACTGTGTTTCCTGTTGTGAACACACGATCCGCAGGCACGCCCTCGCGCAGCAGATTGTTCCGCGCGCTTTCGGTCGGCGCAAAGTGCAGCCTGGCCAGCCTCGATGTCAGAACTCGATTGGCTTCCTCGGGCCATGGAGCATCGAGGTTCCCGGTGCGCAGCCCCGCCTCGACGTGCCCGACGGGAATGTGCCTGTAAAAAGCCGTCCAGGCCCCGCAAAAAACGGTGGTCGTGTCCCCCTGGACCAGGACCAGGTCGGGCGTGTCACGGGCCAGGTAGCGATCGAGTGATTCGATCAGGCGCGCCGTCAGTTGGGCCAGAGTCTGATTCGGACGCATCACGTCCAGGTCGGCGTCCGGGCGGATCTCGAAGACATCGAGCACCTGGTCGAGCATCTGGCGATGCTGGCCAGTGACACAGACCCGGCACTCGAGATCCGCCCGCGAACGGCACGCCAAAACGACCGGAGCCAGCTTGATGGCCTCCGGGCGCGTGCCGAAAATCACGGACACTCTCGGGCGTCTTCGATTTCCAGTGGTGCCAACCGCGGACATGCGAGCGCCACGCTACGAGGCCTTATCAGCCCGCGAAAGGAATTTTTAGACACAGTGTGGTCGTGATTGGGTCCATCGGTTTGGGGCGCGGGTTTCTGATGAGCCCGCATTTCAGGTGAAATGTGACGGTGACCGGTCAGATGACATCAAAACCTGGTGAGAAATGCGGGCTAAGGGTTCTGGCACGATCTTGCACAGCCCGAGAGCTCCGTTTGCCAGTGTCGAGCGCGGCTCAGACAAAACCCCATTCCTCAGCCGCGGAGGTGGTGCTTCTGGCTGTTGTCGGTGTTGTGGTGCCCGGTGAGCGCACCGCGCCTGCACCCGATGGAGACTCCCGGTGGAGGCCGCGTGCCCCCACGCGGCGCAAACCCGATTCCCACCGACAACCCACAGATGCACCGTGGCAGACGCCGCCGCTCAACGGGTCCAGAGAACGACCTTCTTGCCGAACTCCTCAGGGCTGATCTCTCCCCGGGCGGCGGCGTCGGCATCGGCCTTCCTGAAACGAAGGGTCAGGAGAGTCGGCCGGGCTGCCAGACTCGTCGCGGATGCATCGTGAATGCCGTAGCGCTCGAGCAGCTTGGGCGCGGGGGAGGCATTCGAAGCCGGCTGGCCGGGGCCTTCAGCGACGACAACGATCTGCCTCTCCGACCCGAGTTGCCGAATGTTCGAAGCGTTCTTGGCTGCCTCGACCAAGGCGGCCTTCAGAGCCTCCACACGGGCCGCGTCGTAAGGCTCGGTCTGGCCGCCGATGCGTGCCGCGTAGCCCGCAATACCGACACGCGGCCTGGATCGGTTGTTGCCGTAGAGTTCGGCCCGCGCATCCTCCCAGGTCGTGTCCGCCGGCTTCTCAGCCACGGGCTCGCTCGTTTCCTGTGTTTCCGGCGCAACGAGCGGATAGTTGACCTGCAGGAAGAACACGACTCCGAAGTCATCGAGGTAGAGGCTCGACGGACCCGCCTGTTTGAACGGCAACTGCAGATGGATTCCCAGGGCCGTATGGCCCTTGCCTTTTCCCGAGGCCTTGTCGACCGCTTTGCCGAGGATACGACCCATGACACTCAGATCTTCGGACAACTCCACCTGCCTGTCCGGACTCAGGTCCGACGCAATGATCAGAGGCGTCGTGACGCCTCCCGCCCAGGAGCCGCCGATCCCAAAGCCAACCCCGCCGCCGGCGTAACCGGCCCCCGCCGCCATCGCCATGGCATTGTTGACGAGTTCGTTGACCTCCGGCATTGCGTAGAAGGCGGGGGGCTCAGGCGGCGCCGGCGGCTCTGGAGTCGCCATCACGCCCACGCCGGCCATGTTGCCCGCACCAGCGGCTTGGGCCAATTGAAGCACCTGTCGCACAGGACCGGACCGGCCCTGGATACCGTCGCATCGTTCGACCGATTGAATCTGATGATGGGCGTTGGGTACAGGGGGGACCGGGGTATGTGCGTCCGGCATCCCAAGGACCGGCGCTGCGGCCGCCACGGCCACGAGGCAGAGGAAGCTGGAGAGGCATCTGTTCCATGAGTGACCGCTCACGGAGCATGAGCCGATAGCGCCGGTAAACCGGCGCACTCCAAACGCGTGGCGACTTTGCAGCCCGCGCTCGAAGGCGCGAAGCCCCGCGCCCGCGGGAGAGTGCGGTTCTTCAGGGCCGCTCTCCATGAACCGTGGTCGCGTAGCCGTCCCGCAATGCGGGATCAGACGGCGCCATCTCGCTCCGTCGAAGGCAGGAATCAGCGCCGACTCACGTCGGCGGCTACAGACCGGTTCATGGTCCCCGTGCGCATTAAGCTGTTGAATGTCAATACTCTCCATGAACCGCACAGGAGCGAGGACGTCTCGTCCCCGGCAGAAGGAGTTGGGCACTGTGTTCGCGGGCGACGAGGACGTCACCCCTCCTGCGGCGCCAGGTTCATGTTCACTGGGCAGTTCCGCAAGGAACAGGTGGCCCTCCGTGTCCAACCTCATGTCAGCGTTGATCGAGCATTGTTTCATAGTTCGAGTTTGCGTTTCTTTGTTCATTTCTTTGTTAAGTTCACGGGCGGGTACTGTTCAAATCGGGTCGGTCGAGCAGGGTTTCGGATACGGCGGCGAGTTGGCCCAGACCGCGTTGGGTTGTATCGAGGCGTTCCTCGGCGTTCAGAGCGAGGACCTCGATGTCCCGTCGAAGCCAGGCCAGATCGGTCTTCCGCTGGAGTTCGGCGCGCTGGTACAACGCCAGTGCGGTCTGCTGATCCTGGGCGCGGGCCAGGGCCCACGCCTCAGTCATTCCGTTCTACCGCCTCGCACACCGTTTGGTTTGAACTTTCTGCAACTTTCGGCTTTCGATGCGGGTCCTGGAAGTGACAATGAACTCGAATTAGTCTGGGACAGCCGGACGCATGACTGGACGGATGAGTGACCCACTCCAATTCGAGGCCTTTATGCGGAACTACCAGGACATGGTGTTTACGGCGGCGCTGCGGCTGGTCGGGAACGAGGCCGATGCCGAGGATATCGCGCAGGATGTGTTCCTGAAAGCCTACACGCACTTCGACCAACTGCGTCACAGCCCCACGGTGGGCGGTTGGCTCAAGACGGTCACCCGCAACCTCTCCTTGAATCACCTGACACGCTACCGCGCCCGCTGGCGGTTCTTCTCGGAATGCGACGACCAGGGCGATCGCGGAGAACACCATGATTTCGCCGCCAACCTGCCCGCCCCGGACATGTCCACCCAGGCCGTCGACGCCGCGGACCGGCGGAACCTGCTCGAATCCGCGCTGCAAAAGCTGCCCGCAGCCCAACGGGTCCCTCTGGTTCTCTATCACTTCGATAACCTCAGCTACGAGGAGATCGCGTCGAGACTGCGCGTCTCGCTCGGCAAAGTGAAGACCGACATCCATCGCGGACGCGAGGCGCTGCGCCAGAGACTCATGCGCAACCCGGAAGCGGCCACTGCTTGAACGTATGAACCCGAGAGATTCAAGACCAGACGCGATCTGGGAAACACGCCTGGACCGCGAACTCAAGGGCCTGCCGGATCGCGCGGCGCCGCACACACTCATCCCCCGAGTGATGGCCGCGCTGCAGGCCAGGGTCTGCGCGCCCTGGTACCGGCGGCCCTGGTGGGACTGGCCGCCCGCCCTCAAGATCGCCTCCCTGCTGGGGGTGTCCGGTCTCCTCGGTCTTGCGACCTGGCTCGTCATGCACTGCAGCGAATATCCATGGACTGCCGCAGCCGCCGGTGAACTCAAGACATGGCTGGCGCCATTGAGCCCCGTTTGGGCTCTCCTGACGTCGTTGGCCGGCGCATTGGCGCTTGTGTTCAAGGGCATGGGCAGTTGGATCCTGCTGGGCGCAAGCGGCTTGTGCGCGATTCTGTATCTCTCTTGCGTGGCCTTGGGTACCGCTGTCTACCGTGTTGCTTCTTATCGGAGGATTCGATGAAAACGACCGAATATCTAAATCCCTTCCGGCTCGGCTCCAGCCTCGTCGCTGCGATTGCGATCGCCGCCTTCTGCGCGGCGTGCCCATCCGCTCTGGCCCAGGAACCCACCGAGCCGCCCGTGCCCGCCGCCGCCGCTGCCGCATCCGAAACCAAGGCGGAGGTCGAAGACGCCGCCGAGGCTGTCGCGGTGCTCGGCGAGCAGGGAAGCGACTCGACGCATGGATTCCACCTGCACCTCAGCCCCGGCAGCGGCGAAATCGTCAGGATCGGCGCCAGTGCGCACATCAAACAGGGAGAAAAAGCCCGGCAATTGGTTGTGATATTCGGCGACGCGACCATGGAGGGTGAGGTCGATGGCGACATGGTGGTCGTGTTCGGCGACGCGATCGTGGATGGCCCGGTCAAAGGAGATTTTGTCACCGTCATGGGATCCAGCAAGCTCGGACCCAACGCCAGGCTCGATGGCGATTGCGTGGTGGTCGGGGGCAGACTCGACAAAGATCCCGGAGCCCAAATACGCCACGAACCTGTCGAGGTGAGTTTCGGCATTCTCTTTGGTTGGCTCAAACCGCTGGGCTATTGGATGAAAACCGGCCTGTTGCTGGGCCGGCCATTGCCTTTGACCTCCGGCCTGGCCTGGACCCTCGTCATCCTGCATTTCGCCATCTACTTCATCATCTTCCTCCTGATGCCCAAACCAGTCGAGGCCTGCCTCAAGACCCTCAAGACACAAACACTCCCGGCGTTCCTGGTCGGCCTGCTCACAATGGTGCTCGCGGTGCCCCTGATCGTCATCCTCGCCGCGTCGGGCGTCGGCCTCCTGATCGTCCCCTTCCTCTGGCTTGCCATGCTGGCCGCCAAATTCGTCGGGAAAACCGCCGTGCTCCAATTCGCCGGACTCCAACTCCTCGAACGATTCGACCCGCAGACCAGCCCGCGGTCGTTGCCGGCCTTCCTGGCAGGCTCCGCCCTCGTCACGGTGTTGTACATGGTGCCGATCCTCGGCCTCATCGTCTACGGCGTCCTGCTGCCGCTGGGCCTCGGCGCCGCACTCATCGCCGCCGCCGCCGCTTTCCGACAAAACGGCACGGGCCAAGGACCTGTCCCCACGGTCGCGGTGCCACTGAAGACCCTCGACACTGCCGAAAGCGCCTCGCCAACCCAGGATCCCATCCCCGCCACAGACGCGTCGATCCCCGACGCCGCTCCTCCTGCCGGCGCCTCGATGGATATGATCCAGGCGGACCGGGCCGTCCTGCCGCGTGTCGGTTTCTGGCTGCGACTGGCGGCAACCACGCTGGATTTCATATTGTTGTGCTGGATCATCCCCATTGCGGGACCGTTGTTCATCCTCGCCTGGTTCGCCTACCACATCGGCATGTGGACCTGGAAAGGTACCACCATCGGCGGCATCGTCTGCCAGCTCAAGATCGTGCGCATCGACGGACGCGATCTCGACTTCGGCGTCGCCCTGGTGCGCTCGCTGGGCAGCGTCCTCTCGTTCATGGCCCTCTGCCTCGGCTTCTTCTGGGCGGGTTGGGACAAGGATCGGCAGGCCTGGCACGACGTCATCGCCGGCACAACGATCGTCAAGCTGCCCAAGGGCGTCTCGCTGGTCTAGCCTGCATTTCTCACCACCTTTTGCCAACGCGAAGCAGGAGTTCACAAGAGAAGTCAGCAG
>ERZ795054.2753-NODE-2753-length-14524-cov-3.300228_pt1 | contig 14524 bp, 11 predicted proteins | sample MGYA00375138_ERZ795054 | MGnify/ENA primary metagenome ERZ795054 (study PRJEB30183, sample SAMN05720215) | anaerobic digester metagenome | isolation source: active sludge of municipal wastewater-treating anaerobic digesters | place: USA | collected 2014-12-23 ...
GGCCTCCATGGGAATCCTGGGGCTGGTTGCAAAGAAGGCAGCAGAGTATGACACCAAGCTGATCGTGCCCTGCTATGACTATATTATCATGCCCATCGCTCAGGAGATCGTGCGGGAAGCGCACTATTCCGTGGGGCGTCCGGATACTTATGACAAGAATTCCGTGTTTTACCTCACCAACGTACAGTTTGCTTATGTGGCAGGTGTGAACGGGATCATGATCCGTGAACGGATGGCGACGAACTTCTTTATGGGATTCTTTGCCGCGGAAGCCTTGCTGATGACAGAGACCGGAAACGCAGTCGGAGCCGTGCAGATAGCCGGAACCGATGCCATCACCCAGATCCCCTTCTTTATCACCACTTGCGATTACACTCTGATCGGAGAAGAGCTCTATGCCGCTTCCGCCTACCTGAATCGCGAACCCATGCTCCTTGGAACGCTCAAGGCTCAGGATTACTTCAAGTTTGTGATCCTCAGCGTAGTGATCGTGGGGGCTATCCTTTCAACCTTCCAGATTACTGGATTAACCCTGCTATTGCCGTTAAAATAAAGAGGTATTTTTAATGAAGAAAACAATACCACTCCTTATAGTGATCGTCGGCGGAATCATCTGGGTGCTTTGGGCATTCAGTCCGCACTATCTGTTGCAGGAAGTCTTTTATAACAAGTTCTACCTGCCCTGGTCCTATGCCTCCGCGCCCTTTGCCATGCTGCTGGGTGTGATGAGCCTTTCTATGATGCATTCCAACAAGATCAAACGCAGAGCGCCCAAATGGCAATACAGCTATTTCTTCTTTGCCGGTTTTATCATCACGGCCCTTGCCGGTTTTATTGGTGGAACCCAAAAAGGCGGCGTATTCATGTGGATGTTTGAAAACATGCAGATGCCGATGAGCGCCACTATGTTCTCACTGCTGGCTTTCTATATGGCCTCTGCTGCCTATAAAGCCTTCCGTGCCAGAAGCCCGGAAGCAACCGTGCTCTTAGTTGCAGCCATCGTGGTGATGCTGGCTCAGGTGCCGCTGGGAATGAAGATATCCAAACACCTGCCCACCATCTCCCAATGGATCCTGGACGTTCCCAACCTCGCTTCCAAACGCGGGATCATGCTGGGTGTCGGTCTGGGTTCCGTGGCAACCTCGCTGAAGATCCTGCTTGGCATTGAACGCTCTTATCTGGGTGGAGGTGATTGATCATGGCAGAAAAAATGAGTTTCTTTGAACGTATCCAAAGGCTGGACCGGCGCTACATCTATATCGTCGTTGCCCTTGCGATCATCATTCCGTTGATGGTTCCCTACAATTCGGATAACGTGACCACGCCATCCACCGAGAATCTTTATCAGATGATAGATTCCTTTGCGGGCCGTGAAGACCGGGCAGTGCTGCTCAGCTTCTATCACGATGCTTCCACCATGCCGGAGCTCTATCCCATGGAAGTGGCGATCTTAAGACATTGCTTTGAACGTAACGTCAAGGTCTTCACTCTCACCTGGAGCCCCTCCGGTGCCCCGATCATCGACTACGCGATCAACAACGTGAAGGAAGAATTCCCCGATATCAAGAGCGGCGTGGACTATTGTAACTTCGGTTACAAACCTCAGGCCTTCGCCATGGTCATCGGTATGGGTGATAACATTGCCAACACGATGAATACGGACGCGGAAGGACGCAAGCTCGAGAACCTCGAGATCATGAAAGGCATCACCAACTACAACGAGCTTAACCTCGTGGTCGAATTCTCCGGAAGCACAGCGGGTATGACCTGGATCACCTACGCGCGTCCCAAATTCGGCTTGAATGTGGCTGTTGGCGTTACTGCTGTGATGGCTGCCGACCAGTATCCCTACCTGCAGTCTGGTCAGATGATCGGTATGCTGGCAGGGCTCAAGGGCGCGGCGGAATACGAGAAGCTGGTGGATGTCTTTGCCGGCTATCGTGATCCTGCTATCGACTACCGGATCAAGACCGACGAGACCGGCAAGAAACTATTGGCCGGACGCCCCTTCGGACGTGAGATCCTGCAGGATGAATCCACCAAAAAGCTGATCAATATCACCACTCAGACCAAGGCGGAATTCACCAAAGAGGATTTTAGTGCCTTCGTTTCCAAATATCCGGAGCAAATGAGTCTCCTGCAGGGGCTGGGCAAACCGGAAGCGGACAAGATCGTGGTCGATATCAACGCCATCAGTCCCGAACAGCGCAAAGCCATGGGTGAACTCACCTACCTTGATCTCAAGAAAATGAGCCGGGATATCCCTTATAAGTTCAAGGTGGCAAGAATCGGAATGAACGCCCAGAGCGTGGCGCATATCATGATCATTCTGTTCATCGTGCTCGGGAACGTCGGTTACTTCATCCAAAAAGCCAAACAGGCCAAAGTGAAATAGGGAGGAAATAATGTCTTTTGAAATGATGTCAAATCTGGTGGGTGCTTTTTTCACCCTGTGCATATTCTCCTTCCTTTACAAGGATAATCCTTTCTATCAGATGGCTGAACAGCTGCTGGTGGGAATTTCTTTGGGTTATGGCCTGGTGCTTACTTACACCCGGGTCTTTATCCCTTACGTTTATCAACCCATCATCCTCAAACACCAGTGGGTCCTGATCTTCCCGGCTATCCTGGGTATGCTCTATCTGCTGCGTTTCAGCCGTAAGCTGGGCTGGCTTTCCCGCTATCCGATAGCCTTCTCGATGATGGCTGTGGGTGCCTCCGTGCCCATGGGTATTCATGCCACGATCCTGGTGCAGATGCGTCAGGCCATGGTTCCGATCGAAACCTTCAACCTTTTCCTGATCTTCATCGGCACTATCGCCGTGCTGCTTTATTTCTTCTTCTCAAAAGCGCACACCGGTGTTTATGGCAAGTTTGTCGATTTTGGAAAGTGGTATATGATGATCGGATTCGGAGCCTCCTTCGGGCTCACCGTGATGGCTCGTATCTCGCTGTTGATCGGACGTATCCAGTTCCTGGTCAACGACGTGCTGGGATTGCTAAAGTAACAAACGTCAGAAGCGATTTCCGCGGATCAGAACCCTTGGCTTTGCTCCGCGGGAATCAGCTTTATAAAAAACTAAGCGGGCAGTTTTTATCAAAGGGAATGTAGAAGATACCCGTTTTTGAAGGGGAATATAAATGAAGAAAGCATATATGATCATGGGAGCGTTACTGCTCAGCGTGATGATCCTGGTATCGGTCTCATCGGATACCGGAAACGCCTCCGCGGCAGGCAAAATTGCCGGTTTCAGTGCCTACGACATGCCCAATGATGACGGCGCGGGAGTGATCCTGAAATGGACTCCGCTGGACAAGACTCATCGGGTGATCCAATATAACATCTACCGTGGTGCCAACCCGGACAGCCTCTTTTTCCTCACCAGCATAGAGGTCGATCCCAAAATGGGGGTGATGAGCCCAAACCTCTATTACTATGACCGGGGTGACCAGCCTCTGATCGAATTTGAATCCGCCCCCACCAAGCTTAAGAAAGAAAAGAAGCAAGCCGCAAACAGCCCCTTCTATCAACGCGTGCCTCAGGCCGGAAACGTGGTCGGAAGCCTGATGAGCAGCTACAACATGCTGGGTGTGATCAAGAACAACCAGCTCTTCAACCGCAGCAAAATGATCAAACTGGCTGATCAGACCCTTGCCGGTTATAAACTCTATCAATTTGACACCGTCTATGCCCTGCCCAAAGCCGGAACTCCATATTATTACAGCGTGATCGCCGTGAATGAAAAAGGCAATTTCCTCCCCGCGGCAGATATCCAAAAAGTGATCCCGGTGGACAATCGTCCGGAGCCCACAGCTGTGTTTTACAGCTCATATATCAAAGACAAGAATCAATTCAATTTTGAATGGACAGCCCCTCCCAGTGGTTCAGATATTGCCATGTGGATGGGTTGGCTTTTGCCCAAAAGCCAGGTGGAAAGCTTCAAACAGGAAGAAGCAGCCAATGCCCAGCTGCCGGATTCGGTCTACACCGCAAGCTGGCAAAGCTCCGCCCTGCCCCTCTTCCAGCTTCCGCAATACTATGTCGCCCCCGTCTATTACCACACAGTCGATTGCGCTGCAGAGGGCATCACCCTCCCGGCTGACCTTGAAAACTATACGACCGTCCTCTCCTACATGGACTCCAGCCAATATCAGGCTGCTGCCCTGGGACGCAGCTTCCGTCTTGCCACCTCTGCCGAACTGCCACGCCTGCCCAAATACAAGGTCGAAGACAAGGACAACGATAAGGGCGACAACCTCGTGATCGCCTTGGGCAAACCGGTGCCCTACGTCAGCCAGGCCTTCTATCTGAACGCCAAAAAGACCAAGTTGCGGCTGAATTATGATATTGCCAAAAACGAAGCCTACAAGATCAAGAAGATCCGTTTTCACCTCAAAGACGGTTCCGGCAAGGAACTGGGCACCGTTACCGAACACTTTGTGGATCATATCATCAATTGTAATCTGCCCAAAGACGCGGTGGACACCAAGGACATCAAGATCGAGATCTCGCTCTGGGTGCAGGGTGAGCCTGATTTCAGCACTGATCTCACCCGTCAACACATCGTCTATGACAAAAAGAACAAGCGCTTTGCCGGTGATCAGATCGAGCACAACGGCCAGGTCCTGAACGAACTTTTCTTTGATATCTACAGCAAATCCGCCACCAGCCCGATGTATATGCAGGGTCTTCGCAGCTCTGCCATCGTGCGCACCTATGACCATTCCATCCCGCTGCCGGAAACAAGCTTCCAGACCATTCAGGGCTACGACAAGGCCACGGACCGCTTCACCATGAATCCCGTGATCTCAGTTGCCGCGGATGACAACGGTTCCTCCGGCTTAAACGTTCCCATCTACCGTGAAGCCTGGAACAAGCAGCTGAAAGATTTGCGGGACGAGGTCTCAGCTCTGGAAAAAAAGGCAGCTGAACTGGGAGCCCAGACTCCTGAAGAGACCACTCAGGCTCTGGCTCAGGCCAAAGCTGATCTTGCCTTTATCGAAAGTCATCCTGCCTTCAAAGCGGCACAGGCTGCCAAAAGTGAGAAGGAATGGCGTAAGATAATGGTCCGTGAGTATCTGAAGAATTCACAAAACTATTCCTACCGCCTGCTGGTCACCGATGGCAAAGCCATGCTGACCCTCTCTGAACCGTATAAGAATAAAGACGGCAAGCTATACATGCATCCCAGAGCTGAGTGGTTTGACTCCAGTAAAAAGATCACCCTCCTGGCTTCGATCCTGCTGATGGTTTTGGTAGTTTATGCCATCATCATCACACGTAAAAGAGAGGTTTACATCCGCCCCATCGCGGGTCTGGAAGAGATCGACAACGCTGTGGGACGTGCCACCGAAATGGGACGCCCCGTGATGTTCGTTCCCGGTTGGGGTTCACTGGGTGAGGTCTGCACCATTGCCTCGATGATGATCCTGAACCAGATCGCCAAGAAAACCGCGGAATTCGATATCCGTCTGATCAATCCGCATTGCGACTATTTTGTGATGCCGGTGGCACAGGAGATGGTGCAGAGCGCGTATAGCGAAGCCGGACGCCCGGACGCCTATGACCAGAGCGATATCTTCTTCATTTCGGATAACCAGTTCCCCTTCTGCGCCGGTGTGAACGGAATCACGATCCGGGAGAGGGTTGCAACCGTGTTTTACATGGGTTATTTCAATGCCGAAGCGCTGCTCCTCACCGAGACCGGAAACCAGGCCGGTGCAATCCAAATCGCTGCTACCGATGCGGTTACACAGGTGCCGTTCTTCATCACCACCTGCGATTACACTCTGATCGGCGAAGAGTTTTATGCCGCTTCTGCCTATCTTTCCAAAAACCATGAGCTGGTCTCGATGCTAAAGGCACAAGACTATTTCAAGCTCGTGATCGTGATCGTGGTGATCATTGGTGCTCTTCTTTCCACCTTCCACATGAACGGATTCATAAACGCCTTCCCGATCGAATAGGAGACATAGTTTGGATAGGATCCCCACTTCGACTCTCAAGCGGCTTCCGCAGTATCTGGAAGTCCTCAAGCAATTCACCCGCGCGGGGCTGAGAGAAGCCTCTGCCACCAAGATCTCCGTGTTTGCCGATCTGCACCAGACCCTGGTTCGCAAAGACCTGTCCTACACCGGGATAAACAATGTGCCTCAGAGCGGATACAACATCAGGAAGCTCTCCCGTGCCATTGAAGACCTGCTTAATTGGAGCGACACCTCTTCCAGCTATCTGGTTGGGGTGGGTCACCTGGGCAGCGCGCTGCTGGGTTATCAGGAATTCTCCCAGCGTGGTTTGACCATCGTTGGCGCTTTTGATAACGATCCCGCCAAGATCGGAACCACGATCCACGGCGTCCCTGTGCATTCAGTGCTTGAGATCACAGGCGAAGCAGCCAGCAAGGGGATCCAGATCGGAATCATCACCGTCCCTCCGGAATCTGCCCAATTGGTGGCTGATCTGATGGTCCACAGCGGAATCAAGGCGATCTGGAATTTCACTCCTCAAAAGATCCACGTGCCTTCCGAGATCATTGTGGAATATGTGGATATGTTTGCCTCTCTGGCCGTTCTCTCCCGGAGGTTAGCGGAAAGGGACGCCCACTGAAGATCCTGCTCGTCTCCCCTGCAGCCAAAACCGGCGGACTGGAAAGCCTGCGCAAGGGAAATCAGGTGCTCCAGGGTGTGCTCTATGTTGCTGCCGCTGCCAAAGCTGCCGGACACAGAACCACCGTTGTGATCGCGGATGAGCATGACATCGGGAAATACATTCATTCCTACAAACCGGATATCCTTGGAGTATCATGCGTTTCAGCCACCTATCCCATTGCCCGTGAGCTCCTGAAAAGCTGCAAAAAACTTTATCCCGAACTGCCCTCTATCATTGGCGGACACCATGCCACCTTCATGTATAAGGAAGTCATTGAAGAGACAGGGGTGGACTATGTCTGCCGCGGAGAGGGAGAGGAAGTCTTTGTGCGGCTTCTGGACAGCCTTTCGCATGGCAACAGCTTCCCCGCTATCCCGGGGATCGTCTATTACCGGGACGGCACCTATCACAATGATGAGCAGATAGCGCTGCTGGAAGATCTGGACGGTCTGCCGCTGATCACGAGAGACTTGCTGGCTGCCGGCTTCACCTTTTCTCCCAAGATCGTTTCCAGCCGGGGCTGCCCCTTCCATTGCTCCTTCTGTTCCATCTCCTCATTCTATGGAGGCAGCTACCGTCAACGCAAGGTCGAAGCTGTTTTGGCAGATATCAGGAATTACCTGGACTGGGGCTTCACGCAGTTTTGGTTTCATGATGACAATCTGACTGTGGATGTTGCATGGGTGACTGAGTTTTGCAACCGGATCATCGCTGAGGGCCTCAAGTTCAGGTGGAACTGCATGAGCCGGGTCGATAGCATCGTGCGTCATCCGGAACTGCTGGCTTTGATGTCCAAAGCCGGATGCAGTCTGTGTTCCATCGGAATCGAAAGCGGCATCCCGGAAGTCCTGGAACGGATGCACAAAAAGATCAATCTGCAGGATATTAAGACCGCTATCAAGATTCTGGACCGCAATAAGATATCACACAACTGGTATATGATCCTGGGTTCAGGAGATGAATTTGACGCTCCCGGGTATATCGAGCAGAATATCCGCTTTTTCCAGTCCCTGCATCTGGGATACGTCCTGATCTCAATTCTGACTCCCTTTCCGGGCACGGAACTCTATAACAAGATCAAGTCTGAAGGACGCCTTTTACATTACAAATGGGAACTTTACGATGCCGCGCACTGCGTGTATCAACCCCTTGGCATGAGCCCCAAAGCCCTGGAAGCCTACCTCCCCAAAGCCTACCTGAGAGTCTATCTCAGCAAGGGCTGGCGCTTGATCCCCATGCTCTATAAAAGCTTCCGCAGCAAGGCAATGAACCCATCCACCATCGCTGCCGGATTGTGGGCCCTGATCAAAACCAGATTTCTGGGAAAGACTTTCGACCAAGCCTTAAAGAAAAATTAAGAATTAATAATTAAGAATTAAGCTGCGCCTGTTCCGCTGGAGTTGTGACCGCACTAAATTAGGTTTGAAGGTGCTCCGTGGACTACTTCGCTACTGTGTAGTTTGTGAGTTCTTACTAAACTCAAGCGCGGGCTCGACTTCAGCCCCACAAACCGAGTATTCGTCTGCACTCTCTCCTAAGCTGCAGGCATGCTGTAGGCACGCTGCAGACACGTTTGTGCCTGGAGGATGCGGGGGGCGTGCGGGAGGCGTGGCTGCAAGCATTCAGTTCGGAACGGAGTCCGAACCTACCGTAGGTGTACGGGCGCTCGCCGTAGCGCCCATCTTGGAATACACAAACATAGTCTATGATAGGCGGTACGGCGACCGCCTGTACACTTGGTTCGGATCAGTCCGAACCTACATCTTAAATTCCAGATACACCTGTCCCCGCTCCAGGTTTCCCGTGTATAAGCTCAGAGCTCCGGAGGCTCCAAGCTTAAGTTTGCGAAAGTACAATTCCAACCCGGCTTCCGCGTTCAAGCCTTCCTTCGTCACCCCGCTAAACAAGCCCTCTGCCAGCTCAGCCTCACTGAGGATATAGTTTCTGCTGCTCTGCCAATTGGACAGCCCCCAGCATAGGTTAAGAGCCTTGAGAGCATAGTTGAAGCGAGCCTGCCAAGCCCAGGAGTTGTTTTGATATTCTGTCTTCTCTTCCAGATGATAACGCAGGATCAGCCTGAAATCCATCCCCTGGAACAGTTTACGCCGGATCTCGGTAAGCATCCGAAGCTGCAGGGGACGGGTGCTGGAATAGCTACTGTCTTGCAAGGCAATGACCTCGGAATCGAAAAAACTGCCTGAAACTCGCACTAAGCTGAGCGAATCCGTGTAGGCGGATTGCAGATCGATGCGTTCCAGAGATTTAGCGGAGCCAAGTCTGTCCCTGCTTTGAAGGCTGGCACACTGCAACCTGAATTTTAAGCGGGGTAGGGCTTGCCAGCTGAAACGGTAGCTGAATTCATCGGCATGGTTGGAACTGCTGAGCCTGGTCTGACGATAGGCATAGGCCGGGATCTGTCTGCGGGGCAGGATCGCTACCTTTATCTCCTGCTGAAACTTAGGGTAGATCAATTCTGCTGAGCTCACTGAATTCACGGTTCTGTCACCGGTGAAAGCAAGCTCCGTGCTAAAGGCCACTTTGCCCAGTTCTGTTCTGGCATAAACACTGGTTCCGGAAAGAGTCTGCTGCCATCCGGAAGCACTGAAAGCTCTGTCGTAGCCTTGAGTATAGCTCAGCCAGGCAAGGTCCAGATGTCCGATTTTAGTGCTCAGAGCCAGGCCCGCTATCTCTTCTTTTACATGATCGATAGCTTGTGAGCGGGTGGAAGGCAAGGAGCTGATCTGGTCATTTGTGATAGTGGCTTTACGCGCTTGATTGGATCCGAAGACCGAGGCTTTTACGGCTCCGAAAACCAGCTCAAGGGCTGCTCCCTGCAATTGATAGACACCCGGACTGCCTGCGGTTTTGACTTCCATTCCACTGCTTTCAACGCTCCCGCTTCCCAGAAGCAAGCCCTTGCCAAACTGCGGACGATAATTGCCCAGATAGACGCTTTTCAGCAGTTTGGAAGAGGGCTGGAACCTGATCCCGCCACTGAACAGATCGAGCTCTGCTTTCCTGCGATAGTTCAGGTTTCCGGAGATCAGTTTGTGAGAGAAAGCCAAGCTTTGGGAGAATGTCTGGCTGCTGACGTTGTAGGAAGTCCTGAGTTTTAGTGGTAAATTGCCGGTCAGGAACTCCGAGAGCAGCTTGTCGAAGGCATCGGTCTCCTGCCGGAGGGGATCAAGCTCCGGGATCAGCTCCTCAGTTTGCGCTGATAGCAGTAAAGGCAGGAGCAGCAGGAAGATAAGCAGGGCTTTCACGGGAAGGGGAACTCCGGTTCCCCACTTGCCGAATCGGAGTTCGGCACCCCGGGACGGCTTCCCATCACCACTGAATGCCGATATCCACAGCGTGTGAGAGCTTCAGATCGGGATGGCTGCGAATGCCATAGCCTATCCTGATCTGCTCGACCTGAAGGCTCATTCCGGCTCCGAACCGGGAGGGTTCGCTCTGCCATGAAAAATCCATCCTCAGGAGCGACAGGATCTCATAGCTGGTGGCAGTCACAAAATAGCCGTGTTCGTCTTTTTGCATGATATAGGAGGTGGCGGTTTTGATCCCCGGATAGAGTTCCGCTGAGGTGGTGAGATGGACCTGGCGGTCGGGGCTGTTCATCCGCACCACCCTGATCTCTGTGCCGTATCCTCCGGTCTCAGCCTTCAGAGCGAGATCCGCGGCCAGGCTGTTGTGCCCTGAGGCGTTGCCTGTCTTCTCATAGAGAAAATGCTGGGTGTAGCCGATGCCCATGCCCTGATAGACCAGGCTTCCGGAGACATATTGATCCTGCCAGCGGTAATGCTCCGTGGAAGTAAAGCTGAGCCCTGCTGCCATGAACAGCACGCCCAGATTTTCGGCTCCGTGGATGCCAAACACATTGCCATTGGCACTGCCAAAGCGGTTCACAAACGAGGTCGAAATCCCGGTGTTACCGATCACGGGGCTGAGCTGATAGTCACTCACGTTGTCGGAATAGAGCACACAGCCGTTCAACGCTGCGGAGGAAGCTGAATTCTCTGTCACCACTGCCAATGCCGGAATCCAAAGCAGCAGGCAAAGGCTGAGGACAGAATATTTCAAGATCTATCCTTTAATAGAGACGATTCTCGCTGGTGGGATCGAAGAAATGGGCTTTGAACATATCCAGGGTGATCTCCAGTTGCTGCCCCACTTTTGGCAGTTCCTTGGGATCAAATCGAGCCGTGAAATTGTATTTTGTGGTCTTGAGCTGGACGTGATATTCGTTGCCCAGGGGTTCGACCAGATCGCACAAAGTGACAAAACTCTGTGGACTGTCCGCCATGGAATCAAATCTGGCATCATAGATATCTTCAGGACGGATTCCCATGACCACGGCTTTATTCTCATAAGAGGCAAGGGGTTCCAGTTGCTGAGGAGCAAGCTTGCAGATAAAATCACCGCTGTCAAAGGCCAGGCTGCCATCTTTGCGGATGATTTTGCCATCCACCATGTTGATCGCGGGACTGCCGATGAAGCCTGCCACAAAGATGTTTGCGGGGTTGTTATAGATCTCCAGGGGAGCGGCAATTTGATGGATGATCCCGTCTTTCATCACCACGATCTTGTCTGCCATGGTCATGGCCTCAACCTGATCGTGGGTTACATAGATCATGGTGTTTTGGAGCTGATGATGCAGCTTCACGATCTCTGAACGCATCTGAACCCGCAGCTTGGCATCCAGATTGGAGAGGGGCTCATCGAAGAGGAAGACTTTGGGATTGCGCACTATGGCTCTGCCGAGGGCGACGCGCTGTCTTTGCCCACCGGAGAGCTGTCCGGGACGGCTTTTGAGATTGGCTTCGATGCCCAGCATTTTGGCAGCGTGATCGACTTTCCTGATGATCTCTGCTTTGGGTTCGTTACGCAGCTTGAGCGCAAAGGCCATGTTGTCAAAGACAGTCATATGCGGATACAGCGCATAGTTTTGGAAGACCATGGCAATGTCCCGATCCTTGGGAGGCATCTTGTTGACCACCTTGTCTCCGATCTGAATATCTCCGGAAGATATATCTTCCAGCCCGGCGATCATTCGCAGAATGGTGCTTTTTCCGCAACCCGAGGGCCCCACCAGCACCACAAATTCCTGATCTTCAGCGGTGAAGTTCACGTCTTTCACGGCATGGAAACCGTTGTCATAATACTTATTTAGATTCGATACGAGCACTTTTGCCATAGCAATCTCCTTACAAAAGTTAAGGTCTTTTTAATCTGTCAAAACTGTCAAGGGAGGATTTATCTCATCAAAGGCGCAGACCCTGTTACGACCTGTGTTTTTGGCCTGATACATGGCTTTGTCTGCCTCTTCGATCTTGGCCGCGATATCCAGCTCTTTCTTGTCGAAGGTGTTGTTTCGGGATAGGCCGATGCTGATCGTGATCGGAATAGCCTGCCCCTGGAAGATGAAATCATGCTCTTCAACTGCTGCCCGGACCTCTTCCATGATCGCCATGGCAGGAACGATCAGGGTGTCGAAGAGCAGCATCAGAAATTCTTCCCCACCCCAACGGATGATGATGTCACTCTTGCGGAAGCCTTTGGTGATGATCTGGGACAGCTCTTTGAGCACATAGTCCCCTGCCGCATGACCGTGGGTGTCGTTCACTTCCTTGAAATGGTCTATATCGATCATGGCAAAGCTGATGGGGACCTGATGCCGGGATGCGAGATGGATCATGTGATAAATGTTATTCTGGAGGTAACGCCGGTTTCTCAAGCCTGTAAGTGCATCTGTCAGGGACAGTTCACCCACTTGTTCATAGAGCTTTTCGATCTTGTTATAGTCCGCCTGGAGAGTTTCCACATAGGCATTGTTTTGCAGGCTGATCTGGTTTCCCAGAGCATGGACCCGTTGTTCGAGGATGGGAACAACCACAAAATACTGTTCCGGAGTCATGAACTTCCGCAGATACTCTCCCGTGTTGAGCATCTGATCCCAGCATTTATAGAGAAAATAATTGGAATACTGATAGTAGAGGATCGATTCCCTGAAGCGGGATTCGATACCGCTGGAGTAGTTTCCGGCAAAGAAATAGAGAATTTGGAGCTGATAAACGGAAAGCAGAGTGGGCTGGAGCTTGGCCAGACGTTTGAAATATTCATATTTCCGGGCATGTGTGATCTGCTTGCCGGGAAGATCAAAGAGTTCGTATAGCACCAGAGCGGAATTTTGCCCCTTGCGCTCCTTTAGCATGGCATCCAGCTTTAAGAGCAGTTCTTTTTTGAGGTCGGTCCGGTCATCCCAGTTCAGACCACAGACCCATCTGATCAAAATGAAGATGGCGCATTCGGCTCCGTCGTGATAAAAGCAGTGCAACACCAGGCTCAGCCAGAGCCGTTTGAGCTCCGGAACACGGCCTTCCTGCAGGAGGATGTTTGAATAGGCCAGTCCATAGATGATGCTGAGGCGGAGTTCTCCCGGTTTGACGCTGCTTTCGAGCTTGTTTGCCAGTGCTTTACTGTTGATGCTGTCACCTATCTGGGATAGAAGCAGAAGCAATTGCAGGAGATCAAAGCGTGCCAGAGCAGGAGCGGGATCGGGGTATTCCTTTTGGAGCTGGGCTTTGAGCGAATTATACCAGGAAGAGTGCTCCCGCACCGGGATGTGATTGAGTAAGCTGAGATAATCGGTGAGATTGGAATCGTGAGAACAGCGGAGATCGGAAAGATAGGAGATGAATTCGTCGATCATGACCGCGCTGCTGCAGAGCAATTCGGTCTCTTCCAGAGCCAGTATCTGATCGATCAGAGCCTCCCTTTCAGCATCCACAGCATCGATCAGAGCCGGTATCAGCCCTTGAACCCGTTTCCGGTATTCCGGCAGGATACTCTCCAGAGAAACTAATTCATGCTGCTTTGCCACGTCTCTACTTTCCTTCCTCCTTGGGACTTGCAGCCGGCACAAAGCGGAAGACCTTTTCACCCGGTTTGGTGAGGCCAAATCTCTCCCGGGCAGTCTTTTCTGCTGTTTCCAGATTGGTCTTGAGCAGTTCATTCTCCCGGCGCAAACTGTCGTTTTGCGCTTTCAGGGCAGTCACCGAGGATTCCAGTTTCTTCAGGGAATGCCTCTGCAGACCTGTGCGCAGAAAACTGTTTGGGCCCCACAGCGTGACCCAACTCAGCACAAAGACCAGCGCCGCGATATAGATCCATTTGACGTAAGCAGGCTGAACCCGTTTGTCGCGCTTCATGAAAATCTCTCCAGGGTTTTTACCAGCCAGGACTGTTTGATCTCGATCTTTTGGTAGGGACAGAGCTCATGACAGCACATGCATTTGATGCACATTCCCGGATCGATCAGAGGATAGCCATCCTCTTGCCAGGCAATGGCTTTGACCGGGCACCCCTTCACGCAGACACCACATTTTTGACACTGTGGCCCCACCATGGGACGTGTGTCATAGATCTTCTTGAAGGATTTGGCAGCAAAACGCGGGACGAATTTGAGGGCGTCGCTGCTCAGCTTGGCTGTCATGATCTGTGCGTCTTCGATCCGATAGCCCCGGAAGCTGGTGGGAATCCACACTGAGGAGGGCAGAATGCCATCTTTATGCAGCGCGTCAAACAGATAGGGAATGTCGTTTATCCTGAAGCCCATGATCCTGCTGGCAACAAGATCCAAAGCCGGAATGGAGCTGGATCCGAAGAGCAAACCGAAGCTGCGGGGATTACCCGCTGCAGGACCCGCACCCTCCATTCCCACAATGCCATCGATGATACTGTAGGTGATGCGGGAACGCGTGGCAAGATATAGCGCCACCAGCATCGAAGCAAAGCTTTTGGTATCAGGATATTCCTTGTGATACTCCGTCTTCACCATCCCGGGCACCAATCCGTAAAGATTCTTGAGAGCACCCG